>Ga0193717_1000840_pt1 | contig 19510 bp, 16 predicted proteins | sample U2c2metaG_FD_145900 | JGI IMG/M metagenome (GOLD analysis project Ga0193717, IMG submission 145900) | Soil microbial communities from a riparian zone of the East river system, Colorado, United States - U2c2 | ecosystem: Environmental > Terrestrial > Soil > Riparian zone | place: USA: East River...
CCGTGAGCTATGGTGGGCTCATACCGGCGGTGGTGGGGGCAATTTCGGCATCGTAACGCGCTACTGGCTCCGGTCTCCGGAGGCTACCGGATCAGATCCGGCTTCGGCGCTGCCAAAAGCACCGGCATCAATTACCATCTTCCGGGCGGGATGGGACTGGAAGAGCTTTGACGAGACCTCGTTTTCCCATCTTGCGCGAAATTTCGGGGAGTGGTGCCGGCAGAACAGTGGTCCGGATTCCCCTTACATGCAGCTGTTCAGCCTGCTTTTTCTCAACCACCGCAACCTGGGCAAACTAGAGATGAAGGGCCTTTCCACGGCCGGGGCAAGGGCCACGCAGCTAATAGACGAACATCTGGCTGCCATTGCAGGACCTATCGGCCTGCCTTTTACCCGGCAAATCGAGGAAAGGCCCTGGTTGAGTTTTGCCCTCAATCCTTTTCCCGAATTATTCCAACCGGGGTTTGACAATGCACAGGCAAAAATTAAGGACGCTTTTTTCCGCCGGCCCCTGACCGACAGCCAGATCGCGACGGCATATAAATATCTTACTGCGGGTGAAAATATAGGAGGGGGATTAGGAATGGCGACTTACGGAGGTAAAGTTAATACGGTGTTGCCGGAAGCCACGGCATCGGCTCAACGGGATTGCATTCTCGATGTTGCCTGCAACGCTGGCTGGGGCGATCCGAAAGGTGAAGCGCCTACCCTGGCCTGGGTCCGGGGTTTTTATCGGGATCTGTTTGCCGGCTCCGGCGGTGTGCCTGTGCCCAATGAACAGACGGACGGTTCCATGATCAATCATCCGGATACGGATCTTGCCGACCCGGAATGGAACAAGTCTGGTGTCCCATGGCATACGTTGTACTACAAGGGGAATTATCCACGGTTGCAGAATGTGAAAAGCAAATGGGACCCGCTGAACATATTTTATCATGCTTTGTCCATACGGGCGGATGGTTAAACGTGATGGTGTTTTGTTGGGGTGAGGTTAATTTACAAATTTAGAATGCTGGCCATCACATCCTGCAGAACGGTTATTGGAGATGAGGGCAAGTCGTCGCAGCGCCAGGCAACAAATCCGTCCGGCCTGACCAGTATGGCGCTGGTTTTCCCAGATGCTAAAGCAGCTTCCTTGCCAGGTAAACTGTAGGCAGTTAATTGTATAGATGCCGCTGCCGCTATCCACGGTGAGCTATCTGAAGTGGTAAACAGAACGAAATCCTTTCCCAGCAGGTCGAGCGTCGACATCTGGCAGCCGTCCTGACTGATCCAGAAATGTGGGAACCGTGTTCCCGGCTGCGCCTTAAGCGGCCCCGATCTGACGTAACCGGTACGCTGGTCATCCTGGATGACTGCAGCGGAGTAATACCGGTATGCCGGCAATCCTAAAAGCTCTCCTAACTGCAGCATGGCTATATTAGGAAAAAGTCGTTGCAGTCTTAAAAAGCTGACTGCCATTACAGATAGAAATGCCCAGTAAAATTTCAGGATCACCTTTTTGATCAGGCCATATTCATTCGCCATTTCTCCCGAGGCTATCGCATAACGCAGGCCTACCGGCTGTCGCTCCTTGCTATAAGTTTTCAGCAACGCTGGCACAGCTTTTCCCTTAAGTACATAGCCTAATTTCCAGCAAAGATTGTGAACGTCCTGCACACCTGAGTTGGCGCCCTTTCCGCCGTATGGGGTCATGACATGGGCGGCATCTCCGACCAGAAAAATACGGCCATGCTGCATTTCAGTGACTACCCTGACCGTTGGCTGCCAGGGCAACATGCTGATGATATTGATCTTTATTTCCGGTAAACCAATGACCTTCTGCAAGATAGTTGTTACTTGTTCATTTGCAGGCAGCGCAGTTGTTGGGTCATAACTAAGATGAAATACCCACCGGTTGCTATTATTGATAGAAGCGAGTAAGCCCTTGATGTCAGGCTCGTCAATACGGAGCAGGCTAAACTCTTTTCCTCTGACATATTGCGCCAGATCGGCCTCAAAATAAACATTCAGGAGGTTGCCCAAAGCGCCTTTTCCCACCGTAGGTACCTGCAAGGTTTCCCTGATATTGCTTTTTGCACCATCAGCGGCGATGATATAATCCGCCTGAATGGTATGTTCCGTTCCTGTTTTCCGATTAAGGATCAGTGCTGCGACAGAGGGTCCGTTCTGGCTAAAAGAAATCAGTTCGGTGTTGAAGATTATCTCGGCCCCGCGTCGCCGGGCGGCTTCCAGCAAGATCGGCTCTGCAAGATCTTGTGTACAGCGTGCCCCTGCTTCCGGCGTTTGGGCCATCAGGCTTTCCAATCCTTTGAACTGTATCGGGGATGTTGGTTTTTCTTTTGGCCTGGTTTTTTCCAGGTAAGCACGTAATGACGTGCTGGTATGAATGCCCCAGGCCGGAGCCAGCACTTTTCCTGCTTCACGGATCGCTTCGCTCAACCCGAGTTCACGATACAGTTCCATCGTCCGTACGTCAAAGCCCCGTGACCGTGGGTGTATGGAGACGCCATCATGTTTTTCGATCAGCAGAGGGGTTATGCCCTGTCCCAGAAGGAAAAGCGCGGCAGACAAACCCGAGATACCCCCACCTATGATCAATACCGGAACTTGTTTGGTAATTTCCATTTATTTCATATATTTTGAAACAAATTTGCTTCTTCCTTACCCGGGAAGAGTGCACATTCCGGATTAATATGTACCATTTTTGTAATTGTAGCAATGAAGAAAAATTCTGACGATAAGACCCTTACGCGGTTTAGGATGGAAGAGATCCTGTCAATCCCATTGGGTGAGGTAAGAGAATATGCCACGCCAATACCAGACCGTAAGGGTCGCTTGAAACTTGTTATTACTGACACAATGGGTGTGGTGGATGGTACTATGATAACTGAAAAAGCGACACTGCCTTTGTCGCACTACAACGATGTTCCTTTGGTAGAAATGAATTTTATGCTAGAAGGCAGCATTTGTCAGACCAACGAGGGGCTTTTAAAACAGCATCACTATAAAAAGGGGTATCATAACATTTTGTTTAATCCCTATGCACTGGAGAGTAACCAGTTGCTGCACAGCGGCGCTCACCGGATCTTTTCGGTTCATATGCGGCCTGAATATATGATGAGGCTTTTTGCCGGCTATCTCCCCGAATTTGCACTTCTGGCAGACAAGATCGCCAACAACAAGCCTTTCGTTTTACATGGCCCGGGTAATAGTTTGGATAACCAGCACAGATATTTTTTTGATAGCTTTTGGCAGGTTCCGTTGTCACCCGGTCTGCGTAAACTGTATTTTGACGGCAAGGTGTTGGATCTATTGTGCCGGCAATGCGAGGTGCTGGTCGGGCATAAAGCAAAAGAAAGCCAAATCCCCAAAGCCGACCTTGAAAAAGTCTATTATGCGCGCGACCTGATATTTGGCAGACTGAATGATCCGCTGTCGCTGCTGGAGCTTTCGCTGTTGTGTGGTTTAAATGAGTTCAAGCTTAAAAAATATTTCAAAGAGGCGTTTGGTAGCAGTGTCTTTGCTTTTTTGCAGGAGGAGAGACTTAAGGCTGCCAGGCGTTTGATATACGAGGGGCAGAAAAACATATCCATGATCGCGTATGAATTAGGTTATGCACATCCCCAGCATTTTCAGCGGGCGTTCAAGAAACGGTTTGGGGTGACTCCCAGATCATTACTGAAATAGGTTGATCAATTTGTTTATTGGCCGGTTTCCTTGTTTCTTATAAGTTCCGGTTTGATCTCCATCGCGATGGGCGCTACCTCTACAAGTTCAAGGGACTTGACCATTTTTAGTGTCCCGTTCTTGTATTTTAGAAAATGCGGTGTTTTGAGGTGGGTCTGGTAAGCATCTTCGCTCGCATATACTTCAAAAACTGTAATTATGGTTGGATGATTTTTATTGTATACTGCCTGAAGTGACAGGACTCCTGGCTCTACCTGCACGGCAGTTTTTGCATGCTCGGCCAGGGCCGCTTTGTATTGCGCGAGATAGTCGGGGTAAATTTCGATCTTCGCGATCCTGGTTTTCCTTTGGTACTGTTGTGGAGGAACCGTGGTATGACCTATAGTGTTATGAACAATATTAAAGGCCTCCTGCCGCTGTGCAGTTAAGTACTGATCGGTTTTGGGGTTCTGCTGGGCGTTAATGGTAGTCGTGGTCACTATTAAAACAGCGGGTAGCAGGCATTTGGAAAAAAGGTTTCTGGCCATAGTTGTTGCTGTTTGTTGTACCAAAGCTACTTTATTAAATTGATTTGGGTGTGACATCAATAAAGTTGCCTTCAAGCAGTTTGTATGTCAACCCATGAATCTTAATTGTTTCTCCTTCCTTTAATTCGGAAAGGGTATAGATATCTTCTTCGATTAAGTGAATTGATCCTTTTGTATCTCTTGCCAATTTCAAGTAGTCTTTATTGATCCTGCCCAAAACTCCACATACAACAACTTTCACCGGCTTATGATAGCTTGCAAGAAGAGAAAGGTCCTTTACCGGGGCCCAATTGTCGGCAATCATAACTATTGAATCACAGCTTTTACAAATTTTGTCACTTTCCAACAATGCTTCAATATTATTCTCGGGAGCATCTCCGCCGCTCCCGTTGGTCATTGCTTTTGTAATTGTTTTTTCAACCTGGTCATACTCGTTTGTAACGATTGAGTAGATACCTCCTGTTTTGCCGATTATTTTTTTGTCGTCGTCTTTGTTGTCTCCATCGTTGAAAAAAATAAAATATTTGTTTTCTTTGTCCGTGAGGTTTAGTTTCAACCATTTCAACAGTTGTGCCGTATAAGGATACATACTACCCGTAACGTCAGCTATTATGAATGAATGACCCCAGTTATGTCTTTTGAAGACCTGTGTAACAGTGGTGTCTGTCACGTCATAGATTAAGTAATCACCCGTTTTGCATCCGCCATCCCGCTTGTCTTCAACGCAAATAACGGAATCGCCCCATGCTCTGTATTCCTTTTCCTGATCCTTTGATATCAGCCCCCGTGATATAGCATCTTTTACGGTGATCCTTGTAATTGTCCTGGTATAGTCTTCGGGCAGCTCTGGCAAAGGAATGCTGATGGTGTCTACGCTTATGATGGTTTGTGTGCACCATGCAACGCTGTTCGTGTCGGTCGATGATCCTTTCGGGGCCGTTGCCAGCAAGGAGGTCAATTTTTCCGCTTCCTTTTTTCCGGAAATCTTTGTCGGCAGTGGCCGGAAATAAATAAAGAAGCCGTGTTGCAAACCGGAAGCAACTTCCTTTGATGTTGCAATTGTTTGTCTGATCTTCCTGAATTCAATGCTTTTATCGAGAAATACAGCCGGTGATACCTTTTGTAAGGCCATAATCCATCGGAAGGTACAGGACCTTGCTGCCTGCGGCTGCCATTTCATAATAGGGGGTAAATTCCTCATTCTGTCGGGCTACGGATGAAACGCTGTTTTGACAGAATGTGCTGAGTGCAATTAAGTTGAGCAGGGTAAGAAAGACTATTGTTCTCATCTACGGTATGGTTTTATCTGGAATCCGATAATTAGATGCCTGATCCGGCCATTTTCCATAATTTCTTTGGCTAGATCGTGTCAGCGATAGAAAAGCTGGGGCGAAAAGTGGCTGCGCTGCAGCTCGATGCCGGGAATGTCCGGAGTTTTGACACGTTTTTTGGTCAGGTGAAGGGCTTGCTGAAAGATCATTATGGCGCCGAAAAGTTCGACATTATCATCAATAATGCAGGCGTCGGTGTTCATGCACTGTTTACCGAGACCACGGAAGAGCAGTTCGCGCGGTTCAGTGCACCCGGTTATTCCGCCTATGCCGCGATGAAAGGGGGTATTGAAGTCCTGACACGATACCAGGCGAAGGAATTGGGTGCAAGGGGCATCAGGGCCAATTGTGTAGCTCCGGGCGCTATCAAGTCAGTTACGGCGTTGGGTCGTGCCGGATTGCCAACGGATATTGGCGGCGCGGTAGCGTTCTTATGCACCGATGATGCCGGCTGGATCAATGGGCAGCGGATCGAAGTGTCGGGTGGTATGAATCTTTGATTTTTTTGACTAATGCGTTTTTTGTCCGGACTATGACAGTTTAGCGGTAAAGAAATCAACGGTTCGTTTCCAGGCCAGCTCTGCGGCGGCTTTGTCGTAACGGGGAGTTGTGTCGTTGTGAAAGCCGTGGTTTACGCCGGGATATATGTAGGCGGTATACTCCTTGTTGTTTTCTTTTAAGGCGGCCTCGTATGCCGGCCATCCTTCATTGACGTGGGTATCCAGGCCTGCATAATGCAGGAGAAGCGGTGCTTTTATCTGGGGAACGAGCTCTTTTGCGGGCTGGGCTCCATAGAATGGAACGGCGGCGGACAAGTCGGGGAGGCGGACTGCCATCATATTGGCGATGCCGCCGCCAAAGCAGAAGCCTACCACTCCTATTTTCCCGTTGCAATCAGGGTGTTTTTTCAGGTATTCAAAGCCGTCCATGAAATTTTCCAACATTTCGTTTTTGTCTCTTTTGCTTTGGAGTTCGCGGCCTTTGTCATCATCACCGGGATAGCCGCCGAGAGGGGTCAATGCATCGGGGGCAATAGATATGAATCCGGCTAATGCTGCACGTCTGGCGACGTCTTCGATGTAGGGATTCAGTCCGCGATTTTCATGGACGACGACGATGCCCCCCAGTTTTTTTGACTTCTCGACAGGCTGGGAGAGTAGGGCTTTTATCGTTCCTCCACCTTTTGGAGAGTTGTAATTGACATATTCAGATTTCAGACGGGGATCATCGTGCTTTACCTGTATATGATTTTTGTAGTTGGGCATCAGGAAACTCAGCAGTGCGGGTACTGTCAAGCTGCCTACTGCGTATACGGAGAGTTTCTCCATGAAGTCACGTCTGTTTAGCCTGTTGTGGGCGTAGTCGTCGTAAAGATCGAATACTTCCTGTTTGATGTCTTCTTTTTTCATATGAGGCTTTTTTAGGTTTTGTTGAAGTGGCCGGTTACGAGCCAAGAGGAATCTAATGTACTATTTTTTTCAGGATCGTGAGCGCTTCCGTCATTTCATTTTCCTTAAGAGAGGCAAAGCCCATTCTCAGGGCATTGGTAGAAAAGGATTCGTTCTTGTAAAAATTTCCATTGTCGATATAGAGGCCCTGTTTTAGTGCGTTTTCGGACATTTTGATCAAATTGACCTTTTTATCAAAATTTGCCCAGACTCCAAGTCCTCCCTCGGGGATCTTAAATTCAATCTGATCATTAAAGCCGGATATGAGGATCTCGCAAAAAAGGTTCCTGCGCTGTTTGTAAATTTTTAATGACTTCCGGAAATGTCTTTCCATCTCACCATTGTCAAACATGACGGCAAAGGCCTCTTCCAGTAGTGTGTCTCCCTGTCTGTCTATCAGCTCTCTTAAGGAAGATGCGGCTTTGATAAATGCAGGGGGTCCTGTCATAAAGCCGATCCGCAAGGCGGGGGCAAAAGTTTTAGAGATCGAACCGATATAAATTACATTTTGATTGTGGTCAATGCTTGCCAATGGCAGGTATGGCTTATTGTTATAATGAAAATCAAAATCATAATCGTCTTCGATGATCGCAAAGCGGTATTCTTTGGCGAGGTTTAACAGCTTTAGTCTGCGCTCCATGCTGGTGGTTACGGTTGTTGGGCAGTGATGATGCGGGATTATGTAAACCGCCTTTATTTTCCTGCGTTGTAAGGCCTTTTCGAGATAATCAATATCCATTCCATTTTGATCGATGGGGATCCGCAGAAGGTTTGCGCCGGCATGTCGGAAGGTTTCATCGGCGGAGCGGTAGTTGGAAACTCCGACAGCTATATTATCAGAAGGATTGAGAAGCAGCTGTGCTGCTAGATAGATCCCCATCTGGCTGCCTTTTGTAATTTGGATGTTTTCTGCCGGAACGCTCAACCCCCTGGTATTGGAAAGGTACTTGGATATAGAGGCGCGAAGGCGTTCGGATCCCTGGGAGCTACCATATTTCAGGAATTTTTTTCCATGAACTTTTCTCGAGATGCTTCGGTATTCGCGCATAAGCAGGTCTACGGGCGCGAGTCGAACATCAGGGAAGCCATCATCAATAGCGAGCATGGGTATCTGAAGGTTTTGGCTTGGCGGCGCATTTTCAAAATTATTTGTCCAGATGAAGGATTCTTTAGGGGTATTGTTCTTTTTAGTTTCGGGTGGTATAGTTCTGGAACGGGCAGGAAGTTTGGAAAGTACAAATATTCCTTTACGCTCAATGGATTCAGCCCAACCCTGGCTAACTAACTCTTCATAAGCCAGTTTTACCGTGTTTCTGTTAATGCCGATCAATTCTGCCAATATTCGGGAGCTTGGCAATAGATCGGATGGACGCAACGTGCCATTCGTGATCAGGGATATAAAGCTATTGCACACCTGGATATGTAGTGATACAGAGGCATTCCGATCAACCTGGATCAATGACTTGTATGGTAGCATCTGGGCTGTAGTTTTTGTGAGATCTGGGATACAAATATAGCCCAATTGCGGTATAGCTTTGTATAAAAATTGGAGAAAATGAAAAAGGTGTTGGTTATTAATTCAAGCGCGAGAGCGATGGAATCTCATAGTAGAAAGCTTACCGAAGTATTTATCGCTCACTGGAAGAGTATTCATACCAATTCTATCATTCGTTATCGTGAATTGGGAAATGCGGATGTTCCCCATATTAACGAAAGGTGGATTGCTGCAGCTTTTCAACCTGAAGCAACCAGGTCTGCAGAAGACAAGGAAGTATTAAAAACAAGCGATGCATATGTTTCTGAACTACAGGAAGCGGATGTTATTGTTCTTGGTGCTCCAATGTACAACTGGTCAATTCCCAGCTATCTCAAGGCCTATATCGATCAGATCCTCAGGATCAATGTAACCTGGAAATTTAATCCAGATGATATGCGGAATCCATATATAGGGTTACTTGAAAACAAAACATTATTTCTGTTGCTTTCAAGGGGTACCGCGGGATATGAAAAAGGAGAATTTCATGAACATTTGAACTTCCAGAGCACCTATTTAAAGGCGATATTCAAGATCATGGGGATCACCAATATTCATGTGGTTGCCATTAACGGGACATCGTCAGGTTCAGAGGAAATTAAAAAGGCTATAGACGCAGCTCACCAAATTATAAGAGATCTAGTTGAGGCGGAATAATGAAAAACAATCTACTTAAGGGAAGCATTTTCCTTGCGCTGGGAGCGTCGAGCTATGGAATGCTGACAACCTTTGTAAAAATGGCGTACCGGGAAGGGTTTAGTACGGCGGAAGTGACGCTTTCGCAGTTCAGTCTTGGATTTGCCGGGCTTTTTTTCTTAAGCCTGTTCCGGAAACGGGGACTGACCCCCGATGGGTCGGGCGTTAAAAGCATATTTAAGTTGATAGTGGCTGGAACATCGATGGGGTTGACCAGTATTTTTTATTATAAATCGGTGCAGTACGTTTCTGTTAGTGTCGGGATCGTGTTGTTGATGCAAACTGTGTGGATGGGAGTCATTTTGGAGATGATCCAGCATAGGAGGGCACCGGGGATACGTAAGATAGCAGCGGTTGTTATCATCCTTGCAGGGACGATACTAGCCACCAATTTGTTGAAGCAGTCTGTGGACATCAACTGGACAGGATTTGGCTGGGGGATGACGGCGGCAGTGGCCTACACAGCAACAATGTACACATCGAACAATATTGAGCTACGGCTTCCTCCCCTGAAAAGGAGCCTTTATATGATCCTGGGAGGATTGATCATTATTTGCGTTGTTTTCCATTCATCGCTGAACCGGGAGTTTTCGGGTGGAATATTTTTGCGCTGGGGACTCATCCTTTCTTTGTTTGGCACGATCCTTCCGCCATTACTGTTTACGAGGGGAATGCCTTTGACGGGCATGGGGCTGGGGGCCATTATTGCATCTGTGGAAATACCGGTTTCTGTATTGATGGCACATGTGCTGCTGAAAGAGCCGGTAAGTTTTCTTCAATGGCTGGGTGTTGTTCTTATCCTGTTTGCGGTTGTATTGATGAAGATTGGGAAAAGCAAAACCCTCGGTTAGAGGGTTTTTTGTTTTTTTTCCTGGGTTGAAATTAAGCTGGCTGCAGCCTGGTAGTGATCCCGATCCTGTTCCATGCATTAATGGTAATAATGGCCAGGATGACTTGTGCGAGGTATGTTTCGTCCAGCACTTTTGCTGCCTGTGCGTATGTTTCATCTTTTACATGACCGCTAATTAAAGTGACTTCTTCGGTCAGGGCCAATATGGCTTTTTCGTCTTCTGAAAAGAAGGGGGTGTCGCGCCAGGCGTTGAGGGCATAGATGCGTTGTTCTGTTTCGCCGGTTTTACGGGCTTCTTTTGTATGCATGTCGATGCAAAAGGCGCATCCGTTTATTTGCGAGGATCTGATCTTGATCAGGTCTTTATGCTTTTTTGTGAGTGGTGTGCTTTCGATGAATTTTTCCAGTCCAAGAATGGCTTTGTACCCTTCGGGTTCTACCTTGTCGATTTTGATTCGTGTTTGCATTGCTTTGATTTATTTGTTGGATGCAAAGTTAGAGCAAGGAGATGGGAATTAATTATGCCAATTACAAAATAAGGGGTGGCCCAGTGGTTATAAGATAAACGGCATAGTCGCGGCTCTTTATTCCATTAGCTTTACGACTATGATTTCGTTTCCTTGACTGATGCTGTCTTCTGCGATCGTCAGTTGTTACGCCTTTACCAAAGCAGGGAGCCGGAAAATAAAACACACGCCGCGACACCGGGGGACTGGCCCTATACTCAAAAGGCGCCTTACGCGCGTGGCAGGAGCTATATTCTACCGCACAGTAATGTTTTGGTTGGAAAAAGATAAATAGCTGGGCTTTATTGTGTGTAACCGAGCGATAGCGTTCCCGAGTGAAACGAAGGGAATGAACGAGGGAAAGCGAGGAACGAAGCTTTGCCGAAGTCCCTGCGAACGAGGAGGGTCGTGGCGAAGCAGACCCGACGAAGTTCTGCGAGGACTTGTAACGGATAGCCCGGCCCGAAGGGACACGCCTATATATATGCAAGGGGAATGGGAAGACAGGGAACGTCTTATTTTTTACGTTATAAGGGCGGCGGTTGTTGTGCTTCGCAACTCATAAATACGAGAGCCACCATTGCCGGTTTGCGCGTTTATAGTCGCCGAACCACCTGGAAGGCCGGTAAAGCGTGGTGACGACCAGCACCCATGTCAGGTAGACCGCCCATAGGGGGATGCCGAATTTCGGGGCCTGCCATACAATGGGTGCACCGTTCGATCGCATTTCAATGTGAAAAAGAAGGATGAGCACAATATTGATCGCGCGGATCAGGCAAAGATGCACTATAAAATAAAAGTAGGGGACGTTTCCGTAGATCTTGCAGATCGCGGCCAGTCGCGTTTTGGCGCTGCTCACCCACGATTTGGCGTTGCTCACCCCCGTGTTAATGCCATCCAGAAGGGACAGCAGGATCAGGGCCGGTCCGAGGGTCATGCCCAGGTAGGTCAGGGAAGGCGGCTGTTTCGTGGCATTCAAAAAGGAGAGGAGGGTGTGCGATGCATTCCGTTGTACCGACCAGGGCACGGGATTGCCATAGCCATTCAGCCAACGCAAAGCAATAAACAAGCAGGTGAGTGTGATGCCTGCGGATAGCAGAATCCGTTTGCGTCTTCGCGGATCGGCGTCTGGCCGGTAGAGGGAGCCAAAGACATAACCCAGTAACGCAAGACCTGCCCAGGGAAGTGCGGCATAGAGTACGACAATCGTGTGTTGGCTGCCGACGGGGATAGCCGACCCCACCGCGGTCAAGAGAAAGGTGAGCGCGGTACTTGCGCCTTTTGTTTCGGGAAAATGCAAATAGTCGAGAAGGTTATGACCGAAGAAGATGAGGCAGCCGACGAAGGCCGTGACCCAAAGCGGTGTGTGCACCAGCAGGGCCAGCAGGATCAAACTGCAACCTGTTGCCCATAAGACTTCCAGAACGATCACGTTGTAGTTGGGGTTCAGTGTGAAGATGAGGCTGATGACAAGTGCGTCGGTCAGGATCAGCTTTTCCCTGAAAGTGCAGGAAGTCCCGGCAATGGTCGAGGGTCATGATGATCATGATCAGGCCCCTTAATATATCGATGGATTGGATGCGTTGTTTTGGCGGATGAGGTGAGTCCATTGCAATTTTTGGTCCCGTAAAATATGAAAATTCTGCGGATTTGCAGATGCCCTGGCTTACAGATGAGTAAACCAGGGCAGTTGCTAAATTTTTGGGACCTACTTATTCTTAGTAGCCGTCGTTTTGTTTGAGGTAATCCGGCAGATTGGATGCCGCGTCAATTGCAGTTTGTGGAATGGGGAAGATCCTTTTCATCTTATCGGTACTGGTCTTCTCTGTCCAGGCGCCTTCGTATTTGCCGAAGCGGATCATGTCGGTACGTCTTACCATTTCCCAATAGAATTCGAAGCCTCTTTCCCTGAACAGGAGGTCCAGGGTCAGGGAGGTTAATGGCGCAGCGGGTGTAGTTGCCGTGCGGGCTGCTCTGACGATATTTACGTCTGCCAGGGCGCCGGCTGCGTCGCTTGTTCCCCTCAGCTTTGCTTCGGCCCTCATCAAATAAACGTCGGCGAGACGGAGGATGATGATGTCGGCTTCGCCTTTGTTCCGGCCGGTGTTGGAGCTTTTGCTGAACTCGTATTTTTCCACCCGGTAGCCGGTACTGTAATTGCTGCCGGCAGTGGTGAAGTCTACTTGTTTTGTAAAGTCGACGGCCAGCGTGGGTTTGCTTCTTGTCGCATTATACAGTTTGCTGACCTGTAGTTTTCCATCGGGGCATTTTACGAATGCGCCGCCGGCATCCTTGGTCAGACCATATTGCTGACCTCTCAGGATACCCCGATTGATGTTGAAGGCGGCGGCGTCCACGCAACCGTCGGCCTGGGGAAGATTCGCCTTAAAGAACCTTGGATCGGCGGCAGCAGGGTCGGCGGGTGCAGTGGCATTCGCCCAGGTATCATAAAAATCCGGGGTAATGGCCGGGCCATCTGTGCCGTTGGCGCTCGGGAAGGCTGGCAAAGCGAACTGGTCGCCTGACAGGGAGAAATAGGCCATCCTGTTATGACTGTTGCTTAGGTCGGGGCGTTGATCCACTGCCAGGATCAGCTCCTTATTCGTATGATTGTCGTTGCCAAAAATCGAGAAATATTCAGCCGCCAGGCTATAGTGGCCGGAGGAGATGATCTTATTGCAATAGTCGGTTACCTTAGCCATTTCATCGCCCTTGAATGTAAAGGAAGCCGCATAGCGATCCCTGTAGACTGCCGCATTGAGATACAGCCGGGCTAATAAACCCCAGACAGCCGATTTTGTGATACGCCCCGGGCCACTGGCGTCATCTACAATTGGTTCGATGGCCAGCAGTTCCGATTCGATGTATTTGACCGCTTCGTCGCCCCTTACCACTTTAGACGTTGCATTCGGATCTTCCTTGATGAATACTACCCCGAAAAGATCGAGGGTCATCAAAGAATAATATGCCCTCATGCCTCTTGCCTCCGCCAAAAATAGATTGGCGCTGGCATCCTTATTCGTCTTCAGCGAAGTGATGGCAGTGACGGACCGGGACAGTCCCGTCACGATAGAGGTCCAGGTACCTTGTACATTTGGATCGGTGCTGACTGTCTCATGTCTGTGCATGGAAAGATAGATACCGTTGTCACCCCAATCCGTACCGCCGCGATATGGAAGGATCGCTTCGTCGGTGGAGATCTCCTGGAGCGCAAAATACCGGGTATGCTGAAAGATATCGGGCAATACATTATATACAGGTGCGATGATGCCTTCTGCCAGCTGCCTGTCCGTAAGTCCGGAAACGGAAGACTCATCCAAAACCTGTTCATTTAGTTTTGTGCAACCGAAGACGGTAAGGCATACAAAACAGATCAAGGATTTTATTGATTTATTTGTCATTTTCTGTTCTTTTTTAGAATGTTACATTAATACCGAAAAGGATGGTCCTTGCCTTGGGATAGCTATTATAATCGATGCCAAAGGAAGAGACACCGTCATCGCTTCTGTCTGTGTTGACCTCGGGATCAAAACCATCATATTTGGTAATGACGAACAAATTCTGTCCTGTCACCGAAAACCGGATGGCTTTTGCCCATTTGTCGATGCTTAGTCCCTTTGTATTGATGTCATAGGCCAGGGAAAGGTTATTCATGCGCAGGTAGCTGCCACTTTTCAGGTATCTGCTGCTTACGGATGCTGCATTGTTGATGCTTTCCTTTGGATCTGCTGCTGCTGCGGGTGTGGTGTTGACGCTCTTGGCCAGTCGTGCTTTGTAGAAATTCGTGTTGGCGGTGTTGTCGTAGAGTTTGTTTCCAGACACGCCGTTGAAGTTCGCCTGGAGACTAAATCCTTTAAAGCCGAAGCTACCGTAGAAGCCATATAACAGATTGGGCAAGGCGGTCCCTAAAACCTGCCGGTCTTTATCGGAGATGATATTGTCTTTGTCCACGTCCTCATACTTGCTCAGGCCGTTATCGCCGATGCCGATGTATTTGAGCAAGTAGAACGAACCGATGGGATGGCCGTTGACATAGCCGTTGATCGTGGCGGAGGTCAGACCAGACCCCTGTGCCGATCCCGTCGTGATGACGGTGTAAGGGGAATGCTTTACTTCGTTGTGGATGCTGGTTATATTACCTCCTATCGAAAAGCTCATGTCCTTGGTGATCTTTTTCGAATAGTTCAGCTCCACTTCGAGGCCGTTGTTGTCAATGGTCATGTCTTTTATATTCGACCAGTATTCCTGTGCTGGTTGTACGGGGTCGGCGGGATATCCTTTAAGCAGGATATGACTGGAACTCTTTCTGAAATAATCCACGGTTCCTGTCAGGGTACCCTGCAATAAGCCAAATTCCAGGCCCAGGTCTGTCTGATTGGAAAGCTCCCATTGAAGATTGGGGTTGGCTGGTCTTACATACGTATAACTGGCCGGATAATTCCCGGAAGGGTAAAGCGGGTAGCTGCCGCCGGAAGAGACGAACAAAGGCTGGGTCTTCTTTGATGGTATTTCCTGGTTACCTGTGCGGCCCCATCCTGCTCTTAGTTTCAGGTTGCTGAACAGGTTGGAATTTTTCATAAAGTCTTCTTCCGTGATGATCCAGCCGAGGGAGAAAGAGGGGAAATAGCCGTATTTATTGTTGCTACCGAATTTGGTGGAACCGTCGGCCCTGAAATTCGCTGTTGCGAGATATTTATTATCATACTGATAGGTCACGCGTCCGAAGAAGGATTGCTGTTCGTTGACGATGGCAGTACCAGCTGCGGTGTTGTTTGTCGAAGCGGCGGGCTGTCCGGTACTTGGATCGTAGATGGGTTGAATATTTCCCACCGGATAGTTCGTTGTCAGGTAGTCCCTTGTTTGGATAAAGAACTTTTGGTAAGAGTAACCACCGAGGACAGACAGGTTATGCACCGACTTTGTCATTGAATACGTGAGATAGTTTTCGATCAGCGTATTCCTGTTTGTGGCGTAAAAGGTCTCGAGGCTACCGGGGCGGGAGGGTGTCGCGCTGGCGAGCTTTTGGTCATTTCTTGTTCCTGTGGAATTATCGATGCCGAAGTTGAGTTTGTAGACAAGTCCTTTTATGATCTTAAAAGAGGGGGATATATTGCCTATAAAGCGATTGACGGTAGAGACGTCCCGGTCCAGGTTGAAATAGATCAGGGGATTGCTGATGTTATTGTATACGGCGGGCTTGCCGGTAGAATCATAGGCAGGGTAAGTCGGGTTATTGGTCAGGGCTTCGCCGATGCCGAAGGGCGGGCGGACGGTCCTTGTTGCCGAATAATTCAGGACGGCATCGATGATGAGCCTGTCATCCAGGAATTTCTGGGTGGCGTTGAACCTTCCTGTATACCTGTCCAATGAATTGTTTTTGATGATCCCTTCCTGTTTTTGTGCGCTGAAGGAGGCGTAATAGATCAGCTTATCGGTGCCGCCGCTGAGGCCCATGTTGTAATTCTGCGTAAGGGCTGTCCTGGTTATCAACTTTTGCCAATCGGTACTACCGCCTTTATCGTCCAGTACGCCGCCGATCTCGGGAACGATCTTCCGGAACCCGGTGGCACTAAAGACAGGAAGGGCCCTGGCCAGTTTTGACACTCCCAGGCTGGCGGAGAGTGAAAGCAGGGAAGAGCCGGTCCTTCCTTTTTTTGTCGTAATGATGATGACACCGTTTGCACCGCGGGAACCATAGATGGCGGTGGCGGATGCATCCTTTAATATGTCCATGGACAGGATGTCCGCTGCATTGATGAAGCTCAGCGGATCACCTGCGCCCGTGGTACCCCCACCGGTGGTGGAGTTATCCAAAGGCAGGCCATCCACCACAAAAAGAGGGGTATTGCCTGTTCGGATGCCGCCCGGACCTCTTATGGAGATGGCTATGGGTGAACCGGGCTCTCCGCTGGACGATGTGACATTTACACCGGCGGCTTTGCCCTGGATCAGCTGTTCAGGGGAGGTAACCACTCCGCGGTTAAAATCCTCGGTTTTTAGTGATTTTACGGCGCCGGTGACATCTCTTTTTGTTTGGGTGCCGTAACCCATTACCACGACATTCGCAAGTTCTGTAGAGGTCGATTGCAGGGTGATATTGATCTGTGTTTGGCCGCTTACCTGGACTTCGCGGGTGGAGAATCCTATAAATGTGATGGTCAACGTTGCGTTTGCATCGGGGATGGAGATGGTGTAATTGCCGTTCTTGTCGGTGGTGGCTGACTGCTGGCTGCCTTTGACGGCGATGGTGGCGCCTGCGAGGGGTGAGCCGTCAGGCTGAGTGATCTTTCCTGAGACTCTGTTGATGGACTGGAATGAGAGAAGTGTTAGCAGCGGGATCAGGAATAGCCAATAGGCTATCCGTGTCGCAAATTTTGGTTCTGACATGGTGTTTTAGGTTAGCGTGATACAAAATAAGTTAGCAGCGCGAAGATATTTAGTGTGCTTCCGGTTTACACCCGGTTACACATAAATAACATTAGCATAATGCAAACATATAACATTTGCTTTGAATGTATATTAGAAAGTGTAGCTTACAGATTATCGAACAATAAAACTATTCAAATGCAAAATTTTAGATGGGTCATTTATTGTTGTCTGCCATTTGTTTTTAGTGCAGCCTTCCCACAACTTCCACAAGGAGAAATAGGCGGGAGTAAAATAGTAAAGTTTAAATCCCGCATCAATAGTCAGGATTATACTTTATATATTAAGCTACCTCCATCCTATAGCGACAGCAGCAAAAAGAGGTATCCTGTAATGTATGTGCTGGACGCGCAATGGAGTTTCGTACCGGTTATGGAGATCAGGGGAGGGTTACTATATGACAATCTTATTTGTGAAGCGATCTTTGTCGGAATTGCATTTCCGGAGAACTATTTTGCCAACAGGAATAGGGATTTTACTCCCACCCGGACCAGTATGGATTCGGCTTCTGGGGGAGCGCCAAAATTCATAGAGGTCATACGGAATGAAATAATGAAAAAGATAGACTCCGGGTATCGGACCGACAGGGTAAACAATGGTTTGCTTGGGGGGTCGTCAGGGGGCCTTTTTGTATTATATGCCCTATTTAATGACCCGACTCTTTTTAATAGTTATGTTGCCAACAGTCCATCCCTGAATTATGATGATGGGGTGATATTCAGATCCGAGCAGGTGTTCTCAAAGAAAAGCCGTGTGCTCAATGCGAAGCTGTTTCTTAGCACCGGTGGCTATGAAGAAGAGATTGACCCTTTTCCTTTATTCAACAAATTCAATGATCAGCTAAAGGAAAGCAAATATGAGGGGTTGAAAACAGAAAGCCTGGTAATCGACAAAATGGGTCATGTCAGTGCAGGGTTTTATGCTATTGGCAGGGGTTTGGAGTTTGTTTTTGGCAAGCAGGATGTTATGGTAGACTCTGTAATACTGGATAAATATGCCGGTCATTACGAGCAAGGTCTGAATTTTATCCGCACGGGGAATTCCCTTTATTTAGATATGGGTGTCAAAAAGATCAGGTTGAGCGCTGCAACCCATGACAATTTTTATTTTGCCGGCGGCAATGGGATGGCGGAATTTACAAAAGACGATAAAGGAAAAGTGATCGGTATCAGCTTTAAGACGGCAGATGGAAATTTCTTTTCCAAGAGGGTGGATTGAGCTTATAGATCGCGTGTTTGCAATGCCTTGCGCGAGTTTATCAGTTGGCGGCGACGGGCTGGTTCATCAGGGCCATTTTCCGTTTGAGCTGGGTAAAAGATTGCAAGGGGCCCGAGGTGGAAAAAGTATTTGCTATAAACGCGGGGATGTTACCGCCCGGATCCCATGACAATGTATAGTCAATGTGCAGGGTGGTCGTTGAGGAGGCGGTGATGAGCCATTCGGATCTCAGAAAAGGGATTCGGACAAAATGGGCTTTCGAGTGAGGGAAGCTATCGATATTGCGGGAAGACAGGTGCATTTGATGCGTCGCTGAATCGACCCAGATACGGGTGTCGCTGTAAAAGTCCCGGTTGGACGCGGGCCAGGGCACTGAGATCTGAGAATAATAGACGATCTCGGTTGAACTTTTGCGCTCGATGAGGTTACTGGATGCGGTGCCATAGACCCAGGTTTTATAGTTGCCGACATCGTTCAGGATGGAGCTAAGCTGGTCGAAGGTTCCGGTGAGATCGAAAACCGCTCTTAACTCGTTGAATTTTGAATCTTTGATGAGGCGGGAGTAGATAAGGATGCCATTCTGTTCCTTTTTGAGATTCCAGGCGGATTGGGCCATCGAATTGGTGGCGAAGGCGAGGAGAAGAGCTGTAAAGAGGTGGGAAGATTTGATCACATGGTAGAACGGTATTTCCAGGGAAATATTGGCGAAATGATATGTTAAAAAGCGCCGACCCCGGAGGGGCCGGCGCTTTTGGGCTATTGTAACAGCAGCTTTGCGAAACGGGTGGATTGGCGGCCCTGTGCCTGAAGGACATAGAACCCTTTGGGCAGGCCTTCGGGCAGTTGGATCGCCTTTGTACAGAAGGTGCTGTTGACCGGCATGCGATAATGATAGACGGGTTTGCCATCTGCATTGAGCAGGACCAGGTTGACCTCGCGCTCCGAACAACCTTCCATTGTCACCGTGCACACGGAATGGGAAGGATTTGGGAAAACGGAGATCTTCCAATTGTTGCCGTGCTCCGGCGTGTGGGAAGGGGTCATTGAGGTGTTGCTGATGCCAGAATCGATCAATGAGAGTGGTACCCGGAGTCCTCTTGGCCGGTAATAATCGGGATTGTACCCATTGTTGATACAGGCGGGCACGCAATTGTTATAGCCATTGATATCATAGGTGAGAAGGATCTCGTTGCTGGAATTGATATATTCAGGATGCAGGGAAGGGGCATAAAAGAATGGCGAATGACCCAGCACATTATCCGGTATAGTATAAAGGGTCTTTTG
>Ga0193717_1000841_pt1 | contig 19505 bp, 22 predicted proteins | sample U2c2metaG_FD_145900 | JGI IMG/M metagenome (GOLD analysis project Ga0193717, IMG submission 145900) | Soil microbial communities from a riparian zone of the East river system, Colorado, United States - U2c2 | ecosystem: Environmental > Terrestrial > Soil > Riparian zone | place: USA: East River...
CCGTCCGCGTGCCGGTGATCGCCAGCGGCGGCGCCGGGGCGCTCGAACACTTCCTGCCCGCCGTGCAGAGCGGCGCCGACGCGGTCCTCGCGGCGAGCGTGTTCCACTTCGGGCAGTTGAAGATCAGCGAGGTCAAGGACACGCTGCGCGCCGGGGGAGTGGTGATCAGGTGATTCTCAAGACCTGGAAGGTGCCCGCCGAGGTCAAGATCGCCTCCGGCCTGCTGCTCGGCATCGCGCTCGCGTGGATCCTGGTCGTGCTGATCCCGGTGCTCGGCGCTGGCGCGTCCACCCGCACGTTCATCCTGCCCGTCATCAGCCTGGTGCTCGGCGGGCTCGTCGTCGCGGGGCTGGTGCTGAAGATGCCGTCGGCGCGGATCGCGGGTTTCGGCGTGACCATTCTCCTCGGCCTGTTGCACGCGCTCGGTCTGCTCAGCGCGGAACTGTGGTGGGTGAAGCTGTTCTCCGGCCTCGCTTTCGCCGGGTACATCTACGCCCTCGTGATGCTGAACTCCATGCCGCTTCGGCGTTATCTCCTGGGAGCGGCGGCATGACCCTCGATCCCGCACTCGCGTCCCGGCTCAAGCGCAACGCCGACGGGCTGATCTGCGCCGTCGTCGTCGAGCACTCGACGTCCGACGTCCTGATGGTGGCGTGGATGGACGACGAAGCCCTCGACCAGACGTTGAAGACGCGCCGCGCGACCTACTACTCCCGCAGCCGTCAGCAGCAGTGGGTCAAGGGCGAGACGTCCGGGCACACGCAGCACGTCCGCGAAGTGCGCATCGACTGCGACGCCGACACGGTCCTCCTGCGCGTCGACCAGGTCGGGCCCGCCTGCCACACCGGCGAGCACAGCTGCTTCGACACCGAGGAACGCTTGCTGCTCGCCGACGACAGCTGACCTGCTTAGATACTGCGCGAGCGTCCGCTCACCTGCTCAGAAGAAGTGAGAAAAATTCGTGAACGTCGTCGCGAACATCCTGGTCGGGCTCGTCGCCCTGATCCACGTCTACATCGTCGTGCTGGAGATGTTCCTCTGGACCTCGCCGCGTGCGCGGGCCGCTTTCGGTAACACCGAGGAATTCGCCAAGGAAAGCGCGACGCTGGCCGCGAACCAGGGGCTGTACAACGGTTTCCTGGCCGCCGCGCTTGTCTGGGGCCTCATCGCGACCGACCCGACGGGCTTCCAGTTCAAGGTCTACGGCCTGGCCTGTGTGATCGTCGCCGGGCTCTACGGCGCGGCGACGGCGAGCAAGCGCATCCTGTTCGTCCAGGTCGTGCCGGGCACCCTCGCGCTGATCGCCGTGCTTCTCGCGCGGTGACCTCCCCGGCGGATTTCCACGGCGGCCGGACTCGCGGCCGCCGTGCGGATTTCGTCCGCTACGACGGGCCGATCGACCTCGATGTCGCCACCGAGGTCGTCGACCGCCTCCGGCGTGGGCCGCTCGGCATCTTCGGTTGGCGGGGCCGCGGCCGGGCGCTCCTGCGGATCCCTTGGCGCGAGGGCGAGGCTGTCGCGCACCGGCTCGGTGGCCGATACCTGCTGGAGGTCCGGCTGACGTCCGGGGTCGAGCTCACCTTGACCACCCGGACGTTGCCGCCCGGCCTCGTCGCGCTCGAACGGCTCCGCGTGTGGGTCGGCGGCACCGGCGACCGGATGACGGTCCTGCTCGGCGACGTCCCCGTCGTCGTGGCCGCGAAGAAGTCCGCTAAAGCTCGCCCGTGAGGTAGCGCTGGACGTTCGGGCCGACCGCGTCGACCAGCGTTTCGATATCGGCCGACGCGAGTGGCTCGAATTTCGCCACGTACCGGATCATGCCCATCCCGATGAGCTGGGACGCGCACAGCGTGGCGCGCAGCTCGGCCCGGTCGGCGCCGCCCGGGCCGACCAGCTTGCTGAACAGCTGGTTGAGGAAGAGGTCGCGCAGGGCGTGGGCCACCTGGTCGTGCCCGGCGACACTGCGGACCAGCGCGGTGAAGATATCGCCGCCGCCGGTGTCCCACCGCGTGAGAAACGTGCGCACGATCCGCTCGCCGAGGTTCTCCATCGGCCCGGCGAGCAGTTGGGCGACCAGGTCGCGCGGGTCGAACGGCAGCTCGAGCACCGCGCGGGCGAACAGGTTCTCCTTGCCGCCGAACCAGTGGTTGACCATGGCGGCGTCGACCCCGGCGCGGGTGGCGATCGCGCGGACGGTGGCGCCGTCGTAGCCGGCTTCGCCGAACACCTCGCGGGCGGCGGAGATCAGCGCGGTTTTGGTGTCCTGGCCTGCCGGTCGGCGGCCGCGGCGCTTGGCGGGCGTGGTCTCATGGGCGGAGGCGGATGTCACGTCCTCCATCATGAACCCTGCGGGCAAATAATTCAACATTCAATGAATTTATGGCCGCATTCGGCGGGAAACGACCATGCAGCACAATGAACCGCATGGTCGCTAACGCCGCTTCCGCGGGCCTCGGCTCGGTGAGCCCCACCCGTGACGACTTCCGTCTGCTGGCGGAAGGCCGTCGAGTCATCCCTGTCGTGCGCCGCCTGCTTGCCGACGGCGAGACGCCCGTCGGTGTCTACCGCAAGCTCGCCGCGAACCGTCCGGGCACATTCCTGTTCGAGTCCGCGGAGAACGGCCAGTCCTGGTCGCGATGGTCGTTCATCGGCGTCCACAGCCCGGCCGCGCTCACCGTGCGCGACGGAAAGGCCGTCTGGGTCGGCACGCCGCCGCAGGGCCTGCCCGTCGAAGGCGACCCGATGACCGTGCTGCGCGAAACCGTCGCCGCGCTGCAGACCGAGCCGCTGCCCGGCATGCCGCCGCTGACCGGCGGGATGGTCGGCTACATCGGCTACGACTCGGTGCGCTGGCTCGAACGGCTGCCCGAGCTCGCCGTCAAGGACCTCGACATTCCCGAGCTGACCATGCTCTTCGCGACCGACCTGGCCGCCTTCGATCACCACGAGGGTACGGTCACGCTCATCGCGAACGCCGTCAACTGGGACGATTCGCCCGAGCGGGTCGACGCGGCGTACGACGACGCCGTCCGGCGGCTCGACGAGATGAGCAAGCAGCTCTTCGTCGCGGCCCCGCCGACGACGGCCGTTTTCGAGCGGCCGGCGCCGGAGTTCAAGCGGCACCGCACCAAAGAGGACTTCCACCAAGCGGTGAACACGGCCGTCGAAGCCATTCACGCCGGCGAAGCGTTTCAGGTCGTGCCGTCGCAACGCTTCGAGATCGAGACCGGCGCCGACGCGCTCGACGTCTACCGGGTGCTGCGCACGTCCAACCCGAGCCCGTACATGTACCTGCTGCGCCTGGACGGGTTCGACATCGTCGGGTCCAGCCCCGAGTCGCTGGTGACCGTGCGGGACGGCCGCGCGACCACCCACCCGATCGCCGGCACACGCTGGCGCGGCGTCGACCCGGAGGAGGACGCGCAGCTCGCGAAGGACCTCCTCGCCGACGAGAAGGAGCGCGCCGAGCACCTCATGCTGGTCGACCTCGGGCGCAACGATCTCGGCAAGGTCTGCAAGCCGGGCACCGTGCGCGTGGTCGACTTCTTCGACGTCGAGCGGTACAGCCACGTCATGCACATCGTGTCGACGGTGACCGGTGAGCTGCTCGACGACAAGACGGCCTACGACGCCGTCGTCGCGTGTTTCCCGGCCGGGACGCTCTCGGGCGCGCCGAAGGTCCGCGCGATGCAGCTGATCGAGGAGCTCGAACCGGTCCGGCGCGGGCTTTACGGCGGTGTCGTCGGCTATTTGGACTTCGCCGGGGACGCCGACACCGCGATCGCGATCCGCACCGCGCTGATGAAGGACGGCACGGCCTACGTGCAGGCGGGCGGCGGGGTCGTCGCCGATTCCGACGCTGACTACGAGGACAACGAATCGCTCAACAAGGCGCGCACGGTGCTCTCCGCGATCGCCGCCGCGCAAACGCTCGCACCCGCCGCGGTGCTCGACCCGAGCAGTGACTCCGCCAGTGTCTAAACGTCCACTGTGGATGGTGGTGGCGGCGCTCGTGCTGGGCGCCGCCGCGCTATGGGGTTCGTCACGGCTGACGTGGTTCGCCGAGGACCGCGACGCCGGGGTGCGCGGAATCGTGCACTACACCGAAAACGGCGCTCAGCTGGCGGGATCGCTGGTTCCGCTGGCACTGCTGGCCCTCGCCGGAGTGGCGGGTATGGTCGCCACCGGCGGCTGGTTCCGCCGCGTTCTCGGAGGGCTCCTGGCATTGGGCGGTATCGCCGCCTGCTGGGCCGGGATCGACGGCTTCGGACACGCCAGTGGATTCCCGTTCGGGCCCCTGGTCGCGGTGCTCGGGGGAATTCTGATGGTCGCCGGCGGGTTGCTGGGGATCAAGGGTGCCGCCGGTATGCCACGGCTCGGAGCCCGTTACGCGGCACCGGGAACCAAACGGGTGGCGCGCGATCCGGACGTCGAATTGTGGGAGGCGCTATCCGAGGGCCAGGATCCGACAACAGGCCGTTGACGTGGCGCATTCGGACCAACGGGATGCCCCGGGACCGGTCCGCACAAGTGCGAGGGTTAGCATCTTTTCAGCGGGAAGGGGAAGGTTTTTGTGAGCTACCTTGCGAGTGAACCTGTGAACATTGAGGCCGTTGAGGGCGCCCGGTGACTGTCCTGGAAGAAATCATCGACGGCGTGCGCGCCGATCTCGCCGAGCGCGAGGCGGTTCTGCCGTTCGATGAACTCAAGCGACGCGCCGCGGCGGCCGCGCCCGCCCGTGACGCCTTGGCGGCCTTGCGTGCCGAGTCCGGCATCGGGGTCGTCGCCGAGGTCAAGCGGCGCAGCCCGTCCAAAGGCGACCTCGCCGAGATCGCCGACCCCGCTTCCCTTGCCAAGGATTACGCCGACGGTGGCGCCGCCGTCATCAGTGTGCTGACCGAGCAGCGCCGCTTCGGCGGATCGCTGGCCGATCTGGACGCCGTGCGTGCCGCTGTCGACATTCCCGTGCTGCGCAAGGACTTCATCGTCAGCCCGTACATGGTGCACGAGGCGCGCCTGCACGGAGCCGACATGGTGCTGCTGATCGTCGCCGCGCTCGAGCAGAACGCGCTCGTCTCCCTGCTGGACCGGGTCGAGTCGCTCGGCATGACCGCGCTCGTCGAGATCCACAACGCCGAAGAAGCCGATCGTGCGCTGGAGGCGGGCGCCCAGGTCATCGGCGTGAACGCCCGCAACCTGCACACCCTCGAAGTCGATCGTGACGTGTTCGGCCGGTTGGCCCCCGGGCTGCCGATGGACGTGTTCAAGATCGCCGAGTCGGGTGTACGCGGTCCTGGCGACCTCATGTCGTACGCCGGTCACGGTGCCGACGCGGTGCTGGTCGGCGAGGGGCTGGTGGCCTCCGGCGACCCGAAGGGCGCGCTGATCAAGCTCGTCACCGCCGGTTCGCACCCCGCCTGCCCGAGGCCGTCACGGTGAGTGAAGAAGAAGTCGCCACCCGGGCTCACGAGCACACCGAGCACGATCCGGACGAGCGTGGCCATTTCGGCCCGTACGGCGGCCGGTTCCTGCCCGAGGCCCTGATCGGCGCGATGGACGAGCTGTCCGCCGAGTATGAAAAGGCCAGGACGGACCCGGCGTTCACCGACGAGTTCGCCCGGCTGCTGCGGGACTACGCGGGTCGTCCGTCGTTGCTGACCGAGGCCCCGCGCTTCGCGAAGCACGCGGGTGGCGTGCGGGTGTTCCTCAAGCGCGAGGACCTGAACCACACCGGTTCGCACAAGATCAACAACGTGCTGGGCCAGGCGTTGCTGACCAAGCGGATGGGCAAGAAGCGGGTCATCGCCGAGACCGGCGCCGGTCAGCACGGCGTCGCCACGGCGACGGCGTGCGCGCTGCTCGATCTCGACTGTGTCGTGTACATGGGCGAGGTCGACACCGAACGTCAGGCGCTGAACGTCGCGCGGATGAAGCTCCTCGGCGCCGAGGTGATCCCGGTCAAGACCGGATCGCGGACACTGAAGGACGCCATCAACGAGGCGCTGCGCGACTGGGTGTCCAATGTGGACTCCACGCACTACCTGCTCGGCACCGCGGCCGGCGGCCACCCGTTCCCGGTCATGGTGCGGAACTTCCACAAGATCATCGGCGAGGAAGCGCGTCGCCAGATCCTCGAGCAGACCGGCAGGCTGCCCGACGTCGTCGCCGCGTGCGTCGGCGGCGGCTCCAACGCGATCGGCATCTTCCACGGCTTCATCGACGATCCCGGCGTCCGGCTCGTCGGTTTCGAGCCCGGCGGCCATGGCATCGAGTCCGGTGAGCACGGCGCGACCCTGTCCGAGGGCACGCCCGGCACGCTGCACGGCGCGATGTCGTACCTGCTGCAGGACGAAGACGGCCAGACGATCGAGGCGTACTCGATCTCGGCCGGGCTCGACTATCCCGGCGTCGGCCCCGAGCACTCGTGGCTCAAGGACACCGGACGCGCCGAGTACTACTCGGTCACCGACGACGAAGCCATGCAGGCGATGCGGCTGCTGTCGCGGACCGAGGGCATCATCCCGGCGGTCGAGTCGGCGCACGCGCTGGCCGGAGTGCTCAAGCTCGGGCCGGAACTCGGGCCGGACGGCCTGATCGTGGTGAGCCTTTCCGGTCGTGGTGACAAGGACATGGACACCGCGGCGAAGTACTTCGACCTGGTGGACGAGGAGAAACTGTGAGCCTCGCAGAGGTCTTCGAGCAGACCCGCAGCGAAGGCCGCGCGGCGCTCATCGGGTACCTGCCCGCCGGTTTCCCGACCGTCGACGGGTCGAAGGACCTGCTGTCCGCGGTCATCGACGGCGGCGCGGACCTGGTCGAGGTCGGCGTGCCGTACTCGGACCCGGTCATGGACGGCCCGACGATCCAGGCCGCGGCGGTCGAAGCGCTGAAGAACGGCTTCCGGCTGAAGCACCTGTTCGAGGTCGTCGAAGCCGTGACGGCGCGCGGTGGCAAGGCCGTCGTGATGACTTACTGGAACCCGGTCTTCAAGTACGGCGTGGACCGGTTCTCGCGCGATCTCGCTTCGGCGGGCGGGCTCGGGATCATCACGCCCGACCTGACGCCGGACGAGGGCGCCGACTGGATGCAGGCCTCGGACGCGCACGGACTGGACCGGATCTTCCTGGTGGCGCCGTCCTCTTCGGAGGAGCGGATCGTCCGCACGGTCGAGGCGAGCTCCGGGTTCGTGTACGCGACCGCGGTCATGGGGGTCACCGGTGCCCGCGAGAGCGTCGGGGCCGGTGCCCGTGACCTTGTCGCTCGCACGCGGGCGCATACGGACCTGCCGATCGGTGTCGGGCTCGGGGTTCGCTCCGGCGCTCAGGCGGCCGAGGTGGCTTCGTTCGCCGACGCGGTGATCGTCGGCTCGGCCCTGGTCACCCAGGCCGGCTCCGGCCTCGACGCCGTCCGCACGCTCTCCGCCGAACTCGCCGACGGCGTCCGCAAAACCGTCGCCCCCGCCTAGCCGTTCTTTGGTCCGTGAAGGCCACATTGAGGGACTCAGAGTCCCTCAATGTGGCCTTCACGGCTTTCCGGGGTTACGGGGTGGGCATGGCGGAGGAGTGGTGGTTGGTGATGAGCCAGCGGCCGTGGCGTTTTTCGTAGACGAAGGTGTAGCGCGCGTCGACGGCGCTCGGGTGGCCGTCGACGGTCAGGTCGAAGTGGTAGACGCCGGTGTTGATGGCGGTGTTGTCGTCCAGGACGGTGATGATCTCCTGGGTGAGCGTGCTGTTCGGTTTCTTCTCGAGGAACTCCTCGAAGTAGTCGATGAGCCCGGCGCGGTCGGTGCGCACGACGTTGGACAGTGTCGGCAGCAGCACGGCGTCGGGGGCGTAGAGGTCGGCGACCTTCGCCGGGTCGTGGGTGGCGAGGGCCGCGTTCCACTTGGTGAACTGGGCGGTGATCTCACGTTTCGATGGGCTGTGGGCGGCTTCGGCGGAAGTCGTGAAGCCGACGGTCAGTGCGAAACCGGTGGCGACTACGACGCGTACGAGGCGCTTGTTACGCAATGTGACTCCTGTACACCCGATCTAGTGCGCGGAAAGCGAACTATCGGGCAATCCACCAGAAAACGGTAGACAAAATACCGCAGCCGTTATCTGTTGGTAGTAATAAACCATCCAAGCTCACTCAGTCGGGCAAATTCCCTTAACAGTGATAGAAATGCTCGATTCGCTCATAAGCGGCGGTTATCGAAAAGCGTTCCGTGGTGAAAGGCGATTTGTAGGGATCATGTACGCGGCTCGCGCAGAGTCCCGCCCATGGACGTCGACTTACCCGCGCCGAGCCGCCGAAGGATTCTCCGAGGAGCAGGACTGGCCGCGGGGGTGGGCATCGCGGCGCTGGTCGTACCCGCGGTCGCCAACGCCGCGGTGGCTGTCCCGCGCATCTACAGTTGCGACGAGTGGGCCGCGCGCCCGCCGTCGGACACCCTCGCGGTCCTCGACCACCCCGCCAACCGCATCCTCATCCACCACATCGCGAGCGCGAACAGCACTGATTATTCGCGGGCGCACGCGTTCCAGATCTGCCGTGACAACCAGGCCGACCACATGGACAACAACACCTGGGCCGACACCGGGCAGCATTTCACCATCAGCCGTGGCGGCTACTCGCTCGAAGGACGCCACGGCAGCCTCGACACGCTGCGCTCGGGCGACAAGATCGTCCGGGCCGCGCATTGCCCTGGCCAGAACGAAAACGCCATCGGCATCGAGAACGAAGGCCTGTACGCCAACGTCGAGCCGCCGCAGGCGCAGTGGAAGGCGCTCGTCGTCTTCTGCGCGTACGTCTGCAAGCAGTACGGCATCCCGGTCGAGGAGATCAAGGGACACCGCGATTTCTACAACACCGAATGCCCCGGCGAGGCGCTGTACGCGAAACTTCCCCAGCTGCGCAAGGAAGTCGCCGCAGCCCTTAGGCGTTAGTGCGTCCAGCGCATGGCCCGCGCGATCTCCTCGGCCGTCGCGCCCGCGAACAGTGCCGCTTCGGCTTTCCGGATGTCCATCAACGTCGTCGCCAGCGGAGCGCCGAAGGACTCGGCGAGCACGGTGTCGGCCTCGAAGGCGGTGACGGCGTCGAGCAGGTTCGTCGGGAGACGGTCGATGCCGAGGCGCCGGCGTTCGTCTTCGGGGAGCGTGCCCGGATCGACGTCGACCGGCTCCGGCAGCGTCCCGCTTTCATCCAGCCCGGCGAGTCCGGCGAACAGCAGGGCCGCGACGACGAGATAGGGGTTCGCCGTCTGGTCGAAGCATTTCACCTCGAGGTTCGCCGCCTTGGCCTGCTCGCCGACGGAACCGGTGACGAACCGCAGCGGCGCCTCGCGGTTCTCCAGCCCCCACACGCCGTACACCCCCACCCAGTGGTGCGGCTCGAGCCGGAGATAGCTGACCACCGAAGGCGCGCCGACGGCCAGCAACGCGGGCAGCCGCCCGAGAATGCCCGCGCTGAACGACTCCGCCACGCCGGTCATGCCGAACCGGCGGTCGCCGCCCGCGTAGACGTTGATTTCGCCGTCCCAGACACTCAGGTGCACATGGCCGCCGTTGCCGACGCCCTCACCGGCGAAGCGCGGCGTGAACGACGCGCGGAGCCCGTGCTGCCGGCTCACCGCGCGGATGGTTTCCCGCACCAGGACGTAGGTGTCCGCCGCGCCCACCGGATCCGAAGCCGCGACCGAGAGTTCGAACTGCCCGGCCGCGTACTCCGGATGGATCTGCTCGACGGTGATCCGCTGACCCTCCAAAGCGGACACGAGCGCGAGAAGGTAGTCCGAATGCCGGGAAAGCCTGGCGTAGCCGTAACCGGGCCCGCTCACGGCCGAGGTGATGTCGTCGGGCGCGCTCTCCGCGGTGATGATCCACTCGACCTCGAAAGCCAACTTCGCCGTGTAACCACGTTCCGCGAGGCGTTCGGCTGCTGCCTTCGCGAGGCTGCGCTGGTCCTGCGGATGCACCACGCCTTCCTGGTCGTAGCGATCGGCGGGCGCCCAAGCCCAGCCGGGCTGCGCGGACAACGCCGTCAGCCGCTCCAGGTCCGGGTACAGCCGCAGATCCCCGACAGCGCCGCTCGAGTACTCGCCGGTGATGAGATCGTCGTTGAACAGGAAGAAGTCGAACGAGCACGAAGCCCCGACACCCCAGGCTGCCACGGCCGCCAGCCGGTGCAGCGGCACCGCTTTGGTCCTGGTGATGCCGCTGTTGTCCACCCAGACCAGCGCGACCAGCTCGACGCCGCGCGCCGTCATGCGGGCGGCCAGTTCGTGGGCGCGAGCCTCCAGCGCCGCCCGGTCGAGCTCGCGGGAACCGCCGCTCACTGTCGGGTCGCGGAGACGGCCACCCGGTCCGCCTGCTCGTCCGAGAGGGTGATCCCATCGGCCGCCAGGTCGTCGCGGATGGCCGCCACGAAGCTCACTTGTCGCTGATCCATAGCTGCGAAATCTACCCGCAGTTGCAGGGATCGCACGTGCAGGCGTCACCGCAACTGCAACTGCAACCTGGCCTCATAACATCACCTTCCTGTAGACACTAACGGCAATCTCACGCTAGGTGGTTTCGAAGAGACAGCGGTACCGCCGGGCGAGCGGCGCGCCGCGTCGGAGGATACTGAGCGTCGAAGGAGGAAGATGACCGGCTTGCTGCCCTTCGTCGCAGATCTCCGCCTTGTCGACCACCACTGCCACGGTCTCGTCTCGGCCGAGCTGGACCGGACGGCGTTCGAGGAGATGCTCACCGAGGCCGACACGGTTTCGCCGCTGGGCACCACCCTCTTCGACTCGCTGATCGGGCTGGCGGTGCGCCGCTGGTGCCCGCCGGTCCTGGATCTCGAGCCGCACGCCACGGCCGACGACTACCTCACACGCCGCGCCGAGTTGACGGCGAGCGAGGTCAACGGGCGGTTCCTGCGCGCCACCGGCACCGGGGATTTCCTGGTGGACGGCGGCTTCCTGCCGGACAAACTCACCAGCAGCACCGAGCTCGCGCGGCTGGCCCAGGCCAGGGCCCACGACATCGTGCGGCTCGAGCAGGTCGCCGAAGCCGTCATCTGGGCGGGCACGTCCGGGGTCGGGTTCGCCGACGCGTTCTCGACGGAGCTGGAGAAGCGGACGGCGAACGCCGTCGGGGTGAAGTCGATCGCCGCGTACCGCGTCGGACTGGAGCTTTCGGGCGAGCGGCCCACTTCCGCCGATGTCGCGATGGCCGCCGGGAACTGGCTCGCCGACGTCGATGCGGGCGCGCCGATCCGGCTGGCCGACGAGGTGCTGCACCGGTTTCTCGTCTGGACCGGCATCGACCTCGGCCTGCCGGTCCAGTTCCACGTCGGCTACGGCGACTCCGACGTCGAGCTGCATCGCTGCAATCCCTTGCTGCTGACCGATTTACTGCGCGCGACCCGGCGCAGCCGGGTACCGATCCTGCTGCTGCACAACTACCCGTTCCACCGCGAGGCCGGTTACCTGGCGCAGGTCTTCGAGCACGTGTTCGTCGACGTCGGCCTCGCGACGCACAACACCGGCTTCCGGTCCTCGGCGCTGATCGAAGAGACGCTGGAAATCACCCCATTCGGTAAGTTCCTGTTCTCCACCGACGCGTTCGGCCTCGCCGAGCTGTTCCACGTTGGCACCCTGCTCTTCCGGCGCGGACTTTCGGACTTTCTCAGGAAGGGCCTCGACGCCGACGAGTTTTCGCTCGCCGACGCCGAACACATCAGCAGGCTGGTCGGCACCGAAAACGCCCAGCGGGTCTACGGATTGGATACCTAAGTGAGTTCAGAGCTGTGGGATGACTGGCTGAGCGCCATCTCCGCCGAGTTGCCCGCCGCGACCGAGCTGCGCCACCGGCTGCACGCCGACCCGCGCGTCTCGGGAGACGAAGAGGACACCACCCGCGAGCTGGTCCAGGCACTCGGACTCGGCGACGGCGTGCGGATGGCCAAGACCGGCCGCGCGCTGCTGCTCGATGGCGCCGAACTCGGCGGGGCCATCGCGCTGCGGGCCGAGCTCGACGCGCTCCCGGTGACGGAGGCCACAGGCGTGCCGTGGGCGTCGGAGACTTCGGTGATGCACGCCTGCGGGCACGACGTCCATATGGCCGCGCTCGTCGCGGTCTCCCGGGCGGCGGCCAGGATCGGCGTGCCGAAGCCGATCCTCGTGCTGCTTCAGCCGCGGGAGGAAATGGCTCCCTCGGGCGCTTTCGATGTCGTCGAGTCCGGGTTGCTGGCCGAGTACGACGTCAGCGCGGTGATCGGCGCGCATGTCCAGCCGCGGCTGCCGCCGGGGGTCGTCTCGGCGGCGCCGGGCCCGATCAACGCGTCGACCGACCAGTTCGAGATCGTGGTGACCGGGCAGGACGGCCACGCCGGGTACCCGCATCTGCTGCGCGACCCGATCCTCGCGCTGAGTCAGATCATCGTGAGCCTGCAGACTGTCGCGAGCCGGAGGATCGACCCGGTCTTCGGCGCGGTGTGCTCGATCGGGCGCATCAGTGCCGGGACGGCTGCGAACGTCGTGCCCAAGGAAGCGACCGCGCTCGGCTCGCTGCGGCTGATGCGGGCTTCGGACCGGGAGAAGGCCGTCGAAATCCTCGATGACATCGTGCAGGGCACCGCGCGGTCACACGGCTGCGAGGCGGTGCTGCGGGTCATTTCCGGGGAACCGGTGCTGCACAACGATTCCGGCCTCGCCACGCGCGCGCGGACCTGGCTTTCGCGTGGGGGTGTCGGCGTCGACACCGAGTTCCGGTCCTTCGGCGCGGACGATTTCGCGCACTACTGCGGGGCGACCCGCGGGCTGATGATGTTCGCCGGTGTCGGCGACACCGGCGGCTCGCCGAGTCTGCACGACGAGCGCTTCCTTCCGCCGGACAGCGCGATCTCGTTGGTGGCCAAGGCTTTCGTCGCGGGCTATCTCGCCGCGCTCAGCTAGCGATGCCGTTTTCGTCGGACCGGCGGGGTGCGGGGATCTGGACCCAGCCCCGCACGCGCTGGCCGGCGATCTGGACGTGGACGCGGGGGTCGAAGGCGCTGATGTCGATCCCGTCGTAGCCGTGGCGGATCACCGAGCGGTGGATCTCCTGTGAGACGACAAGCACCAGTGGCTGCGGCGTCTGCCTGAGCGTCTTCTTCAAAGTGGGGGAGTTGAGCAGGCGGAACGTGATGTCGATGTCCTCGCCGTAGCATCCTCTGTCGTCGTAGTGGACCTCACCGGCGTGCACCGCGGCGCGGAGGCGGAACTGGAAGTCGGGGTGCTGGGTGGCGTGCTGGGCGAGCAGCCGGGTCAGTTCGGGGATGACCCGGCTCAGCAGCACGGTCTTGGGGGCTTGGGTCACGGGGTGGATCAGGACGAGGATCCCGTCGCCCCGGTCGATGAGGGGGTCACGGTGTTCCTCGGTGATCCCGGCCTCGAGCAACGCTTCCTCGAGAAGGTCGTAGAGCACGCTCCGGAGCTGGGCCCGCACCGGGTTGGTCCTCGTCGTGGAACCTTCGATGTCCACCGCGACTATCGCTCGGTGGTAGGGAAGTACTGGAAGCAGCGCGTTCATTTCAACCCCTCCTCATCTCTACGGGCCGTTGGACGAAGCAGCGTGGTGGGTGTTGCCGTCCTGGTGCACGAGCACGTTCATAGCCATCCCATTCGTGTCGAAACTGAACTTCAGTGAAGTTCTCTTTAGTTCGCTCTGGCTTCAGAGTAAGCCCTGGAGGGCGACTGGACAATACGTGGAGCAAGTCCCCCACCTGCAAGATCGCCGCGCGACACGCGTTACGTTAGGGTGCTGGTAGAAGAGGTACCGCAGAGTGTAAGGTGGACGCTTCAGCTGTGAAACTGAAGTTCACTGGAGGGCCTGCGGCTGTGCTGTCATCCGAAGACTCGCGCCAAGCACTCGCGCGCCGCTTGAAGGCGTTGCGGGAAGAATACTGGCCTGGTCAAGGGATCACGCAGCTGCAGCTCGCGGAAGCGCTCGGCGGCAAGAAGCCGCTCAGCATCTCGTTGATCTCTTCTTGGGAGAACTCGGCGAAGCCGGTGGCGCCCCCGCCTTCGCGCCTTGCCGCGTACGCCAGTTTTTTCGCGACACAGCGGTCCGTTGCCCAGGAGCCGTTTCGGGTGCTTCCCGCTTCGCAGCTGAACGAGGACGAGCGGACGCTGCGAGAGAAGCTGCTGCGTGAGCTGACCGAACTGAGGACGGACGCGATCAAGGAGCCCGTCCGGGGCGCGCCCGCCGTACTGACCGGCACGGGTTTGTGGCACTTCCCGAATCTCGAGGTGGTGACCATCGTCTGCGCGCAGCTGCCGGCCGATCTGCTGCGTGAGGGATTCTCGTACGCGGATCCGGACAGTCCCGACTACGTCGAGATGTACAAGTACGCGGATCCGGACGCGCTGATCGAGCTGTTCGGCCACATCCGGGCGGTCAACCCGAACACCGCGGTGCACTTCCGCACCGCGCCGGAACTGGTTCCGGACGACTACACCACGCATCTCGTCCTGCTGGGCGGCGTGGACTGGAACGTCGTGACCCGTGATCTTCTCGCGCGGGTCGAACTGCCGGTGCGTCAGGTGGTCCGCACCGAAGAATCCGGCGAGGTGGGCGGGTTCGAGGTGGACGGGCACCCCGACCTGTTCGCGCCCCAGCTGGACGCGAGGGGGCGCCTCGTCGAGGACGTGGCACACTTTTACCGTGACCTGAATCCGTTCAACGCGAAGCGGACTGTCACTATTTGCAACGGTATGTACGGGCGTGGTGTCGTCGGAGCTGTACGAGCGCTGACCGACGTGAGATTCCGCGACCGTAATGAGGCCTATCTGAAGGCCCGCTTCGAAAGTATGGACGCCTTCAGCATAATCTCCCGTGTCTCGGTCGTGATGGGTCAGGTGCTCACTCCCGATTGGACTGTCGATGAGACGCGGCTACACGAATGGCCGGTTTAGAACTTGACTATGAGCACATCTACGGCTGCGGCGCTTTCGACGCACCACCACGGGTCCCACAGTCCCTTGCTGAGCCCCGTGAAAGCGGCTGACTCGGTCCCGGCGGACGTCGACGCGATCATCGTGCCGACCTCGCGCCCGATCGCCAACCTGAGCAAGGCGATAGCGCTCGCCGCGCGGCTCGATTGCACGCTCGTGGCACTCTGCAGCCAGTCGGCCAACGCGGATGACGCGGTGGCCGAAGCGAAAACAGCCGGGGTGAAGATCATCGCCGTGGACACCGACCCCCTGCCGGCCGGGGTGATCCCGGAGTTCCAGACCGGCACCAGGCTCCGCTCGACGGTGTTCAACCGGCCGACCGACCTCAGTGCCAAACGCAACCTCGGCCTGCTCCTCGCGGATGTCATCGGCTGGAAACGCGTTGTCTTCCTGGACGACGACATCACGATCGAGCGGCTGGACGATCTTCGCGACGCGGCCGGGCTACTGAGCAACCACCACGCGGTCGGGCTCGCCAATGACGGCTACCACGACAATTCCGTGGTCTGTCACGCTTATCGGGATGCCGGTGGCAAGCAGGAAAGCTTCATCGGCGGGGGCGCGCTCGCCGTGGGAGAGGAATCGTACCGGTCGTTCTTTCCCAACATCTACAGCGAAGACTGGTTCTTTCTCATCGGTGACAACAACCGTCTGCGACCCACCGCGATCACCGGGAAGGCCAGCCAGTCGCCGTACGACCCGTTCCTGGACATCCGGCGTGCCCGCGCGGAGGAGTTCGGCGACTGCCTCGCCGAGGGCGTCTACCGGCTGCTGGATTCGGGACAGCCGATCCAGGACGCCACCTTCAAGTACTGGCGGGGGTTCCTCGACCACCGCAAGCGTTTCATCGAGGACGTCCGCGACCTGGTCGTCAGGGATGACCGGCTCGAAATCGAAGTGAAGTCCCGCCGGATCGCCGCTCTGACCGCCGCGCGCAACCGCAGCTCGATCATCACCCCGAAGCTGTGTGTCGCCTACCTGCAGTGGTGGCAGGCCGATCGTGATCGCTGGACACTGCATCTCGAAGACATCCGGCAGTCGCACGGGTTCGGGCTGACGCCGGAGAAGGCCATCGCCAGGCTCGGCCTCATGCACTGCGCCCGGACAGCGCTTTGACCAGCATGTAGCAGGTCTCCGGGCAGGATTTCCGGGTTCCGTCCGGTTGTTTGACCTCGGCCCAGCAGATCAGGGTGTCGTGTTCCCAGCGCTGGTACCCGAGCCGTTTGTACAGCCGCTCGGCGTTGGTGTTGTCGACGTTGACCGCCAGCGCCACCTGGTGGTGGCCCAACCCGGTCAGGATCCGCTCCGCCTCGCTCACCAGCCGGGTGCCCACTTGCCGGTTGCGATGGGTGGCGAGCACCTCGACGTGGTTGAGCAGGGGGACCTCCGGCAGATGGGCACGGACCTCCTGTTCGTCGGCCCGCTCCCGCCACAGGTACACCGTGCCGACCGGAAGGCCGTCGGACAAGGCCAGGAGCAGCACCCCGCGGTCGGCGTCCTGCCTGGCCACTCTGTCGGCGAAGAACTCCTGGTCACCCAACTCGGCCGGTATCGCCAGGAGATCGCCGGCGTGTGCGCGCCGGATCTCCACGTCGTTCGTCGGACTCACTGATACGCCCCTCCCAAAACCCTGAACTCCGATTCTGCCCGCTTCCGGCACCGGAAGGGGACCCGCGGAAGTCGGGCCGTGGACGGGCCGAACGGCGGGCACGTTACGGTGACCCGGTGAATTCCGCCGCGGCTGCCTTCCTCGCGACCATCCCGAGCCCTGACCGGGGCGTATGGCATCTCGGGTTCATCCCGATCCGGGCCTACGCGCTCTGCATCATCGCCGGCATCGTCGTGGCCCTCTGGTGGGGCGAACGCCGCTGGGTCGCCCGCGGCGGCACGAAGGGCACGGTCATCGACGTCGCCGTGTTCGCGGTGCCGTTCGGCCTGGTCGGTGGGCGTCTCTACCACGTGATCACCGACAGCTACCGCTACTTCGGCCCGGGCAAGAACCCGCTCGACGCGCTGAAGATCTGGGACGGCGGCCTCGGCATCTGGGGCGCGGTGGCCCTGGGCGCGGTCGGCGCGCTCATCGCCTGCCGCAAGAAGGGCATCCCGCTGCCCGCCATGGCGGACACGCTCGCCGCGCCGCTCGTCGTCGCGCAGGCCATCGGCCGCCTCGGCAACTACTTCAACCAGGAGCTCTACGGCGCGCACACCAGCCTGCCGTGGGGTCTGGAGATCTACGAGCGCACCAACCCGGACACGGGCGTCACGGACTTGCTCGGCGGCGTCGCCGTGGGGCACATCCCGCTCGCGGACAGCCCGGTGCACCCGACGTTCCTCTACGAGCTGCTGTGGAACCTCGGTGTCGCGCTGCTGGTGGTGTGGGCGGACAAGAAGTTCCGCCTCGGGCACGGGCGCGCGTTCGCCGTCTACGTCATGGGGTACACCGCCGGTCGCGGCTGGATCGAGCTGATGCGCACCGACACCGCCAGCCACGTACTCGGCCTGCGGGTCAACGTGTGGACGTCGATCCTGCTGTTCATCGCCGGAGTCGTGTACTTCGTGCTCGCCAAGAAACGCGGGCCGCGGGAAGCGCCGGAGTTGTTGCGAGGCAAGGACTACGAAGACCCGGACACGGTGTCCGCGAAGCCCGACGCCGACGAGGCCGCTTCCTCCGAAGAGGTGTCGGTCCCGGCCGACCCCACCCCGGAAAAGCCCGACGCCGCTGAAGACCCGAAGCCCGGCGACACCACAAAGTAGCCCCCTGGCACAAACGCTATGAAGGGTCCCTTCCTCTCGTTTCTCGAGAGGAAGGGACCCTTCATAGCGTTTGACGGCGCGCGCGAGATGTCGACATCTCGTGATCTCTTAGTTTTTGAGAGACCGCCACCTGTCGACAGATGGCGTTACTCGTTGAGGGGGGAGCCGCCGAAGTAGTCGTCGTCTTCGGGGGCGTTGCGGGGTGGGCGTCGCGGAGGCGGTGACGGCTTGGGCGGCGCGGGCGGGGGTTCGACCGGAGGCGGCGGGGGCGGAGGCGCCGGAGTGCCGTCGTCTTGCAGCGCGGTGCCGCCTTCGAAGTAGTCCTCTTCGGACAGTTCCTCGGGCGGGGGAGCGGTGTCGGGCGTCCGGGTTTCGTTGAGGGAACCGGTTTCGCCCGCGGCTTCCAGCACGTCGTCGAGGGTGTGGCCCTCTTCGAACTCCTGGTAGACCTCGGACAGCGGGGCCATCCGGGTCATCAGCGCGGCGCGGACGTCCGGGTCCTGGTACGCGCGGCCTTCGAGGACGTTGGCCCAGGTGAGCTCACCGCCGTCCACTTTCCGTTTGAGGGCCCGCATTTCCTCGGGAGCGTTCGCGCGTTCGGCCTCGGCCTTGATCGCGGCGATGTCCTCTGGACTGGCGACGGGCGGCTGCCGCGGCAGATCCATCTCGTCGACTTCTTGTTCGAGCACCCTGGACCTCGCCACGGTCTCGTCGAGCCGTGCCTCGGCCTCGCGCAGTTCCGGTGGTTTCCAGGAATCCTGGTCGGTGGTCACGACTTCTCCGTGGTTCTCGCGTAATTCAGAGCTGGCCGGAGATCCGGCCGCTGCGGTTCTGGCCCTTCGGCCGCACCTTGTCCTGGTGCGCGGTGTCCTTCACCCCGGTCGCGGTGTCCTTGATGTCGGTCACGTTGTCCTTGATATCGCCGAAGTCGCTCTTGACGTCCTTCGCGGCGCCGCCTACGTCCTTGGCGAACTGCTTCGCGTCGGCGATGCTGCCGATGTCCTTGATCTTGCCGAGCTGGGAACCGACCTTCTGCAGCGAGTTCCACATCTCGCCGACCTTCTGGACGGTCTCCTTGACGAGGTCGACGATCTCGATGATCTTCTGGTAGAGCTGGTAGGCGTCCCAGATCAGCTCGGCCGCGCGGACCCAGCCGTACGCCGGGATCCAGATCTTCGCGATCGCGTCGATCACCTTGTTGACCAACGTCTTCAGCAGGTCTAGGGCCTTCGCGCAGAGCCGCTGCGAGACGTCGGCGACCGACTGGAAGCCCTTCGCGATCACCTCGGCGACCTTGGCTTCGACGGTCAGCCCGAGCGTGAACCCGGTGTCGACGTACTTCTGGTGCGCCTCGGCCGCTTTGCCCTTCCAGACACCGCCGACGATCTCGGCGTTGCCGGACATGGTGGCGGAGAACTGTTTCATGCTGTCGGCGATGGTGTTCCAGGCTTCGGCGTTCTGCTGGATCTTGTTGAAGTCGCCGGTGATGGGCATGATCACGGTCTGCACCAGGCTGTTCCCGGTGACCTGTTCGAACGCCCAGTCCACCGCGGCGACCTGCCAGCCGGCTTCTTCCACCATCTTCTGGATGTTCTCGCCGCCCGGGGCGGGAGGCGGTTGCAGGACGGCGATGATCTCGGTGCCGTCGCCGTAGGTGCCTTCGGGTTTTACCGCCTCGAAATCGCCGTCCCCGGCGCCGCGGCCGTCTTCGCGCCGGCGTTGCCGATTATCGTTGCGAGTGTCTTCTTGTTCGTCGGCCTTGTTCTGGGCCTTTTGTTCTGGGCTCAGA
>Ga0193717_1000842_pt1 | contig 19498 bp, 24 predicted proteins | sample U2c2metaG_FD_145900 | JGI IMG/M metagenome (GOLD analysis project Ga0193717, IMG submission 145900) | Soil microbial communities from a riparian zone of the East river system, Colorado, United States - U2c2 | ecosystem: Environmental > Terrestrial > Soil > Riparian zone | place: USA: East River...
CCAAACCCGGCCCGGCCGCGGACATCCTCGCCAAGCGCGGCGTCACCTTGCTCGCCGTCCGGCAAGCCCTCCGCCTCCGCGAAGCGAGCTAGACCTAGACCTGCTTGGGCCCGCGCCAGGTGACCAGTGGGAGCAGCGCCTGGGTCAGCGGGCCGATGGTCAGCGCGTAGAGCACGGTGCCGACGCCGACAGTGCCGCCGAGCAGCCAGCCGGTGGCCAGCACGGTCACCTCGATCCCGGTCCGCACCAGGCGCACCGACCAGCCGGTGCGGGCCGCGAGGCCGGTCATCAGGCCGTCGCGCGGGCCGGGGCCGAGGCGGGCACCCACGTAGACCGCCGTGGCGACGGCGTTGAGCACGACACCGCCGACGAGCAGCGTGATCTGCCAGCCGAGCTCGTGTTGGTCGGGGAGGAACGCGCGGACGAGGTCGACGGTCACCGAAATGACGATCACGTTGAGCACGGTCCCGATACCGGGTCGCTGCTTGAGCGGAATCCACAGCAGCAACACGAAGATCGACGCGATAGCGGTGATCACGCCGAAGCTCAGCCCCGTGCGCTTGGTGAAGCCTTCGTGGAGCACGTCCCACGGGTCGAGCCCGAGTCCGGCTCTGGTCATCATCGCCATGCTGCCGCCGTAGAGGGCGAGGCCGAAGACGAGTTGGGTGAGACGGCGAACGGGTGCCGCGGTCACGGTCACCGGGCGGAGATCTAACACTCTTGGAACAGCCACGGCCCCACTATCTGATGAAGGTGGCTATCTTGACCATAGCCACTTTGCAATAATTGGTCTTATGGAAACCGTGATTCCGCCTGGTGGACGCATATCAGGGACCAGATTGGCTGTGATGCTGGGCACTTGGCGTCGAGGTGGCTCCCGGCAGGGCGCGGTGGACCTCGCCGCCGCCATCGAGATGCAGGTGCTCGACGGGCAGCTTCCGCTCGGCACCAGGCTCCCGGCGGAACGCGAGCTGGCCGACTCGCTGGGCACCAGCCGCACGCTCATCGGCGCCGCGCTCGACAAGCTGCGGGACGACGGTCTGGTCGCGAGCCGCCGCGGCGCGGGTTCCTGGATCACCTCCCCGGGAACCGGCGCGCTGGAGACGTCGTTGCCGCAGGGCCACGACCTGATCGACTTCAACCGCGCGGCCCCGGTGGCCACCGCCGGGCTGACCCACGCCGTCGACATGGCGCGGCGCTCGCTGGGCGATCACCTCGGCGATCACGGCTACAGCGAGCGTGGCCTGCTCGTGCTGCGGGAACGCATCGCCCAGCGCTACACCGCGCGCGGACTGCCGACAACGCCGTCGCAGGTGATGATCACCAACGGCGCCCACCACGCGTTCGTGCTGGCGCTGCGGATGCTGGTCGGCCCCGGCGACAGGGTGCTCGTCGAGCAGCCCACGTACCCGAACGCGCTGGAAGCCATCCGGGCCGCGCATGCCATCACCGTGCCGGTCGCGCTCGACGTCATGGGCGGCCAGGGCTGGGATATCGCCGGCATCGAGGCCGCGCTCCGGCAGTCCGCCCCGCGGCTGGCGTATCTGGTGGTCGACTTCCAGAATCCGACCGGGCTCCGGATGGACGCCGAAGGCCGCGAGCAGCTGGCCAAGGCCTTGATCAGGGCACGGACACCGGTGGTGGTCGACGAGACGATGGTCGAACTCGACCTGGAGGGCGATCCGATGGACGGCCCGCCGCCGCTCGGCGCGTTCGCCGGGGACCTGGCGATCACCGTCGGCTCGGCGTCGAAGTCGTTCTGGGGCGGTTTGCGGCTCGGCTGGATCCGGGCGTCCGAAGAGCTGCTCGGCAGGCTGGTTTCCGCGCGGTTCGCGGTAGATCTCGGCTCACCGGTGTTCGAGCAGCTGGTGCTCGCGGAGCTGCTCTCCGACGCGGATGTGCTGCTGGCCAAGCGGCGCGAGGACAGCCGCGGCAAGCGGGATGCGCTGGTCGGAGCGCTGAAGTGGTACTGCCCGGACTGGACGTTCGCGGTGCCGCCGGGCGGGCTTTCGATGTGGTGCCATCTACCGGAGCCGATGAGCACCCGCCTCGCCGTCGCCGCGGTCAACCACGGTGTGCAGATCACGCCGGGTTCGCGGTTCGGCGTCCACGGCGGGTTGGAGCGCTGGGTGCGGCTGCCGTTCTCGCAGCCGCCGGACCTGCTGTTCGAGGCGGTTCGGCGGCTGAGCCTGGCGGCCGCGTCGGTGCGCGGCGCCGGCGCCTTCGACATGCCTGTCACCTGAGCCGGAAATAGGAACAGCCGGTGCACCGGATGACTTTCGTCGCTCCAGGGAGATACGACGAAGTCGGTCATCCAGTGCACCGGCTGCAAGTCCGCTCCGGTCGAGCCGGTGGCGGACCCCGCGGCGGTTTCCAGGCACAGCCCCTCGACGTGCCGGGAAACGCGCGGCTCAGACGCCCATCGGGTAGGTGTTCCCGCTCGGCGCGGTGAGTGGGAACGCTCGATGTGCGCCAGGTGTCGGTCCCGGCGCCACGGGGGTGACGTGGCGCCGGGACCAGGCCCCGACCCGGCCAGGCGCGGTTGGCGGATCGGGAAGATTTCTCAGTGGAGGCATGACGAACCCCTGCGCTTTCGAGCGCGGTTTTCGGTTGTCGCACGGGGTGAGGACGAGCGCGTGTCTCAGCGCGCCGGAACCGCGAAGTTGATCTTGTTTTGGACGCAGTTCTCCCCGGCTAACCGGTTGGAGTCAGTCCGGGGAGGTCGTGGGCAGGGCTGCTTCCCTGCCCGCACCATCGACCTCGTGGTCGAGGCTGGTGCCGATCAGCCGAAGCTGAGTGGTGTTGGCGCTGGAGGCCATGATGGCGTTCTGCTGGCGAGCGCCACCGGAGTTGTCATGGCCGGCGGAAACAGTCGTGGGCGCGGCAGGCGCGCTCGGCGCGGGCGGAAGGTCGCCATGGCCGCCGCCGGAGCCGCCGCCGGAGGGAGCGCTGAACCGCTTGTCCGATTTCGTGGGCTCGTCCACGGCCTTCTGCTGCTGCACGACGTGCAGGCTGACGTGGGTGGACGGAGCCGGGTGGCTCACCACGGCCGGGGTGTCGGTGACCGGGGCCGCGGGCTGGGGAGCTTCGGGCTGGGGGGCCGCGGGTGCGGCTTCCGCCTGCTGCTTGGCGGGAACGGCGATGGTCACCGAGCCGCCGCTCTCCCACTGGCCGCCTTGGGACCAGTCGTCAGGCGAGGGCAGCAGGTCGCCGATGATCGGCAGCTTCGCCGGCGGCTTGCCGTCATTGCCGCTGCCGCCACCGGTGATCGGCGCGAGCACGTTTTCGTTGACGGCGCTGACCAGGCCGGTGACCGTGCCCGTGACGGCGTTCACCGTGCTGGTCAAGGTGTTCACGACCGCGCCGAGGAGGCCGCCGAGCAGACCGCCACCACTGGTGGACGACTGCATTTTCTTGCGCTCGGCCGGTTCCTGCTTCGTGGAGTCTTCTGTTGTGGCGCTTGTTTCGATGGTGCTTTCTTCAGCGGTGCTGCTCTTGGCGGACTTCGTCTCCGACGTCGTGCCCGCTTCGGCGACAGTGCTCGTATCCGACGTCGGCAGTTCGTCCGCGGACGCAACGCCGGTGCTGAGAACCGCGCCGAGGGCCCAGCTCGCGAGGACCAATCCGCCCGCTATCGCCAGTCGTTTGGCAGGCCGGGAAAGCGCACGGCCACAGCGGTGCACTGGCTCGGTGTCACTCACCGCTACCACCACCGTCCGGGCCTCGGCTCAAGCGAACAAAAGATGTTTCTGGTCCTGCTGGGGAACGCCAGCGTCGGGTCGCGGTCCTGGCGGGGCTGCACCCTTTTTAGCACTGGTGGGGAGTGTTTCATCTCCGCTGCTTTCGATCCACCCCGTAAGGCCGAACGGGCGTACCGGCACCGGTGGCCGAAACCGCGAAGTTGATCACTCAGAGTGGGTCCCCGGCGTCAGGATAGCGGCCATTCGTGCCTGAGGGTAACTACTCAACTTTGTCTTGACCTTCGAGTTCGTGGATCTCCGCTGCGCAAAGTGACGTCTCAGTCGCGTTCGGTCGCCGCTCCGGCGACTTCCTCGGACGCGGTGAGAGGCGGCTTCCGATGCCGGAAAAAGACTTCGGCGAACTGGTTACCCGAGCCATCGGCGGCGACCAAACGGCGTGGAACGCGCTGGTGAGAGCGCTGACGGCGAGCACCGTCCGGGTCGCGCGGGCCTACCGGCTCGGTGACGCGGACGCGTGGGACGTCAGCCAGAGCACCTGGTTGGCGGTGTCGCAACGGCTCGGTTCCTTGCGCGACAACGCTTGCCTGCCCGGCTGGCTGAGGACCACCGCCCGAAGACACGCCCTCCGGATCCTGTCCGGAAGGGCAGGCGAGGTGGCCCTGTCGTGCGAACACGAGGTGGTCCCCTCGCCCGAATCCGTGGTGCTCCGAGACGAACGCGATCGTGAACTCTGGGCCGCCGTCGGCCGCTTGCCGGTGCGGTGCGGGCGGTTGCTCTACCTGCTGGCGTACCGGCCGGACCTGACGTACCCGGAAATCGCGGCCGAGCTGGGCGTCAGCCCGGGAAGCGTCGGGCCGTTGCGGCGCCGATCACTCGACCGGCTCCGCGCCCGCCTACTCGCCGACGGCTTCGAGCCCTGACCAGCCCAGACCTATGGCGGACGACCCACCCACCCAAGCCGCACTCAGGCGCTCAGCTTGGCGCGGCTCTGGAGTCAGCCCAGTTTGTGCAGACGGGTGATGGCTTCGTCGAGAACGGCGTCTTTTTTACAGAACGCGAAACGCAACAGGTGTTTCCACTCGTCCGGGTGGTCTGTGAACACCTTGACCGGTACCGCGGCGACACCGACGCGCTCGGGGAGTTGCCAGGCGAGGTCCGCGGCGTCGTCGAAGCCGAGCGGCCGGACGTCGGCGCAGACGAAGTACGTCCCGGCGCTCGGCCGGACCTCGAAGCCCGCTTCGGTGAGCCCGGCGGCGAGCCGGTCGCGTTTGGCCATCAGGCTGCCGCGCAGGATTTCGACCCAGTCCAGTTCCTCTTCGAGCGCGTACGCGACAGCCGGTTGCAACGGCCCGCCAGAGACGAACGTGATGAACTGCTTCGCCGCCTTCACCGCCGCCACCAGTTCCGGCGTCGAGCAGACCCAGCCGATCTTCCAGCCGGTGCAGTTGAACGACTTGCCCGCGCTCGAGATCGTCACGGTCCGCTCGCGCATGCCGGGGAACGTGACGAGCGGGACGTGCTCGGCGTCGTCGAAGGTCAGGTGTTCGTAGACCTCGTCGGTGATCGCGATCAGGTCGTGCTCGACGCATAAAGCGGCCAGCGCGCCCAGTTCGGCAGTCGTGAACACGGTGCCGGTGGGGTTGTGCGGCGAGTTGACCAGGATCGCCCGGGTGCGCGGCGTGATGGCCGCGCGCACGGCGTCGACGTCCAGCGCGAACCGGCCGCCTTCGCCTTCGGACAGCGAAACCACGCGCCGGGTCGCGCCCGCGATCGCGACGGCGGCCGCGTAGGAGTCGTAGTACGGCTCGATGACGATGACCTCGTCGCCCGCCTCCGTCAGTGCGATCAGCGAAGCCGTGATGGCCTCGGTCGCGCCCGCGGTGACCAGGATCTCCGTGTCCGGGTCGTACTCCGTGCCGTAGCGCAGCCGATGCTTAGCGATCGCCGCGCGCAGTTCGGGACGGCCCGGCCCCGGCGGGTACTGGTTCGCGCCACCGAACAGGGCCTTGTTCGCCGCGTTGAGCATGCCCACGGGCCCGTCGGTGTCCGGGAAACCCTGGCCGAGGTTAACCGCGTCATGGCGGATCGCGAGCGCGGTCATCTCCGCGAAGATGGTCGAGGTGAACGGCTGGAGGCGGGGGACGAGAGCTGGTTCGCGCACGATTACCGATCCTCACGGACAATGGGCTGGTGGAGCAAATTACCGCAGCTGAGGCCAAGCAGGGCGAGATCGAGCCCGCGCGCGAAAAAGTGACGCCGGTGGACCCGCCCGGTGGCCTTGCGGGTGACGAGGAAAAGCGCCGTGGCCTGCGGAAAATGAAGCTGGTCGCGCTGAGTTTCCTGATCGGCGCGACGATCATCTTCCTGCTCACCAGCTGGGCGGAGGCCCAAGGCTGGCCCGGCTGGGTGGGCTATGTGCGGGCCGCGGCCGAGGCCGGGATGGTCGGCGCGCTCGCCGACTGGTTCGCGGTGACGGCGTTGTTCCGCCATCCGCTGGGGATCAAGATCCCGCACACCGCGATCATCCCGAGCAAGAAGGACGCGCTGGGCAGCAGCCTCGGCGAGTTCGTCGGCTCCAACTTCCTGTCCGAGGAGGTCGTGCGCGACAAGCTCCGTCGCGTCGAGATCTCGCGGCGCCTCGGCGGCTGGCTCGTCCAGCCGGAAAACGCCGAGCGCATCACGTCCGAGCTCGCGACGATCGTCCGCGCCGCGGTGACGGTCCTGCGCGACGAAGACGTCCAGGCCGTGATGGAGCAGGCCGTGGTGCGCCGGATCGTCGACCAGCCGTGGGGGCCGCCGCTCGGCAAGCTGCTCAGCCAGGTCTTCACCGACGGCGCGCACCACAAGCTCGTCGACCTCATGTGCGACCGTGCCTACGAATGGGTCCGCGACAACCACAGCTCGATGCTGCGGGTCGTCTCCGACCGCGCGCCCTCGTGGTCGCCGAAGTTCGTCGACGAGATGCTGGCCGACAAGGTCTACGGCGAGGTGCTCGCGTTCGCGTGGGCGGTGAAGACCGACGTCAACCACCCGATGCGCCAGACACTGGACAAGTTCCTGGTCGAGTTCGCCAGCGACCTGCAGACCGATCCGGAGACGATGGAGCGGGCCGAGCAGGTCAAGACACAGATCCTCGAGCACGGTGAGGTCAAGAAGCTGATCGGTTCGGCCTGGGCGACGGCGAAGGACATGCTGCTCACCGCGGCCGAGGACCCGTCCAGTGAACTGCGCAAACGCGTTCGCGATGGGCTGCGGAGCCTGGGTCGCAAGCTGACCACCGACGAGACCACTCAGTCCAAAGTGGACGGTTGGGTGGAGGGTGCGGCGGCCTATCTCGTCACGAACTATTCCAACGAGATCACCACGATCATCACCGACACCGTCGAGCGCTGGGACGCCGAGGAGACCTCGCGCAAGATCGAGTTGCAGGTCGGCCGGGACCTCCAGTTCATCCGGATCAATGGCACCGTGGTCGGTGCGCTGGCCGGTCTGGTGATCTACACCTTGGCGCACCTGCTCTTCTGAGCCGCGTATAGCACAGGCGACGGGCACCAAATTGAGTTGTCCACAAGAAGCTGAGTTATCCCCGGGGTTGTCCACAGAGATCAACCCTGTTGGCCTAGCGGCGATCCACAGGTCCTCGGGCGCGCCAAGCGCGGGCTTTCTCGCGGTTTCCGCAGGCGCTCATGGAGCACCACGTCCGCGAGCGGTTGCGCGAGTGGTCGAAAAACGCCCACAGGCAGTCGTCGGCGGGGCAGATCTTCACGCGCCGCCAGTCATCGAGCACGGCCAGCCGGGTCGCGGCCGCGAGCACCGCGCCGACGACGTTGTCCGACGCGAGAACCGGTCCGCCGGGCGTCAGTTCGATCTGGACCGCGGTACTCGTCGAGACCATGGGCAGCCGTGGATCCCCGACCGCCGCTCGCAGTGCGTCACGGACCTGTAGCGCTTCGCTTACAGAGTCCGGTTTCAGGCCACGCTCGGCCGCCCAGCGCCGCCACTGGGCGGGCTCGGTCAGCAGATCGGTTTTCTCTTCGATGTCGAAGGTGTTCAGGAAGTCGACCACAAGCGAAGCGTCGGCTGTTTGTGCTGGTTGGACGCTCACGCAACCAGTGTACGGCGAATACCGGTTGCGGCCTTCGCCCGTAACTTACATACTCCGTTCACTGGTTATCCCAAGGCAAGGAGATGGTCATGAGTACGACGAAGTCCGCGGTCCCCACCTTCGGCGCGGTGGCACTGGACTGTCCGGATCCGGCGGCGCTTGCCGAGTTCTACCGCGAACTCCTCGGCTGGGACGCGCCCAAGGGTGGCGACGACGATGACTGGGTCACGCTGGTCAACCCGCTCGGCGAGGCACGGCTGTCGTTCCAGCGCGTCGAGAACTACCGCGCGCCCCAGTGGCCTTCGCAGGAGCACCCGCAGCAGGCGCACCTCGACCTGGACGTCACCGATATGGAGGCCGCGCACGAGCGCGCGCTGGCGATCGGGGCGAAGCTGCTCGACGACACGCCGGAGACGTGGCGGGTTTACGCAGATCCGGCCGGTCATCCGTTTTGCCTCTGTGCGTGCTGATCGAGATGTGCGTAGTCTCGAATACGTGATTTGTCCGAAGTGCCAAAGCATGATGACCACCGTTGACAAGAACGGCATCCACATCGAGCGTTGCGAGGGATGCCGCGGCATCTTCCTCGACCGTGGCGAGCTGGAGCAGCTCTCCGGTGCGGAGAGCTCCTACTACGGGAACCAGGGCGCGCCGCCGCCCTACCGCCCGGACGGAGGCCAGACAGCCCGGTACGGCAAGGATTCGCCGCGCCCGTATCGAGGTGGACACGGGGATTCCCCGAAGCCGTATCGCGGGGGTGGTTACGGCGACTCGCCGAAGCCGTACCGCGGCGGCCACGGCGACTCACCGCGTCCGTATGGCCACCAGGGGCATCAGGGCCACCGCAAGCGCGGTTTCCTCGAGAACCTGTTCGACTGAGCCTTGCTCGACCTGAAGATCTGCCCGGCCTGCGGCGACCGCGCCGACAGGCCGCTGGCAGAAGGCGCGGAGCTGTTCTGCGCGTTATGCGGACATCGGTGGCCGTTCCGGCGGCTGCCGCTGTTCGCGCTCACCGGTCCCAGTGGCGCCGGCAAGTCGACGGTGGGTCCGCGGCTTGCCGAGCGCCTGTCCGATCGCGTCGTCGTGCTGGAGCAGGACGTGCTGTGGACGGCCGGGCTGCAGGACGACGTCGACGGGCATCCCGCGTTCCGCTCGGTCTGGCTGCGGATGGCGGCGATGATCCACCAGAGCGGACGGCCGGTCGTGCTGTGCGGGACGGTCGTGCCGCCCGAGTTCGAGCACCTGCCGGAACGCGTCTTCTTCTCCGACATCCACTACCTCGCGATGGTCGGCGAGTCCGAAGTCCTGCGCAAACGCCTGCGCGCGCGGCCTGAGTGGCGCGAATGGGACGAGCCGCGCATCGACGAGATGCTCGAGTTCAACGAATGGCTCCAGGCCAACGCCGCCACCACGAGCCCGCCCGTGCGGCTTTTCGACACCACCCACGTCCCCGTTGACGCCGCCGTCGACGTCGCCGAGGCCTGGGTGCTTGGCTACTTGGACGACTTGGACAACGCCCAGCGGTGATCGCTGCGCGGCGAGTCCAGCCAGAAGTGCTGGGACTCGGGAGTGACGGTGATCCCGAACCGGTCCCGGCTCGGCTGACCCAGTGCGACCCACTCGCCGTGCGCGCGTTCGACGTCGTCCCAAAGCCGCCGCGGCCCGCCTTGCTCGACGAAGTGCTCGCCGTCGATCGTGCGGTGCCGCGTCCACGAGCCGTCCTCGTGCAGCAGGTGATCCCCGTAGGCGACGACGTTCGGCAGTTCCAGGCCCGCGAAGAACTCGAACCGGCTGGACGTGCTGAGCACGGCGTTGAGCGGCAACTTTGTCCGCGAAGTGCGGCCAGATTCCGACGCGTGCTTCGCGAGCAGCAGTGACGGGCTGCTGAGTCTGTCCGCCCGCAGTGGCATGAAACGGCCGTCCCGTCCGAGCACGCGTCCCTGCCCGGTCGCGCCTTTTCCGGCGACGATTCGCAGCAGGCCCGCGCCGATCGGCCGGTTCAGCGTGGTGACGATCAGCCCGCCGGGCACGGTCTGCTCCAGCCAGGCGGGCGGGATCGTCGACACCGCGCATGTGCAGAGCACCCTGTCGAACGGCGCCCGGCTCGGAAACCCTTGTGCCCCATCGGCAACAGCGCACGCGGGCTTGAAGCCGCACTCGGCCAGCGCGGCCTTCGCAGGTTCGACGAGCACCGGATCGATGTCCACTGTGGACACATTGTGATCCCCGACCCGTTGGCACAGCAGGGCCGCGTTGTAACCCGTGCCGGTGCCGATCTCGAGAACCGTTTGCCCGTCGGAAACCTGGAGCTCCTCGAGCATCACCGCCATGATCGACGGCATGCTGGACGAAGACGTCGGTGTGCCGGGCAGCGGGCCGTCGAAACGGGCCGCGTCCCAGCGGCTCTGGTCGTCGTCCAGCTGCGTGACCAGCACGTTCGTCGAGTAGACGCGTTTGAGCCAGCCGTGGTCCTCGCTGGACATCGCGACCCAGCCGTCGCCTTCGGGCAGGAAGAAGCGCGGCAGGAACGGGTGACGTGGGACGCGGAGGAAAGCGTCGATCCACCGGGAGTCCGTCAGGGCGCCCTCGTCACGCAAGATCGTCACGAGTCGCTGTCGAAGCCTTGTGGGGCTTGCCATTCACTTAGGTTAATACAGCGTGGCGCAAGACACACGCCTTCTGCAAGCACTCTGCTTGCAACTGCTAGCACCTCGGCGTAACGTCGTTGGTGTCGCGAGGAGGTGACCAGATGACAGAGACGGGAAAAGCCCAGGAATCATCGGGCGGGCCCATCGAAAAGGTCGCCGACATCGGTCGTGACATCGGGGAGTACATCCGGGTCCAGCGCAGCAACGCGAAGATTTCGTTGCGGCAGCTGTCAAAGCTGGCCGGAGTGTCCAATCCGTACCTGAGCCAGATCGAGCGCGGGGTTCGCAAGCCCAGCGCCGAGATCCTGCAGCAGATCGCCAAGGGGCTGCGGATTTCGGCCGAAGCGCTCTACGTACAGGCAGGAATTCTCGACCTGCCGACGGGCGGCCCGGTCGGCGATTCCATTCGCGCCGACACCGAGCTTTCCGAGCGGCAGAAGCAGGTTCTGCTCGACGTGTACGAGTCATTCCGTCGGGAGAACCAGGCGGCTCACCCGACCGCAGAGAACCACGCACAACCAGAGCAGAACGCGCCAACCGCTGAGAAGGAGTGAACAAACCATGACCACCCCCAAGACTGAAGACGTTCGCAAGGTCGTCACCACCGCCGTGGACCAGGTCCGCACCTCGCTGCTCGCCGCTCTCGGCGCCGGCAACCTCGCCAGCCAGGCCGTCGTCGACGCCGTGGCCAAGGCCAAGGAGCGCGCCACCGCCACCGGCGAGACCGCCCGCAAGAACATCGAAGAGCTGCCCACCGACGTCGAGAGCCTCCGCGAGAAGCTCGACCCGGCAGAGCTGCGCAAGGTCGTCGACGAGTACACCGACGCCGCGCTGAAGCTGTACAACAAGCTGGCCGAGTCCGGCGAGCAGGCGTGGGACAAGATCGTCGCGCAGCCGCAGGTCAAGAAGGCCATCGAGCAGCTCGAGGACGCCCTTCAGCAGGCGCAGGTCCGCGTTGAAGAGGTCACCACCGAGACCCGCGAGCGCGTCGACGGCGTGCTGGCCAAGGTCACCCGCCAGACCCGCTCCACCGGTGAGAAGACCGCCCGCAAGGTGCAGTCCGTCGCCGACGAGGCCGCCGAGAAGATCGAGGACCTCGGCGACGAGCTGGCCCACGAGACCCGCTCCGTGGCTCGCAAGACCGCGAACAAGACCGCGCCGCGGTCCGCGAACACCACGCGCCGCAGCACCACTTCGGCCGCCGCCAAGAAGCCGGCCGCGCCGAAGACCGACAAGTAAGCACAGCATGAATAATCTGCCCCCGGCACTTTCACAGGTGCCGGGGGCAGATGCGTTCATCAGGTTTGCCGTACCCTGATGGGGTGTTCGTCGCCACTGTGATTGTCACGGTCATTCATTGGGCAGGTGCCCTGGCTGGCCTTTTCGCGTTCGTACACGCCCTGACCCAGCGCGCCGACGCGTATTCGGCCGCGGATCGCAAGACCAAGCCGATCTGGATGGCGATCACCGGTGGCAGCACCGCGGTGATGGCGCTGTTCGGGTTCTGGGGCGCGGGAACCATCTTCTTCCTGGCCGGTTGTGTCGCGACCCTGGTCTACCTGGTGGACGTCCGGCCCAAGCTCATCGAGGTCCAGCGCGGCGGCCGCAGCTGGTGATTAGTCTGGTCACGTGACCACCTGGACCATCGCTGGAACCCTGACCGTCGAGCCCGCCCTGAGCAGGCCCGATCTGCTGGCGGAGCCCGTCGCGAAGGCGCTCGCCGCACTGAGTTCAATAACACCGTTCGATCCGCATGATGTTGTAGGCGTCGCGCCGATCGATCCGGAGCTCGCCGACACGGCCGCGTTCTGTGAGGCCTACGGGTCCCCGCTGACAGCTTCGGCCAACTGTGTCGTCGTCGCCGGCAAGCGCGCGGGCGAGGTCAAGTTCGCCGCCGCGCTCGTGCTCGCCACCACCCGCGCGGACGTCAACGGCATCATCAAAAAGCGCCTCGACGTGCGTAAAGCTTCGTTCGCGCCGATGGCGGAAGCGGTCGAGCTGACGGGCATGGCCTACGGCGGCATCACGCCGGTCGGGCTGCCCGCGGACTGGCCGCTGTTCATCGACAAGGCCGTCGCGGACGCCCCTGAGCTGGTCATCGGCAGCGGGATCCGCGGCAGCAAGCTGCTCATCCCCGGTTCGGTGCTCGCGTCGATGCCGGGCGTCGAGGTCATCGAAGGCCTGGCGAAAGTCGTCGAGTGACGTCGGTCTGGATGCGGTACCTGTCCGGCGCCGACATCGATTCGCTCGGCGTGAGCGACGCCGACATCGTCGACGCCGTCGAAGACGTGCTCGTCGACCACGGCAACGGCCGGGTCGTCTTCGAGCCGCGTACCCACCTCGTGCCGGACAACGGCGGCAAGGGCCATTTCAACGTGCTGCGCGGGCACCTGTCCGAAAAACAGGTCAGCGGGGTCAAGGTCGTCGGCGACTTCGTGTCGAACTTCGAGCGCGGTCTGCCCAGCGAGATGGCGCTGATCCTCTTGCTGGACCCGGAAACAGGCATGCCGCGCGCGATCGTCGACGGCACCATGATCACCGAAGCCCGCACGGGCGCGATGACGGCCGTCGGCGCGAAGTATCTGGCGCGTAAGGATTCCCGGATCCTGGGACATATCGGCGCCCGCGGTACGGCGTGGTGGAACGTGGTCCTGCTGGACTCGATCTACGACTTCGCCGAGATCCGCGTGACGAGCAAGCGCCCGGAGTCCTACGAACCGTTCGCACAGCGGCTTTCGGAGCGCCTTGGCAAACCGGTGCGCGCGGTGAAGACAGCGGCCGAGACGCTGGACGGCGCCGACATCATGGTCGAGGCGTCGCGGCTCATCGAGCCGGAACCGCTGGTACGCAAGGAGTATCTGCGGCCGGGCACGTTCCTGGTGCCCTACGGCACGATCAGCGCGCTCGAACTCGACCTGCTCGACGCCGTCGACAAGGTGGTCGTCGACAACTGGCGCGAGTCGCAGTCCGGCAACCCGCGGTTCGGTGCGCTGCGGCCGCAGCTGAACGCCGGTCTGCTGACCGAGGAACGGGTCTACGGCGAGATCGGTGACGTCGTCGCGGGTAAACTGCCGGGCCGTGAAACCGACGACGAGCGGATCCTCTTCTGGCACCGCGGCCTGTCCACGACCGACCTCGCGGTGGCACACATGATCCTGAACCGGGCCGAGGCGGCCGAAGTCGGCACGATGTTGCCGTACCGATGATCGAGATCACTACGGCCGACGACCTCTTCTCGCAGTTCGGCGAGCTCGTCGACGGCGCTGAGCTCTCTGTTTCAGCCGCGCTGCTGGAAGCGGTCGCGGCGAACAGGGAGCTGGTGCTCGCCGCGCTGACCTCGGCGGACAAGCCGGTCTACGGCGTGAACACCGGCATGGGCAAGCTCGCCGGCGTCACGCTGACAGTGGCGCAACAGGCCGAGCACCAACAAAACCTGCTGATCGGCCGCGCTGTCGGTGGGCCGCCATGGTTGTCCGAGCGTGAGGCGCGTGCGCTGTTTGTCATCCGGTTGGGCGATCTTCTCGCGCCCGAAGCGGGTGCGAGCGCGGACCTGGTCCGGTTCCTCGCCGCGCGGCTCAACGACAGGTTCGTCCCGGCCGTGCCGCGCAACGGGACGGGCAGCGCGGGCGAGATCATCCCGCTGGCGCATGCCTTCCAGACGTTCGCGGGTATCGGGACCGTGCTGGAGGACGGCGTCGAAACGCCCGCGGACGAGGCGCTCGCGCGGCGCGGTGTCGAGCCGTATCGGTTGGGGCCCAAGGAAGGCGCCACCCTGATCCAAGGTTCGCCGCTCGCCGTGATGTACGCGACCTTGGCCGGGAGCGAGGTGTTCCAGCTTCTCGACCTGCAGACGCTGGCGGCCGCGATCGCCGTCGACACGACAGGCGCACCCCGGGACATCTACTCGCCCGACCTCGCGGGTGACGACAGGCACCTGTGGTCGCGGCTCGACGAAGTCCACTCGCTGACGGCCGGTTCGATGCCACGGCCGAGCGTTGTCCAGGCACCGATTTCGCTGCGTGTGGGCCCTCGCGCGATTGCTTACGCCGACAGGGTTGTTGGCGAGTTGCTCGCGACCGTCCGGACTTTTCGAGGCACGGTGACTGACTCGCCCGCGTTCGTGGACGGCCGGTTCGTGTCCACCACGGGGTTCCACGGCGCCGAAATCGGGCTGCGGATGGACGCGCTGACGGCCGCGCTGGTCCATGTCGGCTAGATCAGTGTGCAGCGGCTGCATCGGTTGATGGACGACCGTTTCACCGGTCTCAATCCGCAGCTGGCTGTCGATCCGGGGCCGCAGGCCGGGCTTTCGCCGATGCACAAACGGGCGGTGGGGGAGCTGCACGCGCTACGTCGGCTAGCGACTCCGGCGACGCTGGGATCGATTGACACTTCCGCTGGTCAGGAGGATGTGCAAGCGTTTGCCTGGGCGGCTGGTGACCAGTTGCGGACGGCGCTTGAGCACCTGTGGGCGATCACGGCTTGTGAGCTGATCGGCGGTTCGCAGGCGCACTATCTGCGGGGTCGCCCGGGCGCGGATGGGCTGCGGAAGCACTACGCGTGGCTGGCCGAAACCGTGCCGCCGGTGATCGTCGACAGGCCGTTGGGGCCGGACATCACGCGCATGATCGCCCGCTGCCGCGAGACCTACTTTGACGAGCTGTGATTCAGGAACGCGGGCCAGGCAGAGGCGGGGATGACAAGGGTGCCTGAGGTCGGTGCCTTTGAATCCCGAACCGCGACCGACGTCGTGGCGACGGCGACCTCAACGCAGTTGCCGTTTTCACCGTCGCCGGAGCTGTAGCTGCTTTTCTGCCACAAGGCGACTTCGATGCAGTTGCCGTTTTCACCTTCGCCGGAGCTGTAGCTGCTTTTGCGCCACTGGAGGTCCACGGTTCGCCTCTTCCAAGTCAGATCTCGGCCGCCACCCGCTTGATGAGCGCGATCGAGTCCTGTTCGTCGAGCGCCAGGTCTGCGAGGTGGTCAAAAGCCACCCTAGCAACCTTGACCTCTTCTTCCTTCTCGATCTGCATCGAGCCGAACCCGTGCTCAAGGTAGGCAATATCAGCTTCACCCAGGCTGGGATAGCTCAGCACTGTGAAGCTGCCGTCGCGACCGGCGTGGACGCCAAGTTCGATAGGAATGATCTGTAGCGAGACATTCGGTCGCGCTGCGAGATCGATGAGGTGCGCCAACTGTTCTCGCTGTAGAGCGGGGCAAGGTCGGGGCGGCGCAGAACAGTTTCGTCGATGACTTCATGGACTTGAAGCATCGGCTCGTCGACAAGTCGAAGTTGTCGGCGGAGGCGCACCGCCACTTGGATTTCGAGTCTCTCAGTGGTCAGCGGATTTCTCGCCCCGGCGAAGGTCGCGCGCATCGTCGCCTCGGTCTGGAACAGCCCCGGCACGTAGCCGAGTTGGAATTCGCGGAGTTCGTCGGCGTCCGCTTCCAGGCTGATGTAGCCCTTGTTGTTCAAGCCATACGCGTGCCACCAGCCCTTTTCCTGCGCGCGGTCGAACAGCAGGACCCACTCGGCGTAGTCCGGCACGATCACGCCATAGAGATCCAGCAACGCCAGGAACTCGTGATACTTCGGCAGATACCCCTGCTCGATCCGGCTCATCTTGGACTTGGTGAACCGCATCGGTTTCCCGGTCTGCTCCTGGTTCATACCCGTCTGCTCGCGCAGCCGCCGGAGCCTGCGCCCGAGCAACCGCATGCGTGCGTTCGGTTTGTACGTCTCCGCCACTGCCGATCACCCCTCGGAACCGTTTGCGCACGGATCGTAAGACGCGAGACCGACAGATGAGATTCCCACCGCACCGCGCGACCGACGATGCCATGAACGACGCGTTCGTGTCACTCAATGACCTCAACGCGTCGTTCATGGCATCTCACGACGCGCAGCCCAGCTACTCCGAGCGGGCTCGTTGCTGGAGTGCCAGACCCTTTGGGGTGGCGGCGCGGGTGATGAGGGTGAAAGCGCCTTCGCAGATCAGGGCCAGGATGATGACCGCGATCGCGCCGCCGAGGATTTCGCCGTTGCCCGCGACTCCTTCGGCGAACCCGTCGACGATGTAGCGCCCGAGGCCGCCGCCGTCGTTGACGATGGCGCCGATCGCGACCGTCGCCACCAGCTGCAGGAACGCGACGCGCGCGCCCGCCAGGATCACCGGCAGCGCGAGCGGCAGTTCGATCCGCAGCATGATCTGGCCTTCGGTGAACCCGGTCCCGCGTGCCGCGTCGACGGTTTCCTGTTCCAGCGAAACCACACCGGCGTAGGTGTTCGTGAACAGCGGCGGCAGGGCCAGTGCGACCAGCGCGAGCAGCAGCGGCCAGAAATCGGTGTCCACGTTCCAGCGGTAGGCCAGGAACCAGAACAAGATAATCAACCCGAAACTCGGGATCGCGCGGCCGATGTTCACCGCGCTGCTCGCCAGGAACGGCGCCCGCCGGTAGTGCGCGAGCCACAGCGCGGACGGGATGGTCAGCAGCGCGCCGACGGCGAGCGCCAGCACGGAGAACTGGAGATGCTCGACGGTCCGGTACGGGATGCCCGCCGGGTCGGTCCAGCTCCAGCGGTTCGGTTCGCCGAGCCAGGCCATGGTCTGATCGATGATGCTCATCGCACCCGCGCCTTCCTGGCCCACGGCGCCAGCGCGCGTTCACTCAGCCACAGGAGCAGATCCACGAGCACGGCCAGCACGATCGACAGGCCGACGCCGACGATGATCGCCGTCGGGTTCGGCGTGGCCGTCTGGATGCCGTTGCGGATGAAGTAGCCGAGGCCGCCCTTGCCGAGCATGGACGTCACCGTCACCAGGCCGATCGTGGTCACCGCGGCGACCCGCAGCCCGGCGATCACCACGGGGAGCGCCAGCGGCAGCTCGACCTGCAGCAACATGCGCCGGGGCGTGAAGCCCATGCCGATCGCGGCTTCCTTGACCTCTTTCGGCACCTGGTCGACGCCGGTGACGATGTTCCGCAGCAGGATCAGCAGGGTGTAGCTCGCCAGCGGGATCACCGCGGTGGTCGTCGACGTGAGCCCGAAGAACGGGACCAGCAGGGCGAACGCGGCGAGGCTGGGGATGACGTAGAGCGAGCCCGTCAGGCCGATCGAGAAGGCGTAGAACCAGCGCCAGCGCAGGGAGAGCACGGCCAGCGCGATCGAGATGACCAGCCCGATGGCCAGCGAGATCGCCGTCAGCGAGATGTGCTCGCCGAGCTTTTCGCCGATGAGGTCGGAGTTACGCTCGACCCAGCGCCACTCGAAGATCGGTCTATCGCCACCCTGGGCGACGAAGAACTCTTGCACCGAACGACCGTACCCCGTTCGAGGGGCTCGATTCCGGCTCTTGGGACGTATCCGCCTATCGGTTCCAATATGTGGATTCTGTCGTAACCCGCGGATAGGGTCGTTTCCTCTATTCGAGTTAGGGAGTGTGTGCACGTGCGCTGGACACGGAAACTTCGAGTGACAGCGGCGCTGGCCGCCGGTGTGCTCGGTTTGACCGCCTGCGGGGGTGGCAGCGATGACGCGCCGGCCGTGCAGTCGAAGGGCGGCGCGCCGATCGTGGTGGCGTCGTTCAACTTCACCGACAGCCAGATTCTCGCCGAGCTCTACGCGAACGCGCTGGAAGCCAAGGGCTACCCGGTCGAACGCAAGCTCAACCTCGGCTCGCGAGAGCTGATCTACCCGTCCTTGAAGTCCGGTGAGCTGCAGTTCATCCCCGAGTACCAGGGTGCGGCCATCACCACTGGCTTCGGCCAGGACGCGCCCAAGGACGCCGACGCCGAGCACGAGCAGCTCGCGAAGCTGCTCGAGCCGTCCGGAGTCGCGTTGCTCAACTACGCGCCGGCGGAGGACAAGAACACCTTCATCGTCAAGGCCGACCTCGCCAAGGAAAAGGGCCTGGCCTCGATCAGCGACCTGAAGAAGCTCGACAAGGTCATCCTGGCGGGCGGGCCGGAATGCGAGAAGCGCATCCCGTGCTTCCTCGGTTTCAAGGACGTCTACAAGCTGAATGTGACGTTCCAGACCGCGCAGGAAGCGGGCCCCCGGGTCGCGCAGCTGCGGTCCGGTGCGGTCACCGTCATCCCGGTCGACTCGGTGAACCCGCTGGTCGGCGACCCGGAGTTCGTCGCGCTGACCGACGAGCTGGGCATCGTGCCCAAGGAGAACGTCGTCCCGGCGGTCAACAAGAAGGTGCTCGACGAGCGCGGCGCCGACTTCTCCACGCTGATCAACTCGGTGAGCGCGAAGCTCACCACCGACGAGCTGCGTGAGCTGAACAAGCGCGTCGACTCCGACGGCGAGCGGCCCGCCGACGTCGCGAAGGACTGGCTGACAAAGCAGGCCCTGATCTAGTCGAAGTCCAGAGAAATACCCCGAACGGACCTTTCTTCGTGTTATTCACGAGGGAAGGTCCGTTCCTTGTGTGACGGTGTGTTGTGGGATCGTTACTGGACAAAGTCCGGCAACGCTAGGAGTGAAATGGGAAAGGTCACGGCCACCGCGGAGCGCCAGATCGACGCTCCGCTGGAGAAGGTACGAGCGGCCATCGCGGATTACGCCGAGAGCCGCCCGAGGATCCTGCCCGAGCAGTACCGCGACTACGAGGTCATCGAAGGCGGCACGGGCGCGGGCACCAAGGCGAACTGGAAGCTGCAGGCGACGTCGAAGCGCGTCCGGTCGGTCGCCGCGACCGTCACCGAGCCGCAGCCCGGCACCCTCGTCGAGACCGACGCGAACTCCACGATGGTCACGACGTGGACCGTTCGTGAGGCCGGCGCGGGTACTTTCGTGCGGATCGAGACCAGCTGGGACGGCGCCGGCGGCATCGGCGGCTTCTTCGAGAAGACGTTCGCGCCCGCCGGGCTCAAGCGGATCTACGACGGTGTGCTGATCAAGCTCGAGCAGATCGTGTAGCTCGTCACAATCGGAATGAGCGCCCCGCTTAGCGGGTTGGAGCTGGTAGACCACACTTTCTGCAGAAGGAGTTCAACGGTGAACGCACAGGCCATCGAGGTCCGGCTCGTTTCGC
>Ga0193717_1000843_pt1 | contig 19497 bp, 23 predicted proteins | sample U2c2metaG_FD_145900 | JGI IMG/M metagenome (GOLD analysis project Ga0193717, IMG submission 145900) | Soil microbial communities from a riparian zone of the East river system, Colorado, United States - U2c2 | ecosystem: Environmental > Terrestrial > Soil > Riparian zone | place: USA: East River...
CAATCTCGCGGCTGTGAATTATCATTTCGGCTCCAAGGACGAACTGCTCGCCGAGCTGTTCATCAGCCGCACCACGGTGCTGAACCGCGAGCGATTTGCGGAATTGAAGGCAGCCGAGCTGGAAGGTGGCGGCCGGCCGAGCGTCGAGGCTATCCTGCACGCGCTGGTGGGTCCGCCACTGCGCTGGTGTCTCAGCCCCGACCTGCAACGCTCGGCCGCGGCCCGTTTCATGACACGGGCGTCGGTCGAGACGGTGCCGCCGATCAAGAAGATCGTCGATCGCGAATTCCGGCATCTTCAACGATTTGCAACAGCGCTCCGTGTAGCGCTGCCCCACCGCGACGAGGTCGACATCTATTGGGGCCTGCACTTCGCGCTGGCAATGATCCGGCAGACCGTGACCGACAGCGAGCGGCTGAAAAAACTGTCGGGGGGATTGTGCGATCTCAACGATACCGACGACATCATCCGGCGGATCGTGGCTGCTGCAAGGGGCGCATTGGAAGACGGCGCCAGCGCCGCCACACCGATCACGATTCGCGCATCAGGCCTTCGCAAGTCCTGAAAGAGCCCGGGCCTGGCGTCTCACGCGCCAATCACGTGTCTCAAAATGCAACGAGGCGCGGCGGAAACCGCCACGCCTCGTTATTTCTTTGATAGCCCGCTGTGTGCGCTAAACGCCCGCGAGCTTCAGCCAATCAATACGGGCAGATCGTCCGGCCATAGCGCGGGCTCCAATAGCACCCACGCACGGCTGGTGCGACGAAGCCAAAACCGTAGCCACGGCCATACCCACGGCCATACCCACGGCCGCGTCCGCGCCCCCATCCGCCACCACGGCCACGCCCGCCACCGCCGCGGCCTCTGCCGCGAGCTTCCGCCGTCGTGGAGGTTGCCGCCGATACGAGCAGCGTTGAGCCGATCAGGCTGAACGAATAGATCAACACCAAGGCCATTGCGGCTAGGCTGCGCTTAAAGAAGTTCGAACGTGTCGTGTTCTGGGCCATATGAAGAACCTCCAGTTCCGAGAAGCACCTTGAGGCACTTCCTCGCATTTGTCGTTTCAGGCCTGCGTCCCGTTCAGGCACGTTCTCAAAATCGATCGTCCAGATAGCGAAGTATCGTACGATTCATCCGGTACCAGACTAGGGGCAAGTCACCTTACCGGTCAAGCAACGGCACGATCCGACACAACAATGCCTTGCGCGTTAAGTTCCCGGAAACGCCAAACATTGTCTTCATCCTGCCGAACACTATGCTGGGCGAACGATGAATGCCGGATGAACCATGATGCCTTCGCAATTGCGATATATTCATGAACCCTTCAGGCGATTTCCTTCACTACATTTGTACCCAGGTCGTTCCCGAAAGTCGGTCAATGGCGAAAAAACATACTTACGTTCTCGGCCTCAATACCTACGATCATGATGTGAGCGCCTGTCTACTACGTGACGGCGAGATCGCCTACGCGATCGCAAAGGAACGCATCACCCGAGACAAGCACGCCAGCGGCTTCTACAAGGACGTCATCGACTACTGCCTCGATGCCGAAGGCATCACGCTGGACGACGTCGATCTGGTGGTCCGCAATTGCTACATCCTGCCTGTTCCTGAAATGGAAGAGCGGCTGGTGTATCAGGATCTGCCAGGCTTCCTGCCGGAATACGAGCGCGCAGACGCGAAGGCTCATCCCTGGTTTCGGTCGAATTCCGACAAGGTTGTGACCATCTCGCATCACCTTGCTCACGCCTACAGCGCCTTTGCCGTCTCCCCTTTCGAGGAGGGCGCGATCATGATCGTGGATGGCGTCGGCAACTATCGGTCGGACGTCAACGAGCAGTTTCCTGCGAGCGACGCGGCGACTCCTTTGGCACGCGAGTCCGAGAGCTATTACAAATTCTCGGGCACGAAACTCGAATGCCTGAAGAAGGTCTGGATGGAGCCTGACCGCGGCTTCCTCAGCGACGAATTCTACAACTTGCCGGGCCTGGGCGCGCTCTACAGCCGCGCCTCGACCTACATCTTCGGCGACTGGAACAAGTGCGGCGAACTGATGGGGCTCGCACCTTACGGACGCCGCGAGAACGTAAAGCCCCTGATGCAGCTCAAGGACGGCAAGCTCGACGTTCCGCGCTGGACTGCCGAACTGAACAAGCCGTTCGTGATGGACGCCGACCAGAAATGGGAGAGCAGCCCATCAATGAAGCACTGGGAAGATCTGGCCTGGCGCGTCCAGGACGATACCGAAAAAGTGCTTCTCGCCCGCACCGCATGGCTGCGCGAAACCACCGGTGCAAAGAATCTCTGCATCGCCGGCGGCGTCGCGCTGAACTGTGTCGCCAACGGGCGCATCGCACGCGAAGGCGGCTTTCCCAATGTGTGGATTCAGCCGGCTGCCGGCGACGACGGAATCGCCATCGGCTGCGCCTACTACGGCTGGCTCGAAGTCCTGAAGCAGCGCCGATCCTTCGTGATGGAGCATTCCTATGTCGGCCGGCGCTATTCCGACGAGGAAGCGAACAAGGCGCTGAGCAAGTCTCTGGTCAGCATCCAGACGACGCAAACGAAAAGCACTGACATCGCCAAGGACACCGCCAAACTGCTCGCCGATCAGAAGGTGATCGGCTGGTTTCAGGATAGGTCCGAATTCGGACCGCGCGCGCTTGGCAACCGCAGTCTGATCGCCGACCCGCGCAAGGCGGAGATGAAGGACATCCTGAACAGCCGCGTCAAGCATCGCCAGCCGTTCCGGCCGTTCGCGCCGATCGTTCTTTATGAACGTGCGCAAGACATCTTCGAAGGCGAGGAGGATTCACCCTTCATGCTGATCGCCAAGAATGTCCGCCCGGAATGGCGCGACAAGATTCCCGCCATCGTTCACATCGACGGCACCGCGCGCGTGCAGACGGTGCGCGAGGCCACCAATCCGATGCTCTACCGGCTGCTCAAGGAGTTCGACGCCCTCACCGGCGTGCCCGTTCTCATCAACACGTCATTCAACGTGAAGGGCGAGCCGATCGTCGAGACGCCGCGCGACGCCGTGATCTGCTTCCTGACCACCGGCATCGATCATCTGGTGCTGCACGACACGCTGGTCTCGAAGAACGCGCTGCACAAGGTCGTGGGGCCGCTCGTGAACACGTATACCGACGTCGCCACGATGGTGGTGTCGAATATGAAGACGGCGTGACGCGAAGCCGTCACATGTTTGAATCGAACTGCGACAATGTTGCTTCATTGTGCTTTGCGGTAACACCCGGCGGCCGAGGCCAATCGATTGCGTGCCCAAAATTACGGCATAGTGTATGTTCGGGGTGAACCGGCGCCGGAAGGCTGGGGGTGCTCCATGACAATCGAAAAATGCATCAACGAATATGACGCCTCGGACGTCATTTTCGAGGAAGGGTCGACCGGCCGCGAACTGTTCGTGGTGCTGGAAGGCAAGATCGACATCGTTAAGAACTCAGGCGCGGACAGGACGGTCATCGTCACTCTCGGCAAGGGCGAATTTTTTGGGGAGATGGCCGTCATCGACGGCTCGTCGCGCTCGGCGACGGCGGTGGCCGCCGTGTCGGGCACCCGCGTGATGCGGATCAACCACGCCCGCTTCGTTTATCTCGTCAGCCAGCAGCCGGCCTTCGCTCTGATGATCATGGACGCGCTAAGCAAACGGTTGCGGGCCTCCAATGCAATCAACTTCAAAGCCGCAGCGCCATGAGCGACCGCAAGCCATCGCCTTTTCCGATCCTTCTCAACAACGACGTTTGTTCGCTGATCCAGGCTGCCGAGGACGTCTATCAGATCCGGTTCAAGAACCGCGCGGCCAATGCCTATCTGGTCCGCGGCAGTAAGCGCACCATCATGATCGACGTCGGCCTGTCGTCGAACTATCCGCATTTGCTGGACTGCCTTCAACACCTCGGCGTGAAGCCTTCCGACATCGATATGGTCGTGCTCAGCCACGAGCACCTCGACCATATCGGCGCCGCTTACCATTTCTCCGGCAAGACGATCATCGCGGCCCACCGCCTCGCCGCGAACAAGATCATGCTGCGTGACGATTTCTCGATGCTGCGCAAGATGTTCAACGAACCGAGCGTCCCCATCGACATCGACATCTGGCTTGAAGAAGGCAACCTGATCGACCTTGGAAACTTCAGGCTGACTGTAATGTACACGCCGGGCCATACCTCTGCGTGCATCAGCCTGTTCGATCAGGACAAGGGATTGCTGTTCGCCGCAGACACATTGATGCCCGGCGGCGTGATGGGCGGCGTGTTCGGGTCGGGAAGCATCAGCGATTACATTCAATCGCTGGAGCGGCTGCGAGGATTGAATTCAAAAATCCTGCTGTCCGGGCATGGCCGCCTGTCGGATACGCCTCAGGACGATGTCGTCATCGCATTGCAGCGCTCTCACGCATTGTTGTCCGACACAGCACAACTGTTCGATGCACTGGATGCACGCTCGAATTTCGAGCCGATCATGCAATCGGTGCGTGATCTCAACAAGCTCGACGACTCGTAAGCGGGCTTTTCCGCCGCGACAAGGCAGTCATTTCAGGGGAAGTTGGAGCGGGTGAAGGGAATCGAACCCTCGTATTCAGCTTGGAAGGCTGCTGCTCTACCATTGAGCTACACCCGCGGCGCGGCGAGCACTAGCATGGCCGCCCAGCCTACTCAACAATTAGCGATTTGCGCTGGAAGCCCGCCGGAACCATAATCTGGACCGGGGGTTGGGCTGTAAGCCCTTTCCAATCGGGAGAATGTCTCATGCGCAACGCACTTTTGGCGGGACTGGCTTTGACGGGCGTGGCCGTGTTCGGCACAGGGTCCGCGGAAGCCGCACCCTATCGTTACTGCCTGACCGAGGGCTTCGCAGCCGGTCCCGGCACCTGTTATTACAATACTTATGCCCAGTGCATGGCGAGTGCGTCCGGCCGGCGCGCATACTGTCAGCTCAACCCGGTCTACGCCTTCGCCGAGCAGAACCAGCCGGTCGTCAAGCCTCGCAAGGTTCGCCGCTACCGGGACTATTACTGAGCTTCACGCGATTTAGCGCCGCGCGGGTTTTCCCGATCAGCGGCGCTTTTTTGCGTCAATTGTCACGCTCCAGATCCCGGTACGATCCCAGGCGCGACAGAAACGCCAGTACCAGACCGATTCCGACCAGCGAAAAACCCATCGTGAATATCTTCGACAGAGAGGTTGTCGGTCCGAGCGTCGCATCTCCAACGGTTGTGAGTGCGACGACGCTGAAGTAGGCCGAATCGAGCCACGACCAGCCTTCAACCAGATGATAGAAAATCGAGCCGGTCACGACGGCCACGAGAAGCAGAAAGACGATGGCCTGAAACTCGGGATCGCGCAGGCCGTGCCAGAAACCCAAGCACAACCTTTCCAAGCCCAGAACCAGCGATCTCATCTCGTCGATCCTTGCGTGGGGGAGATTCCCGTTGGAATCGCAGCTTACACATTGGCAGCCAGCGCCGTCCCCCGCCCCAAAACAAAAAAAATCGCCCGGAAGTGGCTTCCGGGCGATTTCAATATGGTGGGGGAAGAAGGACTCGAACCTTCGAAGCCATACGGCGGCTGATTTACAGTCAGCTCCCTTTGCCACTCGGGACACTCCCCCGCTCGACGTCATCGGACACCCTCGTCCACCCAAGCAGGGGTGGCTGAACGGCCATGGATGACGGTAAAAAGCGTGCCCGCTGACGGGCGCCCGGTCGGCGCGTTTATGGGCGAAGCGCCGGGGTAAAGTCAACCAAGGCAGGGACGAATATGACAGGACGTTGATGGCCCGCCCAAAGCCCGAAATTGCCATTATTCCAGCCCCGTGGGACAAGCGCGGCATGAGCGATCGAGACCGGAAATCACGTTTCAAGGGCCCCAAAACAGGCGGACGCGGCGGCGACCGTGACCGGGAGCGCCAGGGACAACATCAAGAGAAACCTCAAGGGAAGCAGCAAGGCGGCCGGCCGGCCTGGCGTGACCGTGGGGCCAAGGGCGGAACGGGCGACGGCTCGGTCATCCTTTATGGCTGGCACACGGTCACGATGGCGCTGGCCAATCCAGAGCGACGCATCCGCAAGCTGTTCGTCACCGAAAACGTGGCCCGCCGGCTTGCCGACGAGAAGATCGACACCCGCGTGCCGCCCGAGATGGTGCATCCGGGCGACATCGATCGCCGGCTCGGGCCGGATGCCGTGCATCAAGGCCTGCTCGTGGAAGCTGATCCCCTGCCCGGCCTGCATCTCGACGAACTGCCGCAGGATGGCATCGTGTTGGTGCTCGACCAGATCACCGATCCGCACAATGTCGGCGCGATCCTGCGCTCGGCCGCCGCTTTCGGCGTCAAGGCGATCGTCACCACCGGGCGGCACAGTCCGGAAGCGACGGGCGTGCTGGCGAAGTCCGCGTCCGGCGCACTGGAACTCGTGCCGTTCGTCGAAGTCGCGAATTTGCATCGCGCGCTTGGCGAGATGAATGACGCAGGTTTCATGACCGTTGGCCTCGACAGCGAAGGCCAAGGCGATCTCAGCGTTGTGCCGTTGCACGCGCCGTTGGCGCTGGTGCTAGGCGCTGAAGGCAAAGGACTGCGTCAGCTCACACGCGAAACCTGCAGCGTCGTCGCGCGGATGGATATGCCGGGCGCGATCAAGAGTCTCAACGTATCGAACGCCGCAGCGCTGGCGCTCTACATCGGCACGAGCCGTCTCGGCCTGATGGGCTGACACACCACGACGACCGCGCAAACAAAACGCCCGCTTGCGTGAAACAAGCGGGCGTTTCGCTTAGATAAATTCAACGATCAGTACTTGTAGCCAAGCGGCTTCACGCGATGCCCGCGCGGGCCGTGGGCCATGGAGTGACCGTAGGCGCGCTTCGTATAGTAGTACTTCGGCGCCACGCGATGCGGACGATAGTGCGAGCGATGATAATGGCGGCGGAAGCGATAGCTGGTGACCATCGGTCCCACGCCGGGAGCGCCGTCATAGTAGTGACTGGTGGCGTTGCCGTATGGGCCGCCATCGTAGCCGTAGCGATAAGGCCGGCCATAGTAGCGCGAACCGACCACCGCGCGTTCCTGATAGGTTTGCACCGGAGCGAAATTGCCCGGACCGGTATAGGTCGGGCCCTGGTTGACCCAATAATATTGCGGGCCTGTCGGATCCGGCAGGCGCTCACGCACACCGCAGCCGCCGTAACCATAGCCACATCCGTAGGCGTAATAACCGTAGTTGCCGCACGGGTCGGTCGCAACGCACGCTTGCGCGGGCTCCGTCGTCATTGTCATCGTCGCGGCGAAGGCCGCGCCCGCAATCAATCCTGCAATCGTCTGACGCATCACTCTCTCCTGTTGGACTCTTTTTTGTTTGGTTGTGTCTTTATCTCAGATCGGGCCGAAAACCGTTTGGCCGATAGCTGGGCGGGCGCGGTCGTGGTCGATCCGCTTCGATGATCGGCGGCGGAAATTCGGGAACGTCGTAGTGCTGTTGCGGCGCTGGCGGCGCGGATTGCGCCGACCAAGATTGGTGGTAGCTCGCCGCGGGTTGCGGCAGCGCGCGATTGGCAGGTGGCTCAATCTCCAGACGGCCATAGCCCGGCGTGCGTCCGGCGGTCGGGTAATAATGGCCAACCTCCGGAGTGGAATAACTGTCCCAGCCGCCGTAAACCCGATCGGCATTTTTGAAATGTTTGGCCAGCCCCCACTCGCCTTCGACCACGGCGTAGGACGCATCGCGGCCGTTGATGATGACCGGAACGCCGGGCTTTCCGGGAATGACGATCAGCGGGCCGGTATCGGCCAGCGCCGTCACGGTCGTTGCGATCGAGAATGCCAGTGCCAGTGCCACGCGCATAAGGAAGCAGCCTTCAAATGAGGCCTCACTTTAATCCAGCCCGCCGTTGCAGAAGTTAAAGGTCCTCGCCAATCGTCAGGTAAGCCTAACGCGTAAGCATCGGGCTTCGCTCAATTGCGAGGAATTTCAATAAGATTCCGGAAAGTGGAAGGTTAACGCGCCCGGCCGGATTTCGGTCTTCCGGCGGCCTTGTCCCAGCGGGGCGGCGCTGATAGCTGTTCCCCTGTGCCGGTTTAGCTCAGCGGTAGAGCAGCGGTTTTGTAAACCGAAGGTCGGGAGTTCAATCCTCTCAACCGGCACCATGCATCCATTTGAGATTGTGAGTTCATACATGGAGAAGCCGCCGCCTAGCCTGGCGACGGCTCCTCGAAACCGGCTCTTCGACCCGGATTTATTTTCCGCTACCGCCTTCGCCGCCGCCCTGGCCGCCGCTCGACGTACCCATCTTGCCGGTGTCTTTCTTCATCGAGCCCTCATTGCTCATGCCGCTCGTGGCGCCGCTCTTCTTGATGCTCTTCGGATCAGACGGATGCGTTCCGCTGGTCCCCGAATGAGGCGCATTGGTCATGCCGAGGTCGGATGGCTTCTGCTGCGCCGTTTGCGCTGACGCAAAACCGGTCGCCAAAACCAAGGTTGCCGCAGCGAGACTTGCTGTGAGTTTTCGCATTATTCGAGTTCTCCTTCACCTACCCCCAACGCGCCGACAACGACGAACGCTGCGAGATGTTCCGGGAACTATCGATTGCGGGAGGCGCTGTTTTGCGTCACCAATGATGCGCGTCATGGCGCATCAGAGATTTCGCGTGAGCAACTTGATATGAGTAATAATGGCGGCAGCTTTCGCGCACATCATAAATATATGATCGCTGCAATTGGCGTGATCGCCGTTCTGGCCTTTCTCTACAACCTCGGGATTTTCGACGTGTGGTCCGTCGATCGGGTCGCGAAATAACGCGACCGCGAACGCCAAATATTCCCGCCTGAAAAGCCTCAAACGCCTGTGAATTGCGTGGACAAGTCAGCGCGCCTTGGAACCGTCACCGTCTCGTCACCGTTCCCGACGCAGGTAGACCAGCGATTCAGGCAATCGGAATGAGGACGATCATGACTTTATTCAAACGACATGACGACCGCTATGAAAATGCCCTTGATAACGTCATCGCACAATGCGGCGGTGATACGCGGGGCGCGTTGATGGCGCTGCTCGCCGCGAACGAGTATCTCGAAGCGGAACTGCATCACCTTCAGACCGCGATCGAAACCGGCGCGGTTCCGCTGCGTTCCGAAAAGGTGCCCCCCAATCTGCTAAATTGACGCGGCAGATCGGCGACAGTTCCCGGAACATAAGCAAGCGGTTTGGGTTCTCCAGTTTCAATCGATTAGTTGAAAGGAGAATCCGATGATTGCGAAATATATGGCGACTGCACTGCTCGGAACCGCGTTGATCGGCGGCGCAGCATTCGCACAGACGACAGCACCTTCGACATCGTCCCAACCTGCCGCATCGCCGTCGGCGAGCGTGCAGCAGAACCTGAAGGGCAATTGGCGCGCGTCGAAGCTGGTCGGTCTTTCGATCTATAACGAATCCAACGAGAACCTCGGCTCCATCAGCGAAATTCTTGTCGACAACAGCGGCAAGATCAACGCTGTGATTGTCGGCGTCGGCGGCTTTCTCGGCGTCGGCCAGCACGACATCGCCGTGAGCTTTGACAAGCTTAAATGGGTGAACGAACCTATCCGTTCGGCCTCCAGCGACAAGGCGCCGGCTGCGCCGGGCATGTCGCCGCCTCCCACCACAACGACGGGTGCTGCGGGCGGCGGAGCGGCCTCAAGCAGCGCGGCCAAGGATAACTGGTATCCAGACCATGCCGTCATGAGCGGAACGAAGGACCAGTTGAAGGCGATGCCTGCGTTCAAATACGCGGATTACAACTAAGCAGGCTGACTGAAAACCAAATGCGCGGCCGAATCGGTTCAACCGGTTCGGCCGTTCGCCTGTCGGCGTCAGAGATAGGCGCAAAGGCACCAGGCATTCACCACAGCGGCCACCGCCAAGGTCACGACCAACAGCGTGTCGATGGCAAAGTATTCTGTGGGAGCCAATCTGAGAATCATCTTGGTCATGGGGTGATTTGAACGCCGCTCCGGCGAAGAGTCTCGCGCATTGTTTTTTGCCGACCCCCTTGTCAGTTTTGCCTTTCCGAGTCCGATTCTCTCTGCTCCCCCTGCCCTGCGGGGCAGTTGTGCGGCGCGCAGTATTGTCTTGCGCCCATCAAAACGCACAATGCACCCGCTTTCCCTCATCCAGAGAACCCCATGACAATCAAACTGACCGCCAAGAGTCCTCAAAAGAGTCTGATGACCGAATTTCCGCCCGCACGGGACCACCTCGTGACGCTCGCGAACTGGCGCACCCAACCCTCCAGCGACTGGAGCTTTCAGAACGTCCGCCGCCTGTTGCCGACAGCGAACATCGCGGCGTCAAAAAACGCGTCGCCGTTCGAGAGTTCGCTCGCTGAAATCGGCCACGTGGCTTTCGACGGAGCCGGCGGCGCGGCGACGACGCTGCGCGACGCGCTTCGCAGTACGCACACCCACGGCTTCGTCGTTCTCCGGCGCGGGCGCATCGCTGCCGAGTGGTATGCGGGCGGCATGGATGCACGGAAGCCTCACATCGTGTTCTCGGTCAGCAAGTCGATCTGCGGCGCGCTCGGCGGAATTCTCGCCGACAGGGGATTGCTGAATCCGAACCGGCCGGTGACCGATTATGTGCCCGAGGTGTCGTCGTCGGTTTACGGAGGCTGCTCGGTCCGCCACCTGCTCGATATGTCGGTTGGCATCGAATTCATCGAGGACTACCTCGATCCGGATGGCGATGTCGCCCGCTACCGCCGCGCGGTCGGCTGGGACGTCATCAAGCCGGGCCAGAGCACCATGGCGCTGCGCGAATATCTCGCCACCCAGAAGGCGGACGGCAAGGAGCACGGCCATGCATTCCATTATGTCTCGACCAATACCGACATGCTCGGCTGGGTTTATGAGCGCGCCACGGGCCGCGCCCTCTCCGACCTGCTGAGCGAATATCTCTGGACACCGCTCGGTGCGGAAAACGACGCCTACATCACTCTCGATTGGGAAGGTGCGATGCGCGCCGCGGGCGGTATCTGTGCCACCCCGCGCGATTTGGCCCGCTTCGGCGAAATGATCCGGCAACGTGGCGTGGCGAACGGCACACAGGTTGTGCCGGGCTGGTGGATCGACGACATCAACGACAACGGCGATCCGGCGGCGTGGGCGCGCGGGGAATTCGCGGAGCTGTTTCCGGATGCTGCTTATCGCAGCAAGTTCTATCAGATCGACCGCAAGCGGCGGACGCTGCTGGCGCTCGGCATTCACGGTCAATACATCTATATGGATCCGCTGTCCGAAGTTGTGATCGTCAGGGTCGCCGCCGAACCGCTGCCGATTGACGTCCCGCTGATACAATCATGGCGGCGAGGTTTCGACGCCATCGCGGCTCACTTTTCATAACGGCGATGTTTGATTGAGGAGACTGGCTAGTGTCCTTTCGTATCCGACGTTCGCTCTAGAGGTGCTGCAGAGTGAAGCGAACGTCGGATACGGGACACTGGCGCGCTTCAGCGCGTCAGCTTTTCCATCTCTGGGAACGGCGCGTAGGTCGCGCCCTCACACAATTCCCCGGCGTCCTCGATCATCCGGTCGAACCTGCCATCGATGTACATCGCACCGCGCTCTTTCACGCCGGCGTAAGCGCCACCGCTGCTGCTGCGCGCATTGAACCGCACACAGACCACGTAGCGCAGGCGGCCGCCCACCGTTTTCTGCGCAGGCTCCGCGATGGTCGCCTCGCGGACGCCGCGCGGATCGTTGAGATATGTGCGCAGGAATGCCAGCAACTCTGGACGGTAGCTCGCTGGGTATGGCTGATTCTCTGCGCCCCGATCGGCGGTGTAGGACAGGCTGTCGTTGCCGCCCGTCCAAGCGCAGGCGGCAACGCCTGGCGCAAGCAGCAGGATCGCGGCGCGCCGCGCATATGTCACCAATTTGCAACGCATCCGGATGAAGTCTCTGGCCGTCGATATGGCATTGGGTTTCTTAGACATTGTGGCATTGACAAGGCAAGCCTCCGCCGCTTGATTGAAACAACGGCACAGGTGCCAGCGCAAGCTGGCCAATAGGGAATTCGGTGCCGCCGTGTGAATTGCACGGCTATTCCGAAGCTGCCCCCGCAACTGTCAGCGGTGAGCTGTTGTCCAAAATGCCACTGAGCAAAGGCTTTCGAGCCGAGTTTGGGAAGGCGGGCAACGGCGATGATCCGCGAGCCAGGAGACCTGCCTGTACCGGTCATCCTTCCGTCGCACGGGGCGTGCGAAGGGGCGGCGTTCCGCAGCGGTGACGTGACGTAACTGTTGCGGAGGTTCGGCCGATGGCCCGTTTCCTCAGTCATGACAATCCGGCGGCGTTCACGCGCCGGGCATCGTCATGCCTGCGCGCGTTTTCACCGCGCCTTCGCGATCACATGCATCGGCGGGGCAACGACGTGACTTCTTTTTTTGATAGTTTTCCAGCGGCAAGAATTCGCCTTTCATTCGCGGCGGCATGCCTTGCAGGCACCGCGCTCGCAAGCCCTGCCCTAGCGCAGGAGGCTGGGGGTCAATTGCCGCCGGTCAACGTCGACGCGAGCCGCCTCTATGGCGGCATCGTCGGCGCTTCGACCTCGGTGATCACTGCGGAGGACATTGCGCGTTCACCCGGACAGACCGTTCAGGATGTCCTCGCGACCGTTCCCGGGATTCAGTTGCAGACGCTGTTCGGCAGCGTGAACGGCGCGGGTACGACCGTTGATTTGCGCGGGTTCGGCGCGTTTGCAACCGCAAATACACTGATCCTGATCAACGGGCGGCGCATCAACGACGTCGACCTCGCCGGCGTCGATCTTTCGACGATTCCGCTTTATTCGATTGAACGCATCGAAGTCACACGCGGCAACAGCGGCGCAGTACTGTATGGCGACAATGCCGTAGGCGGCGTCATCAACATTATCACCAAGACCGGTGCAGGCGTCGGCAAGCCCATCGAAATGCGCGTCGAGGCCGGTGTGGGATCCTACGGCCTCCGCCAGGGAAGCACTTCCTTCACCACCAATAACGGTCCCTGGTCGTCCGCCGCCTTTGCAAATGTCGTGAGGTCCGATGGCTATCGCGTCAATAACGCGCTAGATCAGCGGAATGCTCAAGGTGAAGTCCGCTACAATACGCCGGATTTCAGCGCCTTCTTCAATCTGTCAGGCGACGACCAGCATCTCGGCCTCCCCGGCGGCCGAACGGTGAATGCCTTCGTGAACGAACTCGTTACGGACAGGCGCGGAGCAGCGACCCCGCTCGACTTCGGCGACAAGCAAGGCGCCAACGCGACCGCCGGTTTCACCAAGACGCTCTGGAACGGCGCAGAACTGATTGTCGACGGCGGCGTGCGTAACAAGAATCAGCAGGGATCTTTCTTCAGTCCGTTTTCCGAGAGCTACGTTGATACCGTTCTGACGACATGGTCGATCACGCCACGTCTTAGCATCAAGAACGATGTCTTCGGGCTTCGCTCGAACATCCTCACCGGCATCGACTATTACGATGCCAAGTACGATTCGGATCGGCCTATGTTCAAGGGCCTTGCTCCGATACACGTCTACAACCTCACGCAGCAAACGCTGGGCGGCTATTGGCAGCAAACCCTTGGACTTCTGCCAACCACCGATTTCTCATACGGCGCGCGTGTTCAGAACACACAGGTCAGCGCACGGGACCGCTACGACCCGACCGCGCCCGCTCCGGCGTTTTCGACGGGCGCACAAGACTCACCTCTGAACAGCAGCGAAACCCAGTATGCGTTGCATATTGGCTTGGAGCATCGCTTCACCGACAGCTTTGCGATCTTCGCGCGCGCAGCTCGCGCATTCCGGACACCGAACGTCGATGAGCGAGTGGGCGCGGGGCCGCAAACGGATCAAAACTTCATCGCAATCCCGAGCAACTTCGCGCTGAAGACGCAGACCTCATACGACATCGAAGGCGGTATCCGCGTTCGTGCAGGCCGTTTCGAACTTCAGTCCAGCATCTATGACATGCATCTGAGAAACGAAATTCATTTCAATCCCTTCCTCGCCTACAATCTGAATCTCGATCCTACGCATCGCTACGGCAGCGAAACCAGCGTCTCGCTCGCGGTAACCGATACATTGCGCCTGCGTGGCGGCCTCGCTTACACACGCGCTGTGTTCGAGGACGGTCCGTTCGCAGGGAACGATGTCCCGCTGGTATCGCGCGTCAGCGGAAGTGCCGGCTTTAGCTGGGATGCCTGGCAGAAGTATGCGGTACTCGACGCTAATGTCCGGTTCTGGAGCGTACGGCGGATGGACAACGATCAACGCAACAACCAGCCAACAATTCCGGCCAACGCAACACTCGACCTGAAATTGAGCGGCCAGTACGACCGCTTCTTCTGGTCAGTCGCCGTCAACAATGTGTTCGATGCGCTCTATTACGACTACGCCATCGCCAGCCAGTTCACGAGCGGCAACTACAGCGCCTATCCCCTCCCCGGCCGGACCTTCATGGTGAAAGCCGGCATGACATTCTGACCTCGGAGTGCCTTTTACAAACAGCCCGGCCCGCGTTCATCTCACGATGATCGCGGGCCGTTCTTATCTCCATGAACCGCTTCGATGCGGGGGCTATGCAATAACGGTCACGGAAATATCCGTCAGAAGGATCAGACCTTCTTCTTGGCGACGATGTGCTTCACAGGCGCCGCGGACGAGATGTGCTTCTTGCTCTCGACGGCACTGGTCTTCTTGTGCGCCTTGTGATGCTTGACCTTCTTCGTCGTCACTTTCGCGTTCGCGTTCGCAACCGACGGCTTCATGGTTTCGGACTTGGTGCCGGGCGCCGTTTCGGTCTTCATGACGGCGGCGGCCATGGCAGGCGCGACAATCATCGAACCAGCGACAAGGGCGGCAGAAACGATCTTCAGCATGGGTCTCTCCTGTTTCATGCGATCGCCAGGTGGGCCGGTCGTATGGCCGGAGGGCGGCGGTCGTCGAAACGACGCTAGGCCCGCCGCGCTGAACTGAATCTGAAGCGCGCCGATGGTTTTCATTCATCTGGATGACAGATTGGCCATGTGCCGGACGATTCAAAATCGGCCGGAAATATGACATTGAGACACGGGAATGTTTGAAACCGGCGGGTGTTTAGTGCGTAGAGACGGTATAGGATCGACTCCATTGACCAGCGGGAGATTTGGCATGCGCATCTTCACGATCAGACAGATACCCTTGGTGCTTCTCGTTTCGGCGTTTGTGGCGGCGCCGGCGTTCAATCTGGCGCTGGCGGCAGGCTCGGATACGCCCTCGCCCCCTCCCGCCTCCGACACCAAATCGAAGGAGTCCAAGCAAAAGAAGAAGAGCGAGAAGAAATCGTCGCTGGAAGATCCCGCTTTCCTTCAGGGATATCGCGCGGCCTATGCGACGATTTACGAGAACAACGATTACGCTGCCGCCATTCCGCAGCTTAAAGCGCTGGGTCAGGACGACCGCGCCGATGTCGCCAATCTGATCGGCTACTCCTATCGCAAGCTCGGAAACTACGAACTGGCAAGCGTGTGGTACGAGCGCGCGCTCAAGGCCGACCCGAACCATGTCCGCACTTGGCAGTATTACGGCCTCTGGCAGGTCGAACAGGGTAACCGCGAGCAGGCGAAGTATCATCTCGGCAAAATCGAAGCCCTCGCAGGCCGCGGCAGCGCCGAGTATCAATCGCTGGCCTCCGCGCTGGCGAGCGGCCGGACACTCTACTGACGGCCAGCTGACTCAAGGCCACCTTGCTCAAAGCCAAGGCGGCTCATGCCGGACAACCGGCACGGGCCGCCTTTTCTTGGTTAACTGGCGGGTCGAGCCTCGACGGTCCGGTTAACGGCCGCGCGGGGCTGTTTTGCGCGGCCTGATCGCGCCTCGACAAGACCGGAAAACCTCGTATAGACGAAGCCCGCCCGGCACGATCTCGTGACCGCGCCAAACGGGGCTGACCGGTCGTTATGACGACGCCAAAGAAATATCAGCGGATCGCCTTCGTGGCAGGTCCGAGTGCGGAGGCCCAGCAAGCCCTCGCCCAACTGGTGGCCACATATGGCAACCGGGCAGCGGACGATGCCGACGTGGTGGTGGCGCTCGGCGGCGACGGACTGATGCTGCAAACGCTGCACCGGCACATGCGCTCCGGCATTCCGATCTACGGCATGCATCGCGGCACCGTCGGTTTTCTGATGAACGAGTTCAGCCCGCATGCGCTGGTCGAGCGGCTGGAAGCCGCACGAGTCACCGTCATCAATCCATTGCTGATGCGCGCGACCGATATTCACGGCAAGGTGCACATCCATCACGCCATCAATGAAGTCTCGCTGTTTCGGCAGACCCACCAGGCCGCGCGTTTAAGGATTCTGGTCGACGAACATGAGCGGATGGCCGAACTGATCGCGGACGGGATCATGGTGGCGACGCCCGCCGGCTCCACCGCCTACAATTTGTCGGCGCAGGGTCCGATCCTGCCGATCAACGCCGCGCTGTTCGCTCTGACGCCGATCAGTCCATTCCGCCCTCGCCGCTGGCGTGGCGCGCTGCTGCCGAATACCGCCTTCGTGGTGTTCGAGGTGCTCGAGAGCGAAAAGCGGCCGGTCGCCGCCGTCGCCGACCACGACGAGGCGCGCGACGTTCAGCGCGTGGAAATCATTGCGGACAAGACCATCTCCATCCGCATGCTGTTCGATCCCGGCCATAGCCTGGAAGAGCGCATCCTCAGCGAGCAGTTCGGCTTCTGACCGATATCCGGCCAACCCGGGCGTGGCTAACCATTCGTTAACGGCGGCAGCATATAGTTAACGTGAGGTGTACCTGTTTGTCAGGTGCGCCACCTCGGGCTGCGCATGTTCATTATTGATTTCAACAAGCTGCGGTTTCTCGTCTGCGACGACAATGCGCATATGCGGCGCATCCTGCGCACGCTGCTGCATTCGTTCGGCGCGCGCGAAGTCTACGAGGCCGAGGACGGCGCCACCGCGCTTGAAATGTATTCCCACTATGTCCCGGACATCGTCATCACCGACTGGTCGATGCCGATTTTCGACGGGCTGGAACTCGCGCAGATGATCCGTCAGCCCGACGGCTCGGGCAATCCGTATGCCCCGATCATCATGCTCACGGGCCATTCCGAAAAACGCCGCGTCATGATCGCGCGCGATGCCGGCGTCACCGAATTCCTGGCGAAGCCGATTTCCGCCAAGGGCCTCTATCAGCGCATCCTCAATGTCGTGGCCAATCCCCGCCCCTTCATCAAGACCAAGAACTACTTCGGGCCGGATCGCCGCCGCAACACCAACAATGCCTATATCGGCGTCGAGCGCCGTGTCGGCGGCAAGGCCGAAATCGTGCAGCAACCTTCGCTGCTCGATAAGGCCCGCTCGGGAAGTTAGGAAGGCTCATGGCCCGCAAACAGCCGGTAGAGATCAAGGTTGACACTTTCCGTGACCATCAGGTCATCACCCAGCCCAATCCGCTGCGAAAGCTGGTGCGGCCCGCCGACGAGGCGCATCTCGAAGCGGCCGTCGCGCGAGCCGAGCAGGCCCTTGCCGGTCTTTCCGGCGAGTTCGAGGACTGGATGAACGTTGAGTGCGAACGGCTGAGTGCAGCCTATGCGGCGATCGCGCGCGACGGATTGAACGGCGAGAACCGCGAAGAATTGTTCCGCGCAGCACACGACATCAAAGGCGGCGCCGCGACGTTCGGCTATCCCACCGCCGCCGCGGCAGCGGAAAGCCTGTGCCGGATCATCGAACATGCGCCGGATCTCGCAAGGGTGCCGGGCGAGCTGATCATGCATCATGTCAACGCCATTCAGGCCATCTACCGCGAGCAATCGCGGATCGATGCCGTCGGCATGGCGGATCAGTTGAGCAAGCGCCTGCGCGGCGTGGCGGACGAGTACCTCATCCGTGTCAATCGCGACCGGCCCGAACATCTCGAAGCTGTACTTGCGCCGAGCATAGTGCCGGAAGGCTGAGCGTCTCACGGCGTCGTCCCGGCGAAGGCCGGGACCCATCCCCCCTGTCGGTGTTACCGCGAAGACATACTCAACCATCCCGCCTCAATTGTAGAGGCCGGTGATTATGGGTCCCGGCCTTCGCCGGGACGACGCTAATTATCTGACAAGTATCGCGATCAACAAAACCTACGCCGCGATTAGCCGATCATCATACTCGTAATCAACATCGGCATCGTCGTAGTCATCAATGTACTCAAGCGCGGCATGAGCATCGAGCTTGCCGACAAAGTCATCGGCCGCGAGTTCGTCGCAATACAGGCGCGCTTCCTCACGCGCGGACTCCGTCGCAAACCGCCGCAGCAGGATGAGAAGCGGCTCGGCCACCGTTTCCGCGGTTTCGCAATGGGTCAGCACGCGCTCGACCATGCGGCGGCGAAGCCGGGTCGCACCGCCGACGGTGCCGACGAACCCGATCTCGTGACTGGCTTCGAGCGCCACGCGGAACGCCATGAAAGTGGATTCCGGCAAGCCTGCTTTGGCGAGCAGAGCTTTCAAGCTGGCGCTTCCACGATCCTGCACGATCGCCGCGACGCGGCTGCGTGGCAAACCGGACAGCTCCACCAGCGATTCCTCGAACAACTCGGTATTGCCTGACAGCAAGGCACGCAGGATCAATCCCGTGTTGAGCTGACCGACGGCGCGCAGATGCTGCACGAGCGCGGTCATGTCGTCGCCACGCGTCTGCGACGCGACGTTGACCGTGGAGCGCTCCATCGCCTCGCCCGCGACGCGCTGGGCGCGATCCGGGTTCAACCATGTGCGCGCGGTAACGAACTGCGTAAGCGTCGTTGAAAGCTTTTCCGCAAGCATCAGCCGGATCGCGGCCGGCAGATCGTTCAGCATCAGCAGCGCTTCGCGGATGGCGGCGAGATGGCCATGCCGGTCGGCGATGCGCTTCAGCGAAAACGGCGCCAGTTCGGCGACCGGGTTTTCGATCAGTTCGAGCGTCGCGGCCGGACACCCGACTTCCGCGATCGCCGCGCTGACTGACATTGGCAGATCCGAGCGGCGCGCGATGGCGCATTGCGTCTCGGAATTTCCGGTCGCAACGATGTCCACCAGATCGGCGTCGAGCAGCAGCGGAGAATGTTCGAGGATCGGCATTGCGACCGAGGCCTGATCGACGGCAAGAGCCGCGACGATCGCGGACGGCGCATCCATCGCATGCGCAAACACCTCGGCCATCGCCTGCCGGACCAGCGGCGACGCGTCGTCGAGAAGCATCAGCAGCGCGCCTTCCGCGGCGGCGCGATCGTCTTCCGACAGATCGGAAATGAGCCAGGCGCGGGCCAGACACCGCGTCGCCTCTGCGCGCTCCCCTGCGGGAGCAGTGCGAACCCAGGTAATAAACTGCCGAACGATCATGGGTGTTCCGGCTTACGCAACATGCCAAAGACATCGCGACGCGACGCCACTGTAGAAAACGTAAACCATGACACTTAAGAAAGCGTTCACCATAAACGA
>Ga0193717_1000844_pt1 | contig 19465 bp, 16 predicted proteins | sample U2c2metaG_FD_145900 | JGI IMG/M metagenome (GOLD analysis project Ga0193717, IMG submission 145900) | Soil microbial communities from a riparian zone of the East river system, Colorado, United States - U2c2 | ecosystem: Environmental > Terrestrial > Soil > Riparian zone | place: USA: East River...
AGTCTTTTTGGGGGATCGTTTGCCCCATCGAGCGGAGTCGCAATGAATCGAGCCCATATCAGCACCTATTCGATCGAACCTGTCATTTCAACACGTCGGGCAGGCAAGGGGCGCACGCTCTATTTAGCCACGGCGATTTTGGCAGCTATCGTTCCCGTGACCGCCCAGACAGGCGGTGGAGAGCTGCAACAGAAACTGACAGCAGTGAAGCAATCGGCTGCCGAGAACCAGCAGAAGCTGCACCAGTATCAATGGACCGAGACGACCCAGCTTACTTTGAAGGGTGATGCCAAGCCCCCCACGCAGTCGATGTGCCAGTACGGACCTGATGGAAAGGTGCAGAAGACGCCGCTAGGTCCTCCACCGCAAGAGCCCAGTGGAGGACGGGTCAAACAGAGAATTATTGCGAAGAAAAAGGGAGAGATGAAGGACTACATGGGACAGGTGAAAACCTTGCTCAACCTGTACCTGCCGCCCGATCCTCAGCGCATCCAACAAGCAGCCCAGGCTGGCAAAGTCTCATTGAACGCAACGGCAGGTGCGGGCGTGGCGGAGCTGCTGTTCAAAGACTATGCTTTGCCCGGCGACCAGATGATGATCTCTTTCAACACGAAAGCCAAGAAACTCAGTTCGGTGAAGGTGAATACCTACATGGATGATCCGAAAGATGCAGTGACTTTGGCGGTTCAGTTTGCCAGCCTGCCGGATGGCACCAACTATGTCCAGCAGAGTGTTCTTGACGCGACGGCCAAGCAGCTCCAGGTGACGACGGCAAATTCTAATTACCAGCCGATCGGCGCACGTTGATTTTGGATGAGCAGGTCTTTCGGATCGAAAAGCCTATTCTCACGAAAAGTCGCTTGGGATAGGGGCAGGGAGGGAAAGTCCTTGCGCCGAACAGACTACCATCGCATGGGTTGTTGAACGTGGCATCGCAGGGACATGCGGCAGGGCGTAATCCGGAAGCTAACAGAAGTTTTCCGTGCGCACTGACAGTTTTGCTAGTGGAAGGGGTTAGCACAATGTTCATAGCCTGTGCTTCGAAGAGCGAGGACATCACGATGGGCGAAAGATGCGTGCGCTTTAATCGCAATGGAAGAACAACGAATCTGAAACCAATTTCTACATGGCGAGTCGGAGTCTCGGCCACGTCGTTGGTTTGGTCGCTGATGTTCACCTCGTTAATCGTCGCGAGCGCTGTAGCCCAGGATGCGGCTCCGGCCCGTGTGGTGGGTCCGACCGATCGCACGGTGCTGCCGATACCGGAACCTCAGTACCCGCACAGCACTGTATTCGATGCCCGAAATGCCACACCCCCGCCACGCTTTCAGGTGAAAGCACCTGCGAATGCGCCCAATGTCCTGATCGTGCTGATCGACGACATGGGCTTTGGTCAATCGAGTGCTTTCGGTGGTCCCATCCACATGCCGACGGTGGAGGGCCTCGCAAACACCGGCCTCCGCTATAACGAGTTCCACACCACGGCACTCTGCTCGCCGAGCCGTTCGGCTCTGCTGTCGGGCCGCAATCACCATATGAATAACTTCGGCTCGATTGCGGAGAGCGCCACGGCCTTTCCCGGCCAAACCGGCCAGCGTCCCAACAGTGTGGCGACCATCGCCGAGATGCTGCGGCTGAATGGATATAGCACTGCACAATTCGGCAAGAACCACGAGACCGCGACCTGGGAGGTCAGCCCGTCCGGCCCGACGGACCGCTGGCCGACCCGCCAGGGTTTTGATAAGTTTTACGGTTTCATGGGCGGCGAGACCAACCAGTGGGCACCGCTGATCTACGACGGAATGACACAGGTGGAGGCGTCGCACGACCCTAACTACAACTTCATGACCGACATGACCGACAAGGCCATCTCCTGGATGGGGTACGAGAAATCGCTGACGCCGGACAAACCATTCTTTATCTACTTCGCGCCTGGCGCTACCCACGCGCCACACCACGTACCCAAGGAGTGGATCGCAAAGTACAAGGGCAAGTTCGACCAGGGTTGGGACAAGGTGCGCGAAGAGACGCTGGCCCGCCAGATCAAACTAGGTGTCGTGCCTCCGGGCACAAAGCTCGCACCCAAGCCCGAGGGTATCAAGGATTGGGACACACTGAGCGCAGATGAAAAGAAGCTGTTTGCACGCCAGATGGAGGTATTTGCCGCGTTCGGCGAGTACGCCGACACCGAGACCGGCCGCCTCGTCCAGGCGATCAAAGAGGCGGGCCAGCTCGACAACACGCTGATCTTCTATATTGTCGGTGACAACGGAGCCAGCGCTGAAGGCGGCATGGTGGGTCTCTATAACGAGATGACCTACTTCAATCAGCAGCATGAAACCGTCCAGGAGATCCTGAAGCATTACGACGAACTCGGCGGCCCAACGACCTATCCACACTATGCCGCGGGCTGGGCGGTCGCGGGAGACACACCCTTTGAGTGGACGAAGCAGGTGGCCTCGAGTTATGGAGGAACGCGCAACGGGATGGTGGTGCACTGGCCCAAGGGCATCGCGGCGAAAAACGAAGTTCGATCGCAATGGCACCATGTTATCGATGTTGCGCCAACCATCCTTGAGGCGACGGGTCTGCCTGAACCGAAGAGCGTGAACGGAACGCCGCAGACCCCTATCGAAGGGGTGAGCATGGTCTACACCTTTGCGGATGCCAAGGCTCCGAGTAAGCATACGACTCAGTATTTTGAAATATTCGGAAACCGCGCTATCTACCAGGACGGATGGCTCGCCGGCACCGTTCATCGGGCAGCCTGGGAGTTCAAGCCGCGTAGGCCGCTCGAGGACGACGTGTGGGAACTGTACGACGCGCAGAACGATTTCAGTCTGACGAATGATCTCGCTGCCAAGAATCCGCAGAAGCTCAAGGCGATGCAGGACATGTTCCTGTCAGAAGCGGTGAAGTACTCCGTGCTGCCGCTGGATGATCGGCTCCTTGAGCGGATGAACCCAGCGCTTGCCGGGCGGCCTGATCTAATGGCGGGACGCACATCATTGACCGTTTATGACGGGATGACCGGGATGTCGGAGAACGTCTTCATCAACACCAAGAACCGGTCGCACACGATCACCGCTGACGTAGAGATTCCGAAGGGTGGCGGCGACGGTGTGATCCTCGCGCAGGCGGGCCGCTTCGGTGGCTGGAGCCTCTACTTGAAGGATGGCAAGCCGACGTACACCTACAACTTTGTGGGCTTGAAGCAGTACACAGTGGCCTCCAAGCAGGCTTTACCCGCGGGCAAAGCGACGATCCGCTTCGAGTTCGCCTATGAGGGTGGCGGTGCCGGGAAGGGCGGTACAGGGACGATCTTCGTCAACGGCAAGAACGTTGCTACCGGCAAGATCGACCAGACGCAATGCTGCGTTTTCTCCGCAGACGAAGGCGTCGACGTGGGAGCGGATGAGGGCACGCCCGTCACCGAGGCCTATCAGGTGCCGTTCAAGTTCACCGGCAAGATCGACAAGGTTACGATCGACCTGAAAGAAACCACACCATCCGTCGCAGAAGAGGCTGGCAAATCTCGCAGCGCGGCCACTTTGAAGAAAGCGATGTCTGAGTAACGCAACGCAATGTACACCGAAGAGCGGAAGTTACTTGAGGAGAAGGATCAACGGAATACGCTGCCAGGGATATCGCGCAACCAGAATGTAAAAGGAGATGCAATGAACGTGAAAAAGGGTCTTGCAGTGCTCGTTTTTTCAGTGGGAACGCTCAGCGCGCTCAGTCAAGCGCCACCGCCTCCAGATGCCAATACCGGTCGTCCAATCACAGACGATGATATCGCCGTCCTGCGGCAGTATGTACAAGCCGATAAGACCGAGATCATAACCCGGAGCATGACTTTTACCGACGATCAATCAAAAGCATTCTGGCCGCTCTATCGCAGTTATGCGCACGATCAACAGGTAATTGGCGATCAAAGGGTGGCGCTGATCAAAGACTACGTGGCGAACTATGACACCATTGACGATGCACAAGCAAAATCATATATCGCACGGGCATTGAAATTTGAGGACGACAGCCTTCATCTGCGAAAACAATATATGCCCAAGTTTGAGAAAGCTATCGGAGCAAAGCAAGCAGGCCAGTTCTATCAGGTGGACAACCGTTTGAGCCTGCTGGTGAGTCTACAGCTGGCGGCCCTTTTACCGATCATCAAATGAAGGCCAGCAACACGGGGGGAGTCTCGTCGCGCCTCCTCCTTTTTGCACGTAGATCAACAGAAGCTGACTTACCTTCTCGATGACGGTCACATCTCAAGGAAAGACATTGGGGCCCATAGCTACGGACGATCGGACCAGTTCAGAAGCCAACTCGTCCGGTTCGAAAGAACGCAGAGAAGTCAAAGAGATTAACCGGAGGAGACTATATGAAGATGAGAGGTTCTATATCTTCCTCGTTGCTCGTCGTCACCGCTCTTTTAACACCCTTGGTTAGGGCGCAGGTTCCTATCTTCGCAGTTGATCAACAACAAAGCTCGGTCAAGTTCAATGTGAAGGCATCGGTGGCCCTAGCTGGTAGCTTTGACAAATGGGATGCCTCTCTTACTCTCGGTTCGGCCGATGTAACCTCGGCCGTCCTTGACATCAAGATACAGGCTGCTTCCGTTAACAGTGGAAGCGGCATGAAGGACGGAAAACTGAAAAGTAAGGACTTCTTTGACGTGGCCAACAATCCATTGATCACATTTAAGTCGACGAAAGTCATTCAGACCGGACCAACCACCTTTGATGTTCCGGGAAACTTCACCATACGTGGAGTTTCTAAACCTGAAACCCTGAGCTTGATCGTCAACGGTGCCGGAACCGGCTCGGGAGATATTAGGGGAACAATGGCATTCGACCGTAAAGAATTCGGCATGAATAGTGGGATTCCATTCATCAAGATTGCCGACCGCGTTGAAGTAACAGTCGACATCTTCGCGAAGCGCACTAGTGGCCCCCCGGTGACAATGAACAAATAGGAAGAACGTAACTTCGACAGTCTTCCGGGAAGCAGTTATCGGCGCTTGAGAAAGCCCGAATCAGTACTAAATCAGCTTGGCATAGGGCTCAACATAATAGCGGCACAGTCGCCCCCGTGCGCTGAGTCTATTTCGATTCGGCCACTACTAGTTTTGGTAGTTATCGCGCATCACAGATGCTTGATAGATTGCCCTATGCACGAATGAATCTATTTGACGGACCTGGCAAATAGGAGTAACTCGATCTTCAACTGGCAAGCAGAAGGTAAGTGGATATGAAGGTCTTTAGCACTCGTCCGATTTGGGGTCGTATGGTGCAACTGACGCTACTGCTTGCGCTGTTCGGGATGACCAACGCATGGGCCCAGGATCCCCTTCCATCCTGGAACGACGGACCCGCAAAGCGGGTGATCCTCGATTTCGTAAAAGATACCACCGAAAAATCCAGCCCCAAGTATGTTGAACCAGCGGACCGCATCGCCACGTTTGACCAGGACGGTACCCTGTGGACGGAACAACCCTTGTATACGCAAGCCATGTTTGCACTTGAACGCCTGGGCAAGATGGCGCTGCAACACCCTGAATGGAAACAGCAGGAGCCGTTCAAGTCTGTACTTACGCGTGACAACGCGGCGATGAGCAAGTTCACTGAGTCGAACTGGATGCAAATAGTCGCCGCGACCCATGCGGGCATGAGCACCGAAGCGTTTCACGGGCTTGTAAAGGACTGGCTCACAACGGCAAAGGCGCCACGCTTCGACCGCCCCTATACCGACCTTATCTTTCAACCCATGCTAGAGGTCATGCGATATCTGCGCGCCAGCGGCTTCAGGACGTACATCGTCACAGGCGGTGGACAGGAGTTTGTACGCGTTTACAGTGAACAGGGTTATGGCGTGCCGCCAGAGCAGGTAGTGGGATCGAGTATAGCGACGAAGTATGACAACACGAGTGGCAAGCCAGTGCTCATGCGCGAACCGAAGGTGTTCTTCATCGATGATGGCCCGGGCAAGGCCATAGGGATTAACCTCTTCATCGGCAAGCGGCCATACGCCGCCTTCGGCAACTCCGCAGGCGACGCTCAGATGCTGGAGTGGACGCAAGCGGGCGCCGGAGCGCGGTTGATGATGCTCGTTCTACACGATGACGCGAAGCGCGAATACGCCTATGGTCCTGCGACAGGACTTCCGGACACTCACGTCGGCACGTTCACCGAATCACTCCTGAGCGAAGCAACGAAAAATGCCTGGGTTGTGATCAGCATGAAAAACGATTGGAAGCGCATCTTCCCGTTTGAGCAGTAAGGCAGCAGGGCCATAAGTCTAATTGGCCTAACGTGGTAGATACTTCCTTCCATGTCGTCACTAGGGAAATCAGTGCGATTTGATATTATTATCCTTCGAACACTATTAGTTTTATCAGTTACGTAGTATCGCGCGACTTGATAGATTGTTCCCGAGGCGTGATTTGTTTGACGATCATTCGCAGAGATAACGGCGATTCCCTGATTTTTAAAGTGGGAAACTCTTCGTTACTTTCCAGCGGTCTCACTCTCTGAAAACTACGTTTAAGGAACGGTCCTCGAAGGGCGAATTCCGCGTGCCCGCAATCCTTCGCAGGCCGGTCATGTTCCCGCGACTCGGTGCAGAACGGCATCTTCCCCGGCCTGGGACTGGTTGCCCACTTCGTCGCCGCGACAACCAAACGAAACTTCAACCATGCAACGCGGAATGAAGGAGATGGAAGTGCGACATCAAATTCGCCTCTCGCCACTCGTCTATGCTGTGCCGCTGTATCTGATTCTCACTGCAGGTTGCAAAAAATCTGAACCTGCCTCCCCAACCCCGCAGCCCTCTGCCGTGCCTGCCAACGCAACTCCAGTGCCAGCATTCTCAGCGGCGCAAAAAATTGGAATGTTTGTCTATCCTAAGGGCAATCAAACCCACGATCAGCAGCTAATCGACGAATCCAACTGCTACAACGGGGTCCAGCAGCAGACGGGAATAAATCCTTCGGCCGCTGGCCCGAAGCCTCCCTCCGCCACTGATGTGAACGCAGCAGAGCAGCAGGGAGCAGCAGAAGCTCCTCAGGCTCAGGGCGGGCGTTTGCGAGGTGCGGGTAGAGGCGCGGTGGGTGGAGCTGCGATCGGCGCAATCTCGGGGAATGCGGGCAGGGGGGCAGCAATCGGTGCGACCGTCGGTACCGTGAGAGGCGGGAGGAAACAACGTCAAGCGAATGAAGCGGCCAAGGAAGAAGGCGCTCAATCTGCTGCCGCTCAACAGAATCAGGCCTATGGGCAAAGTAAGGCAGCATACAACCAGCAAATGGGCACGTTCAAGCGCGGATTCTCAGCCTGTATGGACGCTCGCGGTTACTCGGTGAAGTAGCTAGAGAAGTTGCAACTGCCTGGGACTGCGCCCGAAGAGTAGCATCCGGGAATCTAAGTAGAGGAGAAAATGAATGTCCCCAACCTCGACTTCGTCTCGCCAGGCTCCGGTGTTGGTCTTACCGTTATTTGTTCTTCTTCTGATTGCCTGCGGCAAGAAAGCTACATCCCGGGCCAGTATGGAGCAGGCGGCTCCTACACAGCCAGCATATTCGCCAGACGAACCGCCTCCGCCGCTGAACGGCATCGCGCTGCCGAAAAGTTACGGGCGTGACACCGGCGACCTGGATGTGATGGTGAAGAGGCGCAACATCCGTGCACTACTCGTACTCAACCCCATCAGCTTCTTCTACGACAAAGGTCAACCCAGTGGCGTGATGTACGAAGCACTGGAGGAATTCCAGAAATTCGCCAACATGAAGCTGCAGACTGACAAGCCGGGGTTAACAGTCACATTCATTCCTATGCGAATCGACCAGATTGAGGCGGCCTTGACAGGAGGAGTAGGCGACATTATCGCCTACGGAGTCGTCATCACACCCGACCGCGAAAAGCGAGTTGCCTTCTCGACGCCGATACAAACCGACGTAACCCAGATCATCGTAACTGGATCGAGTTTCGGCGCGGTCTCCACCATCGCGGACCTTGGTGGAAAAGAGGTGTACGCTAATCCGCTAACCACTTACTACCAAAACCTGGAGAAGGCGAACGAGACGCTTCAAAAGGATGGTAAGCCGCCCATCGTGGTCAAGGCGGCAGACAAGAACTTGATGGACGACGATCTGGTGCAGATGGTGAACGCTGGATTGATCCCGGCGACTGTCACGACGAAACTACGAGCCGACCTTTGGTCGAAAGTACTCGATCACATTCAACCGCATCCTGAACTGGTGATCGCAAGTGGAGTACAACTGGCGTGGGTCATGCGCAAGAGCAATCCGCAGCTGAAGCAACTGGTCGACGAGTTTGTCGAGTCGCATTCTGTGGGCTCATCCTTCGGCAACACTCTGCTTCGGCGCTACCTGCAAAACACCAAGTGGGTCAAAAATTCAACCTCTGGGGAGGAGATGAAGAAATTCCAGACGAACCTCGCGCTTTTCCAGAAGTACGCAGGGGAGTATGACTTCGATTATCTGATGATTGCAGCCCAGGGCTATCAGGAATCACTGCTGGACCAGAGCAAAAAGAACCCAAGCGGCGCGGTGGGCATCATGCAGGTAATCCCCAAGTATGCGGCAGCTTCTCCAATCAACATTCCGAATGTAGGGACTGCCGACGGCAATATTCATGCCGGGGTTAAGATGCTGCGGAACATTGGGGATACCTATTTCAATGACCCGAACGTCAATCCTCTAAACAAAACCCTACTTGTCTTCGCCAGTTACAACGCCGGACCGAATCGCATCGCAAAGCTGCGGAAAGAGGCAACTGAGATGGGCCTCGACCCAAACGTCTGGTTCGGCAACGTGGAACTTGTCGCGGCCAAAGACATTGGCCAGGAGACCGTTACCTACGTTGCCAATATTTTATAAGTACTATGTCGCTTACAAGCTGGCACTGGAGCAGTCCCAGATCCGGCAAAAGGCTGGAGGTTTACCGGCAAATTGATCGTCGCCGCTCGGGTGGATGAGGCCCGTTCGGTCTCATCCACTGTTTTCCCAACCGTATCATCATATTTTCTTTCTTCACTAGTAGTATTGCCAGTTTCGATTGCCTCGGAAGGCTAATAGATTCCAAGTGTAGCGATCGTGGCAACCGGTGCTGCGCTTCACAAAACTAACTAAGGAGATCGTCATGTTGACCAGGAACATGCTAGTAGCTCTGGTATGCACTACCCTGATCTTGCCGGTTGGTGCGCAAAATAAGATCGACGATCGCCTGAGCCAGTCGGCCGAGGTGCTGCGTGAAATCCTCGCCAAACCCGACGCGATCCCGCAAGCCTTACTCAACAAATCAGTCTGCGTCCTTGTTTTCCCCAGCGTCCGAAAGATAGGCTTAGGTGTCGGTGTGACCTATGGCCGCGGCGTACTCGTCTGCCGCTCCGGCACTGACATGACTGGCCCTTGGTCTGCCCCCGCAATGTATAGGCTCAACGTTGGTAGCCTCGGTGTTCAGGCAGGCAGCTCCTCCACCGACTACGTCCTTCTCGTCCAAACCAAGACGGGTGCACTTAAGGTGCTCTCCGGCAAGCTTAAACTCGGAGCCGACGCAACGGCAGTTGCAGGTCCCACCGGAGCCAAGGCCGTAGGAGTCAGCGACGTGAACGTCGACATCCTCACCTACTCCAGGGCCAAGGGCGGATTGTTCGCAGGCGCCTCGCTCGGCAGCGCGTCCATGGATACCGACGACGACGCCAACAAAACGGTCTACGGCAAACCGATCACGGCGACAGAGATCGTTCGTGAGGGAAGAGTGACCCCAACCCCGGCAGGAGAGCCCTTAGTCGAAGTCCTCACCAAAGCATCGCCGAAGTCGAGTAACTAACCACTGTTAGCGGGCCGCACCATTCAATGAGAATTCGTGATTTGGGTCGCTGCTGCATGATGTGTCTCCGGTTCCTTCAGTTAATTGAAAAGAAGGTACAAAATGCCGCTTATAGCCGACAACGCACAGCCAGCCAATTCTCCGCCGTGTTTCCACCTGCTGGCGAAGCCGAGCGGGGCAACCTGCAATATCGACTGTAAGTATTGCTTCTTCCTGTCTAAGGAGGCGTTGTATCCGAACGACAAGCAACGGATGTCGGAGAACACGCTCGAGACCTACATCCGGCAGCTGCTGGAGTCGCATCGCACGCCCCAGGTCACAGTGGCATGGCAGGGCGGTGAGCCAACGCTGATGAAGCTCGATTTCTTCAGGCGCTCCGTCGAGTTCGCCGAGAAGTATCGGCGGGCCGGCCAGGTGGTCCAACACACTTTCCAGACCAATGGCATCCTTCTCGATGACGACTGGTGCGCCTTCTTTAAGGAACACAATTTCCTGGTTGGTCTGAGCGTCGATGGCCCGCCCGAAATTCACGACGCCAACCGTGTCGATCGCGGGGGACAGGGAACGTTTGACCGTGTGATGAAGGGCTGGCGACAACTGCGCAAACACCGGGTCGATTTCAATATCCTGTGTACAGTCAACGCCGCTAACGAGAAGCACGGCAGGACAGTCTATCGCTTCTTTCGCGACGAACTAGGTGCAGAGTGGGTTCAGTTTATCCCAATCGTCGAGCGCGCAACCGCGGAGACGATCCAGATCGCCAACCTAGGCTGGAGTGAGCAGCCGGGCCGTAAGAGACTGCTCTACACGCAATCCGGCAACCTAGTAACGAAACGCTCGGTGGGGGGCGAACAATACGGTCGTTTCCTGGTAGATATCTTCGAGGAGTGGGTGCGTCACGACGTGGGCCGCGTTTACGTTCAGCTTTTCGACGTGACGCTCGAAGCGTATTTCGGCCGTCATCTGCTGTGCATTCACGCACCAACTTGCGGCTACGGACCAGCCCTGGAGCACAACGGTGACCTTTACTCCTGCGATCATTTCGTCGAACCACGTTATAAGCTGGGCAACATCCACGAGACTCACATGCTGAAGCTCGTCTCCTCGCCCGAACAGCGCAAGTTCGGAGACGACAAGCGCGATTCGCTTACTGCGCAGTGTCAGAGTTGCGAGGTCAGGCCGCTTTGCAACGGCGGATGTCCGAAGGACAGATTCGCACTCTCGCGCGACGGCGAGCCCCGCCAGAACTACCTCTGTGCGGGCTTGGAGCTGTTCTTCATCCACACGCGTCCGGCGATGCGGACGATGGCACAACTGCTCCAGCATCGCCGTCCGCCTTCCGACGTGATGTCGTTGACCGCAGCTGAGGACGACAAGCGCGGGCGGCATCAGCCATGCCCTTGCGGGAGTGGCCGGAAGTTTCGCATGTGTCATGGGAACAACGCGCCTATCTCTCCTTTCAGTGGGGTGAGTCCTGCGACGGATGCGCCGCAGGATGGGCAAAGTATGCCTTTGCACGACGAGTCACAAACAGTGTCCGGCACGGCGGATGGAGCAAGCAGATGACACGCAATGGCAGACTTCCGACGGTACCGATTGGGTCGATCGGTTTAACCGCGCCTGCAAGCCTGCTCCCTTTACTCGGTGCACGCGGTCGGTGGACAGGCCTCGTACATTCTTCCCGCGAAGAATTTCAGCCTGTACTTCAAACCACAATGGGGACCGTCCCTGCTGCAGCGTTGGTTTTTTGCCGAATGTGGGACCTTCCGCAAATGGTGGTCGGGAGAGCGCCTTTATGCTTGCGGAGACGACCTCAGCCACGATCCATTTTCTCCGGCCACAGCTGGCAATCGCAACACTAAACCGAACTTATAAAAGAAGGAGTTAGACCATGGCTCCAAAGCAACCAAATATCCTGATCCTCTGGGGCGATGACATCGGCATTTGGAACATCAGTCACTTCAGCCGAGGCATGATGGGCTACCGAACGCCGAACATCGACCGAGTCGCCAACGAAGGTGTCACCTTCACCGACTACTACGGCCAACAGAGTTGCACTGCTGGACGTGCAGCCTTCATCACCGGCCAGAACCCGCTCCGCACCGGCCTGACCAAGGTAGGCATGCCCGGCGCCACTGTCGGACTACAGGCGGAAGATCCGACCATCGCCGAGATGCTCAAGTCAGTCGGTTATGCCACTGGTCAGTTCGGCAAAAACCACCTTGGCGACAGGAATGAATACCTGCCCACAGTGCACGGATTCGACGATTTCTTTGGCAATCTCTATCACCTGAATGCCGAAGAAGAGCCAGAATTGCCCGATTACCCCAAGGATCCTGCGTTCAAGGCGAAATTTGGCCCCAGAGGTGTGCTCAGGTGCAAGGCCACTCCCACAGAGAATCCGGCACCACCCGATCCGAGTTATGGTCCATGGGGGAAGCAGACCGTTGAAGACACCGGCCCCCTTACTAAGAAGCGCATGGAGACCATCGACGAGGAGATCACTGCAGCCGCTCTAGACTGGATGGAGAAGCATGCCAAGGCGGATAAGCCTTTCTTCCTCTGGTATAACTCGACGGCAATGCACTTCAGAACTCACGTGGCTGCCAAGAACATCGGAAAGAGCGGCCAGGACCCCTACAGCGATCGCATGGTGGTCCACGACGAGCAAATCGGCATGATGCTCGACAAGCTCGATGAGTTGGGTATCGCCGACAACACCCTCGTTATGTATTCAACCGACAATGGCCCGGAGAACGACACCTGGCCGGATGGCGCCAACACACCGTTCCGCAGCCAGAAGGACACCAACTGGGAGGGCGCGTGGCGCGTACCGTCGTTCATCCGCTGGCCGGGCAAGATCAAGGCGGGCTCGGTGTTGAACGGCATCGTCTCCCACCAGGACATGCTGCCCACGTTGCTGGCCGCGGCAGGCGAGCCGGATATAAAGCAGAAGCTCCTCAACGGATACAAAGCCGGGGATAAGACGTTCAACGTATGTATCGACGGGATCAACGTCCTGCCCTATATCACAGGCGAAGTGAAGGAGAGCCCCAGGGATTACTTCTTCTACGTCAGCGATGACGGCGATATCATGGCGGTTCGGACGGGCGATTGGAAGTTGGTGTTTGAAGAACAACGTGCTCATCGGATGAATGTCTGGGCAGAGCCCATGGTGAAGCTGCGGGTTCCACATATGTTCAGCCTACGTCGCGATCCGTTCGAGCGCGCCGATTTCAACTCCAACACCTACTGGGATTGGGTGGTCGATCACATCCCCCTGCTTTACCAATGTCAGGCGCTGGTGGCGTCCCAGATCGAGAACTTCGTCAAGTATCCGCCTCGCCAAAAGGCGGCTTCTTTCAACCTTGACGCGGTGATGCGGTCATTGGGGCCAGCTCAGGCTGCAGCCCAAGCTGCAGGCAGTAAACCGCCACCCACTAAGGAGCACCCGGAAGCGGCTTAACTAAAAAACCGTCGAAAGGGAAATCGACAAAACCTCTCTTTCGATAGGGAATACACAAACAGAAGCCGGAGGCGCTATCCGGTGCAGGTTGATAGACATATTTCTCCGGCGAACAATGGTTTTCCGCGGAATCTGTAGGAATGCAGCATTGCCATGAGCCAACGCGCAGAACACCCTTCGCCATCGCGTGATGCATCAGAGGATGTCCGAAGTTTCTACGACCGATATCCCTATCCCCGGCCGGTCGATAGCCTTGAACACTATCGTCGGCTCTGGGAAGACCCGCACAGACGCCGCGCGGATTATCATCTCTTCTGGCCGGACAGACCCTACAGGGAAGACCATTCCATTCTCGTTGCCGGCTGCGGGACGTCTCAGGCAGCAAAGCATGCCTTGCGTTGGCCCACAGCTCAGGTTACCGGCATCGACATCAGCGTAAAGAGTGTGCGGTGTACGGAGGAACTCAAGCGCAAACACGATCTAAAAAATCTTCAGGTCCACCAGCTTGCCATCGAGCAGGTATACCAATTGGAGATGAGCTTCGACCAGATTGTCTGCACCGGAGTTCTCCATCATCTTACGGACCCCGATGCGGGGCTTGCAGCTCTGCGCGACGTGCTCAAATCAGATGCAGCAATGCATCTGATGGTGTATGCGCCCTACGGGCGGACCGGCATCTATATGCTGCAGGAGTTTTGCAAGCGCATTGGTATTCGTGCCACCAATGAGGAAATTCGGGATCTTATCGCTGCGCTCCGGGCATTGCCGCCCGGTCATCCGCTCGAAAACCTTTTGCGTGAGGCCCCTGATTTCCGGCAGGAGGCGGCGCTCGCCGACGCGCTCCTGCACCCTCAGGACCGCGCGTATTCCGCGCCGCAGTTATTCGATTTCATCGGGAGGGGGCAACTGACATTTGGTCGCTGGGTAAAACAGGCGCCCTACATCGCGCGCTGCGGCGTGATGGCGCAGATCCCCCAGGCCTCCCAGATTGCCCACCTTCTTTTGGAGGAGCAGTACGCCGCCGCCGAGCTCTTTCGTGGCACGATGGTTCGCCACAGTGTCATTGTCTATCGGAACGATTCCGGTGGCACTCATCCCATCAGTTTCGCAGGGAACGCGTGGCCACGCTTTGTGCCTATCCGAATGTCAGACACCATCTGTGTTCAGGAACGACTGCCCGCCGGCGCCGCGGCCGTCCTAATAAACCGCAGCCACAGCTACGGGGACATTTTTTAACAATCAACTCAACAGAAAAGCGTCTGTTCGACGCTGTGGACGGGAACCGTACTATTGGCGACATCGTAAAGAACACGCTGCACTCCTCGCCAGAATATTCGCAACTGAACATGGCACGCACATTCTTCGAACGGCTCTGGTGGCACGATCAGGTGGTGTTCGATGCATCCCAAAATTGAGTGCATTCCGAACTCAGCAAAATGGCCGCTCATCAGCGATGGAAATTGCGGATTCAATGAGAGCGATCGCGGGCCAATACACGTATTCAGGAGTTGATAATGCTTGCACTATCGAAGAAAACTGGGATCCATCGTTCACGGACATAAGATTGCTTGCAATTTCCATTTTGGAGGATAAGGCATGTAGATGCACGCAGTAAGAACTCGCAAAGCGTCGCCCCGTCCAGAAGCCGCATGCGCCTAGGCGTCTACGCCAGGGACTTCATGGGAGTGGTCTCAAATTGGGTGTAGCGATCATCTAAAGGGAAGAGCATGGACACTGTAGAACCCAAGACGACGAACGAGTTAGCCGTTGAGCGCACGGATATGGGGACAGCCAGGACACTCATGGCCGCCGACCGGACCTTGATGGCGTGGATCCGCACTAGTCTATCAATGTTGAGTTTTGGCTTCACCATATACAAATTTCTTCTCTATGTGAGAGAAAGTCTGTCGGACCACCTACTGAAGGCGGAGGGCCCGCGGCGGTTCGGCATCGTTCTTATTGCTTTTGGCACGATGTGCATGTTATTCGGCCTCATCGACTACTACAGGGTGTTCAGACAATTCGGAAAGGCATACGGCCGGAGCCCCTGGGGTTTTGTTTTCGTTGCGGGAATTATCACAGCCATTTTAGGGCTCTATCTTCTCGTCGGCATCCTCATTCGCCGAGAGGTCTTCTAGTTTGTCGGGATAGGTCTATGGACAGTGCTATCGTGCGAACGTTTTTGAGTTGGTCAATTGCAGTGGAAATCGAAGGCTGCAGGCCTTGGCAGGTCGCGAAAAGCAGAAAGGATTGAGGCTATGGCGGACTCGCGAAGAGTTATTGAAGATCTTTTCGCCCTGTTAGACGGCCCGCTTCATCTCCTATTAGTTGTGCAGCCGTCGGTGGCATTGAGGGGGTAAAAGACGCAAAGCTGGGAAAGCCGGCATATTTCTGGGCTGCGCTTTCAAACTCGAGGAAAGGAGCTTGTAGCGAGTGGCTGGAAGCGGGTGGGCAAGATTTTCATCATCGCGGTCATTATCGACGTCATCTATCAGCTAAGAGTCAATCACTGGATTTATCACGGAGAAACGCTGATCGTTGCGATCCTCCTGGCGATCATGCCTTATCTTCTACTGCGCGGACCAATAAATCGCCTCGTCCAGTTGCGCAGACCCAAAATGACTCAAGAGCTCCATACGAAGAAGCGCGGCTGATCACTCTTCCGAACTACCAGTTTCCAAATGAAGTTGGAATGCGGCAATCCTTAGACGTTCGAAGTCAGGCCCGCTCCGAAGCATCTGCTGCGGCTCGCTCTTTTGATTGTTCTGTCGCCGCGGCAAAACCTTCTGTCTCCCCTCTGGGTTCGGTCAGGAGAACTTCCCGATTCCGCAAGATCTCATCTTTGGGGCTATCATGAGGCCCTCTGAGGACACGCATGGACACCAAAACTAAACTCCAGTCCGATGTCGCAGACCGTGAACTTTCCCTTATGTGCGGCGGCCCGTTCTATCGTGCCCAGCAAGCGCTCGGGCTCATCCGTCCGAATGAATGGAACAACGTCCGGCGCCTTACATTCGCGATCGCCCTCGGCTGGCTGCCAATAATCCTCATCACCGCCCTCTTCAACCCCGACGGCCTCGTTTCGCTGCTGAGGGACTATCGCGTTCATTCCCGGATGCTCATCGCCGTTCCAGTCCTGCTGATTGGCCAGCTTCTCCTGGAATCGCGCGTCCGCATGGTCGTGGCGCACATCACCGACGCCGGCCTCCTTGAAACCCCAGATCAGGCGCGCATGGATGACATGATCGCCATGGTGCGACGTGTCCGCGACTCCATGCTTCCGGAGTTGGCGATTCTGTTCCTCTTAATTATTCATACCGCTACCTCGTTCAAGGGCTTGGTGGACGCTACGCCATGGCTCGCGCAGGGAGTCAAGCCTGATCTCCGCTTAACGCCGGCAGGCTGGTATGTCGTTCTGGTGAGTACGACCATGTTCCAGTTCCTGTTGGGCCTGGGCCTCTGGAAATGGTTGCTCTGGGCACTGTTCGCGTTTAGATTGTCGAAACTGAACTTAAAGCTTGTCCCCGCTCATCCCGACAGGCATGGGGGGCTCGGCTTCCTCGGCCTGACGCCTGTAGCTTTCGCACCTGTTGCTTTTGCCGTCACCGCCGTCATCGGAGCGACATGGCGACATGAGATCCTCCATTATGGTGCGAGCCTGATGACCTTTAAGTTGCCTGCCATTGCCTTGGTGGTGATCATCGCCCTGGTCGCGCTCGGCCCTCTAGCGTTCTTTTTTCCCGGCTAGCTGCCTTGCGCCGCCAGGGAATCTTGGGATACGGAATTCTCGGCCAGATCCAAAGCACCGAATACCACGAAAAATGGATTCATCATCGTAGCGGGCACGAAGCCGAATTTCTCACTGCTCCGGAGAGCAGCACTCTCACTGACTTTGGCCAGAGTTACGAGAAGCTCGCACAGCTGAGGCCCTTTGCCGCAGACAGGGGAGTCTTCATAACATTGGCAGTTTCCGTAGTGGTTCCGTTGTTGCCCGTGATTCTCGCGGTGGTCCCCCTCGCCGTGGTCTTGAAGACCTTGCTCAAGGCCCTGCGCTGATTCGCACCAGAAGGCCTGTCGAGAAGGGTACTGTGAGAGCCCTTGAGAATTGTTTTCCCGCGAGCGCCCGAGCAAAGACGATAACTGTCGGCTTTTCATCCGAAACCGCTACTCCAGTCGTCCTCATCGAATCACATCTGCTACTATTGCCCGCAATCCGTTGCCCTCCTGCTTGTGACTCCGTGAAGAGTTGGGGAACGAGCTGATAAATCTTTGAGGGCTGCACTGTGAGTTCTGATAGTACCCGGCGTAGACTTTTTGGCGTTCCATGAGTGTTAGGGCTTCGCCCGCAGCTTCTCGTATTGAAGTGCAGCAGGCGTTATAGATCATGAAAGGGCTTTCGCGCTGTTGGGTGGTTATATGGCAAAGGCAACGATGAAGAAGTCGGCGGAATTAGACTTACGCCGTACCGTGGTGTTCTGGAACGAACGTCACGCAGAGGGAAAAGCTCTACGCACAAAGGTTCCGCGCGAGTCCTTTGCCGACTGGAAAGCTCCGAAAAATCGGCATGATCCGGTGAAAACCGTATTGGCTAGCAACAAGGGTAGGCTGTCACAGTTTGTTCCTATTCGCATGGGGCGCATGGCCGCGTCGCCCTTCGCTTTTTTGCGGGGAGCAGCATCTGTGATGGCCGGCGACCTCTTCGCCGGACCGAGCACCGGAATAGACGTGATCATGGACGGGGATGCTCACGTCAACAACTTCGGGCTTTATGGCACGCCACAGCGTGACATCATATTCGACCTCAACGACTTCGATGAAGCAACACTGGGTCCCTGGGAATGGGATTTGAAGCGTCTGGTGGCCAGTGTGAACGTAGCGGCACGGCAGAATGGGATGAATCGGAAGGAACGCAAAGCCGCGGTTATGGACTGTGTTGACGGGTATCGGATCAACGCAGCCAGGCTCCAGAGTTTCGGCGTCTTGGACACCTGGTATCTTCACGCCTATCCTGGCCGTACGAATCCCGTAGTCAACATCGATCCCAAAGCGCGAGCGGTTATCGACAAGTGTGTGGCCAAGGCCAAGAGAACTGACAACCACGCTTTGCTGGCAAAGATCACGGAGAGGCAAGGGCATGGGGAGGTGCGTTTTCGGGAGGATCCTCCAATTTTGACCAAGGTTCACAAGGCCACCCGCGAAGCGGTCATCGACGGTCTCAATCGCTACGCCTCGACTCTGTCGCGCGACCGGCGCTATATGCTCGGTCGCTACCAGGTTATTGACGTATGTCACCGCATCGTTGGCGTGGGGTCCGTGGGCACTAGAGCCTATCTCGTGCTTCTGTTCGGAAACGACGATGGTGATCCGCTCTTCCTGCAGGTGAAAGAGGCCATAGCTCCGGCGCATGCTCCTTATCTACCTGCCCTGCCGGCAGAGTTTCGCGACAATGGAAACCGGGTGGTAATGGGACAGAGATCCTTGCAGGCATCGTCGGATGTGATGTTGGGTCATACCCAGATCGGAGGCCGGGATTTCTTTGTGAGGCAGATGAAGAATCTAAAGGCATCCATTCCGGTTGAATGGCTCACCGGATCAGCCTTCAATTTTTATGCTCGTGCTTGCGGCACGATTCTTGCGCGCGCGCATGCCCGCACCGGCGATGTGGCCCGCATCGCCGGATACTGCGGTAGCTCCGCTGTGCTGGATCAGGCGCTTGCTCAATGGGCTGAAAGTTATGGAGATCAGACAGAGAGTGACCACGCCGCCTTTCTCGATGCTATTCATCGCGGCGACGTAGAGGCCGATCTCTCACAGAGTGACTCGGATTAGAGTGAGTTGCCGGTGAAATGACACAGTACTTATTGCGCCGAATCCGTTGGATGCCATAAAGGCAAAACAGCTGTGAACAGTTTAGCATGGTATAATGCCACCCACTTTCATTGGAGCAACAGAGCGAAAGCTATTCGGGGCTCCATCACGCCGCCGCAATACGAATGGTTCCAGAAGTGGATCACCCCGATCTAGTGAAGAGGAGACTGACATGATGGGCGGGAACTTCAACCATGCAACGCGGAATGAAGGAGATGGAAGTGCGACATCAAATTCGCCTCTCGCCACTCGTCTATGCTGTGCCGCTGTATCTGATTCTCAC
>Ga0193717_1000845_pt1 | contig 19434 bp, 19 predicted proteins | sample U2c2metaG_FD_145900 | JGI IMG/M metagenome (GOLD analysis project Ga0193717, IMG submission 145900) | Soil microbial communities from a riparian zone of the East river system, Colorado, United States - U2c2 | ecosystem: Environmental > Terrestrial > Soil > Riparian zone | place: USA: East River...
CGAGCGGGTGACCGCGTGGTCTTCTTCGGCGACGACCCAGACTGGTTCGTCCGCAGGCTGCGTGAGGACGGCCACCGCCGGCCCGACGCGTGCTCCAGCCCGTCACCGTGCGGCGCCGAGGCCACCGTGCTGTCCGGCGACCGCAAGCTCTGCCTGTACGACAGCCGGTCGCTGTCCGGCACACAACGCGCCGCCGCCCTCGCCCGACACGTCGACGTGCTGGTTGCGCCCGCCCTCTTCGACGACCGGCTCCTGCGGATCACCCGGCGCGGCAACACCCTGCACTTCGCCGGCGAGGTCGACATCAGCAACCGGCACGCCATGGTCGACGCGATGCGGTGCGCGTCGCGGGAGCCCCTCCTGCTCGACGTGGCGTCGCTGCGGTTCATCGACGCCGGTGGGGTCTCCGCGATGTACTCGGTGGCGGCCCGCGGCGTCCGGCTGCTGCACCCGCAACCGGTGCCCCGCAAGGTGATCGAGCTGTTCGACCCGACCGCGGAGCGGCTGGTGTGCGAGAGCGCCGGTCGTGGCTGAGCGCCCGCAGGCGCTGGCTCGGACCACGCGCCTCGCCACGACCTTCGACCCGGCGCGGCCCGCGGACCTGCGGAAGTGGGTGTTCGCCAACGCGGCGCCCCTCGTGCCGGACACCGACCTGCTGACCGCGGTGGTGCTGGTGGTCAACGAGGCCGTCACGACCTCGGGCGAGACCGCGCCGGTCACCCCGAGCCCCGAGGACGTCGTGGTGACGCTGCGGCGTGGGCCGGCCGGACTGCGCTGCGAGGTGCTGGCCACGGCGGCGCTGCCCGAGCTGAGCCGCGACCGGCTGCCGACCGACCCCCGGGTGCGCGAGCTGTGGCTCGCCATGCAGGTCAGCGACGACATCGACGTCCACATCCGGCCGTACGGAACCGGCAGCCGCATCTCGGTCACACTTCTGCCGGGCGCGTGGTCGTAGCGGCCGGTCCGTGTTAGCGAAAAATGAGCAGCGTCCACGACCCTTCGGCCATGAAACGACTACGTGTGGTGGCCGCTCTCGCCGCGATCTTCACGTTGCTGTTCGCGGGACAGGCGAACGCCACTGTCGCCGCGACCTGGACATGGACGAACGTCAAGTCCCACCTGTGCCTCGGCGTGTCCGGCGGCCATATCTTCGAGGGCGCGAAGGTCATCCAGTGGACGTGCTCCGGCGCGGCCGACCAGGGCTGGTTCGACATCCCGCTGCCGATGGAGCCCAATGAAGGCGTCCTGATCAAGAACACCGTGATCGGTGCGGGCGGCTACCATTACTGCCTCACGTCCCCCAACAGGGTCGAAGGCGCCCAACTGGTCGTGACCGGGTGCAACGAGTACTTCCCGCCCGAGCAGACGTGGCACGTGCAATGGGTGACCAACAAGGGCTACCTGTTCACGAACCGCAAGACCGGCTGGGCCATGGCCGTCACCGGAGGCAGCACGACCCGCGGCGCGGCCATCATCCAGTGGCGGTCCAACGGCGGCCTGGAACAGCACTGGACCTGAGCGGACGCAGGCGGACAACAGCCCGGCCTCGTACGCGAAGATCGTCAGCTGCACCCGGTTGGACACGTCCATGCGCAGAGCCTGCGGACCGGCTCGACGCGACTTCGTCGACCGAGGCGCCAACGACGATTACGACTTTCGTCGTAACGCATTGCGTCCTGCGAACGACGCGACAGTAGGCCGTTCGCTGCATCTTATTCACCGCAGCGGAAATCCCCGAAGGGACCTCTTTTCCGTGACCCAGTACGCGCCCAACCCGCCCCAGCAGAGCAACACGCAGCCGAGCAACGGCCTCGGCACCACCGGTTTCGTCCTCGGCCTCATCGGGTTGCTGTTCTCGTTCATCCCCGTGATCGGCGTCATCGCGTGGCCGCTGGTGATCCTCGGGATCATCTTCTCCGCCATCGGGATCAGCAAGGCGAGCAAGGGGCGGGCCACCAACAAGGGCCTCGCGATCGCCGGACTGGTCGTGTCGATCATCGGCATCGTGATGTGCGTCCTCTGGGCGGCCGTGCTGGGCAAGGCGGCCAACGACATCGACGAGGAGGCGAACCGCGAGGCCGTGATCGTCTACGAGGTCAGCGGCGACGCGACCAACGTGGACGTCACCTACACGACGTTCGGCGACTCGATGACGTCCAACCAGGAGAAGGCCGCGACCCTGCCGTGGTCCAAGGAGATCAAGACGAAGGGCCTCGTCAAGGAGGGCCAGCTCATCGTCACGACCGGCGAGACCGGCGGCACGGTGACGTGCAAGGTGACGGTGGACGGCACGGAGGTCAAGACCGCGACGGCGACCGGCACGTTCGCCATCGCCACCTGCGACAGCTTCTAGTCGCCGGCGGCCGGCGGGATCTCGGTCCCGCCGGCCCCCTCGAACACCGTCTCCAGCACCACGATCGTCTGCGTGCTGGTCACGCCGTCGAGCTCGAACACGCGGCGCAGCACGTCCTGGAGCTGCTCGGTCGTACCGGTGCGGATCTTCACCAACAGCGACGCCGAGCCGGCGACGATGTGCGCCTCCTCGATCTCCGGCAGCGCCGCCAGCCCGTCGCGGGTCGGGACGTCGCCCATCCACGCGTTGGCCTCGATCATCACGAACGCCAGCACCGGGCGCCCGACCGCGGCCGGGTCGACGTCGATGGTGGTCCGCCGGATCACCCCGCGCTCCCGCAGCTTGCGCACCCGCTCGTGGGCCGCGCCCGCCGAAAGGCCGACGGCCCTGCCGAGCGCGGCGTACGACTGGGTCGCGTCCTGACGTAGTGCAGCTAACAGGATCCGATCTGCTTCATCCACTGGAACACCATACTAGATTCTGTACTCTGGCAGACATGCTGAACACCATCCCGTCCCAGTTCGAACTGCTCGATGAGCGGTTCGCTCGCCTCGACGGCGATTTCGTCGTCCAGCGACTGCACGACGGCGCCCGCAAGTCCGAGGGCCCGGTCTACTTCCCCGCCGGCCGCTACCTCGTGTGGAGCGACATCCCCAACGAGCGGCTGCTGCGGTGGGACGAGACCACCGGCGCGATCGGCGTGTTCCGCGAGAACTCGGGCTACGCCAACGGGAACACGATCGACCGGCAGGGCAGGCTGGTCACGTGCGAGCAGGGCGCCCGGCGGGTCACGCGCACCGAGCACGACGGCACGGTCACCGTCCTCGCGACCCACTACGACGGCAAGCGGCTCAACAGTCCCAACGACGTCGTGGTCCGCGCGGACGGCACCAGCTGGTTCACCGACCCGGCGTACGGCATCGACGACGACTACGAGGGCGACCGCGCGACCAGCGAGCTCGGCGCGTGCCACGTGTACCGCCTCGACCCCGACGGCACGGTCACCGCGGTGGCCACGGACTTCTGCCGTCCCAACGGGCTTGCCTTCGCACCGGACGAGCAGCGATTGTACATTGTGGACACTCGACAGGAACCCAGTCACATCAGGGTGTTCGACGTGCTGGCCGACGGCACGCTCAAGGGCGGCGAGGTCTTCGCGGAGTGCGACTTCGGCCGGTTCGACGGCATCCGCCTCGACGACGCGGGCCGCGTGTGGGCCGCGGCGTGGGACGGCGTGCACTGCTTCCACCCGGACGGCACGCTGCTCGGCAAGCTGCGGCTCCCCGAGCCGGTCGCGAACCTCACGTTCGGCGGCCGCAAGCGCAACGACCTGTTCATCACGGCGGGCGGTTCGCTGTACACGCTGCGCGTGACGTTCACGGGCGTCCGCTACCCGGACTGAGCGGCCAGCGCGGGCAAGGCCTGACCCGACCCGCGTGTCCAACGCTCAGAACCCGCGTGTTCAACGTTCAGAACGGGTGAGTTCGACGTTCGTGACACCTGAGTTCGACATTCGCGTTGACCGATCGGTCAACGCGAATGTTGAACTCACCGTGCACGAGCGTTGGACACGCGGGGTTTCTGCGGGCGGCTAGTGGGCGCCTGGCCACGGGCCTGGGGTGGGTGACACGTCCTCGTTCGTGGTTTCCGTGCGGTACAACGACATTCCGCGCGCCTCGTAGTTCGTGCGGGCGGCCGGGCCGTCCAGCGAGCACGTGTGCACCCACACGCGTCGGGTCGCCAGCTCCCACGCACGCCGGATGCCCTTGGTCAGCAGGTGACCGCCGATCCCCTGCCCGACGAACGCCGGCAGCAGCCCGAAGTACGCGATCTCGACCTCGCCGTCGGCCGTGCCGTCCAGCTCGACGTACCCGGCGGGCGTGCCATGCCGGTACGCCACCCAGGTCTCCACACCGGGCCGGTCCAGCCAGTCGTGCCACTGCCGCCACGTCCAGCCGAGCCGGTCCACCCAGTGCCAGTCACCGCCGACCGAGCTGTACAGGAACCGGTTCAGCTCCGGGCTGACCACTTCGGCGCGGGTGACCGTCACGTCCGCGGTCGCGGCCGGCCGTAGGTCGGCGGGCGAGGTCTGCTCCAGATACCAGGTAGTGATCTCCACGAACCAGATGATGGCTCACGCTGTATCAATTGCTCCGCTCCGCTCCGCGTGAACGCGTTCGCACGAAGCAAAGTGGTTGCGTCGGTCTGTCGGCTCACGCGGTATCAATTGCTCCGCTCCGCTCCGCGTGAACGCGTTCGCACGAAGCAAAGTGATTGCGTCGGTCTGTCAGCTCACGCGGTATCAATTGCTCCGCTCCGCTCCGCGTGAACGCGTTCGCACGAAGCAAAGTGGTTGCGTCGGTCTGTCGGCTCACGCGGTACGGGCGATGTCCACGACCAACCGGGACCTCAGGTCGCCGAGTGCGTCGTCCACTGCCGGCAGACCGTCCGCGCCCGCGGCGATCACACCGTGCCGGTCGAGTGAGTCCGCGATGGGCCCGAGCGACGCGCCGGGACTGACCAGCAGGTCGGCGGCCAGCGTGCACGGGTGCTCGACGATCTCCTGCCAGCCGGCCACCGCGTACAGCGTGCCCGGCGGCAGCAGCAGGAACTCCGACCCGGCCGCGCCGGTCTGCGGCGGGATCGGCGCCGTCGGGCGGCCAAGCAGGTCGTCGAGCAGCAGCCCGTACAGCTCGAGTCCGGGCCTGCTGTGCTCGACCAGCGCGTGGAGGTAGTCCCCGCCCTGCCTGGCGTGCACCTCACCGAGCACGACACCGGCGTCGGTGAGCCAGAACTCGACGTGGAACACCCCGTGCGTGACCCCGGCCGCGGTGACGCCCTTCTCGACCGTCTCGGTCGCGAGAACGGCAGTCGCCTCGTCGAGCGGCGCCGGCACCCGGTGGCCGGTCTCGATGAACCGGTCGTTGGTCATCTTGGCGGTGAGGGCGAGCACCCGCGGCGCACCACCGAGCACGACGCCCTCCGCAGAGAACTCGGGGCCGTCGACGAACGTCTCGATGAGGAAGGTGTCCGAACTGGTCGCGCCGCCGAACTTGCCGAGCGAGGCGGCGACGTTCTCGAGTGTCGCCATGGCCTCTGGCAGGTCGCCGAGGCCGCGCAGCATCGAGACGCCGCTGCTGCCCAGCCCGTCGCGCGGCTTCACGACCCACGGGCCCGCGTTGGCCAGCATGAACTTCTCGGCGTCGGCCCGCGTCCGGCACACGGCGGTCACCGGCTGAAGGAAGCCGGACTCGCGCAGCCGTTCGCGGCACACGTCCTTGGTTCGGATGCCGGTGACGACGTCCGGGTCGTTGCCCGGCAGCCCCAGCTCGGTCGCGACCACCGCGGTACACAGCACGGACAGCTCGTGCACGGTCACGACCGCGTCGATACCGGCGCCCGCTCCGGCCGTGCGCGCCCACGCGCGGCACGCCGCCGGGTCGCGCACGTCCAGCTCGACGGTCTCGTCGACCGACGCCAGCTCGGCCGGGTGCGCGGCGCGCAGCTTCGCCGCCGTGTCCGCGCCGATCAGGGTGAGGCCGCGCCGACGTGCCTGCGCGGCAAGTCGCGTGAGCTGATCCCGCCCCCAGGAAGTCGCCGCGGTGCAGCCGAGAACCAGAACTCTCATGCGGCCAGGGTTCGGTCGCGCACTCGACGACGGGTCGAACCGGACTCGAGAAAGGGCCGATCACTCGGCCCCTTTCTCGTCCTGGTTAGCTGACGACCTCGACGACATCACCCGGCGACAGCGAGTTGTAGAACATCCGCGCCGCCTCCGGCGAGAGGTGGATGCAGACGATGACCAACCCGGAGAAGCAGACGACCGTCGCCGTGCTCGGCACGGGCCTGATGGGCGCCGGGATGGCGCACAGCCTCGCGCGTGCCGGCCTCGACGTCACCGTGTGGAACCGCTCCGCCGACAAGGCCCACGCGCTGGACCTGCCGGTCGCCGAGGATCCGACGGCGGCGGTGGCCGGCAAGGATCTCGTGGTCACCATGCTGTTCGACGAGGACGCCGTGACGTCGGTGATGACGGCCGCGCTGCCGTCGTGCCGCGCGGACACCGTCTGGTTGCAGATGAGCACCGTCGGGCTGGCCGCCACCACGCGGCTCGCCGACCTGGCGAAACAACACGGCATCGCCTACGTCGACGCGCCGGTGCTCGGCACCCGGCAACCCGCGGCGAACGGCCAGCTCACGGTGCTCGCGGCCGGGCCGGCGAGCACCCGGGTAGCGGTGGCTCCCGCGTTGGACGCGGTCAGCGCGAAGACCGTGTGGGTCAGCGAGCGACCGGGTGACGGGCACCGGCTGAAGCTGGTCGCCAACGCGTGGGTGCTGTCGGTCGTCGGCGGGACCGCGCAGAGTGTCGCGCTCGCGGAGCGGCTCGGCCTCGACCCGCGCCAGTTCCTCGACCTCATCGCGGGCGGCCCGCTGGACTCGGCGTACGCCCAGCTCAAGGGCAAGGCCATGCTCGCGGACGACTTCACCCCGGCGTTCGCGTTGGGTGGCGCGGCGAAGGACGCGGGCCTGATCCGCGCGGCGATGGCCGAGGTCGGCGTCGCCGACGGGTTGATGCGCGCGCTGGAGAACCTGTTCACCGCCGCCGGCGACCAGGACGACGACATGGCGGCGGTGATCCGCGCTCTTCGCGGAGACACCTGAGCCGTGCCATGCTCATCTCCGGATGACCGAGCTGCCCCACCGTGTCGGCACCCGGACCGCGACGTCCCTGGTGACGGACGTGCTGTCGCGTGTTCCGGAGCTGACCGACGCCCTCGTGCGGATCATCCAGGAGCAGAACCCCGGCTACCGCCGCGTGAACGTCGTCCCCCGGCACGACCTGTGGCAGTCCTGCCACGACAACCTCACCCGCGTGCTGCAGCTCGTGTCCCGTGCGGCGGGCGACGGCAGCGACACCCCCGACGACGAGGTGTACGACGCGGCCCGCGCCACCGGACGGCTCCGGGCACAGCAGCGGATGCCACTGGACGACGTGCTGCGGTCGTTCCGGCTGGGCGGCCGGCTCGTCTGGGAGTCGCTGATCAACCAGGCGAGGACCGACGAACGCACCGACCCCGACGAGCTGCTCGACCTCGCCTCGTGGGTGTGGGCGGTCGTCGACGAGACGTCGGCGCAGGTCGCGATCGCTTACCACGCAACGGAACGCGAGCTGGTGCGCGTCGACGAGCAGCGCCGCGCCACGCTGTGGGAAGGCCTACTCCACGGCCGCGCCAAGGACCCGGCCTTCGCGTACCAGGCGGCGCACAACATCGGCGTGCCGGTCGACGGCCGGTACGCGGTAGCGGTGATCGACCACGACGGCGCGGGCGAGGGCGACGGGCTCGAGTGCCGGCTGGCCGCCGCGGGCGTGACGTCCGTGTGGCAGGTCCGCACCAACACGTTGGTCGGCCTGCTCGCGGTCGGCGACGGCGCGCTCGACGTCGTCCTCGCCGTGCTGCGCGAGAACCCGACGGCGCCGGCCGGACTGTCGATGACCGTCCAGGGCCTCCCCGACGTCGACGTCGCGTACCGGCAGGCGGTCCTTGCCCGCAACACGATCCCGCCCGGCCGGGTCGAGGTCGCGGCGCTCGCCGAGCGGCTGCCGGAGGCGCTGCTGCTCAGCTCCCCCGACCTGGCGGAACAGCTCATCCACCGCAGGCTCGGCCCGCTGCTGAAGGTGCCCCGCCCCGAACGCAGGCTGCTGCTCGACACCCTCGACGCGTGGCTCGCCACGGGCGGCTCCGTCAACCAGACCGCGAACGCCGTCCACTGCCACCGCAACACGGTGATCAACCGGTTGCGCCGCATCGAGTCGACCACCGGACTGGACCTCGCGGACACCACCGCCCACTTGGAACTGTCGCTGGCGCTGCGCGCGTCGTGGCTCCTGCCGCCGGGACCCCTCGCTTGAGCCTGTGCATGGTGCACAACCTGAATAGCCCAAACGTAGGCATGGCGTTCCTTCTCGTGGGCGGTGTGACGTGACACACTCCGGCTGGACTGCTCCGTACCGCCACTGATCCGCCACTCAGAGTGCCGCCTGCGAGGACACCCATGGCAGAACACCGTCGTTCGCCCGAAGAAGACACGTCACCGCCCAACCGCCGCCGCTTCCTCGGCTACCTGCTCGCCGCGCCCACCCTCGCCGTCGGCGTGACCTGGGCGGGCGCCGCGTCCGGTGTCGAACAGGCCGAGGCCGCCATCCCGTCGCTGCCGCAGCCGGAGGACATCTTCGACCTCGGCGACCTGCAGAACCTGGCCGCACTGGCCACGTCCGGCCTGATCGCCGTGCAGGTCAACGAGGACGGCACCGCGTCGTTCGCGCTGCACCGCACCGAGGTCGGCCAGGGCATCTCGACGACGGTGGCCATGATGATCGCCGAAGAGCTGGACCTGCCGATCGAGAAGGTGCGGATCACCCTGGCCGACGCCCGCCCGGAGCTGCTGATGAACCAGCTCACCGGCGGCTCGAACTCGGTGCGCAGCATCTTCACGCCCGTCCGCACGGCCGCCGCCATCGCCCGCCAGCGGCTCGTGCGCACGGCCGCCGCCCAGTGGCAGGTGCCGGAGGGCGAGGTCACCACGAAGGACGGCGTGCTCTCGCACAGGAGCGGGAAGAGCGCGTCGTACGGCTCACTCACGAAGGCCGCGGCGAGCGACCGGACGATCCAGGTGTCCGCGACGCTCAAGGCGCCCGCCGACTTCCGGGTCCTCGGCAAGCCGCAGAACCGGATCGACGCGCACGACATCGTCACCGGCCGCAAGCAGTTCGGCATGGACCTGCGGGTGCCGAACGCGAAGCCGTGCATGGTGCGCCGCCCGCCGACGATCAACGGCACGGTCCGGACCGTGCGGAACCTGGCCGCGGTCAAGGCGATGCCGGGCATCACCGACGTCGCGGTGATCACGTACGGCGTCGCCGTGCGTGGCGACACGTTCGGCCAGTGCATCGACGGCCTGCGCGCGCTCGACGTCGACTGGAACCCCGGCCCGGTCGCCGCCGAGTCGGACGCGACGGTCCTCGCGAAGATCAAGAGGGCGCAGCTCCCGATGGTGGTGCCGCCGCTCGGCGCGCTGTCCGTGGAGGCCGAGTTCACGTTCGCGTTCGCCAGCAACGCGCCGCTCGAGCCGGACAACGCGATCGCCGACGTGCGGTCCGACCGTGCCGAGATCTGGTCGACGCTGAAGGTGCCGATCGTCGCGCAGGGGAAGATCGCCGCGCAGTTGGGACTGCCGCAGAACAAGGTGGTCGTGCACGTCGTGCCGGGTGGCGGGTCGTTCGGCCGGCACCTGTTCCACGACGTCGCCGCGGAGGCGGCGGAGATCTCGCAGAAGATGGGCAAGCCCGTCAAGCTGTCGTGGACCCGCACCGACGACTTCCGGCAGGGCCGCACGCACCCGATGTGCGTGTCCCGGGTGCGTGCCACGCACCTGCTCGGCAACGTGCTGACCTACGAGCAGCGGCACACCAGCTCGGAGACCGACTTCGGCCACGGCCTCGGCGAGATGATCACGAACTTCGCGGCGGAGCTGCCGATCGCCGGCAACCTGTCCTTCGCCGAGTCGATCTTCCTGCTCAGCCAGTCGGTGCCGTACAACTTCGGCGTCGTCACCCAGTTGCTCAACGAGGTCCCGCTCAAATTCAACACCGGCAGCATGCGCAACATCTACTCGCCCAACGTGGTGACCGCGCAGGAGCTGGTCGTCGACAAGCTGGCCGCGAAGCTGGGCAAGGACCCGGTCGCGTTCCGCCGCGAGTTCCTCAAGGACCAGCGGCTGCGCGCGGTGATGGAGAAGGCGGTCACCGTCGGGCAGTGGGGCAGGAAACTGCCGAAGGGTATGGCGCAGGGAATCGGTCTGCACGCGGAATACCGTGGCGCGGTCGCGACGCTCGTCGAGATCGACTGCCGGCCGGAGACCGTGAACCGGCCGATCAGGGACGGGGTGACCGGCCCGCGCGTCACGAAGGCGACGATCGTGGTCGACGCCGGACTGCCGCTCAACCCGCGTGGGCTCGACGCGCAGATGATCGGCGGCCTTAACGACGGCATCGCGCTCGCGCTGACGTCCAGCCTGCACATGAAGGACGGCCTGCCGCTGGAAGGAAGCTGGGACAACTACTTCTACACCCGGCAGTGGAACACCCCGCCGGAAGTGCAGGTGGTCGTCATGCCGGCGACGTCGAGCACCCCGAGCGGCGCCGGCGAGCTCGCGGTGGCGCCGTGCTTCGCGGCCGTCGCGTGCGCGTACGCGCGGGCCACCGGCACGATGCCGACCAGCTTCCCGGTCAACCACGGGACGCTGTCGTTCGAGCCGTACCCGACGCAGCCGTCCACCCCGCAGTCGCCGACCGACGGCCTCGCCACCGCCTTCTGAGGAGTCTTCCCGTGTCACAGCACACTTTCATGCTCAACGGCGCCAGGGTGACGGTCGAGGTCGCGGACGACGTGCGGCTCCTGTGGGTACTGCGCGACATCCTCGGCGTCACCGGCCCGAAGTACGGCTGCGGCCTGAACGTCTGCAAGTCGTGCACGTCCCACATCAACGGCAAGGCGTTCAACCCCTGCTCGGTGCCGGTGTCGGACATCAAGGACAGCGACGAGATCACGACCATCGAGGGCCTGCCCGCGACCGTTGGCGCCGCCCTGCACCCGATGCAGGAGGCGTGGCTCGAGGAGGACGTGTCGCAGTGCGGCTACTGCCAGCCGGGCCAGATCATGGCCGCGGTGGCACTCGTCCGCATGGCGAAGACGGAGGGCCGCGCGATCACCGACGCGGACCTCGACGGGCTGCGCAACATCTGCCGCTGCGGCACCTACTCACGAATCCGCACGGCGATCAAGAAGGGCGCCGCCCGCATGTAACCACGCGAGTCCCCCGTTCAAACCCGCGAGTCGCCGTTTCAGAACCCGCGAGTCCCCGTTTCAGAACCGGTGAGTTGCTGTTTCAGAACCCGCGAGTCCCGAACGGGAGACTCGCGGGTCGCGAACGGGAGACTCGCGGCCGTTGTGCGGGCGCGTCCTCGATACGGCACAGTGACGCGATGCGCACCGTGTCCCGCCGCGAGGGCGTTCTCCTGCTCGCGATCCTCGTCGTGGCGCTGGTGTGGTCCGCGATCGGCGCGACGAGCATCGGCACGTGGGCGCTCGAAGTCGTGTGGATCTTCATCGGCGCGCCGCTGGTGGTGCTCAACCGGCGCCGGTTCCCGCTTACTCGGCTGGTGTGCTGGCTGCTGGTCGCGCACGCGATCGTCCTCTGCTACGGCGGCCACTACACCTACGCGGAGACCCCGGTCGGCGACTGGTTCCGCGACACGTTCGACCTTAACCGCAACCACTACGACCGCTTCGCGCATTTCGTGCAGGGCTTCGTGCCCGCGATCCTGGTTCGCGAGCTGTTGCTACGGCTCACTCCCCTGCGCCGCGGCGGCTGGACGTTCACCCTCACCACCGCCGTGTGCCTGGCCTTCAGCGCGTGCTTCGAGTTCGTCGAGTGGGGCGCTGCCGTGGTGCTCGGCGCCGGCGCCGACGCTTTCCTTGCCACACAAGGCGATGTGTGGGACACGCAGTGGGACATGTTCCTCTGCCTGTGCGGCGCGCTGATCGCACAGCTCACGCTGCGCCGCGTGCACGACCGTCAGCTCACCGGCGCCCGCTGAGCGACGGGGACAGGCACCTCGGCAGGCGTCCGAACCACGGCGATCAGGAACGCGGCCACCAGCGTCAGCACGCCGGCCACCACCAGCGCGACGTGCAGGCCGCCGGTGAACGCGGCGCCGTCCGGGTCCTCTGCGCCGAGGTGCGCGTTGACGATCGCGCCGAGTGCGGCGATGCCCAGCGCCGTGCCGGTCTGTCGGGCGGCGTTGACGGTCGCCGCTGCGGTGCCGGAACGTTCGCGGCCGACGGCGGTGACGCCCGCCGAGTTGGTCGTCGTGATCGCGAGGCCCATGCCGACACCGAGGAGCACGAACAGCACGGCGATCAGCCCGTACCCGGTGGCCGGCCCGACGGTCAGCAGCGACAGCAGGCCGACGCCGATCATCGTGTAGCCGGTCAGCATGATCCGGTCGCCACCGAGTCGCGCGCCGAGTCGGCCGCCGACGACCGAGCCGACCGCGATGCCGAGCGAGTACGGCAGGAACCGCATGCCGGTCGCCGCCGCCGACGCGCCCTGAACCTGTTGGAGGAACAGGGACAGCAGGTAGAAGCTGCCGTACGCGCCGAACCCGAGCACGAACGACGCGAACGTCACCACCGCGAACCTCGGCCGCGCGAACAGCGCGGCTGGCAGCATCGGCCGCGGCTGGCGACGCTCGACGGCGACGAACGCCACGAGCCCGACCGCGGCCACGCCGAGCAACGCGAGGATCAGCGGCGAGTCCCAGCCGCGGTGGCCGGCCTCGAGCACCGCGTAGGTCAGCGCGGCGAGCCACACGATGCCGAGCACCTGCCCGGCCGGGTCCGCGCCCGCGTGCTCCGGGTCGGCGCTCTCGACGATCCCGCGCCGGCCGGCGACGATCGCGACCACGCCGAGCGGCAGGTTGATCAGGAAGATCGCGGGCCAGCCGAACGCGTCGGTCAGCACCCCGCCGACCAGTGGCCCGACAACGATCGCGAGCGCGACGCACGCGCCCCACATCCCGATCATCCTCGCCTGCTGCTGCCGGTCCGGAAACCCTTGCACGAGCAGGGACAACGCCCCCGGCGCGACGGCCGCGGCGCCGACGCCCTGGACCAGCCTGCCGAGAATCAGCAGCGTCGTGGTCGGCGCGACCGCGCACAGCAGCGACCCGACCGTGAAGATCGTCAGCCCGGTGAGGAACAGCCGCTTGCGGCCGTAGCGGTCGCCGAGCGAGCCGCCGGACAGGATGAGGGCGGACAGACAGAGGGTGTAGCTGTCGACGACCCACTGGACGGTGCTGAAGCCGGCGCCGAGGTCGTGCTGCATGGCGGGCAGGGCGACGTTGACGACGCTCACGTCCAGCAGGGACATGAACGTGCCGAGGAACACCGAGAGCACCAGGCTAGTCCGCCTCCCCCCGGAATTAACAGTGTTGGTCGCGTTCCAGCGAGCGGTGCGGACCGCCGGTGGTTAGTGGCTGAGTGCCGTCACGTTCCCCTGGGGTTCCGCTGCTCAGGGCGAGACTGTGTCAACCCGACCTCGAGGATCAATCAACATGGCCTAGTGGCGGAAATGGTCTGCTATCTGTAGACCCGCGACGTCGGCGGGTGAGACCCACGCGAACTCGTCGTGCTCGCTCGGGCTCAACACGACCATGCCGCGCCCGTCCTCGGCGACGTCGAAGATCCGGGCGTGGACGCGCAGCGCCTTGCCGGTCACGTCCATCCAGTTGTGCCGGCCGCGCTCGCTCCGGACCGTGATCCGCAGCCCGGTCTCCTCGTGCACCTCCCGAACGGCGGCCACCTCGTGGGACTCACCGTCCTCGACGGAGCCGCCGGGCAGCTCCCACCGCCCACCGAGGAACACCCCGGGACGACGACGCACGAACAGGATCGCGCCGTCCCGCTCGATCCGGCAGTACACCAGGTGCTTGTCCGCGACTTCGCCCACGCGCGGCAGCCTAAGCGGTCTTCGCCCCAAAGACAGCCTCCACCTCGACACCATTACTGTGCGCGACCACTTGACTGCGGAACAAATTTGGTCTAAACCAGACATGTGGTCTAGACCACATCTCCGGATACACCCCTGCGTCCTGGGAGATCGCATGAACCTGAAACGAAAACTCACCATGTTCGCGGTCGCCGCAGCGGTCGCACCACTCGGTCTCGTGGTGTTGCCAGCGTCGACGGCGAGCGCGCACGGCTACATCTCGACGCCGCCGAGCCGGCAGGCGCAGTGCGCACAAGGCACGGTGTCCTGCGGTGAGATCAAGTGGGAACCGCAGAGTGTCGAGGGCCCGAAGGGCCTGCGCAGCTGCAACGGCGGCGTCGGCCGGTTCGCCGACCTGAACGACGACAACAAGGGCTGGCACGCCACCTCGGTCGGCAACACGGTGACGTTCACGTGGACGTTCACCGCCCGGCACGCCACCGCCAACTACGAGTACTACCTCGGCAACACGCGCGTCGCCGTGTTCAACGGCAACAACCAGCAGCCGCCGCCGACGCTGTCGCACACCGTGAACCTCGGTGGCGCGACCGGCCGGCAGAAGCTGTTGGCAGTGTGGAACATCGGGGACACGCCGAACGCGTTCTACACGTGCGTCGACCTGCAGATCGGCGGCTCGCCGAGCACGCCGCCACCCGCGCCACCGACCGCGGAGCCGCCGAGCACGCCGCCCACCGGCACGTGGGCGTCGGGCACGGTGTACCCGACCGGGTCGCAGGTGACCTACAACGGCAGGTCGTACCGCAGCCTGCAGTCGCACACCGCGCTGCCGGGTTGGGAGCCGGCGACCACGCCGGCACTGTGGCAGTCCCTGTAGATCGAGCCGGCCGGCCCGGCGACCCCGGGCCGGCCGGCAACCAGGAGCGAACGAGATGAGACGCTGCCTGTTCGTCGTGCTGCTGTTCCTGCTCGCCGGGTGCGGGAGCGCGCTCACCGACACGACCGACCCCGGGCAGAGCGCGAGCGCGCCAGCACCGGACAGTTCCTACAACGACACCGACGTGATGTTCCTGCAGATGGCCGTGCCAAGCCACAAGCAGGGCATGGCGCTCGCGGATCTCGCCGCCGCCCGCGCGACCCGCGCCGAGGTGCGTGACCTCGCCGCGGCCGTGAAGGCAACGCAGGCCGACGAGCTCGCGGAGATGGAGTCGTGGCTGACGAAGTGGAACCAACCGGTTGCCGCCGACCCCGACCCGAACGCGCACGCTGGCCACGGCGGTATGCACGGCACGGACCCGGCGGTCGTCGCCGAGCTGGAGTCGACACCGGCCGGCCCCGAGTTCGACCGCACCTTCCTGAACCTGCTCACCGGGCACCAGCACGGCGCCGTCGAGCTGGCGCGGATGGAGCAGAAGGAGGGCCGCAGCACCGACGCGAAGGGCCTCGCCGACCGGATCGTCAAGTCCCGCACCGCGCAGATCCAACAGATGCTGACGTACCTGTCGGGATAGTTGACCGGATATGGCCGGACCAGGGGCGCTCCCGCGGGTGATCCTTTTCCTCGTCAGACATCCAGCTCGGAGAGGAAAAGCACGTGCTCGCAAAGATTTTCCCGATCAAGCTCAAGGACGGCAACCAGGCGAAGGCGGAGGCGCTCGTCGAGGCGTTCGCGCCGGAGGGCCCGGGGAGTGAGGACGGCACGCTGTCGTTCCGCGTCTACCGCGACCCGGCGCAGCCGGACTACCTGCTCTTCGTCGAGCACTTCGCCGACCAGGCGGCGTACGACGCGCACACCGGCTCCCCCGCGTACGAGAAGCTCATCGTCGGCGAGTTCGCCCAGCTGATCGTCGAGTTCGTCGAGATCGACCACGAGTTGCTTGTCAGCTTCTGAGACCGGCGGACAACAGGTGCACCGTGGCGAGCGCTCGCCACGGTCGCCAGTCCGCCGACCCGCCGATCGGGCACGCGTCCCTGGCGCCCAGCCGAAGCGCGATGTGGTGCGCCGCCGTGTGTGCCACCCCCGGCACCGACGTCAATGCCCGCACGAGATCGTCGAGCTGTTCGCCACCGTCGAGCGTGAGCTGGCCGGACACCACGGCTTTCGCGAGCGCGGCGACCGGCTCGTCGGTGTCCGCGAGAACCTCGGCGGCCGGGAACGCGTGGGTCAGGCCGTGGTTCAGCCCCGGCACCGGGGTGCCGTACCGATGAACCAGCTCGTTCGTCGCCGGCCCGACGACCGCGCGCACGGCGACCTCGAACGCGCCCCACGCGCCGGGCACCCGCAGGCCGGGGCGTGCCGCGATCAGCGGCCCGAGCGTCTCGTCGGTCGCGAGCTGTGCCCTGGCGAGGACCGGGTCCGCGTCGATGCCCGCCAGCCGGGCGGCTCTGGCCACCACGTGGATGACGCCCTCCCAGTACGGGAGGTGCGCGCGCAGCAGCAGGTGGTCGGCAGCGCCGGGGCCCAGCTCGATCATGCCCGGCGCGCCGTCGAGCGCGATCGTCCGCCGATAGGTGTCCCCCTCGATCGACTCGACGCCCGGGATCGCCTGCGTGGCAAGGAAATCGAGGGTGGCCGGCCAGTCGTACGGCGCGGTGTAGGGCAGCCGGAGGACCAGCCCCCCGTCGGCCGCGAGCCGGTCGTTGCGGCGCCGGCGGTCGCGCAGCTCGCTCGGCGCGGCGCGGAAGATCTCCCGCATCGCGCGGTTGAACTGACGCAGGCTGCCGTACCCGGAGGCGAACGCGACATCGGCGATGGACAGGTCGGAGTCGTCGAGCAGCCGACGGGCGAAGTGCGCGCGCCGACTGCGGGCGAACTGGTCCGGGGTGACGCCGAGGTGGTCGTTGAACATGCGGCGCAGGTGGCGGGCCGACACCCCGAGGCGCGCGCCCAACGTCTGCTCGTTGCCGTCGTCGAGCACGCCGGCGATGATCAGCTGAACGGCGCGACAGACCAGCTCGGGCGCGTCGTCGGCGACCGTGCCGGCCACCCGGTAGGGGCGGCACCGCAGACAGGCCCGATACCCGGCCGCCTCGGCGGCGGCCGCCAGCTCGTACGTCCGGACGTTCTCCATGCGCGGCTTGGCACCACAACCCGGGCGACAGTAGATGCCAGTCGTTCGAACGGCGGAGTAGGTGGTCACAGGCCCAGCCTGCCCGCGGACGAGTGGTCAGGCTAGCCGGATCCGGACACGATGGAGTTATCCACAGGCAAGATCAACATCGCCTGTTCTGTCGGGGGGTCCCGGTAGAATGGACCTCAGGGGTGCCCCCGGGACCAATGCCACTTACTTAACAGTTTGGCTGGTCAGCGGCGGCGTGTCGCACCTCCACGGCGCCGAACCGGCTTAGACAACCGTCTATTGTGGACAGTTTCAGCAGGTAATCGCCTGTCTCCGCAGGTGGCGATTGCGACGGAGCGTGACGAATAGCTCCTCGGACACTCTTCAAACCGCCTCCGACCTGGGAAAACTCCTTTAAGTAAGCGGCATTGCCCCGGGACAGGGTGGGGTCTGCATCGCGCGCGAGGGCTCCGGCAAAGTCGGGTAGTGGCCGCAACGTCGCGAAGGGCGCGCTTGTGACAGTGGCGATGCCCCGAAGGTGGCCTTCAGGGCGTTGAGCGCCCCAAAGGGGCCCTTCAGGGCATCGGACGATGTCTCATACGAGCCCTTCGCGGGGTCGACCATCACGGCTGACCAGCACCAACGACTTTGCCGGGCTCAACGCGCCTAATGAGAGGGCGTGACCTCTGTCCCCGGGACAGGCAGCGCACACACGAGACGGCCGGAACCCTTCCGGGACAGGTGGGGTCAGTTCACCCAGGCGTCCACCTTGTCGCGGTTCGCCTTGACCCACTTCTCCGCCGCGTCCTCCGGGGACATCTTGTCCACGGCGATGTACTTGGCCACCAGGTTCTGGTCGTCGTTGGTCCACTTGAACTTGGTGACCAGGTCGGCGGCCGGACCGCCCTCGTCCATGAACTTCTTCGACGCGATCTTGTCCAGGTCGTACGGCGGGTAGTCGCACGCGACCTTCTCCGCGTCGGCGTCGCAGCCGGCCGCGTACTTCGGCAGCTCGACCTTCACCAGCTCGACCTCCAGCAGGAACCACTGCGGCTCGTAGAAGTACCCGAGCATCGGCTTCTTGTCCTTCTCCGCCTGCCGGAACGACTGGATCAGCGCCGCCTCGCTCCCCGCGTACACCACCTTGAAGTTCAGGTTCAGATTCTTCACGAGGGCGGCGTCGTTGGTCACGAACGACGGATCACCGTCAAGAAGCTGGCCCTGTCCACCGGACTCCGACGTCTTGAACATGTCCGCGTACTTGTTCAGGTTCTTGTAGTCGGTGATGTCGGGGTACTGCTTGGCCATCCACGGCGGCACGTACCAGCCGATCGTCCCCGTGTTGCCGGTGGAACCCACCCGCACGGCCGTCTTCTGGTCATCGATGTACTTCGCCTTCAGGTCGTCGTGACCCCAGTTCTCGAGCACGACGTCGACCTCGCCGGTGCCGAAGCCCTGCCACGCGACCTCCTCCTTGAGGTCCTTCTTCGTGACCTTGCACCCGAGATCCTCCTGGGCGACATAGGCGACCACCGCCGCGTCCGCCTCGTAGCCGACCCACGGGTTGATCGCGATGTTGAAGTCGCCGCAGTCGACGCCACCACCACCGCCGCCGGCCGTGTCCTCGCCGACCTTCGCGCCGCCGCATGCGGCGAGTGCGAGGGTGACCGCGGCCAGCAACGCCGTCCTGCCAACCAACTTTGCCATCGTGACCTCCTACTTCCGGTCCCGGCCCGTGCGACGGGCCGCGGCCTGGGTGATGCGGTCGAGCATGATGCCGAGCAGGACGATCGCGAGTCCCGCCGCGAGCCCCTTGCCGTACAGCTGTCCCTGCGAGAAACCGGCGACGACGTCGTAGCCGAGCGCGCCGGCGCCGACCAGCCCACCGACCACGACCATCGACAGCACGTAGATCAGCCCCTGGTTCGTCGCCAGCGTCAGGGACCGCGCCGCCATCGGTAGCTGCACCTTGAGGATCGTCTGGGTCGTGCTCGCACCAGCGGCGGCGGCCGCCTCGACGGTCGTCGCGGACACGCCTCGGATGCCGTCCGCCACGAGCTTGATCACCACCGGCGCGGCGAACACGACGGCGGCGATGATCGCGGTGAACCGGGTCGCGCCGAACAACGCGACGAACGGCACCAGGTACACGAACGCCGGCATGGTCTGACCGGCGTCGAGCAACGGCCGGATCACCCGGTCCGCCCGGCGGCTCCGGCCCATCCACACTCCGACGAGCACCCCGATCACCATCACCGCGACGGTCGCGATCAGCGTGGACGCCAGCGTGGTCATCGCGTCGTGCCACATGCCGGTGCCGATCAGCAGGCCGAGGCACACCGCGGCCACGATCCCGGCACGGACGCCGCCGAGAACCACCGCGAGCGCGATGACGAGCGCGCACATCAGCCACCACGGCGACTCCGTGAGCAGCGACTCGAACGGGTTCAGCAG
>Ga0193717_1000846_pt1 | contig 19421 bp, 19 predicted proteins | sample U2c2metaG_FD_145900 | JGI IMG/M metagenome (GOLD analysis project Ga0193717, IMG submission 145900) | Soil microbial communities from a riparian zone of the East river system, Colorado, United States - U2c2 | ecosystem: Environmental > Terrestrial > Soil > Riparian zone | place: USA: East River...
GGAGCGGGGTAGGCGATCGGCTGGGTACGGTCAGGCATGCTCGGTCCTCCCACGAAAGACAGCCGCGATCACGGCAACTCAGTGTAGGCAGGCGGCGAACTTCTACGGTGGGAGTGTCTGTTTCGGGCGGAGTCGTTCGTCGGTGGGGCAGAAGCGTGTCGAGGAGGAGCCTGTGAAGTACCTGTTGATGATCTGTGGGGACGAGACGGCCGCGGAGTACGCCGATGCCGGGTGTGACGGGTGGTCCGAGGAGATGACGGCCCGGGGCGTGATCCAGGGCGGAGCGGGTTTGCAGCCGCCGCACGAGGCGACCACGGTGCGGGTGCGGGACGACAACCTGCTGCTCACCGACGGGCCGTTCGCGGAGACCAAGGAGCAGATCGGCGGGTTCGTCCTGATCGACTGCGCGGACCTGGACGAGGCGATCGAGATCGCGGCGAAACACCCCGCGGCGGCGTACGGGACGATCGAGATCCGTCCGCTGTGGCAGCCGTAGCCGACCAGGTCGCCAAAGCATTCCGGGAGGAGTGGGGTCAACTGGTGGCGACCCTGATCCGGCTGACCGGTGACTGGGAGGTCGCCGAGGAGTGCGCCCAGGACGCGTTCGCGCTGGCGTTGCAGCGCTGGCCGCAGGACGGCGTACCGGATAAGCCCGGCGCCTGGCTGACCACCACCGCGCGCAATCGTGCGATCGACTGGCTGCGCCGCGAGGCGGTCGGCGCGGCCAAACTGCGGGAGGTGGCGGCCATGACGGACGAAGCGGAACCAGTCGGCGACGACGGCGGCGTACCGGATGATCGGCTGCGGTTGATGTTCACCTGCTGCCACCCGGCGCTGGCGATGGAGGTGCGGGTGGCGTTGACGTTGCGCACGCTGGCCGGGTTGAGCACGGCCGAGATCGCCCGGGCGTTCCTGGTGACCGAGCCGACGATGTCGAAGCGGCTGACCAGGGCCAAGCAGAAGATCATGCACGCGGGCATTCCGTACCGGGTGCCGCCGGCTCACCTGCTGCCGGAGCGGACGCCCGCAGTACTGGCTGTGCTCTATCTGTTGTTCAACGAGGGGTACTCCGCCACGGCTGGAGCCGACCTGATTCGCAGTGGGCTCAGCGGTGAGGCGATTCGGCTGGCGCGGCTGCTTGTTCACCTGATGCCCGACGAACCCGAGGCCGGCGGACTGCTTGCGCTGATGTTGTTCCACGATGCCCGGCGGGACTCGCGGACCACGGACGACGGCGAACTGGTCACGCTCGAGGACCAGGACCGGAGCCGCTGGGACAGAGAGCAAGTTGCCGAGGGCACCGTTCTGCTGGACGCCACTTTGCAGCGGGGGAGGCCCGGGCCGTATCAGGTGCAGGCCGCGATCGCGGCCTGTCATGCCACGGCAGCCCGCGCCGAGGACACCGACTGGGTGCAGATCGCGGGCCTCTACCGGCAGCTCGCCCGTTTCCAGCCCACCCCAGTGGTCGCCCTGAACCAGGCCGTGGCGATCGGTATGGCTGACGGCCCCGAGGTCGGCCTGAGGGTCCTTGACGACCTGGCGACCGGCCCACTGGCCGGCTACCACTTGCTGCCGGCAACGAGAGCCGACTTCCTCCGCAGGCTCGGTCGATCGGCCGAAGCGGCGCAGGCCTACCGGGAAGCGATTCAGCTCGCAAGTACAGATGCCGAGCGACGCTTCCTGCGCCGTCGCCTCGAAGAAGTTTCCTGATCGCTCTCGGCTAACGACTCAAACAGCGGCCGTTCCTCGGTGGGCGACGGGCTTGCTGACTCAAAGCAGGCGGCGGCGGAGCTGGGCGTGTTCGATCGCCGGTGGGGTGGCCTCGTAGTTGTCGGCCGGGTCCAGTTCGGTGCCGGGTGGGACGATCTCGTCGATCCGGTCGAGGATGTCGGCGGTCAGGTCGAGCTCGGCAGCGGGCAACAGGCTGTCAAGTTGCTCCTGGGTGCGCGGGCCGATCAGGACCGACGTCACCGCCGGATGCGCCCGGACGAACGCGATGGCCAGTTGCGGCAGCGTCATCCCGGCCTCGTCGGCGAGCGCGGTGAGCTTCCCGACCGCCGCGGCCTTGGCCTGGCCGGTCGGGCTGGAGATGTCATAGCTGGACGGCCTGGTCGACGCTCGGTGAGATGACGCCAGGTTCGCCCGGCCGGACAACCAGCCGCTGTTCAGCGGGCTGAAGGTGAGAACGCCGAGGTCGTACCGCTGGGCCACCGGGAAGACGGATGCTTCGGGGCGGCGGGTCAGGATCGAGTACATGCACTGCTCGGTCAGGAATCGATGCGTACTCCGGCGCTCGGCGGCCCACTGCGCTTCGACGATGGTCTCCGCCGGGAACATCGACGAACCGAACGCCCGGATCTTCCCTGCCTGGACGAGGTCGGACAGCGCGGACAACGTCTCGCCGACCTCGGTCTCGTGGTCCGGTCGGTGCAGTTGGTAGAGGTCGAGGTGGTCGGTGCCGAGCCGGCGCAGGCTGTTCTCCACGGATCGGGTGATCCACCGGCGGGAGGCGCCGCGCTGGTTGGGGTCCTCACCCATCGGCAGGCCGAACTTGCTCGCCAGTACGACGTCGTCGCGGCGCGCCTTGATCGCAGTACCGACGATCTCCTCGGACTCGCCGGCCGAGTAGACGTCGGCGGTGTCGATCAGGTTGATGCCGGCGTCGAGGGCGCGATGGATGATCCGGACGGAGTCCTCGTGGTCCGGGTTGCCCATCGCGCCGAACATCATCGCGCCGAGGGCGATGTCACTGACCGAGATGCCGGTGGCGCCCAGAATTCTGCGGTGCATGAGATGGTGCCTTTCTGTTGGTCCTTCGATCACAGCACCGCCGGGCACCGGAGCGTGAGCCTGAAGCTGGCGCCGGCTTGCGCGATCCTGCCGACCTGGTGGGTTGACCCCGTGGGCGACACTGGGGGAGTGGATCTGCTCGACGAGCTTCGGACGCTGATCACCCGGCACGCCGTCGGGCAGCGCGGCCCCAGCCGGCGGCTGATCGACGGCGTCCAGGTCAGCCGGGTCGAAGAACCGTCGGGCCCGACTGCCGGAGTGCTGCAGCCATCGGTCACGATCGTTGCCTCGGGCATCAAGCAGACCTTCCTCAACGGTGTCGGCTACGAATATCGGGCCGGGCAGTTCCTGGTCACCTCGTTGGACCTGCCGGTGATCGGCCAGGCACTGAAGGCGAGTCCGGACGAGCCGTTCGTCGTGGTCAGCATCCGGCTCGACCCGATGGAGATCGCGCCGCTGCTGCTCGAGACGCCGGCCCGGCCACCGCAGTACGGCGGTTTGGTGGTCAGCGACGCGACACCCGAGTTGCTGGATCCCGTCGTCCGGCTGCTGCGGATCGTCGACCGGCCCGAGGATGTCCGGGTGCTGGCGGCAGGGATCCGGCGCGAGATCCTGTGGCGTTTGCTCACCGGTGAACAGGGCGCACTGGTCCGCCAGATCGGGCTGGCCGACGGCATGCTCGCTCACATCTCGCGCGCGATCCGCTGGATCCGCCGCCATCACAGCGAGCCGCTCCTGGTGGCAGACCTGGCCGAGCTGGCCGGCATGAGCTCCTCGACCTTCCACCGGCACTTCCGGGCCGCGACCTCGATGACGCCGATCCAGTTCCAGAAGCAGATCCGCATGCAAGAAGCCAGGATCCTGCTCCGGACCCAAGCTCTCACGGCGGCCGAAGTCGCTTACCAGGTTGGCTATACGAGCCCCGCTCACTTCACCCGCACCTACCACCAAGCTTTTGGCCGAACCCCGGGGGAAGACCGAACTCTTCCCTGAGCGAGCACGGAAATTTCATCTCTCAGACGGTGGCAGAGCGTCTCTGAGGTGCTACAACCGGTGAATGCGCAAACTGGGGATCATCTTCGCGGCGGCGCTGACCGCCCTGCTCATTCCGCTTCAGGCCCAAGCTGTCACCGGTTGGAGGATCGTCGGATCCGACAACGCCCGGCCGCTCGACGAAGGCCAAGGACTGGCCACGGTGACTCGGGGTGGCAGTACGGCGTACCGCTACACCGGCACCGCGACCGTTCCTCTCGACCTGTTGCTCGGTGGCTGGAACCACGTCGGCGATCCAGGTGCCGCCGGTGGCTGGTACGTGGAGCCCTATCAGCGTGACGACCGGGGCGCGAAGCTGTTCCGGGTGCAGGCGCCGGACGGCAAGTGGGCCAACTACAAGCACGCACTGGAGTCCTGGGAGGCCAACAACAACAGCTTCGCCGCGGTGTCGCCCGATCTGCGCTGGATGGTGAGCGGCGAGTGGGGAACGATGGACCGGCTGCTGGTGATGCCGATGCCCGGCGTCGCCGCCACCAACCCGGCGCAGAACCTGCCGTACGCCTCGGCGATCCGGCTGAACCACCAGGTCCGCGACATCCAGGGCTGCGACTTCGTCACCGCGACACAACTGCTCTGCGCCTCCGACGACCCCGCCGGAACCCTGTTCGGTACTACGAAGCTACTGCTGCAGGTGGATCTGTCCGGGCCGGTCGGTAGCGCCGATGTCACCGGAACGGTCACGTCACTCGGCCAACTACCGCTGCAGAGCGGCTGCACCGGCGACTTCGAGGTCGAAGGCATCGACTACTACGAGCCGGACGGCACCCTCCGCGTCATCGTGCTGTCCCCGGGCGCCTGCATCGCCCTCGACAGCAAGACCTACCGCTTCCAGCGCTGAGCCCAGCCGCACAAAAGCCCGTGACCAGCTTGGTCACCGGCTTTGTCATCGTGCGCCCCCGGCAGGATTCGAACCTGCGCACCCGCCTCCGGAGGGCGGTGCTCTATCCCCTGAGCTACGGGGGCTCAGGAACGAGCGAAACAGTACCAGGGAATGCGGTAAGGGCCCGAATTGGGGGAGACCCTGAACAGCCCCCGGTTCCCGTGCGCGTCGGGATCGTCAGGTGGGTGGACGACGTCATAGTGGAAGTGAGTCCAACGCTGAAAGGAAATCAGACCTGATGGCTACCACCTTGGTCCGTCCGTCCCACGGTCGCTGGATCGGCGGGGTGTGTGCCGGCCTGGCGCGTCGGTTCGGCATCTCTCCGAACACGATGCGGCTGATCTTCGTGATCAGCTGCATCCTGCCCGGCCCGCAGTTCCTGATCTACATCGTGCTCTGGGTGCTGATGCCGTCCGAGGACTGACGTGAAACCCTGCTCCCTGTGAAGCGGCGCGGGGTGAGTGCGATGACGGTCGCCCTGGTCTGCCTGCTCCCCGTGGTGAGCGGCTGCCAGGTCGGCCCGGCGCCGCCCGGACCCGCGGAGATCCGGTCCGGGCCACCGCCGTGGGACGCGCCGCGCGACGCCGTCTCGTACATCGAGAAGGCGGGCTTCGAGCGGTTGCCCCTCGATTTCAGCGGGCCGATGCCGTACACGGTGAAGCTGTCGGTCACGGTCGACGGGAGCGCAGTACAGATCCCGGCTGGCATCGGCGTGGACCGGGTCCGCGCCGAGCAGGCCGCGGTCCACACCCACACGGCCGACGGCCTCCTGTACGTCGAGGCCAAAACAAAGGCAGAACGCCCCACCCTCGAACAGTTCTTCGAACTCTGGGGCGTCCGGTACGACGCCAAATGCCTCGGCGACGCCTGCTCCACCCTCACAGTCCTGGTCAACGGCAAACTCGCTCCCTGGGACACCAAACTCCCCCGCGAAAGCGTCATCCAGGTATCAGCCACGCACTGACCACGGAAAGTGGCAGGATGCTGGCAGCGCGTTGTACGGCGGGCCTACCTGACCGCCCCGTGAGCGGCTGCCAGAAACGATAGCGTTGATAGCACTGACAGCAGTGGAGGTGGCGGATGGCGGTCGGGGCCGAAGACGAGCCCGAGGACATCCTGGCGAGGTTGCGCGAGAGTGCCGCCGAACTCGGTGGAGTCGATCTGGACATCCCGCCGCGGACCGGCCAGCCCCGGGTGGTGGAGTTCGACGAGTGATCGTCGTACCGGGCTGTGGATGGTGGGTCAAGGGGGTGGGGTGGTGACCATTAGGCTGGGTCGGTGACTCCGGAACAGCTCGCTGAGAAGATCTTGCAGGCCCTGGCTGCGCTCGTCGATGACGGGACCATTGCCGTCGAGGGCGGGTTGCCGCGTGAGCTGAAGGTCGAGCGGCCCAAGAACCCCGAGCACGGGGACTACGCGACCAACGTCGCCATGCAGCTCGGGAAGCGGTCGAGCCTGGGGAATCCGCGCCAGCTCGCGGAGTTGCTCGCCGCCAAGTTGCAGGACGACGAGGCCGTTACGGCCGTGGAGATCGCCGGCCCGGGGTTCATCAACATCCGGGTGGCGGCCGATGCCCAGGGCAAGATTGCCGCGGCGATCCTGGACGCCGGAGCGGAGTACGGGGGTAGTGACTCGCTCAAGGGACAGGCGATCAACCTCGAGTTCATCTCGGCCAACCCGACCGGTCCGCTGCACCTCGGGCACACCCGCTGGGCCGCCGTCGGCGACGCGCTGGCCCGGGTGCTGGCCAAGGCCGGCGCGGTGGTGACCCGGGAGTTCTACGTGAACGACCGCGGTGCCCAGATGGACAAGTTCGGCGCCTCCCTCAAGGCCGCTGCACACGGTCAGCCGATCCCGGAGGACGGCTACCACGGCGAGTACATCAACGACCTGGCCGCGCAGATCGTCGCCGACATCCCGTCCATCATGATGCTGCCGGACGCCGAGCAGAGCGTGGCCTTCCGCGAGGCCGGGTACGAGCGGCAGCTCAAGGAGCAGCAGAGCCAGCTCGAGCACTTCCGGACCAACTTCGACGTCTGGACGTCCGAGCGCAGCCTGCACGAGCAGGACGGCGTCGGTCACGCGATCGAGAAGCTGCGCGAGCAGGGCCACCTGTACGAGGCCGACGACGCGCTCTGGATGCGCACCACCGACTTCACCGACGACAAGGACCGGGTGCTGATCCGGTCCAACGGCGAGCCGACGTACTTCGCCTCCGACGCCGCGTACTACGTGAACAAGCGCGATCGCGGCTTCGAGGTCTGTATCTATCTGCTCGGCGCGGACCACCACGGCTACGTGAACCGGCTCAAGGCGATCGCGGCCTGCGCCGGGGACGACCCCGAGCACAACATCGAGATCCTGATCGGCCAGCTGGTGAAGATCCTCAAGAACGGCGAGGAGATGAAGCTGTCCAAGCGGGCCGGCACCATCGTCACCCTGGCCGAGCTGGTCGAGGAGAGCGGCGTCGACCCGCTGCGGTACACGCTGTGCCGCTACCCGGTCGACTCCCCGCTGACGCTGGACATCGAGGAGATGACCCGGCAGGTCAGCGAGAACCCGGTGTACTACGTGCAGTACGCGCACGCCCGGCTCGCTTCGATCCTGCGCAACGCGGACGACCTCGGCATCAAGCTGGACGAGTTCGACCCCGGACTGCTCAGCCACGAACGCGAAGGCGACCTGCTCCGGGCGCTGGCCGACTTCCCCCGGGTGGTCGCCACCGCGGCCGAGTTGCGGGAGCCGCACCGGGTCGCCCGCTACCTGGAGGACACCGCCTCCGCGTTCCACAAGTTCTACGACAGCTGCCGGGTGCTTCCGCGCGGCGACGAGGAGGTCGAGCCGGTGCACAAGGCCCGCCTGACCCTGGTCGGCGCCACCCGGACCGTGCTCGCCAACGGGCTGGACCTGCTCGGCGTCTCCGCACCGGAGCGGATGTGAGGGCGCACGAGGCGGGCACTCTGCACGCCGACATCGGGCACAAGGCGCCGCCGTGGCTCCGAGCACCCCGTGATGCCAACGACCTGGTTCCCTCGCTGTGGTCGTTCACCGCCAAGAAGAACGGTGAAGGAGCCCTCGAGGTCGGCGGCGTCGACGTACGGGAGCTGGTGGCGGAGTACGGCAGCCCGGCGTACGTGCTGGACGAGGACGACTTCCGGGCCCGGGCGCGCGCTTTCAAGCGCGGTTTCAAGGACTTCGACGTGTACTACGCCGGCAAGGCCTTCCTCTGTACGACGGTGGTCCGCTGGGTGATGGAGGAGGGACTCAACCTCGACATCTGTTCAGGAGGGGAGCTCGCGGTCGCCCTCCGCGCCGGCGCCGACCCCAAGCGGCTGGCGTTCCATGGCAACAACAAGTCCGTGCAGGAGCTGGCGCGCGCGCTCGACGCCGGGATCGGCCGGATCATCGTGGACTCCCACGACGAGATCTCCCGGCTGGTCGAGCTGGCCGCCGAGCGGAACGTCGTCGCCCCGGTGATGATCCGGGTCACCACCGGCGTCGAGGCACACACGCACGAGTACATCGCGACCGCGCACGAGGACCAGAAGTTCGGCTTCTCGATCAGCTCCGGCGCGGCGTGGGAAGCTGTTGCCCGGGTCAACGAAGTCTCCGAGCTCGAACTGCTCGGACTGCACTCGCACATCGGTTCGCAGATCTTCGACTCGTCCGGGTTCGAGGTGGCCGCCAAGCGCGTGATCGCCTTGCACGCAAGGGTTTCCGACGAGCTCGGGGTGGACATGCCGGAGCTGGACCTCGGTGGAGGTTTCGGCATCGCCTACACCACCCAGGACGACCCGTCCGATCCGGCGCAGCTCGCCACCGAGATGGGCAAGATCGTCGAGCACGAGTGCCGGGCGTTCGAGGTCGACGTGCCCAAGGTGTCGATCGAGCCGGGCCGGGCGATCGTCGGACCGGCCGTCTGCACCGTCTACACGGTCGGCACGGTCAAGGAGGTCCAGTTCGACGCGGGCGCCTCGCGCACCTACGTCTCCATCGACGGCGGGATGAGCGACAACATCCGCACCGCCCTGTACGACGCTGACTACTCCTGCACGCTCGCGAACCGGTACTCCGAGTCCGATCCCACGCTGGCTCGGGTGGTCGGTAAGCACTGCGAGTCCGGCGACATCGTCGTGAAGGACGAGTTCGTGCCGGCCGACGTCACCCCCGGCGACCTGATCGCCGTTCCGGGCACCGGCGCCTACTGCCGTTCGATGGCGAGTAACTACAACCACGTGCCGCGGCCGCCGGTGATCGCGGTGAAGGACGGCCGGACCCGCGTCGTCATCCGTCGTGAGACAGAGGACGACCTGCTGAGCTTGGACATGGGGGCCGAATGAACAAACCATTGAAGGTCGCGCTACTGGGCTGTGGCGTGGTCGGCACCGAGGTGGTCCGGATCCTCACCGAGCAGGCCGAGCACCTCGCCGCCCGGGTGGGCGCCCCGCTGGAGATCGCCGGCATCGCCGTACGCCGGGCCGGCCGCGAGCGGGACATCGCCGTCGACCCCGCCCTCATCACCACCGACGCCCAGGCACTGGTCGCCCGCGGTGACCTGGACCTGGTGATCGAGGTGATCGGCGGGATCGAGCCCGCCCGCAGCCTGATCCTGACCGCCCTCGAGAACGGCGCCTCGGTGGTCACGGCGAACAAGGCCCTGCTCGCCGAGGACGGCCCGACGCTGTTCGCTGCCGCCGAGAAGTACGAGCGCGACCTGTACTTCGAGGCCGCCGTCGCCGGGGCGATCCCGATCCTGCGGCCGCTGCGCGAGTCGCTGGCCGGTGACGACGTGACCCGGGTGATGGGCATCGTCAACGGCACCACGAACTTCATCCTGGACAAGATGGACTCGACCGGCGCCGGGTTCGACGAGGCGCTCGAGGAGGCCCAGGCCCTCGGCTACGCGGAGGCTGATCCGACCGCCGACATCGAGGGTTTCGACGCGGCCGCCAAGGCGGCCCTGCTGGCGAGTTTGGCCTTCCACACCAGGGTTTCCATCGCCGATGTGCATCGCGAGGGCATCACCGAGGTGTCCGCCACGGACATCGCCTCGGCCCGTGAGATGGGCTGCGTGGTGAAGTCGCTGGCGATCTGCGAGCTGGACGAGGCGACCGACTCGGTCAGCGCGCGGGTCTATCCGGCGATGATCCCGCTGACCCATCCGCTGGCCTCGGTCCGGGACGCCTACAACGCCGTCTTCGTGGAATCCAAAGCGGCCGGTCAGCTGATGTTCTATGGTCGTGGTGCCGGCGGCGCCCCGACGGCCAGTGCTGTCCTCGGGGATCTGGTGTCCGCCGCGCGCAACCGGCTCAAGGGCGTGCCGGGGGTCGGCGAGTCGTCGTACACCCAGCGGGCCGTGCGGCCGATGGGCGACGCGATGACCCGCTACCACGTGTCGCTCGACGTGGCCGACAAAGCCGGTGTACTGGCGGCGGTGGCGCTGGCGTTCTCCGAGCACGGCGTGTCCATCCAGACCGTCCGCCAGGAGGGCCGGGGTAGTGACGCGCAGCTCGTGGTGGTCACCCACACCGCCACCGACGCGGCGTTGTCCGCGACCGTGGAATCCCTGCGCACCATGGACATCGTCCGCGAAGTCAGCAGTGTCATGCGGGTAGAAGGAGACTGAACGATGCCCCAGCAGCGACCTCATCAATGGCGAGGCGTGATCGAGGAATACCGGGACCGGCTGCCAGTTTCGGCGGACACTCCCGTGGTCACGCTTGGCGAGGGCGGTACGCCGCTGGTGGCCGCGCAGTGGCTGTCCGAGCAGACGAAGTGCGAGGTCTGGCTCAAGGTCGAGGGCAACAACCCGACCGGCTCGTTCAAGGACCGCGGCATGACCGTGGCGATCTCCCTGGCCGCGCAGGCGGGGGACAAGGCCGTCGTCTGTGCCTCGACCGGGAACACCTCCGCCTCGGCGGCCGCGTACGCAGTACGGGCTGGGCTGTTGCCGCTTGTACTGATCCCGGCCGGGCGGATCGCGAAGGGCAAGCTGGCGCAGGCGATCGTGCATGGTGCGCAGCTGGTCACGATCGACGGCGGCTTCGACGACTGTCTGCGGATCGTGCGTGAGCTGGGCAAGCACTACCCGGTCGCGCTGGTGAACTCCGTGAACCCGGTCCGGCTGGAAGGCCAGAAGACCGCCGCCTTCGAGGTGTGCGACGCGCTCGGCGATGCTCCGGACCTGCACGTGCTCCCGGTCGGCAACGCGGGCAACATCGCGGCGTACTGGAAGGGCTACCAGGAGTACAAGAAGGACAAGCTGGCCTCGCGGACGCCGCGCATGTGGGGTTTCCAGGCCGAGGGCGCCGCGCCGATCGTGCGGGGCGCGATCGTGGAGAGGCCGGAGACCGCGGCGACCGCGATCCGGGTCGGCAACCCGGCGTCCTGGACGCTGGCCGAGGACGCGCGGGACGAGTCGGGCGGTCTGATCGAGGCTGTCACTGACGACCAGATCCTCGACGCCCAGCGCGAACTCGCTGCCAGGGAAGGCGTTTTCGTCGAACCAGCGTCCGCCGCGGGGGTCGCCGGCCTACTCGCCCTGAAGGCCGCGGGCCGCGTCGACGGCGGCCAGACCGTGGTCATCACCGTCACCGGTCACGGCCTCAAGGACATCGACACCGCGCTGGCGCACGCCAAGCCGCACGAGACACCTGTGACACCCGCGGACACGGACGCGGTGGCGCGCGTAGCCGGGCTGGTGTGACTTGGGCACCGTCCGGGTGCGGGTGCCGGCGACCAGTGCGAACCTCGGGCCCGGCTTCGACACGTTCGGTCTCGCGCTCACCCTGTACGACGAACTGACCGTCACCCCGGGTGGTTCCGGCGTCACCATCGAGGTGATCGGTCCGGGCGCGGGCGAGGTCCCGACCGATGAGTCACACCTGGTGGTCCGCGCGATCCGGGCCGGGCTGGAGTCGCTCGGTGCAGCTGTGCCCGGTTTCACACTGCGCTGTGAGAACCGGATCCCGCACGGCCGCGGCCTCGGTTCGTCCTCGGCCGCCATCGTCGGCGGACTCGGGGCCGCCTACGGACTCGCCGGTACGCCGATCGACCGGGACCACGTGGTCTCGCTGGCTCATGAGCTCGAGGGACACCCGGACAACGTGGCGGCCAGTGCGCTCGGTGGATTCACCATCGCGTGGACCGAAGCGGACAAGGGCAGGGCGGTCCGGCTGGACCCGGTGGACGGGTTGACCGCAGTCGCTTATGTGCCGGACACGCGGGTGCTGACGAAAGAGGCTCGCGGGTTGCTGCCGAGCGCAGTACCGCATGCTGATGCGGCGGCCAATGCAGGCAAGGCGGCTCTGTTGGTCGCTGCCCTCACCAGCCGGCCCGAGTTGCTGCTGACGGCGACAGAGGACCTGCTGCACCAGGAATACAGGCAGCCGGTGATGCCTGAGAGCCTCGCCCTGGTGCACAAACTGCGGGGGAGCGGACTGCCTGCTGTGGTCAGTGGGGCAGGCCCCACGGTGCTGGTGTTGGGCAGCCCAGGTGCGACCTCTCCGGACGCCGCGCCGGACGGGTGGACGCGGTACGAGTTGGGCATAGATCCAGTCGGCGTACAGGTCTGGTCCGCACAGGCGGGCTAGCCGGATCAGGGGAGCTGGAATTATTCATTTCGGACACGCGTTATACCCCTCGAGTGACCAGACTGACCCTCAGTGGTGCTAGTCTCGGACTCACCCGATCCCCTCCAGGTGATCGGCGAACTCTCGCCGCATTCCGGCTGTGCTCCCGGCACCCAGGTGTACGTGGCGACCTTCTTCCCAGTGAATGAGCTTGCGCCGCCTGCGCCGGAGATTTCCGGGGGGAAACCGGATTTCAGCGAGAGCCTCTTGTACCCACGTCACCACGCCGTCCAATCGAGTCTGCGTCGGTCGTGGGTGATGATTCCGGGCGATGACCTGAGGACATCGTCCATCCGTGTGGGAAGGACCTCACGTGACAGAAACTGTTGAAGCCTCCAGTGGAGCCGGCACCACGCGTCGGCGCAAGGCTGGTGGCGGCCTCGAAGGCATGCTGCTCCCCGAGCTCAAGCAGCTCGCCGGGACGCTCGGCATCAAGGGCACCGGCGCACTGCGCAAGGGCCAGCTGATCGAGGCGATCAAGGCTGCCCAGACGGGTGGTGGCTCGGCGGGCGGTTCCCGTTCCCGGGCGAGCCAGCCGACCCTGGACGAGGCGGCCGTGGAGCCGGCGGCCGCGAAGGCTGCCGCTCCGGCCACGGAGGCACCGCAGCGGACCGGCAGTCGCCGGACGCGTGCTGCCGCCGGGCAGAACGGCGCTGCCGAAGAGAGCAGCGCGCCAGTCGTCGACACCCAGTCGACGCCCCCCGCGGCCGTGCAGGTCGCCCAGAACGGCGCGGCCGACAGCCACGCGGCTCAGAACGGTGCGGCTCACGCAGACGTGACGCAGGCCCCTGAGCAGGACAACCGGTCCGAGCAGGACAACCGGTCCGAGCAGGACAACCGGTCCGAGGACCGCAGCGACGACCGCGGCAACCGTGGCGAGGGCAACCGGGACCGCAACCGCGCCCGGGACAACCAGCGCACCGAGAACCGCGAAGGCTCCCGTGAGGGGCCGAACCGCGAGCAGAACCGCGACAACCGTGACGGCCAGAACCGCGACAACCAGCGCGACGGCAGCCGTGACGCCCAGAACCGTGACGCCCAGAGCCGTGACGCCCAGAGCCGTGACGCCCAGAGCCGTGACGGTCAGAGCCGTGACGGTCAGACCCGTGACGCGCAGCGTACGGACAGCCAGCGCAACCGGCAGGACCAGAACGATCGTGGCGAGGAGGGCGAGGGCCGTCGCCGTCGCCGTCGGGGCCGCGACCGGGACCGCACCGGCCGTGACACCGGTGCCCGCGACACCGGCCGCGACACCGGGCGCGACAACCAGCGCAACCGCGGTCGCAACGAGCGCTTCGAGCCGGAGCCGACCATCAACGAGGACGACGTGCTCGTCCCCGCGGCAGGCATCCTCGACGTGCTCGACAACTACGCCTTCGTCCGGACCAGCGGCTACCTGCCGGGCCCGAACGACGTGTACGTCGCGCTGTCGATGGTGAAGCGGTACGGCCTGCGCAAGGGCGACGCGATCACCGGTGCGGTGAAGCAGCCGTCCGACGGCGAGCGCAAGGAGAAGTTCAACCCGCTGGTCCGGATCGACACCGTGAACGGGTCGGACCCGGAGATCGCCAAGCAGCGGCAGGACTTCAACAAGCTGACCCCGCTGTACGCGACCGAGCGGCTCCGGCTCGAGACCGAGCCGAACATCCTGACCACCAGGATCGTCGACATCGTCAGCCCGATCGGCAAGGGCCAGCGTGGCCTGATCGTCTCGCCGCCGAAGGCCGGTAAGACGATGGTGCTGCAGGCGCTGGCGAACGCGATCACCACGAACAACCCCGAAGTACACCTGATGGTCGTGCTGGTGGACGAGCGGCCTGAAGAGGTCACCGACATGCAGCGCACGGTCAAGGGCGAAGTCATCGCCTCGACCTTCGACCGTCCGGCCGACGACCACACCACGGTCGCGGAACTGGCGATCGAGCGGGCCAAGCGCCTGGTCGAGCTGGGCCACGACGTGGTCGTGCTGCTCGACTCGATCACCCGGCTCGGCCGGGCCTACAACATCGCGGCCCCGGCCAGCGGCCGGATCCTGTCCGGTGGTGTCGACTCGTCCGCGCTGTACCCGCCGAAGCGGTTCTTCGGTGCGGCCCGCAACATCGAGGACGGCGGTTCGCTGACCATCCTCGCGACGGCGCTGATCGAGACCGGTTCCAAGATGGACGAGGTCATCTTCGAGGAGTTCAAGGGCACCGGCAACATGGAGCTCCGGCTCCGCCGCGAGTTCGCCGACCGCCGGATCTTCCCGGCCATCGACGTGGTCGCCTCCGGTACCCGCCGCGAAGAGCTGCTGATGGCCAAGGACGAGACCACCGTCGTCTGGAAGCTCCGCCGGGTGCTGTCCGCGCTCGACGGTCAGGCGGCGCTGGAACTGCTGATCGGCAAGCTCAAGGAGAGCAAGTCGAACATCGAGTTCCTGATGCAGGTCAACAAGACCACCCCGTCTGCCAGCGGCCGCAACACCGACGACGGCAACTGACCCGATTGGTCAAGTCTGCGCCGTCAATGGCAGACTTGACCGTTGGTTCCGGTTCACGGCCGCATCAAGCGGGCGACCCGGACCGCCTTTGACTCGAGGAGACCCATGAAGAGCGACATCCACCCGACCTACGTGGCGACCAAGGTGACGTGCACCTGTGGCGCGACGTTCGAGACGCACTCGACCGCGGAGAGCGGCAGCATTCACGCTGACGTGTGCTCGCAGTGCCACCCGTTCTACACCGGCAAGCAGAAGATCCTTGACACCGGTGGCCGGGTTGCCCGCTTCGAGAAGCGGTACGCCAAGAAGTAGCTGTCTCACCGCGCGCCGGTTCCGAGCCCCAGTGGTTCGGCACCGGCGCGCGGTTCGTCTGTCCAGGTTCGGTCAGTGTGAGAGGAGTTCAGATGTTCGAGGCGGTCCAGACGCTGAAGGCGGAGTATGCCGAGCTGGAGCGGCGGATGTCCGACCCTGAGCTGCACACCGACCAGGACGTGGCCCGCAAGGTCGGTAAACGGTACGCCGCGCTGGCGCCCGTGGTCCGGACCTACGACGAGTGGCTGCAGACCGCTGGGGACATCGAGGCGGCCCGCGAGCTCGCCGACGAGGACCCCGCCTTCGCCGACGAGGCCACCAAGCTGGAGGCCCGGCGCGAGGAGCTGGCCACCAAGCTGAAGGTGCTGCTGGTCCCGCGCGACCCGGGTGACGACAAGGACGCGATCCTCGAGATCAAGGCCGGCGAGGGCGGCGACGAGTCCGCCCTGTTCGCCGGCGATCTGCTGAGGATGTACCTGAGGTACGCCGAGACGCAGAACTGGAAGACCGAGGTGCTGGACTCGGCGGAGTCGGATCTCGGCGGCTACAAGTCGATCACCGTCGCCGTGAAGGCCAAAGGGACCCCGGAACCAGGCGAGACGCCGTACGCGAAGCTGAAGTTCGAAGGCGGCGTGCACCGGGTGCAGCGCGTTCCCGTGACCGAGTCGCAAGGCCGGATCCACACGAGCGCGGCCGGCGTGCTGGTGCTGCCGGAGGCCGAGGACGTCGACGTCGAGATCGACCAGAACGACCTGCGGATCGACGTGTTCCGGTCGTCCGGTCCCGGCGGGCAGAGCGTCAACACGACCGACTCGGCGGTGCGGATCACCCACCTGCCGACCGGCATCGTGGTCTCGATGCAGAACGAGAAGTCCCAGCTGCAGAACCGCGAACAGGCGATGCGCGTACTGCGCTCCCGGCTGCTCGCCGCGGCCCAGGAAGCGGCCGACCAAGAAGCCTCGGACGCCCGCCGGTCGCAGATCCGCACGGTCGACCGGTCCGAGCGGATCCGCACCTACAACTTCCCGGAGAACCGTTTCTCCGACCACCGGATCGGCTACAAGTCGCACAACCTCGACCACGTCCTCAGCGGCGACCTCGCTCCCGTCATCCAGGCCCTCACCGATGCCGACCTGGCCGCCCGCCTCGAGGCTGTCGACTCCCAGTGAACGCACGCGCACTGCTGGCGGCCGCGACCACGCGTCTGCAAGAAGCCGGTGTCGCGTCCCCCGACTACGACGCAGCCGAGCTCCTAGCCTTCGTCTGCGGCGTCCCCAGGATGCAGCTGGGCCTAGTAGAGGTAACACCCGAGCAACAGACCCGGTACGACGAGTTGGTGGCCCGGCGGGCTCAGCGGGAACCACTGCAACACCTGACCGGTACAGCCGCCTTCCGCTATAGGGAGCTCGTTGTCGGGCCTGGGGTATTCGTACCGCGGCCCGAGACCGAGGTCCTCGTCGGCTGGATCCTCGACAAGCTCGCAGACGTCGAGGCACCCCTCGTCGTCGACCTCTGTAGCGGATCCGGTGCGATCGCAGGCGCTGTGGCGACCGAGCGGCCCGACAGCACGGTCCACGCAGTCGAGCTGTCTCCGGAAGCGTGCGTCTGGGCGCGGCGCAACCTGGCCGGGACCGGCGCCACGCTGCACGAGCGAGACATCGACGGCTGCCTGCCGGAGCTCGACGGACTCGTCGACGCGGTGATCGCCAATCCGCCCTACATCCCTTTGACTGCTTGGGAATCCGTCACCGCCGAGGTGCGCGACCACGATCCCGCTCTAGCGCTCTGGTCGGGCGACGACGGCCTCGACGAGATCAAGGTGGTCGCCGCCACGGCCGGCCGCCTCCTGAAGCCCGGCGGCTGGTTCGGCTGCGAACACGCTGACGTACAAGGCGAATCGGCCCCAGCGGTCTTCGCCGCCACCGGTCACTTCACGGAGGTCCGCGACCAACTCGACCTCGCCGGACGCCACCGCTTCGCAACCGGCCGCAGGGTCTACTCGTAGATCACTAGCTCCGGCCGAGGCTTGAGGGCCATCACCTGTGCTGGGGTCATCAGGGCACCGTGGCGGGTGTCTTCCTTGTAGAACAGCTTGAATCCCGCGTGCACACCTGCTGCCATCTGCGGCGTGAGCTTGCGCCAGGTGGCCTCCTTGTCGGAACGGTGACCGATCCCGTCGACCGACTTGATCGTGACCACGCCCGGGTGCTGCTTCATCGCCTTCTCGTTGCTGACGATCCGGCTGGACAGCTGGTGGAACACGAACACCTTCTCCGGCAGGTTGTTCGCCTGCACCAACCCGGACAGGTACGTCGCGATCTGGTCCAGCTCGGCTCCGCTGGTCCGGCCGAACACCCGGCCCGGCACCTGCCCGGGACCGACCGCCCATTCCGGGTCGAACGCGAGCCCGATGTCCGGCTCCTTCAGCCAGTGCTCCAGCCGCTTGACCTCGGTCAGGATGCTCGCCCGGCCGGGCTGGATGTCGAGCAGCAGCAACATCCGGTGCCTACGGGCAAGGGCCAGGTAGTCCTGGATCTTGGCGTCGGTGAGCCGGCTGCGGTACAGCCCGTCCTTGCCCGCATGCCCGTTCGCGACCACGACGATGAGCTCCAGCACGGGCTGTGGCGTCCGCCCGTTCGCGTACTGCGTGGCCAGCGTCTCCAGCTTCGCCGCCTTGGCATCCAGGTCCTTGTCGAGGGGCCCGAGTGCGGGGGAGCCCGGCAGTCCGACGTACCCGACGAGTCGGTACTTCGGGAAGATCTGCCGCCCCCCTCTAGGCAACTCACCATCGGCGGGCGGCGGCGGCACAGACGACGCGTCCGGCGTCGGCGTCGACTTGGCGGCCGGTGGCCCAGAGGTGGCCGCCGGTACGTCGCTGCACCCGGCCACGGCACCCATCAGCAGCGCCAGTGCTGCCGTGACGGCAGGAACCTTCCGCACGGGTGTCATACGCACCGCACCAGACAACCACGCATCGCCGACACAACCCACGGCCGGGCGTGTCCAACAAGTGTTATCTCGCCACGTACGCGTCGATCTCGGCGAGCAGGGACTCCTTCAAGGTGTCCTCGGCGAAGGAGACCCGGACGGCAGTGCGGGCCAGCTCGGCCGCGCCTTGCTCGTCGAGGTTCAGCAGCTCCGATGCCACGGCGTACTCGTTGGTGAGGTCGGTGCCGAACATCGGCGGGTCGTCGGAGTTGATGGTGACGACCAGTCCGGCTTCGACCATCGCGGCCAGCGGGTGCTCGGCGTACGACGCGACCGCGCGGGTGGCGAGGTTGGACGTCGGGCTGACCTCGAGCGGGATCCGGTGCTCGGCCAGGTAGTCGACCAGGGCGGGATCCTGCATCGCGGAGGTGCCGTGGCCGATGCGTTCCGCCTTCAGGACCCGGATCGCGTCCCAGATCGTCTCCGGTCCGGTGGTCTCACCCGCATGCGGCACGCTGTGTAGACCCACCTCGCGGGCGGCATCGAAGTACGGGGCGAACTGCGGCCGCGGTACGCCGATCTCCGGGCCGCCGAGGCCGAACCCGACCAGGCCGTCGGGGCGGATCTCGGTGGCGATCCGGGCGGTCTCGAGGGCCGCCGGGAGGCCGCTCTCGCCGGGGATGTCGAAGATCCAGCGCAGCGTCACGCCGAGTTCCTTCTCCGCCGCGGTCCGGGCGTCCTCGATCGCCTCGCAGAACGCCTCGGGCGCGATCCCGCGCTGCACCGAGGTGTACGGCGTCACCGTCAGCTCGGAGTACCGGATGTTCTGCGCGGCCATCTCGCGGGCGATCTCGTAGGTGAGCAGCCGGACGTCGTCCGGCGTACTGATCAGGTCGACGACGGTCAGGTAGACCTCGATGAACTTGGCGAAGTCGGTGAAGACGAAGTACTCCGCCAGCGCGGCCGGATCGGTGGGCACCGGCGAGGACGGATGGCGCGCGGCCAGCTCGGCCACGATTCGCGGCGAGGCGGATCCGACGTGGTGGACATGCAGCTCGGCCTTCGGCAGACCGGTGAGGAATTCGCGCGACAAGGTCATGGCCGGGATCCTATGCAGCATCCCGGTCGGCCTGCCCGGTTCCTGACAGTCAATTGTCAGAGATGCTCTCGGGTGGCCCAAGTGGAGCGGTTGACCAGGGGAGTGGCACGATTCACTGCGTGAGCGAGCGTTTTGATTTCACCGGCGACGAGTTGGTGCATGCCTACCGGGCGGCCGTCGATGCCATCGAGGCCGGTGATCTGGTCGTGCTGCCGACGGACACGGTGTACGGAATCGCCGCGGACGCCT
>Ga0193717_1000847_pt1 | contig 19419 bp, 17 predicted proteins | sample U2c2metaG_FD_145900 | JGI IMG/M metagenome (GOLD analysis project Ga0193717, IMG submission 145900) | Soil microbial communities from a riparian zone of the East river system, Colorado, United States - U2c2 | ecosystem: Environmental > Terrestrial > Soil > Riparian zone | place: USA: East River...
GTCTCTTCCTGCGGCAAGTGCGAAGACTGCCGGCGCGGCATGTACTCGCATTGCACCACAGGCGGATGGATCCTTGGCAACGAAATTGACGGCACGCAGGCCGAGTATGTTCGTACGCCACACGTGGGAAGGCGGCGGAGGCGGTGAAGGCGCTAACGGAGGGTCGTGGTGTCGATACGGCAATCGAGGCCGTCGGTATTCCCGCGACATTTTCTTTGTGCCACACACGGATCTAGTCTGTGGGATGAAAGTCGCAGCGGACTCTCCGCATCGCGCGCAGCATGCGGGCCAGCACTACTATTTCTGCTCGGACGGCTGCCGCAAGAAATTCGACGCCAATCCCGCGAGCTACGTGACGAAGACGGCTGCCGAACACACCAAGTCACAGGCCGGCGTCCAACTTGCCGCCACTTCCGCAGACACCATCTACACATGCCCAATGCACCCGCAGATTCGCCAGGCGGGTCCGGGCTCGTGCCCCATCTGCGGCATGGCGCTGGAGCCACTCGTGCCTTCGGTGGTTGAAGACGACTCGGAGCTTCGAGCCGTAAAGAAGAAGTTCTGGATATCCGCCGCCTTGAGCATTCCCGTCGTGATAGTCGCGATGCTGCCTCACTTGCTCGATCTGCATTTGGCGGACGCAGCCGCCTCGATACTGCGATATGCCGAGCTGCTCCTCACAGCTCCGGTCATTCTTTGGGCCGCTGCCGACTACTACCGCCGCGGCTGGCGCGGTGTAACCAATCGCTCGCCGAATATGTACACGCTGATTGCTCTCGGCGTGCTCGTGTCTTACACCTACAGCCTATTCGCGACACTCGCTCCTGAGGCATTCCCGCCCGAGATGCGCGATGCGCATGGCATGGTCGGGGTCTACTTCGAGGTAGCGGCGGTCATCGTTGCGCTCGTCTTGTTAGGCGAGTGGCTCGAGCTCGGGGCGCGAGGGCGAACGAGTTCTGCCATTCGGCAGCTCCTCGGCCTCACGCCAAAGACCGCGCGGCGCTTACGCGCTGACGGAGCTGATGAGGACGTAGCACTCGATTTGCTCGTGGTGGGCGATCACGTGCGCGTGCGCCCCGGCGAGAAGGTGCCGGTGGATGGGCGAATCGTCGAGGGGCGCTCCACCTTTGACGAGTCGATGCTGACGGGCGAACCGTTGCCGGTCGACAAGGGTCTCGGTGATCGCGTGGTCGGGGCCACGCTCAACCAGACGGGCTCGGTGGTGGTGGCTGCGGAGCGCTTGGGCGCCGATAGTTTGCTGTCGCAGATCGTGACCCTGGTGGCTCAGGCCCAGCGCAGCCGGGCACCCCTGCAACGCCTGGCGGACGTCGTTTCAAAATGGTTTGTGCCGGCGGTTGTGGTGATTGCTGTAGCGACGTTTGCGGTGTGGTGGGTCGTGGGTCCGGAGCCCCGACTTGCGTTTGCGCTGATCAACGCGGTCGCGGTGCTCATCATCGCGTGTCCGTGTGCACTTGGACTTGCTACACCCATCTCCATCATGGTCGCAAGTGGCCGTGGCGCGCAGCTTGGCGTGTTGTTCCGCGACGCGGAGGCGATCGAATCGCTGCGCAAGATTGATACGCTGGTCGTCGACAAGACCGGCACGCTGACGGAGGGCAAGCCGGCGCTGCATCGGGTGATCACAGCTGCGCCTTGGTCCGAAGGGGACATCCTGGCCCTTGCGGCGGCGCTCGAGAAATCGAGCGAGCATCCGCTGGCGCGCGCCATCGTCGAGGGCGCCAACCAACGAAAGGCCGCATCTGAAAACGTATCCGACTTCCAATCCGTCACTGGGAAAGGCGTGACGGGTACGCATGCAAACAGGACGCTTGCGTTGGGAAACGCAGCACTGATGAAGGATGTGGGCGCGTCCGTCGAAAGTCTTCAGGCCGAGGTTGACGCGCAGCGCGCTTCGGGACGCACCGTGATGTTTGTTGCCGTGGACGGGCGGCTTGCTGGAGCCATTGCTGTCGGAGACCCGATCAAAGAGACGACCCCATCAGCGCTCAAAGCGCTGCGGGCAGATGGACTACGCATCGTGATGCTCACCGGCGATGCGCGCGGTACGGCCGAGGCAGTCGCAAGGAGCCTGGTGATTGATGAGGTGATCGCAGAGGTGCAGCCCGCCGACAAGGCCCGCATCGTGGAAAAGTTGCAGAATGAAGGGCGAATGGTCGCGATGGCAGGTGATGGCATCAATGATGCACCCGCGTTGGCGCGCGCCCACGTCGGCATTGCGATGGGCACGGGAACCGACATCGCGATGGAAAGCTCCCAGGTGACGCTGGTCAAGGGCGATCTCAATGGGATCGTGCGGGCGCGGCAGTTGAGCCGGGCCACTGTGCGCAATATTCGCCAGAACCTGCTCTTCGCGTTCGGATATAACGCGCTCGGCCTGCCTCTGGCGGCGGGCGTTCTCTATCCCCTTACAGGATGGCTGCTGAGTCCGCTCATTGCCGCGCTGGCAATGAGCTTCTCGTCGGTTTCCGTGATCGGCAATGCGTTGAGGCTGCGGAATATAAGAGTCTGAGTCGAATCAGGCGGCGGTACTAGTCGGCTCATCATCGCTTCGATGACCCCATTGCTGCCATCCACGCTCCACAAGTTTTTTCAGTTCGCCGAACCACAATACTGCGCTGGCCATCGTGATGCAGACGAGCCACTGGTCGAATGCCAGAGGAGCGGTGCCGAAAGCGAGGTTGAGAAAATCGACGTTTACGACCGCCACTTGAAGGAAGGCGGATAAGCCGATCGCAGCCCATAGCCATGGGTTCGCGAATAGCTTGGAAAACGCGCTAGCTGTGTCCGAGCGTGCATGCAGACAGGTGAACAAGCTCGCGAACACCAACGTGGTGAAGCCAATGGTGCGTGCGGTAGGGATATCGCCGGATCCAGCGATCAGCCCCCCGGGTAGATAGAGATCCATCGTTAGCAGAGTCACACTGGCCGTGACTATCCCGATCAACATCACGTCCAGCCACATGCGCGCATCGATCACGCGCTCGCCGAGTGCCCGCGGCTTTCGATCCATGAGGTTCTCAGCGGGCGGGTCTAGTCCCATCGCGAGAGCCGGCCCGGTGTCCGTGACCAGGTTGATCCACAGGAGTTGGGTCGCAAGCAGTGGAAGCACGAGAGCTCCATCAGCTCCGCTGAGCCCGATCACGCTCGCGCCGATCACGCCGAGAAACACCGTCAGCACCTCGCCCATGTTCGAACACAACAGGTATCGCAGGAACTTGCGGATGTTGTCGAATGTGCCGCGACCCTCGCGGACAGCTTGCACAATCGTGGCGAAGTTGTCGTCGGCGAGGATCATCTTCGCCGCTTCCTTGGTCACCTCGCCCATGTTCGAGCACAACAGGTATCGCAGGAACTTGCGGATGTTGTCGAATGTGCCGCGACCCTCGCGGACAGCTTGCACAATCGTGGCGAAGTTGTCGTCGGCGAGGATCATCTTCGCCGCTTCCTTGGTCACCTCGGTTCCCGCCTTGCCCATGGCTATGCCGATGTCCGCCGACTTGAGGGCAGGTGCGTCGTTGACACCGTCGCCGGTCATGGCGACTACATTGCCGTCCGCCCGCAGCGCGGCAACGATGCGAAGCTTGTTAGCGGGGGACACACGGGCGAATACAGACGTTTCGCGCACGACCCTGGCAAAGGTGTCGTCATCGAGCGCGTCGAGCTCCTGCCCCGTGGACGCGGTGCTGCCGGGTTCGACGATTCCGAGGTCCGATGCGATGCGGGTGGCCGTGCGCGGGTGATCTCCGGTGATCATGATCACGCGAATGCCGGCGTGTCGGGCCTCGGCGATGGCAACCTTCGCCTCTGGTCTTGGCGGATCGGTGATGCCGACTATGCCGACGAAAATCAGATCGTGTTCCAGGGCGTTTCCGGGAGCCGCTTCGACTGATTTGGCTTCAGCCGAATCCAACGGTCGATAGGCCACCGCGAGAGTTCGCAGCGCGTCGTCGGTCAGCGTAGTTACGTCGGCAAGGATTTGGGCGCGTCTCGCGTCATCGAGCGCAACGGCCTCAGGTCCGAGCCGCAAACGCGTGCAGTGACGGAGCACCACCTCCGGTGCGCCCTTGCTTATGAGGACGAGTTCGTTGCCGTGCTCGCCGTCCCGCTCGACCGTCGACATCATCTTGCGTTCAGATGTAAACGGCACTTCGGCGACCCGTTCAAAGCGTTTCTCGCGCCGCCCGCTTACACCCAGCTTTCGCTCGGCCACCAGGAATGCCACATCCGTGGGATCGCCGTGAGTCTCCCAAGTGCCATTGCCATCCAGATCCAGCGTGGCATTTCCGGCGAGGCTGCCGCCGCTGAGCACCACGATCTGTTCGGCACGCAGCGAGCCAGTGATAGGCGTCGCGTCACTGCCAGAGTCCGCTGCCGTTACCAGCCCCTCCGGTGAGTAGCCAGCGCCCGTGATTTCGGTGTTCCCCGAAGCTGTCAGTACGCGCACGATGGTCATCTCGCCGCGGGTCAGCGTTCCGGTTTTGTCAGAAGCGATAACGGACGCGGACCCAAGGGTCTCAACCGACGAAAGCTTCTTGACGATAGCGTTGTGCCTGGCCATTCGTTGCACGCCAAGAGCAAGAACCAGGGACAAGATGGCCGGCAATCCTTCGGGCACCGCGGCCACCGCCAGCGAGACACCGAGCAGCAGCACGTCGACCACGTCGCTGGCACTGCGGATGTCGGCAACCAGCAAGATCGTGGTCACCACCACGACAGAGACTCCGACCACGACGATACCCAGCAATTTGCCGATGCGCGAGATTTCATGTTGAAGGGGTGTTGGTGACTCGGCGGTTGCTTCCATCATCGCGGCAATCGATCCCATTTCGGTGTCCATGCCCGTGGCGGTGACCACGGCGCGTCCCGTGCCTTGCGCGACGGCTGTGCCCTTGAAAACCATGTTCAATCGGTCACCGAGTGCCACGCTGCTCGTCAGAATGGCGACGTCTTTGAGCACAGACTCGCTCTCACCAGTCAACGAGGACTCCTGCACACGCAGAGCGGCGGCTTCGAACAGGCGCGCATCCGCAGCCACGGCGTCGCCTTCGGCGAGCACCAGCACATCGCCTCGCACTACGTCGCGACTTGGAACACGGATAGGCTTGCCATCTCGCATCACCGAACAGGTCACTGCGGTCATCCGAGCAAGTGCAGCCACGGCGTGTTCAGCCTTGGCTTGCTGTAGATAGCCCAGTGCGCCGTTGAGCAGCACCACCACGGCGATGACGATGGCGTCCACCGGCCAGCCTAGGCGCCCATCGACTACCCATGCGATCAGTGCGATGGCGATCGCGGCAAGCAGCAGGTAGGCGAGAGGGTCCTGAAAATGGGCAAGTATGCGACGCCAGCGCGCGAGGCGCGGCGCTGAGCGAAGTTTGTTCGGGCCGTCAGAGGCAAGCCTGCGCGCGGCCTCCTGTACGGTGAGTCCGGTTTCGAGGGTCGTGCCGAGAGTGCTCGCGAGCGAATCGGGGGATTCAAGATGCGCTGAGGTCATTGCTCGTCAGCAGCGAGCAACAGCATACGCAATCGGGACAAGAGCAGCAAAAATTCACTGTCCGAAAAATGACTGAACTTTCGCGACTATTTGGCGATCCGTCATGTGGTCCGCGGTCTCAACGGCGGAAACCCGGTCGCCCTGCTTCTTCTTCAGGAGTCGGGTCCGTAGTTCGCCCTTTGCCTCACCAGGACCAAAGACCAGTAGCTTGCGGTAGTCGCGCAGCGCCTCGATGACAGCGTCGTAGTACACATTCATTTCGCGTGTCAGGATCCGTTGACGTCGGTCGTCGGCTGGAACCAGCCGTGCTTCGTATGCACCGCTCATCGGCGAGTCGCCTCCGCGCTCGAGATGCTTCTCCACGTTAGACAATACAACAGACGCGAATTGGCCGTCTGGCTCAAGTCCGACGATCTGCGCCTTTCGATGGTCGATCCACACCCCCGCATTCTTGCCGCTCGAACTCGTCGTTGCCGCCATGATCAAACTCCTGCAGCGCAACGATGTCCGTCGGCGCTTCACGCTCTCGAAATTGTGATGGATACGTCACCAACATCTCCGACGCGTCAGTTGCCGTCAATAGGCCGCCAACAGACATTAAAACCTCTTGGACAGCCGCCAATTCGCGCTTTGTCAGCGTAGTCACATGCGACTCGACGACTTTTAGACCTTGCGGGCCAGAGACGATACGCATCTGTGGGTCTAACAACGTTGCCATTGGCCTGCTCCGCCTGGTTTCGCTCTATCTCTCGCTACGCCGCGCATTGGGTCCGTGACTCGGGCTGCGAGCGAAAAACGAACGTATCTGCTCGTCGATGTCGTGGGGGGAGATGGCGGTACAGGCCTTCGCATGAGCCGCGTCTGCCATTGACTGCTCGTCTCTGAGAAAATCTGGAACTGTGGCAGGCGGGGCACGGCCGGCGGATCGCGTTCGAAGGTCCGAGATTGACGTGGCAAAAAGCTGGTCGCCGACCGACATGGGCTCCGTCCTTGAACTTGATAAATACTGGTCGCAGATTGGGCTGCCACAGACTTGCAGTCTGTGCGGTGACACACGTGGGCAAGGCTGATCGCAAGGCCACGTGCGGCAATGCTTGTAAGACAACAAGCCCGTTAGACGGGAATGCGGACCTCGCGGCCGCATTGGAGCCTCGGTGCGGCGTCGACATCGTTGACGTAGCCGTGCAACGTCTCTGACACGCCTTTCCGCTTTGGTTACTTGAGTCTTTGGCCTATCGACATGGCGCGGCATAGCACCCACCGTGATTGAGGAGTCGCCAGGCCATGATCCGTTTTAAACGTGCATTCCTTCTAGCGCTAGTTCTGCCTGGCGTCGCGGCTCCCGCTTTGCCCACGCTCTCTGAATATCAGACGGCACTCCGTGCCGTACCCGACTTCGAGCACGGCGCTGTGCTATTCGCTCAGTGCGTTGCCTGCCACGGTGACGAAGGTCAAGGTCTTTCGGACGGCTCAACGCCGCGCATTGCCGGCCAGCATTTCCACGTGCTCGTCAAACAGCTGGTCGATTTCCGACGTGGCAAACGTTGGGACTTTCGCATGGAGCAGCGCGCCAACAGTCATCTTGGCGGTTTCCAGGATATTGCGGACGTGGCTTTCTACCTAAATGCGCAGCCGCGCAGGAGCTCTGGAGGCGCAAGTAGCAGTGAAAGTCTTGCGAACGGCGCCATTCTTTACGCGTCGAACTGCGCGTCATGTCATGGTGAGCAAGGAGAGGGCGACGATATCGAGGCTGTGCCGATGTTGGCGGGACAACATCCTGCGTACTTGTTGCGGCAGATGTATGACGCGGTCGATGGACGGCGTCCAACGCTCACGCGATTGCATTCGAAGCGAATCAAGCCGCTCGACTTCGAACAGCTCCACGCAGTAGCCGATTTCCTCTCCCAACTCGGTTCCGGAAACTGAGGGTTGAGCCGATGCTGTTTCCGACTCCTTCCGATGACGCGGGAAGAATCATGGATGTGTGGACGCCGCTGGGCTTCCTTGACTGCGAGATTGAAACAGCTCGCTATGGGTTCTGGTGCATTGGCGGAAAAGCGGAGGAATTCGTGCCCTTTAAGGAGAGCATGAATGACTCAGCCAATCGAGCGCGACCCGATTTATCGAGATCGCAGGTTTCAGACCGAAACCATTGAGCTCTGTGTTCGCTGGTACGTCACGTACCGACTGAGTGATTTTCTCACTCGAGCGAAATCTTCCTTTGCGATCCACTCGCTATCCCGCGACGCTCTGATCAATTGCGCCGAAAATGTCGCGACCTGCCTCGTCGCGCATTTCGATACGCACTCTGTCGCCGCGCTTCAGGAAGGGCGTACGCGGTGCGCCATACCGGATGGTCTCGACCATTCTCTGCTCGGCAATGCATGAATAACCATCGCCGCCCTCGCCAATCGGATGTCCGGGGCCGCCGTCGCCGCTGCGATTCGACACGGTGCCTGAACCGATGATCGTTCCGGAACACAAAGCACGTGTCCTCGCCGCATGCGCGATCAATTGACCGAAGTCGAATGTCATCTCTTCGCCCGCATCGGGCTGGCCGAAAGGCACGCCGTTTATGGTTGTGAGCAACGCACCCGAAAGCTTGCCGTCGTGCCACGCGTTTCCCAGCTCGTCGAGTGTTACTGCAACTGGCGAGAAGGTCGATGCGGGCTTGGATTGAAAGAAGCCGAAGCCTTTCTCGAGTTCGGCCGGAATGAGGTTGCGGAGGCTTACATCGTTGGCGAGCAAGACCAGCTTGATGTGAAAACGCGCTGCTTCCGGCGTCACACCTTGCGGAACGTCGTCGACGATTACCGCGATCTCGGCCTCACAATCCAGGCCCCAAGCCTCGTCCGAGAGTGGAATAGGCTCGGTGGGTGCGAGGAACGCATCGGCGCCGCCCTGATACATCAGGGGATCGGTCCAGAATCGAGCGGGTAGTTCGGCGCCGCGCGCACGGCGGACCAGTTCGACATGGTTTACGTAGGCCGAACCGTCAGCCCACTGGTAAGCACGCGGCAATGGCGAAGCGCACCTCGCGGGGTCGAACGGAAAGCTTTCGCACTCGTGGGCGTTGAGAGCTGCATCCAGATTGCGCAGCCGCGGCTCGATGCTATGCCATTCATCGAGCGCCAGCTGCAAAGTGAGCGCGACCGAACCCGCGTCGGCGTAGCGCGATAGATCGCGTGAAACGACGATGAGGCGACCATCGCGACCATGTTTCAATGAGGCGAGCTTCACGTCGTCGCCTTCGTTGCGGCGTAGGCGTCCCGCGCACGCTCATGCAGCCAGGCCGCGTGGCGTGGTGCACGTTTGGTTCGGCTCCATTCTTCCAGCATCAGCGGCGCGACGCGCTCGAGTTCGTCGAGGTCGGCCTGACAGACGGTGTCGACGGCAAGCTCTACGCGGTGGCCATTCGGATCATGAAAGTAGATCGAGCTGAAGATGCCGTGGTTGATGGGGCCAAGGACTTCCAGGCCACGAGCTTCTGCGCGCGCCTTCACGGCAAGAAGGTCGTCGAGCGTGTCGAGCTTGAGGGCGAGGTGATTGACCCAAGAAGGCGTATTTTCATCTCGTCCCATCCGCGCCCGGCCGGGCAGCTCAAAGAACGCGAGGACGTTGCCTCCGCCGGCGTCGAGAAAGATGTGCATGTACGGATCGTGCGCGCCGGTAGAGGGGACGTGATCCTCCGCGAACGCAAGCCTGAACCGCATGCCAAGAATCTCTCGATAGAACTCGACCGTTTCTCTGGCATCGTGACAGCGATAGGCCACATGATGAACCCCTCGGACGGCGGGGGCAGAGGTTAAAGTCTCCATCAGCTGGCCTCCTGCAGCACGCCGCGCCGGATCTGATCCAGTTCGATGGACTCGAACAGGGCCTTGAAATTGCCTTCGCCAAATCCCTCGTTGCCCTTGCGCTGAATGAATTCGAAGAAGATCGGCCCAATGGCATCTTGAGAGAAGATCTGCAGCAAAAGCCCCTGACCGGCGCTCGGCGCGCCATCGATCAGGATGCGGCGTCGCCGCAGTTCACTCACATCCTCGCCATGGCCGGGCAAACGCGAATCGATGAGATCGAAATAGGTCTCCGGCGTGTCTTGCAGGGCCACTCCGCGATGGCGCAGACGATCGACGACCGCGTAGAGGTCGGATGCACCGAGAGCGATGTGCTGGATGCCTTCGCCGTTGTAGCGCTGCAAGAATTCCTCGATCTGATCGACCTTGCCGTCTTCCCCCTTGCTTTCGTTCAGAGGAATGCGGATTTTGCCGCAGGGGCTGGTCATGGCCTTAGAGAAGAGACCGGTGACTTTGCCCTCGATGTCGAAGTAGCGGATTTCGCGGAAGTTGAAAATGCGCTCGTAGTAATCCGCCCATTTGGCCATGTTGCCGCGAAGGACGTTGTGCGTGAGGTGATCTAGATAGGTAAGCCCGATGCTGTTGGCGGCTTCGTCGGCATCTTCGATCGACACAAAGTCGACATCGTAGATGTTGCGCGCGCCGTAGCGGTCCACTAGATAGATGTAGGCGCCGCCGATTCCCTCGATGCAGGGTATGTGGAGTTCCATCGGACCAATCGCGCCCATGGCCGGGGTCGCGCCGCGTCGCACCGCCTCTGCGAAGGCCTGTTTCGCGTCGCGCACTCGAAACGCCAGTGCGTTTACGCTCGAACCGTGAGCTGCGCGGAAGTTCGCGACTTGCGACTCGCTGCTGTAGTTGAGCAAGAAATTGATGTCACCTTGCTTGAAGAGGGTCACGTCCTTTGAGCGGTGACGTGCGACGGCGGTGAATCCCATCGCCGTGAAGGCCCGCTCGATCGACTGCGGATCGGGTCCGGTGAATTCCACGAACTCAAACCCGTCCGTGCCTAGGGGATTGTCGAACAGATCCATCGCGCAACTCCTGCATTGAACCGGCGAACTAGCGCTTGCATGGTGCCCACAGATTGCATATTGTCGACCAAATTGGGGCGGCTGGGAAGTCCGCTCGAGGGGGACCGCGACATGGTCAAGACAAGTGGGTGGGGCAGTCCGCCACAATTCGCTCCCAGCAGCTATCAGTGGCTGATCTACGGCATCACCTTCCTGATTGTTTTGACGGACGGCTTCGACACACAGGCAGTTTCGTTTGCGGCGCCCGCACTGCGTGAAGAATTCGGTGGTGATCACGCTGCGCTAGGTGCGCTTTTCAGCGCCGGTCTGCTCGGAGGTCTTATTGGAGGCCTCATCTTCGGTCCCCTGGGCGATCGGGTCGGCCGAAAGCCGATACTCCTGATCTCTCTCGCGATCATGGCGGGCGGATCGCTCGCGACCGCGTTTGCCGACGGCGTCGATCAGCTTTCGCAGCTGCGGTTTCTCACCGGCATCGGCCTGGGCGGAGCCATACCCGGGGTTATCGCAACCGCCGCGGAATACGCGCCGCGCGGCCGCCGCTCCTTGGTAGTCGCGCTAGTCTTTAGCGGCTTTCCTTTGGGCGCTGTCGCGGGCTCGATTACCAGCGCGCTTGTCCTCGCTGATTACGGTTGGCGCCTGATCTTCATCATCGGTGCGATTGCGCCGGCGCTTTTGCTGCTGGCGACAGCGCTTTGGCTACCGGAATCCTTGGCTCTGCTCGAGCGAGGCAGCGCGGCGGCGCGTGCACGTGCGCAGCGCGTGCGCGAGCGGTTAGGTGCGAGCGCCGACCTGGCGGGAGCCGATGAGGGCGGTCATCACGGCACGCGCGGCTCAGTGCTTCGCCTCTTCACCGAGGGGCGCGCTGCAGGAACAACACTCATTTGGGCTATCTGCTTTCTCGGTCTCCTCTGCGTCTACGGCATCGTGAGCTGGATTCCGACATTGGTGCGCGAGGCGGGTCTGCCGATCGAAATCGCCGTTTTGTCATCGGGTGCGCTGAATACCGGCAGCGTCTTCGGCAACCTCATTTTGGCGCGGCTCGCAGATCGTGTCCCCCCGTTCGGGCCACTGGCCTGCGCCTATTTCATCGGTGCGCTGTTTGTTGGCGCGATCGGCTTCGCCAGCCATTCCGCGGCCACGATGCTGGTCATCTGCTTCGCCGCCGGACTCTTTACGATTGGAGCTCAACTCTCCGTCACCGCACTTGTCGCGTCGTTCTATCCCGCGAGTGTGCGTGCTACCGGTGTCGGCTGGTCTTTCGGCATCGGGCGCTTTGGCGGCGTCGTTGGGCCGACATTGGCGGGCGTTCTGCTCTCCCAAGGCACGAGTTTTGAGCACTTCATGATGGCTGTCGGCGCCGTATCCGCTGTCGCTGGCTGCAGTGTGCTTGCGCTATCGCTCACTTCCGCGCGCACGCGTGCGCGTGCGGCCGTGGGGAGCGCGGCGTGAGGAGAGGCAAAACTCATTCGCGTGTTCTGACAGAAGGGCTCGATCGGGCGCCTCATCGGGCCTTCCTGCGAGCAATGGGTTTGAGCGATGCGAGCCTGCAGCAGCCTTTCGGCGCGCTGGTCTCCACTGGCGCGGAGGTCACGCCGTGCTCGATGACACTGGCGCCTCAAGTAGATCGCGCGAAAGCGGGGCTCATCCAATCTGGCGTTACGCCGTTCGCGTTTTCGACTATCACCGTTGCTGACAGCATGGCGATGAACCACGCCGGAATGCGCTATTCACTTGTGTCGCGCGAGTTGATTGCCGATTCTATCGAGGCCGTCGTGCGTGGGCATGGCTATGACGGCCTCATTGGATTTGCTGGCTGTGACAAGACCCTCTCCGGCGTCTTGATGGCAATCGCGCGGCTCAATTTGCCATCTGTCTTCTTCTATGGCGGGGCGGCGTTACCGGGCGTTTGGCGCGGCCGCGAAGTCGCGATCGTCGATGTTTATGAGGGCGTCGGCAAAGTGTATGCCGGCGAAATGGAACTGAGCGAACTTGACGCGCTTGAACGCGTTGGTATCGGCTCACTCGGCGCGTGCGCGGGACAGTTCACGGCCAACACCATGGCGATGGTCGCCGAGGCGCTTGGGCTTGCGCTTCCACATACGGCGATGACGCCCGCAGTCGCCGCTTCTCGCGGCGAACTCGCAGTGCGCGCCGGTGAGACGTTGGCACGCTTGCTCAATGAGGGCGGGCCATTGCCGCACGAGCTGATCACCCGCCAAGCGCTCGAGAACGCAGCCGCAACAGTGGCCGCAACGGGAGGATCGACCAACGCCGCATTGCACTTGCCGGCTGTCGCGCATGAGGCTGGCGTCAAGTTCACGTTGTTTGATCTCGCCAAGGTTTTCGCACGCACCCCATTGCTGGCAGATTTGCGTCCCGGCGGACGTTACTGGGCGAAGGATCTCCACGCTGCGGGCGGTGTCCCCACCGTCTTGCGCGCGCTCGCCGACGGCGGATTTCTCCACACCCATTTGCCCACGGTGTGTGGCTCGACCATTGGCGAAATCGCCAGCGCGGCCGCTGCGCCTGATGGTGTCGTCGTGCGCCGCGCAGAAGAAGCGTTCGCACCCACCGGCGGTGTTGCGGTGTTGACCGGTTCACTTGCGCCAGACGGGGCGCTCATCAAGAGCGCAGGCCTGAAGCGCTCGCGCCATGAGGGGCCGGCGCGTGTGTTCGAGAGCGAAGAAGAGGCAGTCGAGGCGGTGCGTGCCCGACGCTATGAGCGCGGCGACGTCATCATCATTCGAAATGAAGGTCCGCGCGGCGGACCTGGCATGCGTGAAATGCTCGGCGTAACGGCGCTCCTCTACGGGCAGGGCGCCGGCGAAGACGTGGCGCTCATCACCGATGGCCGGTTTTCGGGCGCTACGCGCGGCATGTGCATTGGGCACGTTGGACCGGAAGCCGAGGCCGGCGGTCCCATAGCTCTGGTGCGCGACGGCGACATCGTGGAAATCGATGTTGGTAAACGAACGCTCGATATCGAGGTTGACGACAACACCTTGAACGCGCGCTCCGCAGAGGGCACGCGACGGCGAGCGCGCGTCCTGGCGCCGACACTTTCTAAGTACGCAAAGCTGGTAGGCCCCGCCTCGCTGGGCGCGGTCACGCATGATGGGAGTGGCTCATGAGTAAGACCGAGAGTGTCGATGTCGACGAGCAAAGAGCGATTGAAGCATTGCTGACCGAGTTTGCGTATCGAGTCGATCACGGTCAGGCCGATCGCGTACATGAGCTCTTCATGCCCGATGCAACGCTATCGACGCCGGCATTTGTTCTGAACGGGCGCGATGAGATCGAAGCGCGCTTCAGGGCGCGTGCGCAGGATACCGCCCGCAGGACACGACACTTCTGGAGCAATCTCAAGCTCTCGCGTGAAGGTGGGGCAATCGTCGCCCTTACCAACGCGCTGACCGTGGTGGCGCCCGAAGGCGTCGCGCCAATATTGATGGGTGGCAGCTCGCGCGATGTGTGCGTGCGCCGAGACGATGGCTGGGCGTTCCAAAGCCGCGCCCTCACTATTGTTTTCGAAGGCCGCCTGACCGTGGGCGCGCACTGATGAAGATCGCGACTTTCACGCAAGGCGGACGTACGCGACTGGGCGTTGTCGAGGGCCAAGAGATCGCCGACGTGAGCGCCGCAGACGATCGCCTGCCGCGGGACATGATCGCTCTCTTGGAGACCGGGGACGAACCCCGGGCCGTACTTGCGGGCGCCGCGAGACGCGCGCCGCACTTTGCGCTCAACGAGGTTCGCTTGGAAGCGCCGGTCATGCGTCCGCGCAAGTTCCTGGGCCTGGGCCTCAGCTTCAAATCGCACGTCGAGGAGATACGCGCGCGTGGCGTGCCGATTCCGCTATCGCCCAATCAAGTCTGGTTCAACAAGCAAGTGACGTGCATCAACGGCCCCCACGATCCCATCCATCTGCCGCGCGTCTCCACTCAGCTCGACTACGAGGGCGAAGTGGCGATCGTCATCGGCAAGAAGTGTCGCCACGTACCAGTGGACAAAGCTAGGGACGTCATCGCGGGCTATCTAGTCTGCAATGACGTCAGTGTCCGCGACTGGCAGTTGCGCACACCCACTGCGACGCTTGGCAAGTCGTTCGACACGCACGGGCCGATTGGTCCCTGGCTGACGACCGCCGACGATGTCGAGAATTCAGGTGACCTGCGGATTCGCACCTGGGTCGACGATGAATTGCGCCAGGACGGTTCAACGAACGACTACATCTACTCGGTCGCTGAGATGGTCGCCGAGCTGTCTACGGTGTTCACGCTGGAGCCGGGTGACGTGCTGACGACAGGCAGTCCGTGCGGCGTTGGCGCCTTGTTGAATCCGCCGCGCTTTCTGACGGTCGGTCAGACCGTGCGCATCGAAGTGGATGGTCTCGGCGCAATCGAAAATCGCGTCATCGAAGAGCCCGCGGACGTGACCGAAGTGATCAGATGAAGGCCGTACTGTTCGAGCAATTTGGACCCGCCGAAAAGGTACTGCGCATCGTCCGGGACGCGCCCGAGCCGCCTATTGGCGACAACGATGTACTGATCGAGGTTAAAGCCACTTCGGTCAATCCCATCGATTGCGCCGTGCGGTCAGGTTACGGATCGGCCTTCTTCCTGCGCAATGGCTTGATGCGCATGCCACTCATACCAGGCCGTGATATTTCCGGCATCGTGCGGCGTGTTGGATCGAGTGTGCGCAGAGTCAAGTTGGGCGACCACGTTTATGCCGGCGTGCCTAACTTCGCAACAGCGGCCTTTGCGGGTGTGAACGAAGATTGGGTGGCCCCAATGCCCACCAATCTGACCTTCACCCAGGCTGCGGCGTTGCCCTATGCGGCGCTCACGGCGTGGACGGCGCTCGTCGATGTCGTAGGTTTGAAGCCGGAGACGGCGCGCGGAAAGCGCATCATCATTCCGCGCGGGGCGGGTGGGGTCGGAAGCTTCGCCATCCAGCTGATGAAGGCTTGGGGCGCACACGTCGCCTCGATCTGCAGCACGCGCAACGTCGATCTCGTCAAGCGCCTCGGCGCCGATGTCGTCGTCGACTACACGCAAACGGATTTCGCGGAAGTCCTGGACGATTACGACGTGGCTTTCGACACAGCGTTCGACACGGAAGAAAAGCTCTTGAGCGCGCTCAAGATCAATGCCGGCGCGCACTATGTGAGCATCGTCACGCCGCGCTTTCAGTTCATCGACAAGTACGGTCTGGATGAAGGGCAAAAGCGCGGCGAGGCGTTTCTCGCGGAGCGCAAGAGGACCCAGGCGACGCTGGGGCGCCGCTACGACTGGTCTTTCATGCGCCCGAACGGCGCGGCCCTCGCCGCTATCGGAAAGCATGTCGAGGCGGAAGAGATTCGTCCTTTGATCGACAGCGTCTACGCGATGGAGGACATTGCGCAGGCGCACCAGCTGTGCGAAAGCAAGCAGGCGCGCGGCAAGATCGTGATCGAAATCACGCCGTGAGCTAGGCCCTGACGCGTTTTTCCGGCGCAGCGACCAGTGTCTCTATACGGCGCGAAATGTTGTCGCGCACATGAGCGAGGTGCGCGCGCATGCCCTTTTCCGCGGCGGCCCTGCTCCGCTTCATGAGCGGTTCGATGAAGCCGATATGCTCGTCGGTGGGCATCTCCGGAAGCAGGAAGCCCGTCGCATTCTGCACACGGATGATCTGACGCGAGACGATGAGGTGCGCCTCCATGACCGGCCGGTTGTGGCTGGCTTCGACCACGGCGCGGTGAAGTTTGTTGTTGAATTCGAACGCCTTGCCCTCGTCACGACGGGCGGCCGCAGAGACCTCGCGCCGATGAAGTTCCCGGATCGCATCGAGTTCGTCGTCGGTTGCTCTGGCGCAGGCGAGTCCGATGCTCAGTGTCTCGAGGGTGGCGAGCAGCGTGAACGCATCCATGGTCTCGTCGAAGGAGGGCGTGGTGACGACCGCGCCACGGTTGCGCAAGAGGTGCAGGAGACCCTCGGCTGCGAGCACCTGGTACGCCTCGCGCAGCGGCGAGCGCGAAATACCGAACCGCTCGCACAGCACGCGCTCTTGCAGGCGCATTCCGGGCTTCCAGATGCCGCGGACGATTTCATCGCGCAGCCGGTCGAGCACCTCGGCCTGTAGCGAGCGCGGTTCGATTCTGAGGCCGGCTTCGGCACTCATGTGTTCTGCCCCTTCGTTACGCTTTGGTCGCCGTGGGCCGACAGTCGCGGCAATACGTCCAGGTCGTCTTCGCCCCAACCAGAGTCGGCAGCCTCCTGATACAGGGTGAGTGCCATCTTCGCCAGCCTGAGATTGATCGGCAAGCCGCTTGCTGTGTTCATGATTTCTCGAACGTCCTTCAACATGGTCGCGGTCCGGCTGAGACGCTGTTGGTTCATCGTTTCGGTCATGCGCGAACCATATATTTGCAGTGGTAACGAATCAGCATAGCCGCCGGCGAGCGCCGCTGGCAGCACCTTCGCGTCGATCCCGAGAGCTCGGGCAAAGCTGATCGCTTCGGAGATGGCGATCAAGTTGCTCGACACGATGAGCTGGTTGCACAGCTTGGCAGCCTGGCCGGCACCCGATGCGCCGATATGCGTGGCCCTGCGCGCCAGCGCAGCGAACACCGGCTGCGCGCGCACGCCTCCCGTCGACTCGCCGCCCCACATGATGGCGAGCTCGCCCGCACGCGCCGCGCCTGGTCCGCCGGAGACTGGTGCATCGATGTAGTCGATGCCCTCGCGCGCGAGATCGCGTGCGAGACTTTGCGCGGCGGCCACGCCGATAGTGGAAAAGTCGATAACGAGAGCGCCGTGCTTGAGCGTTTGACGCGCGCCGTCCGGACCCAGGAGCACATCACGCACGGCGCTCGCGTCTGTCAGGCACAAGCAGCAGACTTCGGCGCCAGCGGCGGCCTCGCGTGCGCTCCCGAAGACTGAAACGCCGCGGGCTTCAAGCGCGCGCGCCCTTTCTGCCGTCCGGTTCCAGCCTTGTACGGCAAAGCCGGCCTCGATCAGGCGCTCGGTTATCGCCGTGCCCATGACACCGAGGCCAAGGAACCCGATGCGCTGCGTCATGGGCGATGCATATCCCAAGGGCCGAGGCCCGGAGGAAGTGGCGGGCGTTTGGTCAGGCTCTCGACTGGTTCGCCATTCTCGAAACGGGTCGCCATGTCCTCCGGATCGAAGATGATGCCCATGAAGTTCTCGACATAGCTGCCCGCGGCGAAGAACGCATTGACTTCGGCAGGCGTGCGAAGAATATCGTACTGAAGTTCGACCTTCACCCCGGACGGATCACGGTAGTAGAGCGATACGGTCGGGCCGTGGATGATCGGCCAAAACGGCTCAATGCCGTCCGCCTTCAGGCGGCGATAGGTCGCTAGCAACTCACCCAGCGTATCGAACGTGAAGGAGACGTGATCTACGCCCGCGCCCCCGGGCTCGATAGGACTCGCCTCAGGCATGTTGATGATGCCGACGCGATGATGCTCTTCGTCGTAGCTCAGAAAGCAGACGTGTTCGTTCTCGAACGAGACTTCGCCCGCGAGCACATTCAGATACCAGGCGCGGGTCTCGTTGAATTTTGCGGTGCGCACGACGAAATGCGCCAGCTTTCGCGGCCTGATCTTCTCGGGATGGAGCGCTGAAAGCGACAGTGCATGTTGTTGTCCGCCTCCCACCGAGGTTTCTCCCTTGATCGAATCTGCTGAGTGGCCGGCAAGATCGCATATTGTCGACCGAATTCCAAGTTTGGTGCTTGCCAGATGGTCGACAATATGCAATCTTCCCTGAAACGGCGGCGCGCATCTGCCGCGGCGGAGCGCGAGAAGTAGGGTTCGATTGCGTGAATGCGGGCGCGCACGCCCAGGGGGAGGATGACCATGAAAAAATCGCTGCGCGGTGCTGTGCACCTTTTTGCGACCACTTCTTTTGCAGTCGGCGCGAGCCTGTCTGGCGTTGCATTCGCGCAGGGCGCGCCGGTTGAGACGCCCGAACAAGACGACGCGGGTATCCCGGACATCGTTGTCACCGCCCAGCGTCGCGAGGGGGCAATTCAAGATACGCCGATTGCCGTCACCGCCATCAGCGGAGAGTCGCTCGCTGAGCTAGGGACTTTCGACGTCGAAGCGCTGTCCGAGGTCACGCCCAGCCTTCACATTTATGCCGAGCAGATCAACAACGAGGAATACATCATTCGCGGCATTGGCCGTTCGAACGAAGACCTCACCACGGATTCCGGGGTCGCGGTCAATATCAACGACATCTACGTGCCTCAGCCGTCTGAGGCCAACGCGGCGCTTTTCGATGTCAATCGCGTCGAAATCCTGCGCGGACCGCAGGGCACGCTCTACGGCAAGAACGCGGTGGGCGGCGTCATCAATATCATCACGCGGTCGCCGACCGATACTCTCAGTGGTTACCTAACTACCGAGCTTGGCGAACTCGGGCGGCGTCAGGTGGAAGCCGCCATCAGCGGTCCGCTCGTAGAGGATGTCCTCACAGGACGCCTCGCCGGCTACTTGCTCCAAACCGACGGCGCCTACACCAATCTCACGTTGGGCCAGGACGCGAACGACCAGGACGTTGGCGGGCTTCGCGGTTCGCTGCGATTCGTGCCGAGCACTGATTGGGAGATCAACTTCGTCGCCGACTACTCCAAGATTGAACAGGACGGCGTACTCAAGAGCACCATCGTCGATGTCCCGGGCACCCCGCTCATCCTGAAGGATTTTTTCCAGGCGCCTTACCCAACGCAAGAAACTGATATCCGCAGCGGCCGCAGTGGCTTTGCCGGCGCGCAAGGCATCGAGCAATGGGGCTCGAACTTGCGGGTTCAGCGCTTCACCGAGGCGGGCACAATCTCGTTCCTGTCGGGATATCGGGCCGAGGAGAGTTACAACAGCGAAGACGTCGATCGCATGCCGGCGGAGCTCAACACCTTCTTCGCGACGCAAGACTCGTGGGCTACGAGTCAGGAGTTGCGCTTTGTTTCCGACGATAGCGGGCCGTTTTCAGTGGGCGGG
>Ga0193717_1000848_pt1 | contig 19386 bp, 20 predicted proteins | sample U2c2metaG_FD_145900 | JGI IMG/M metagenome (GOLD analysis project Ga0193717, IMG submission 145900) | Soil microbial communities from a riparian zone of the East river system, Colorado, United States - U2c2 | ecosystem: Environmental > Terrestrial > Soil > Riparian zone | place: USA: East River...
GTTCCTCGAGGGTGTACCGGAGCCCCCCGAAATAAGCCGGTCGCGGGTTCCAGTATTTTAAGATGCCAACGATGCGAAACACGTGGCCGTTCATCACCAGCGTCTTGCCGACGTTGTCGCCGCCTCCGAACATCTGGCGATTCAGGTGATCGCTGATCACGGCCACCGGGGCTTTCCTCGTATCATCATCAGCGCTCCAAGCCCTTCCGTAGAGAAAGGGCACGTCGAGCATCGGGAAGAATTCGCCGTACACTGCGTAGCCCCGTGTATCGATGACGCTGTCACCGCCTTGTCCGTCCGAAGGCATGACCGCGCGCCACATTTGTATAACGGCCGACTGATAAGCGGCACGGTGCTGCCGCATTAATTCCATGGCGTCGGTATAAGTGAGATTGACCGGTGGCTCGCCGTCATCACGATGACCCGGGCCAAGCGCGTCGATCTGCGGCATAAAGAGGCGCGACGATTTCCATGGGATGGGGTCGGCCGAGAGACCACGAAAAACCGAATACATGGTCATCGATCCGGCAACGCCGAAGCCAATGGCCATGATTATCAGCGCGGTAAGCCCGGCGCTTTGCCGCAAGCTGCGCGCGGCCAGGTCGAGATAATAAGCAAACACTCCGATGTCCCCTTATTCCTTTCGGCCGCGATGATGGTCGGGCGGCAGCACTTAAGAATACCATCGCAAAGGGGAAGGTCATTTTTGGGGCGTGGTTATGACCGGCTTCTGGCTGTGGCGTAAATGACTCACCCTCGGATGCCGGCGCCGGCCTCCCGCAGGAAGCCAATAAGCCTCTACAGCGTAGCCGTCACATAGGTGTTGCGCCATACCGCGTCCGTTGCTGCGAAGCGACCAGGCTGGTGTGGTTTAGACCTGCCGGATTTGTGTAGGTCTGCCGATTTCGCCATGTGGCGAGTCCACTCTGGGAAACCGGCGCCAGGCGGCATTGCCGTCCTCTGCGCTACGGGGGAGTGCTCTAGTGGACCGGACGGCCTTCTGATTCGCGTCGGCTGGTCGCCCTGCCTCGTGCAAGGCGGGGGAACTCAAACGGCTTGCGTCGGGGGCAGGGCGGGGTGACGTAGGTTGTCGCTTGCAGGCGATACGCTACCAGAGTTCCTTACCCTGATAGGGTAGGCGTAGGCGTAGGCGTAGGCGGCAATAAAGTAGCTACTAATGCGGGGGATCATGCGCCGACGGTGTGTCGTCCAATCGGGGTGCGCCTATCGCGTTTTGCAGAATTTTGCTCTTAGTGTGCAGAGGACGCGAGAGGGTGGCGATGATTAGGCTCAAGGATGTGAATGCCGCACTGGATGAGGCGGAACGACACTTCGAGACGTGTTGGTCGTATCTGGTATCCATCAAGCGCGGGCAGTTTAAGCGCGACCGCGTGGCGCCCCTCGTCGAATTCCAGCCTCTCTTGGCGAGCGCGCTCTTTGGCTTGGCGACTATGCACAACTCGCTCGCGAAAGAGCGCCAAGAGCGGATTGACTCCAAAGCGAACTACTCGCGCGCTTGGTTCGCGCGACGCATGGCGTTTCTTGCGCGCCAGCAAAGGCGGATCGTCGAAGCCGTGCGCCTTGGGCAAAGCATTGGTGATGCTTACGCGTGGTTCTTCTATCAGAATGAACAGGACTTTTTGAGGCAGCACGCGCTGGAGCCAAGGGGTGGAGTGATGTCCACCGGCATCGGTGGAATTGGCGAACTGCAATTCGCGAAGAATGTGCGCATGATGGGGCCTCACTTGGTCTTGCATCATTGTGTTACGGGCATGCTTCGACTCGGGGACGTCACGCTCATTGATCTGAACGGCTTCAAGGTGGTAGGCATCGGCGAACTCAAGTCGCATTCGGACCGGCCGGGGCACGTCACCATTTCACTATCCGTGCTGGGGAGTCTACCTGCCCCCAATTTAAACGGCCCGGCCGACGACGGCACGGTCGCGGCCGCTCAACCTGACCTGATCAGCCGGCTCTCCCATGCGGCCAAGGCTCGTTTGGAGCGACAGATGGACCGGATACGTTCGTCGCATACCGTCGCAAAGAAGGCGCCTGACTCCACTATCGCGATTGAGTCGGAAGACCGTATGCAAAGTTTCAATACGTTGCTGGCGAAAGCTACGAAGTCGCGCGTATCCACCGTTCGTGCTGGCAAGGGGCTGACCCTGCTAGCCTACCGCCTCCCGACGGCACCGTTGTCCAAACGGCTGGGAAGATCGAGCGGGAGCCGGCTACCACGAGGCCTCGTTCGAGGCATCGCTAATATCGCGGGGAAGGTACAGGAGACCATGGTTCCCGGTCGCCAGGACAATGCGTTATTCATCGATTCTCTGTATTACGGGAGCAACGGCGCATTTGACTATCTCCCGGGGATGACGCACCCGTTCTGGTGGCCCGTCGACCCTGATGCACTCAAACCGCTGGTGTTCAAGCAGCTTGTCGTGTGCAGCATGTACAACCCGGCATGGCTTTTCAAGGAACTGGAGGCGACAGGTTTCGCAGTTGATACCTCCAATCCCAGAGAACCCCAGATCACCCGAACGTTCGGTGACATGCAGCTAAAATGTGAAGGCATTCCCTTCTATTTTTCAGCCATTCAACGCTACTTGATGGACGAGCAAGCCGTGGCCAACATGCTCGCACGGGTGGCGGAAGCCGCGGGCACCGACTCGGAACCGAAGCGAATTGATCTCCTATTCAGTCAGAAATTCGGGCGACCTGATTCCGCTGCGTGAGGGGAAGGATTTCAATGCTCTGGCCGCCTTTGAGCCGGAATCGGCGAAAGATTAGCTGACCTTCACTGAAGGAAGAACTCTTGCTACAGCTCGGTCGCCCCTGGCGTGGCACGGAGCAGATCAGGATGCCCAAAGAGCGTGTCAAGTTCCGCGCTTCCAAGCGTAGAGATCCCTCCATACTGATTGCGGAAGTGCGCTATGAACTTTCGCTGCCTATCTCGGCTTGTTCGGCCTTTTAGTGATCGGTTGTTCCCCGCGAAGTTGGCGGCAGCGTAGCGTTCCATTACCTGCTCTGGAATGGTTCTGCAGAAGATGGGGTCTATCTCTTCGGCGATAACTCGGCACAGATTAACTAAGGAGAATGCTTGAGCCTCATCAACCTCAGAAAATTGCATGCTACTGAATGAAAGCCCAGGAAGTTTAGTGGGCTGGCCATTCCAGAACTTGGCAATCTGATGCGCATGATCCTTGACTACTGTGCGCAGCGACTGGTGTGGACTATCGTTCGCGTGTGCGATGTGGTTTCGCCTCAACCGAAGGTACGTAATCGTCCTAATTAGAGGCTTGGGTGCCGAGCATCCCCGCCGAATGAGATTCTGCGCAAATTGTTCTTCGGGTTGGTCGTGTTTAGGAGTTTCCGCATCCTCAGGAATGAGATGTGCGCGAAACTCTTCTAATTCTTGTAGATAGTAAAGCAAGTACTCGACAGCTACGACGACGGTAAGCTTCCCAAGTGTCACGAGCGCCTTAGATCCGAATGATGCCAAATCCGAATTCGGCACATTGATGCGTGGTGCAAAGGGGTTGTCGGGAAAGCTTGTGCCTACCAGTTCGCCGGAGCGAGCCGAGGTTCGCATTTCAATCGGAGCTCGTGCCTCTTCTTGACTGAAAAAGGCATAGCACAGCTGATCGTTTGCCTCTGCGAACCTGTGCCTGTAGTGATTAAGTTTAGGCGTTCTCAGGAGCCGTGTCCTCGCGAGTCAATTTCCCGCACTGCAATTGGTCGATGAAGCAATGCTCATCTCTTCTGTACACATCGATTCTGGCTCGGGATGGCCCGGCCCGCGCTATACAAAGCCAAACAGCACTCGCCAGCTAGTGACACACAAAGACATTAGTCTCAGATGGGATGGTTGGTCACTCAATCGGGCGAACTAGCCACAACGCTTCCAAATCGATGTCCCCGCTGTCCGGCCGCATTTGCTGTTCTAGGATGTCCACCTGGACCACCATAGGTAAATCGAAAGCAGTGCCAGTGACGACGCAACATCCTTGCGTCATATTTGGAATAAGCGCCCGAGAAATCGGGTCCAATGTCGAGATTGTGTTGTCAATCAGGAAAAGATCACGATCATTGACGAGTCGATGGATGAGAAAATTGTGGATCTGGGAGACGATCGTAGGCGAGATATCGGCCGGCCGCTGGCTGGCCACCGTCAGGAAGACACCGAACTTGCGTCCTTCCTTGATTATCTCCTCGAACAACTCCAGTCGATAGTCCTTCCAAGCTTCGGCTTCGCGCGCCGACATCTCAGAGAGAATATTGTGAGCCTCATCGATAATGAGATGAAGGGTCTTATCGGGCGGCGAGGCCACCGTGCTTCGATGCTGCTGGTAGTAATGCCGCGCAACCAAGATGGGAATGATCTTCTTTGCGTCCATGTTGCAGCGCTTTAGTGAGATGACGGTGACCATGCGCTCGTGATCCACGTCGTCCATACCGACATCGACAATCTTTCGGAGCATCCCTATTGCACTTTCCATGCGCTTCATCATCGGAAGAATGTGATCAAGCTGTACCTGTCCGGAGCCGACATCGCGCATGAGTCCCAACTGGCAGCGCACTGACAGTTCGTCGAAGGTATTTAAACCAGTGAGTTCTTGGCTTTCTACGACGAGCCCGAGCGTGCGAGCGTAGGCCCCTTCGTCGGCGAACCAGGTATTAGTGCTGGGATTAGCGTTGGGAATATAGAAATGATTGGCGGTGCCGTGCCAATGGACCTTTTCCAGGGCGTCGGTCAGGTCGTCGAAGCCTAATTGTCGCGAGAGAAAGCGTGCGCGGTCGAGGAGTTCGGGCCGCGGCCTGGTCATGGTGAAGGCCTTCGTAAGGACCGATCGGAAGTACCGTGTCAAGGATTCCTGATGGTTCGCAAAGCGATTCCGTCCATCTACGACGCGTCCTAGAAAAGGCCGCTGAGTATGCTGCGTCGCCTGAAACAGCAGCGCAAGCGTCTCCACGTCCCAGAACTCCTCGACCGACAGGGTAATTTGATCGCCCACTGCGCGGCCCGTTGACAGATCCAGGACGCGCTTACGTGCCGCGCCTACGAGCTGACCCTGAGTATATTCGCCGTTAAAATCAATGAGCACGAACCGGCTTCGCTCGGACAAACCTGGCGGATCGCGTTCGAACAAGGCGGTGTAGAGCTTTGCCAGGGTATTGGATTTGCCACTGCCGGTATTGCCGAATATGCCGATGTGACTGTTGAATATACGAGTGAAAGGCAGGGCGACTGGAAGGCCTTCCTTTTGCAGGATACCGATCCTTACCCCGGGGGCATGCCCGGAACGGTCGAAGATCCGCGCAATGCGGTCGTCCGACAATAGGTGAGCCTCGTCCAGGATCATTGGCAGGAACTTAATCCCGTGATGGAACCGTTCGTTCTCGAAGTACCCGATCGGCCGCGCTTCCACTCGACGTACATACTCGATTCTTACCCCATCGGTCTCCATCCGACGCTCGTCCAAGAACTCGCCTTCGACCACGCAGATGATGTCGCGAAAGCCGCGTGCGATGGAGAGGTACTCGCGGATCGAAATGCCCTTTAGGCGCTGACCCCGGTAAAACAGAACGTCCTTGCTAGAGGCCTCGTCGATCCGCAAGGTGACTTTCGTGCCAGCTACCGCGATGACTTCACCCACACGGATCATGCGTCGGCTCCGACCACCGGCCCGGCAGGTGCGGGCGAGGCCCCGGTCGCGAGCATGGCGTTGAAGGCCTCGAAGTCGAGGTTGCCGTCAGTGACCGCCACGCAGGTGACATTGTCGTAGTCGGCAAACACCTTCGTCAGGCGCTCCCGCTCTAGCTCGTCGAAGCACGTGACGAAGACCATCAGCTGGGGATTGGACAGCGATCTCTTGACCAGGTTAAGGATGTGCTCGTCCGCGAAGGAAAAGCCGAAGGTGATCAGGACGGCATTCTCACGCTCTAGCTCGAAGCTCAGGAGGCGAAGCATCTGGTAGTAGTGCTCTTCGAACACGGTCTCATGGAACTTCCATTTTGTTGGATTGACGATGGGTAGCTTTTCGTAGGTATGCCAAAAGGCCGATATTTGCGCATCGGTAAGGTCAACTTCTGGCAGGTCCTCGTCGCGCCCGCCTGCGGCCAGCGCTTGCGAGAAGCGCGCTACTGCCTCGCGCGTGACCACATCGAGAAAATCAGCCGGCACAGCGTGATTCTCGTAGGAGACCAGAACCCGGTCATCGCTCCGTGACCAGTAAACTGAGCCGTGTAAGTTTATGAGGTTCAGCTGAGGGACCGCCTGTTGGCGACGCTCGAAGATGCCCGTGCGGATGAAGTAGGTGTTGTAGTTGCGCGCCTCGACCACATGCTGGAAGAAACCACGGCTACCATCGTTGACGACGAAGTCTTGACCGCCAGATGACATGACGCGGTTGGCGGCATGCGGCAGGCAGCCGTCATAGTTGGTCGTGAAGAGGTTGCAGCGTTTGTCGACACCGCGCCGGCGCTGGACCATCGCCAGAAGTGTTCTGACCAACTGCTCGTAATGTGCAAGGATCGGTGCGCAGTCGACATCCATGCGGAGCGCGTCAAACTGCATAGTCTGCGCCGGCAGGATGCAGGTTTGGTAATAGTGCATGAACAAGGCCGCGAGGCGCCGCTTGTCGCCGGCTCCTTCGTACTGCGTGGCTAGGGTCTCGAGGGTATGCAGACTGCTGTCGGCCCGCGTGACCTTGAGTGCGAGCGTGGGCAATAACCCAAAGGAAGCTCCTGAACCAATTAGCAGGTTGAGGTGCTTATCGTAGATTGCGCCTACGTCAAAACTCATGTGCAGTCCTTTGTCCATAGGGGTCGCGATTAGATCGCGGGGTATGGTGCGGATGTAGCGTAGCCGAGCTGCCTGGTCCCGTGGGTGCCCCTATCCATATTCGCGCGCAATGCAGCTCGTCAGCATCATGAGCATGGTTGCTAAACGTGCGGTGCTCGCGGGAGAACCGTCGAAGCCCAGTCAAATGACCAATCTTCTTGCAAGATATCGGCAGATGACGGCCGACACCCCAACCATAAGCTCGGCTTCCACGAGGTCGGGCGGATTGCCCTCGGTAAGGTGTCGGCCAAAGTTGGAGCTATAGGCCCATGCCTTCTCGGCGAGCACATCTATTGGCGGTGGAAAGATTCCTCGGTTTCGTTGAATTACCATTCCCAAGGTGTCCTTGGTTGCTGATTTCTCTCGAGCCAAACATTCGAGGGCAGCAAGTGCATGCTGGATGGCGCCGGTGATCTCAGGCACGGGTCATCTAGAAAGATCCAAGATAGCCTCGTGAAGTTCATTCGCGGACGTAGGGTGGCCACCATCTCGGAGAGCGTCACGAGCACTCGCCAGGGCATCCTCAGTGGCTTCCGCGCCGCGAAACTCGACCTTCCCATCACGAATCTGCCAACCAATTCCGGCCCGGCGAAAATAGCGATTGAGTTCGCTAGTGAACACCTCGTATCCGTTTGATCCCGGCACGGGGCGGGTCCCGGTCAAAAATGGGCTATTGGAGAGCAGATCCGCTATTGCCTCGACTACGTCGTAGACGTCGTACCATGGTGCGCCCCCGATAAGATCGCGCACTTCACCATCTACGTTCGGGAAGTCTGACCAATTGCGACCATCAGGCTCCTTAAACATCACTCGACATACAATTGACCGCAGGTTAGTAGGTGTAAGGCCAGCTTGGTAAGCAACATTGCAAATCACCGACCGTAGCTCAGATGACGCCTCGTATCGCGAGACGATCTCCGCATCCGCCGGCCCGAGGCCGTGGCGCTCACTGAACGTTGGCATAGATAGCTCCTTAGACTGACATTGGGCGCCTCTGGATTCGGCGACTGGACGACAAACCAACCACCTGACTCGGGCGGCCGTCAATTGCTCGCAGATTCAGCTCTCCGTTTCCGACGGCCATTCTTCGGGCACCAGGGCCGGCGGTTTGGTCCACGGGTCTTCGACCAAAGCGCTCTGAAACCACTTGTCGCGGAGATTCGCATGCTCGGTGACGATCAATTGGAAGCCCGGAACATCATCCTGGGTAAACTTGAGAAGCAGCTCGAATAGCCGGCGGACCGCATCGAGATCGGCGTCATTCTCGGTTTTTTGCACTGAGCCATCAGCGTCCTTGTAGACCTGCTCGGAAGGAAAGTAGACCTGGGTCGGCTGGTCGATCAGCAGGAAGCGCGGAATCGGGCGATTGTTTTTGGCCGCGAAGAAGTGCAGTGCGAGTAGCGCCGACAAATGGTAAGCAAGATGGTTCTCGCCACCCCCGGTTCGGGCCATCGGCACTGGGCGTTCCGGCCGATCGAAGATGATCGTCAACTGAGGCAGGTTGAGGCGAGCAGGATAAGGTCCGAACTCCGCATTGAACTTCTGGATGTACTTCGACATCTGTGCGGAGATGTTGTTGAGAATCGAGGTTAGGCGTTCGTTGCTATCGTCGTTGCCGATCTCGCCTTCGAGCTGCTCGACCTTCTTGTTAAGGCGGCGATTCTCTGCCTCCAGTCGGGTAAGATCCTCGTTCGGAATGAGCGTCTCAAGGAACAAACTGATGCGGCCAACAACGCGTGCCGCTGCATTATTGCGCGTGCCCATCTGGGCGATTACCTCGTTAGCCGAGATCGCCGCGGACACCTCAGCTTCCTTTTCTTTGATGGTGATTACGATTCCGTCCGCGTTGCCGGCAAGTTCGGTCAGGTAGGCTTCGAGTTTAGGTCGCTGACCTGTGGCGATACGAAGTTCCTTGTCGAGCGATTCGAGCTCGCTGAGCAAGACTGCGGCGATCGGTGATTCCAATGCCAGGTTCTTCTCGCTGAAGGGCCATTGCCATTCCCCACTATCGGAGCTCTTGGGCAAAGCCTTGATCGATGCCAGTCGGTCTAATTGTTCAGCGGCCTCGCTTTCGTAGCCACCCGATCGCTTAGCAAACTGTCGCGCCGCATCGATTCTCGTCTGGACGTCTCGGCGATCCTTGCGTAACTGTCCAAGCTCTTCCTCAAGAAGCGAAATCCGGCTGCCGTCGTCGTCGGGCACCGTATCGGGCTTCCACGACAATGCCGACCTCAAGGCACTGATGACATCGTCAGTACTCGGGCTCCCATCGGTATGTCCGATGACGCCGACCGTCTTGGCTTCCGAGTACAGGCCGATGGCCTGTTCGCGCGAGCTATCGATCGCATCGCGAGCTTGGTCTAGTTGCTTGACGTTGATCCTGAGATCTCGCTGCGCCGTGCGCAGCCGAGATTCCAATTCGTATCGATTATGTGACGAGACGCCAAACAGGATCGGGAGCGTGTCGCGAATCGCCTGGGGCTGGAACTGCTCATTCTGACGATAGAAGAGCTGGTCCTTGTTGGCGACTAGGCCCTGTTTCTGAAATAGATAGTAGAGCGTGTGCTTGACGTTCGCGTCGTAGCTGTCGCGGCTGTGGTCAAGCGCGACATTCGTACGATTCTCGGGGATGCCGAGCAGGCGCGACAACAGATCGACGATACCTTCATCGTCGGCATTGATGGCCATGTCCTTAAATGCAGGGACTTGCACGCTGATCCCTCGACGGACCATCGCCGTGCTGCAACTGGCGCCACCGCGAGGCGGTGACGGCTTAGCGATCAATATCTGCTCGTTTTCGAATTGGTAGATAACGGCAAACCAGGCTACCTTGTCACGTATAACACCTTCGGGAACGTTGAACGAGGAACGTCCCATGCAGTATTCGATGATCTCGGAGAGCGCGGACTTACCCGTGGACGAGCGACCAGTGATTACGTTGAGCCCATTCACGTTGAATAGGAGATCCCGTCGCCGGCCGTCGTGGCTGTAGATGTGGATAGATCTGATCTTCATGGGCGAATTCCGAAAGTGGTGTAAACGGTCGCCCGATCGGCGATTCGTGCGAATTCCCTTCCGACGATGCGCGCTACTTTTTGGCAGGAGACTGTCTCGTCGGTTCCGCTAATTGTCTTGCGCACCTTGTCGGAAACAGTCTGGATACGACCGTCACGCGTGACGCTGATACAACCTCGGTCCATGAGGAGACCGAATCCTTCGAACGCATAGGGCAGCATTTGCGTGACTCGGTCAGCGAATCCCACCATGACTTCCTGGTTTTTCTCTGCGGTCTTCAGCAAGTAGCTGCGTGGACTGCCGGCGATCACCTTGCGCGAATCTTTGTGCAGGCATAAGGGCAGTACCAGCAGCGACAGTGAGAAGGGCATGCCGCGGGCATCTCCTTCTTCGTAGCCACGCAGGGCGCGGAAGAGAATCAAGCCGCAGAACGCAGGATTAAACAGGTTTCGAATCTCGAAGGGGCGTTGGTCCCAGGGCTTCATGGGACCACCCCCAGCAGCTCGCCGAGGCGATCAAGAAATCTTGGATGCCAGTACACTCTGGGTGTTGGCGCTGCATTGGCCAGAATGTGAAAGCTGCCACGAAGTACGTAGGGCTCCATCACCCGGGCACGAATGCGCAGGGAGTCGATCTTTCCGGTCTCGAACTCAGCCCAGTTATAGAGCGAAGCACCGGCTTCACGAAGTGCGTCCTCAGCACTGCTGTCGTTCAGCTTCTCGAAGGCGACGTCCTTATAGCGGCTCCACTCATCGGCAAGCCGGTCCTCATATTCCTCTACCTCTCCTGACACCAGTAGGTTCTCGCGCGCCCAGGCGGAACGCTGCTCAAACGACCGGTAGTAGTCCAGGATCGAGCTTCGAATCCGGTTGGAGGAAATGCCGATCGCACGCAGTTGCGCCACGAACAGGCGCGGATCGGCCTCGGTATCGATCTCGTCGGCCGGTAGCTTTCCTCGGAAGGTGATGGGGAGATTGTCAGCCTTATATTCCTCGGCGAAGTTGGAAAGCTTGTCCGAAACCTCGTAGCCGAATATCTCTTCCGCCCTTGTGCCAGTTAACTGCTTGATCACTGCGTCAGTCCACCAGCCTTCCAGGCGCTCGAAAACGAATTCGCGGTGCTCGCGCCGGATGCTTCGCATGTGTTTGTCCCTGATGAGCGTGGGGATGTCACTGATGCGTGGGCTTCCATCGAGGATTAGGATCCGCTCAAGAAAATCCTGCTTCTCGGGATCGCTGAGCTCATTGAACATCGTGGCGATCGGTCCAATCAGCTTTGACGCCGACCGGAGCAGTGCGGCGGTTGCCAACTCAGTCAGTGTTGACGGATCGCCTGATGCAACAAGTCGTTCGGGGAGTAGGCGTGCGAGGAACGAATCGGACGATACGGTCCCGGTGGTGAATAAGAAGAACCGTAGATTCGACGCTACGCGGCCATCGCGTTTGTACCGAACCAACCAGATGTTGACGGACTTCCAGAAGTCGGTCGACAGGTCGGTCAGCCTGTCACCGATTGCCTTGTGTTTAAGTGAGGCCAGAGACTTGCTGCCTCCGCTGTCAACGAAATCGACGTCGTCATCCTTTTCCAGAAAGACAGCGGTATCTTCGGGCAACTGCAGCAGGTGGAGCAGGGCAAGGCGCGCCTGGTAGATATATCCCAGTCCCTGTTCCCCGGCTGCAAATTTGTCGGCGGGTGCCTCAGTCATGTCCAAGTCCTTGTGTTAACTCCCCTAGGGCCGATCAGGCGCTATAGCGAAGGGGAGGACGTATCCTCCGACGCGCCATATCTCAACTCTGTGTCGATTCCCCTAGGACTACGGTCGCAGACCGTCCCCGTGCCTACACGCCGTCGCCGATGGTAGCAAATCGTCTGAGCCTAGGAGCGGTAGAAGATGGCGAGCGCGAAGGGTAATCGCCGTCGCGCGTTAAGGCGTCGAAAAACTCGGCGCCGGAATTGAGTTGTAGGCATTCCCCTACAACCCCAGGCGACATTCCACTTAACCGCGTTAGGCGCACAATCCCAAGCGGCGAGTGGGTCCCGGAAGCCCCCCGGGAGCCCCCCGGGAGCCCACTACCGGGGAATCTTCCCAGAGCACAGTCGCGCACCCACCACCTATCCCTCTCGTAACGGCTTCAGAACGACATCCATTTCAGCCAGCAGATACGCTAGAAGGTCTTCGTGGACACCAGTCGGGGCAGTCTCCGCATCGCGGAGGGCAACCTCAAGATTCAAAGCAGCGTTGCCAATTGATGAGTTGTTGCCCGCCCAGGCAATCTCCCCAACCTGGCGGGCTCGGAAACGGGCTTCATCAAAGTCGCCCTCCGTTACGGAGCGGACGAGGTTGACGCTTTCGATTAGGAGTAGTTCCAGTTGGATGGCCATTTGGGGACGTTACCGGAGCTAGAGGCATGTTGAACGAAGAGTTTGACGCTCTGTCTGTCGAAGAGGCTTTGACTTGGATCGCTCACGCGATCGACCGAGCGGCTGACACGGTGGACGCTGAGCTTAACAACTTGGCGCTGGACCACTCGACGCGACTACTCGCAGGACAACATGCCAAGGAAGCCCAACGAGTACTGCTACACTACTACTGTGCGAATGCTTACGAGAATCGCGTGGATTTTGCGGCGGCGCGGGGAGCGTGGGATTGGGATATTCCCGACCTCGAAGCTGCGTTCCTTGAACTCCGCCGCGCGATCGCGCATCCTGCGTTCGATACCATAGACAGCATTCCGCGCTGCCAGATCCTCACCAATCTAGGCAATAAGCTAAGCGCGGTGGGCCGACCCGTCGAAGCGCTGGCTTGTTGGGATCGCGCTCTAATGATTCAACCGAACTTTGCGATGGCCTGGGGCAATCGTGGTTTTGGCCTTCTGCGCTATGCAAGGGGTCTCTATGACGGAGGGCATAGCGCGTTGCTCCTTGCAGCAGCGGGTCGCTCGTGGCGACGTGCAAGTGTGGAAGATCCCCTATACGACTCTGTTCACAGCGCGGAGCACGCGGAGTTATTCGCAAAGATGGCTGACCAGATTGGTGGAGAAATCGACCTTGCTAGCGCCGAATCAATTCTGGCTAAGCCCTTCTCCTTGGGACGATCGCGAAGCGAGAGGATGTTCAGGCAGTGGAGCTTGTCCCACCGGCTGTTCCTGAATCCCCTAAACGACTTAGGCATCGGTTCGATCGCCGCCAATGACGTGTTGCACCTTCCCTCACTGACAGTGCCTGTCGGACCGACGCGGGGCGGCCCTCCGGTGGTCATCGCATACTACAATCTGCTCAAGCAGGAGTTCGTATCAGCTCGATGGCTTTGCTTCGAAGGAATGAACGACTCCGCGACGCACTTTAGCGACGCTCATACGCATCTATATGACACGTTCGACTGGCCCTCCTACGCGCTGGCGACCGAGAAAACTAAGCAGGCTTTCCGAATGAGCTACGCGATCTTCGACAAGATCGCCTACTTTATTTACGTGTACTTCGGCCTTGGAATCAAGGAACGCGACGTCACGTTTCGTCATGTTTGGACGTTACAGCAGGGCAAGGATCGCCTTTTGAATACGATTTTCGTTCAGCGCGAGAACTGGGCGCTCCGGGGTCTTTACTGGTTGTCGAAAGACCTGTTTGAACCGGCGTTCAAGGAAGCTGCTGCGCCCGACGCGGAACTTCGAAATCAGCTTGAACATAAGTTCTGTCACGTAATTGAGGACGCGCATCCTGAGACTGCAATCGACGTTCCGCGTAACGCCATTCTCCGTCGTTCTGTTCTCGAAACCAAGTGTCTTCACATGCTGGGCATGGCCCGAGCTGCGCTCATATATCTGTCATTGGCGATCCACTACGAAGAAAGTGCGCAGCAAGGCGCGGGATCGCACAACGTGTTGCCAAGCATGTCGCTTACTGTCTGGAAGCCTCGAAAGCGCCTCTAATTCTCGTTGCGGACGTCATGATGCGTCTCGGTGCCGTCGCGCCCATCACAATCAAGTGGGGATGCGCATCCTCTGTTTACAGCGGCCGGCTTCCAAAAGACGCGGTTCGAGACTAGAAATCGTTTCCGGGTTCAAGCGGCGTCGAACCTAATTGGAAAGCTTCGGTCGTGATCTGCTCAAACTTGATTAACCGCCAAGATGGGTGCAGTGCCTTGCCGACCATAAGAAGGCGCTCGATCATCTGCTTAAGGCTTTTCTCCGACGGAAGGAGCTGCTTGCGCATGGCATCGGCGCCTTGCATTGCTCCCGCATAGATATGGGAGCCAATGGCCTCAATCGCTTGATCTAGGGCAACCTGTCGACCAAGAACCTTGCCGGCCAACATGGCCGGTTGCACCGTGTCCACATAGAACTTGCCGCGCAGCCGGATCGCAGTGAGGCATTGGTCAAAGCGTTGCTGTTCGATGATTAATTCGATCAGAATGTTGGGGTCAGGCCCATCAACGAGAAAGAATAGTTCTTCGATCGGGATGCGCTCATGAACAGGCGGGGGCTCCCATGCAGGCATCACCAAAGCTTGCTCGTGCGGCGTCTTGTACTGGCGCAGCATTCTCGCGGAAGTAACCACTTCGTTCCATTGCGTGCCGAGGACGAGCAGGGCGCGGTTTAACGCTGCCCGTTGGCGATCTAATTCCTTGAAGCCTTCTTTTTGCTCGGTCAAACGGAATGCGAACATCGCCCCAAAAAAGGTCGAAACCAGAGGAATAAACCATAGGAATGCCTCCTTGCCGGTGAATACGCCTGACCAGACCAAGAGCGTGGCTAGAAAACACAGCCCGGAACAAACTATGACGTAGGGAGCCAAACGTGACGCAGAGCCCTGGGATATCCGGTTCACTATCTGTCCCTATGATTTATTTGGGCCGACTACTTTTTTTTGCTCTGCCACGTTAAGGCCGCCGAAGAAACGGAGCAAACGCCACTAGCCCGGGATGAAGGCGTTGTTCCGCAGATTGTTAAGCAGACCTGCGAGCGCATGAACGCCGTATCGACCTATGGAATACATTCAACGAGTGAAGCGTCCAAGTGTATCCAGTATCTGATCTTTCTCGGAATCGGTGAGCGAGTGGAATTCTGAAATTAGCCGTGCCAGGCGCTCGCTGTCGGCTAGAAAGTAGGCCGCAGCGACGCCTAACGCACCGGCCATGCGTTCGATCGTCGCGAGGTCTGGCTCATGCACACCCATCTCATACCGGTTGATTCGGGTACTTGCCACGAATGCATCCAAGCCTGCTTTTACACCAAGCTGTTTCTGAGAAAGACCACGGGCCTCGCGTACTGCTTTTAAGCGCTCACGAAAGATCGTGCGAAGGTCGAGGCGGCCAGGCATAAGGTTAGTCGCGTAGAGGGGTCTACGAGACTCGTAACTTTGCCTTGCCTGCGATACTACGAGTTTCGTAGTATCGCAGGCAACCAATTTAACCGGATCTAGCGCGCATGTTTGTGCAGCTCATTCTGGAGGATGGAGAGGGTATCCCGATAATCCTTGGTGAAACAACGAGGGAGGCCTGGTTTTTGCAGTACGAGCGATCCACGTACACCGGATCGTTGCCAGTCTTGCGGGCGAGGTTGTCCGAATGCATCGAAAGCTCCCTGAGAGAGTGCTTAGATGCCGACCTTAAGCCACCGACTGACGCTCAATTGCGCTATGCGGCCAACATTGCAAGGGAAGTTGGCGTGCCCCTACACGCAGAAGCACTTAGATTCCGAGGTGCGATGGCGGAGTTCATTGATCGATACGTGGCGTCCTTCAATCGGATCCGGGAACGTCGTCGCGCAACGCCTAGTGATGAAGAATCTTCAAGCTAGCGCAAGTGCTTTCGACCAAAGGGAGAAAGGAGAGGACTTGGGCACCACACCAACCGATGACGACGATCGCCTTACGCAGCGCTCAATACTAAAGGAGTAGAAATGACCAAACCACCATGTGCCAAGATCGCAAAAATAGGTGGCCAATTATGTGTGCCGATACCCAAGACGATAGCTCACAGTAACGGTTGGATTGAGGGCAGTGTTGTATATCTCCATAGCGCCGGTGCGTTAGGGCTTTGGCTGATATCCGATGATCAATCCGAGCTCTTAATAGAATTGGGAGAACTGGCTGCTCGCCTGACCACTGGAGCGGCAGAGGCTAGGGCGAGTGTCGATCGCGCGGTGGAATCAGGTAAGGAATGAACGAGTACCGGAGGTCGTCGCTAGCTTCGGTTGTCGTGCGGCCGGTGCGCACCTGGACACGCTAGTCGTCCTAGCCAGCGTTTTCAGCGGGGCCGCCACCAGTCCCAGTCCGTCTGATTTATCATACCCAAAGCCAGAAGGGGGAGGGCAGGGACATGCGAAACAGGAACAGCTGCAGCCTGGTCTTCGGGTTGGGGTTGCTGGCGGGGTGTTCCGGGGGCCAGCCCTCACCCGGCACTGCAGCCACGCCACCTCTGAGCATCTCTGGCACGTACGTTGCCTATGGTCACGATGCAACGACAGATCAGGTCTTCATCGAGGCCCTGCGCATCACCCAATCAGCTCCAGGGCAGTTCACAGGCACTCTAGAAAGCACGGATGTGAACCAAGCCGGGCAAACCAAGATCGGCAGCAAGAACGTCAGCGGTTCCTTCGATGGCACCCACGCCACGATTGTCTTGGATGAAGTTATTGGTCACATCAACCGCAACGCCACGTTGGCGCCTGGTTCAATCACGATGACGTGGATGCAGCAGAATGGTCAACTTGCCACCGAACGCTTCGTCGCCAAGACCGACGCTGATTACGGTGTGATACTCGACAAGCTGCGGGGCGCTGCAGGAGGGCTTGCTGCCCAGGCTACCGCAGCAACTAACGCCAAGGAAGCGGATGAGCAAGCGGCCAACCTGGTGCAGCGTATCCAACGTTTCGTGGCCGCCGAGGCGAAGTGGAACCTCACGTAGTACAGACCCGTCACGACAAAGCCGCAGATTACGGCAAAGCTGGCGTGGCGCGGGTGCAGCAGTTAATGGTCACCCATGACATGGCGGCCAAGGGGCAGGCGATGGCGGTGTTGGGCCAAATGACCGTGGCGCAATCGCAGCTTGACCTCGGGATCAACAGTACGGATCAGGAAGTCGCTCAGGTGAGAGACCAGTTCGCCAAACTCGACGCCGAACTAAGGGGCACGCCATGCCTCACTACCACTGGCACCTTAGCGACTAGGGCTCCGCCGTCCTGTGCGCCACTGCCCATACTGATATCGCAGTATCAGGCGGCGAGGCAACGGGCGGAAGAACTGCAAACCCAGATGCAGCGTATCGACACAGAGGCGAAGGACACCCTGGCGAACCGGGTGAAAGAAGCCGAGCGCGCCACTCAATCGCAGAATTGAGATGGCCGCCCTGGTGGCCACCTTCAATTCGCTGACCGCGATGTATGCGCGGCGCCAGATCTACACCTCCGCCCCGGACTTTCGGTTTGTGGACGGGAAAAACACCCAACGGACAGGCCATGAACTCTTGGCCTCGATGCAAGGGCAGTCTCCAAACGAGGACACCGAGTGACGCTTTTGGACAGTTCAAGAAGAAGCAGGCGGCGCCGGTTCGGCTATCCGAAGTGGAGGTCGCTCCACCTTTGCCTCGGGGAGCGCACCAAGTTGTGCCAGTTGATCCCTTGAACTGCGGTATGACTCATAGAACTGCGCCCATCTGTTGAAGCCACCCAGTTCACCGACGGCACGGATCATCGCGACATGGGATGCCGTTAGCAGGGCCACGTGGGATTCGAGCTCAGCGATACGCACATGGCAATCTGCCAGTCTGCTGGCAGCAGCGACTCCGGATAGTTTGCCCGACCGGCCACGCCACCGACGGAACTCGGCTTGTCGCTCCTGGTATTCGGCGAGCATGCGGCTGCGATCTGTGCTTCGTGTGATAGATGACGCGGCGTTGATCCACGGATGCAATCGTGCGACCGCTCGTGCGGTAATATTTTCGTCACGAGAAAGAAGGTCATCAAGCACTTGGCGCATTTCCGGATCGGTGTCGAGTTGGGATTGTTTCAAGCGGTCGTTATCCATCCAAGACTCCAGTACGGTGCGGAACGGAGAGATCGGGACCGTCGGGAAACGGCTTCTCGCCTTGTTTGGCTTCCAAGAGTTTGCGCACGCCCTCAAGCCTGATCTTGGCGTGCTGAATTTGATTTGTGCGGCCACTGCTTCTTGAAGGCTTTTCTTCTGCTTTCTCGACAGCCGCGGCCAACTTTAGTTCAAGGGTGAGCAAATGGCGCCGATTCTCAGGTAAATTAGTTGCCGAAAGGTGGCGGCAACCAGAGAAGCACTCGAGATGCTTCGGGCATGGATCGACAGTAAAGCTGTTCAAGCAATGCCCGTAGGGAGTGGCGTGAAACCCATCGGCCTCGACTTTTAGGAATTCGAACGCCGCAGCGTCGCCTTCGTTGCGTTGGATGTGCTTGAACGCGTCCACGATTGGTCCGCTCGCCTTGCCCGTCTGGATCATCTTGGCGACCGTAGTGGCCTTCTCCCCGAGTGCCATCTCGACTTCGATCGGAAGCTCAAGCTGATCGAGTTCTTCGGCGAGACTGCGATGATCGTACTCATAGCTCTGAGTGGCACTGCGGCGATTGAAGCGCTTAGAGATGATGGTGTCGGCGACCCCCAGCCGAAAGAGTTCGGTGTTCTGCAGGTGACGCAGCATGTGGGATGTCAGCACCAATTCCCTGTCCACTTCGGACTGCCCATAGAGCCTGAAAAGAGTATTGCGAGATTTCTGTTCACCTAGAACCATGTTTACCAACGTTGCGTCAGGGCGGCCAACGGCTATGTATCGGGTGATATCGCATATGCCGTCATTTCGCTCCTCCGCCAGGGATCGCTTTGGATGGAGAAACAGAAATTCCCAAGAAGCAAAGTCGCGATCCGATAGCCTGAATGGATCTGTGTCGGGCAACTTCGACGCCGACGCGCGAAGGTAATTTTCTAGCTCGCCAATTCTGACAAAAACCTGGCTCATATCACGCTGGATAGAGGCGGCCGTGCCGCTGGCATCTCGTAGAGTCACCGCTCCGCCATTCCCCTCTGACTTGGCCATGCGGCGGAAGTACATGCGCGCAGTGTCACCCATCGTTGCGCCTTGACGAGCATGCAACTGCTCTTGCATTTTTTGTAGCTCATCAAAGCACGCCGGCGCATAATTTTTACGACACTTCTGTATCCAGTGCCGCTTCTGCTCCAAGCGAAGATCCAACCAAATTGCGTTCCCTGTAAGCAAAGTATAAATCTCCGTGGTGGAGACGAGCTCATTGGCTTCAAACTGAGGTAGGATGCGTCCTCTTTCCGTCTGCTTCCTGAGCGTTGTTCGCAGCGGTCCGGTAATTTCGGCCACGCGACTCAATGTGCTGGCGACGATCTCCTCAAACATTCGAGGAACGTAGTGCGTCTTATCAATAAGCACGGTGCTGTCAGCGTTCTTTGCCTGCTGCTTTTCCGCAAAATGTCGGATCAGCAGAGATTGCGAGTAACCGCCAACCTCGCCTGCAGGCCGTTGCTTGGCATCGTAGTAGTGC
>Ga0193717_1000850_pt1 | contig 19343 bp, 17 predicted proteins | sample U2c2metaG_FD_145900 | JGI IMG/M metagenome (GOLD analysis project Ga0193717, IMG submission 145900) | Soil microbial communities from a riparian zone of the East river system, Colorado, United States - U2c2 | ecosystem: Environmental > Terrestrial > Soil > Riparian zone | place: USA: East River...
GTGAAGGCGCCGAACTCGATCCAGCGGGCGTAATTCTCATCCGAAGGACGGCCGACGAAGCCACCGCCATCCATGCCCCATTTCCATTCGCCCAGGCTGATGGCGCTGAGCATCCTCTCGCGCTGGCTGGCCATGCTGTCAAAGCCGGTGTCGATGTCGCCCGACCACATGCCATAGGCATAGCGCTGCGAGCCCAGGTAGAAATTCCGGTTCAGTGACCATACGCGTAGCTTCGAATACGCCCGCTGGCCTTCGTAGAGGCTGCGCTGCATGTTCATGAACTGGTAGTCGTCGCCCGTATCGTCGGCTTCGTCGTTCCACCAGCCCACGATGCCGGTATCGAAGGAGTGCTTGAGCGTGTCGTTGAAAAACCACCGGCGGGTGTCGGGCTTGTTGAAGTCGAGGTCGCGCACCATCTTGAGCGAGAAGTAATCGCCCAGCGCGGGCTTGGCGTCGAACCACAGGTGGTGGTCGGTGGCATAGCGGCCCTGCACGCTGTCCACCAGGATGCGCGGCTTCATGATGCCGGCAAGCTTGATGCCCTGGGCGTCCAGCTGCGTCTTCAGCCGGCCGCTGGGACCATCGGGAAACTTCCTGTCGTTCCAGCGGAACTCGCCGTAGTTGTCCTCGCTCCAGCCCTTCCAGTCGAAGTCCAGAGTCATGTTGTCGATCGGGATCTGCTTCTGCCGGTAGGTCTTGACGATGTCGAGCAGTTCCGCCTGGTCGATGCCGAACTGGCTGTTGATGAAGCCCATCGCCCATTTCGGAAAGATCGGCGCCGGGCCGCTGAGCCGCGACAGTGCGGAAAAGATCTCCGGGGGCGTGCCGGTGATCAGGTAATAGGTGAAGTCGCTGCTGGGAAATCCGTCGACTGTCAGCGTGCCGCCGTCGAGGTTGAAGCGCGCGGGCCGCGCATCCACCAGCACGCCGAAGCCAGCCGTACTCCAGGCGAACGGTGCGCCGGCGTAGCCCTGCTCGCCGGATTTGGCCACCTGCACGCCGTGGCGCAGCAGCCCGGCTTGCGAAGGCTCCGTGGCGAAGTAGCCGCGGATGCCATAGATGGGATCCGAGGCCGCATGCGTGAGCACGATGCGGCCTGAGGCCAGCGACGCGGTGTCGGCCTGGGTCAGTAGTGGCTGGCCTGCAGGCGTGGTCAGATTAAGCGTGCCGGTGGCCTTGTCCCAGCGGGCGACGAACCCGGGTGCCCTGAGCGCCACGGCCTGGGCGGTGTCTTCCAGCTTGTCCGGTGTGACCGGCTTGGGCTGCGAATGCGGGTCGATCACGAAGGCCGCAGGCGGGGGTGGGGCACCGGCCTGGCTTACGTGCACTTGCAGCACGTTGGCGGCTACCTGCCGCAGGGTGATGGTTTGCCGTTCCCTGGTTACGGAAATTCCGCCATCCACGCCACGGGCCGTGGGGTCGGCACGGATGGACGGGGCGGCGAGCAGGGTCAGGATGAGCCCTGCGGCGATGACAGTCAGGTAGCGGCGGACAACGGGCTGTCCCATCGGATTGCATCCCTTTGCGGTCGAACGCCAAGCATAGGCCAAGCCGGCGTGAAGGGTCGACCCGGGCTTGTTTTGGCTCGACTTGGACCTTACACAGTGGTCTAGTTGGCAGGACGCCTTGTATCCCCACAAAAGGAAGTTGCCGCCATGCACCGAGTCGCCCGAAACCTTGTGCTGTCCTGCCTGTCCACCGTCGCCGTCGCACCCACGCTTGCCATGGCCGCCACGCCCACCGAGCAGGCAGTGCTGGCGCCGATCCAGGCGCTCTTCGACGGCATGGGCCGCTACGACAAGAACGCCATCCTGGCTGAAGTACAGCCGGAGGGTAGCGTGGCCTTGCTCCGCGGGGGCAAGGTGGTGCGCATGACGCTCGCCCAGTTCGCTGACCATATCAAGCCCTCGAAGGACCGCATCGAGGAACGCATCCACGATCCGTTGATCCGCATCGACGACGACATCGCCATGGTATGGGCGCCCTACGAGTTCCTGCTCAACGGCAAGGTGGTCCATTGCGGGACCGACGTGATCAACCTCGTGCGCGATAACCAGCGCTGGGTGATCTCGGGAATTTCCGATAACAGCCGTAACAACTGTCCGTCTTCATAAAGCAAGGAGAACTACCATGACCGCCACTACCGAACGCGCCGTGCTTGCCGGAGGCTGCTTCTGGGGCATGCAGGATCTCATCCGGCACCAGCCGGGGGTGGTCTCCACGCGCGTGGGCTATACCGGCGGCGACGTGAAGAACGCCACCTATCGCAACCATGGCTCGCACGCCGAAGGCATCGAGATCATTTTCGATCCTTCGGTCACCAGCTACCGGAAGATCCTGGAGTTCTTCTTCCAGATCCACGACCCGAGCACGCTCGACCGCCAGGGCAACGACCGCGGCACGTCGTACCGGTCAGGCATCTATTACACATCCGATGAGCAGAAGCGCGTGGCCGAAGACACCATCGCCGACGTGGATGCCTCGGCTCTGTGGCCGGGCAAGGTCGTGACCGAAGTGGCGCCCGCGGGGGACTTCTGGCAGGCCGAACCCGAGCACCAGGATTACCTGGTGCATTACCCCACGGGCTATACCTGCCACTTCATCCGCCCGGACTGGAAGCTCCCCGAGCGCGCAAAAGCGTGATGCGCACTTAAGCGGCATCGTGGAAGATGATGCCCAGCGTGTGCCGGTGGCCCGAACGCAACCGGCTCACGCCATGGCGCATCTTCACCCGGTAGACGCCCCGCGCACCCTGCACGGGGCGTTCGTTCACCGGGAACACCACCGCATCGCCCTTGCGCAAGGGCACCACTTCCGCCCGTGACTGCATGCGCGGGCGTTGCTCGGTCAGCACAAACTCGCCTCCGGTGAAGTCCACGCCAGGCTCGGACAACAGCACGGCTACCTGCAGCGGGAATACCAGCTCGCCGTAGATATCCTGGTGCAGGCAGTTGTAGTCGCCTTCGGAGTATTGCAACAGCAGCGGTGTGGGCCGTCGCTGGCCGGCGGCGTGGCAACGTTCCAGGTAGTGGGCATGATCCGCCGGGAAGCGCGATTCAACGCCCAGGGCCTGGTTCCATCGATTGGCCACGTCAGCCAGCTGCGGGTACAGGCTCGTCCGCAACTGTTGCACGAGGGAGGGCAGGGGATAATTGAAATACTGGTATTCCCCGCGGCCGAATCCGTGGCGTTGCATCACCACCCGGCTTCGAAAGTGGCTGCCATCCGCGTACATGCGCGATAGCTCCTGGCAATACGCTGGCGACAGCAGGCCAGGGAGCACGGCATAACCCTGTGCGCCGACCTGCGTGGCGATGTCGGGGACTTCCAGGAGCACGTTGGCTGGTGAATGCGGCTTGGCGTTCATGAAGCAGGTCCGTTGGGCATGCCTGCAGTGTACGAAGTCGAAGAAGAAGAAGTCCTCCCGTCGGTTGCTGTTGAATTCATCGCCGCCCGGACACAAGAGGTTCCTCGCCTTCCTGGTCGTTTCGCCTACACGCTGTAGGCGACGGCGCTAGTCATTGCTGCCCGACGCCGATAGTCCTCGCATCGGCGGTTGCCTTACGTTGTCTCGCCCTGCAGCGGTGGTCACCGACCGAGCGATGTCATGAAAGAAATCGACCAGGCCGTCCTGGCCCGCGGTTGCAGCAGTGCGGCATCGTACGCGTTCCTGCCCTACCTGCCGATCTGGATGATGGGTGGGCAGGCTTATGGTGCTGGTGTCATCGGTACGGTGGTCGGCTTGCACATCTTTGCACTGCGGGCGGGCGGGGTATTCAGCCGGCCTGCAATGCAGCTGGTCGGCCGCGCCAACGCGCTGCTGGCCTGCCATCTCGTCGCCGCGGCAACATTGGCGCTACTTATCGGATCAGCCTTCATCGGCATGGCCACGGTGCCGTGCCTGGTTGCGTTGCTCGCCCTCAATGGCGTGGCGACCTCAGTGGGAAACGTACTGACCAAGGCGTTCATCGCCAGTCACGCCGGGAAGGAACGTCGGGTCCATGAATTTGGCAAGCTGAACCGGGCGATCAACGGTGGCGCGGCGCTTGGGGCGGTTGCCGGGTCGGTGCAAATGGACGCCGTGCCCGACGGCTTCGCCATCATTTCATTGCTGCTGTTCGGGTTGGCGGCCGCCTGTTCGCGTGGATTGCCAATGGATGTGGTGCGGAATGGCGGCATGTCGTGGTCGGTTCGGGACTTGCTCGGGCATTGGAAGGTAAAGGCGGCTTTCCTGGCAGTCACTGCCACCATCTGGCTTGGCTACGCCCAGTTCTTCACTGCCTTGCCCGTCTACGCGATCGGCACGGCAGCGCAGGCCTTCATCGGCGCGTTCTTCGCGATCAACGCGGCCCTCATCGTAACGTTCCAGGGCAAGGCATTGCGGGCGGTCCAGCCGTTGCTTGGCGGCCCGCTGGGCCCGTGTCGTGTATTCGCTGGCAGCGCGGTCCTGATGGTGGTCGCGTTGGTGGGTCTGATGGCGACCCACGGCGCGTTGTGGCCGGTGCTGTTCGCCGCCATCGTCATTTTCACCCTGTCCGAACTGCTGTGGGCTCCGCTCCTGGACACCTGGACGGCGTCCGTTTTTGGACAACGCCACCTGGTCGAGGGATACACCATCGCTGGCCTGTCCTGGGGGCTTTTCGAGGCGTCCGGTGGGGCACTGAGCATCTATTACTACGCCGGGGTCGATCACCAGGGGAGCGTGCCCTGGTCGTACCCCATCCTGGTTACGTGCCTGCTCGTCACCTTGGCGGGCCTGGGCATGCGCTACGTCAACCTCAGGCCGCGCTACGCCGAATGACACGACCTGGCTCAACTGAACACCACGCAAGGATGCATCGCATGAAAACCATCGCCTTTATCGAAAGCAACGCCAATGCCCATGGTCTCCGGGCGCTTCAGGTTGCCAAGTCACTGGGCTACAGGGTTGTGTTCGTCTGTACCAATCCTGGCTTCTATCGCGCGTTCGGTGGCAACGCCGGCGTCGACCCGCTGTCGGCCGCCGACGAGATCGTCACCGCGCGCAATACCTACTCGGCCGCCTGCATCCGCGAGGCGGTGGGCGAGCGGCGAATCGACGGTGTGGTGGCTTTCGGCGACTACCATCTGATCCCGGCCGCCGAGTATGCACGCATGCTTGGCCTGCCACATGGTGACATCGACGCGTTGAAACGCGGGCGGCGGAAGGACCTGATGCGTGCCTGGTTGCGCGAAGCCGGCTTGCCCGGTCCAGGCTTCGCCGTGCTCGACGAGATCACGGCCACCACATCGCCGGTTGGCTATCCATGCATCGTCAAGCCGGTCGACGATAGCGGCAGCGTGGGCGTCCATCGCGCCGACGACGATGCCGGCTTCGTCCGCGCGTTGCGCGACGTCCTTGGCATGGCAGTGAACAAGCGCGGCTTTCGCCTGGCGCGCAAGGCCGTGGTCGAGCGCTTCCTCGAAGGTACCGAGATGAGCGCCGAGGCGATATGGACGAACAATGGCTGGGCCATCCTCGGCCTCAGCAGTCGTCGCAACGCCGGGCCTATCGGCGCGTCGGAAGTATCGCTTACCTTTCCGGCCGATGTGGACGATGCGGTGGCCGCTGGCATTCACCACGAGGTGCTCGCCTGGCTCCGGGCATCGGGCCTGGATTTCGGCGGGGCCCATGTGGAGTTCCGCCTGGGGCCTGATGGGCCGCAACTGCTCGAGATCAACCCGCGCCTGGCAGGAGCCAGGTTGACCGAGCTCATCACCGTGGCCACTGGCTTCGACCCGGTGGCCTACGTCATCGCACAGGCGGCCGGTGACCATCTACAGCTGCCGGACTGCCCGCTTGTACCTGCGCGCGCGGCTACCATCGAGTTCCTGGTGGCTCACCAGCTCGGCACGCTGCGCTCCATCGACGGCCTGCAGGCCGTTCGTGGCATGCCCTTCGTCCAGTCGGCCGAGGTCACCGTGAGCGTGCCGCGAGAAGTCGCTCCTCTCCTTACCAATCATGATTTCCTGGGCTTTGCCCTTGCGGTGGGCGCGACGGCCCATGATTCGATGCGCCACGCCAGCGAAGCCGTTGGCCAGTTCAAGCTGGACATCGCCTAGATGCGCCCGAAACATGCCATGGAAGGGGTGATCGACCTTCGCAGTGATACGTTGTCGCGATTCACCCGGGACGACCTGGACCACATCGACCTTGCCAGGGTGGGCGACAGTGGCTTCGACGAGGATCCCTACGTCACCGAGCTGGAAGTCTACTGCGCGAGAATGTTCGCCAAGGAGGCGGCGATCTTCATGCCCTCGGGGACGATGAGCAACCAGGTGGCGTTGCGCGTACTCGCGGCGATGGGCGATGAAGTCATCACCGCCGCGGGCTATCACATCAATTTCTTCGAATCGTCCCAGGTTGCCGCCTGCAGCGGCATCGTGCTCAATCCGTTGCGTCCCGCTGATGGCATCCTGCGGCGGCAGGACATCGAGCAAGCCATCGACGAAAAGGCGCGGTGGGGACCGGTCTATGCCGAGCCACGGGTGGTGGCGGTGGAAAACAGCATCAACGCCCATGGTGGCACGGTGTTCCCGTTCGACGAGCTCGTCGACATCTCGCGGCTTTGTCGCGAGCGCGGACTGTCACTTTTCATTGACGGCGCCCGCCTGCTCAATGCCTGCGCCGCGACAGGTCTACAGCCCGATGCCTATGCGGCCCAGTGCGACATGGTCACCCTGTGCTTCGCCAAGGGGCTGGGTGCGCCGTTCGGTTCCATGCTGATGGGTTCAGCGCATCACGTTCGCGATGCCAGGAAGTTCCGAAAATGGCACGGCGGCGCGATGCACCAGGCGGGACTGATGGCGGCCATTGCATTGAAGCGCCTTGCCGGTTGGCGCGATCGCCTGGCGGCGGACAATGACAACGCACGCGTGTTGTCCCGGTTGCTGGATCCTTCCTGGACGCAGCCCTACGAAGCGCAGACCAACATGGTTTTCCTCACTGTGCCTGATGCATCGCGCCTGGCGAGCGAGCTCATGGAGGCTGGCGTGCTCTCGCTGGCCTGGACATCTACCCAGTTGCGCTTCGTTACCAGCAACCTTGTGGATGGCGATTCGATCCGCAGGGCGGCCTCTATCATCAACCGGTTTGCAGCCAGGGGCCTTGGCAAGGCCAGCACGGGCTGACCGGCGATGCGCCGGTCAGCCAGTCGGCCACTTCACGTCGCCGACTTTTGGCGAAGATTGGGCAGGAAGGCCGCCAACAATCCAATCGCCGGCAGGAACGCACAGATCGCATAGACCGTCTCAATGCCCCACACGTCGGCCACTTCACCCAGCACCGCGGCGCCCAGGCCGCCCATGCCGAACGAGAAGCCGAAGAACAGGCCCGAGATCATGCCGATCTTGCCCGGGACCAGTTCCTGGGCGAACACCACGATCGCCGGGAAGGCCGAGGCCAGCAGCAGGCCGATCACGATGGTCAGCGGCATGGTCCAGAACAGGTTCACGTGCGGCAGCAACAGGGTGAATGGCAGCACGCCCAGGATCGAAAACCAGATCACGTACTTGCGGCCGAAACGGTCGCCGATCGGGCCACCGGCCACCGTGCCCACGGCCACCGCGGCCAGGAAGGCAAACAGATGCAGCTGCGCCACTTCCACCGATACCGAAAAACGGTGGATGAGGTAGAAGGTGAAGTAGCTGGTGAGGCTTGCCAGGTATACGTACTTGGAGAAGATCAACGTCAGCAGGATGGCAATGCCGCGCATCGCTTCGCGCTTGGGCAACTCAAGCACGCCTTCGCGACGCGTGGCACTTTTCTTCAGGCGCTCCAGGCCGTGGTGCTTGTACCAGGTGCCCACGTTCCACAGGATGCCGCATGAGAGCAATGCCAGCAGGGCGAAGAAGGCCACACTGGATTGGCCCCAGCGCACGACGACCACCGCGGCGGCCAGCGGGCCCAGCGCGGATCCGGCATTGCCGCCTACCTGGAATAGCGACTGCGCCAGGCCGTGCCGGCCGCCCGCGGCCATGCGCGCCACGCGAGACGACTCCGGATGGAACACCGACGAGCCCAGCCCCAAAAGGCAGGCACCGAAAAGCACCATCGGATACGCATGGGCGGCCGACAGCACCAGCAGTCCCGCCAACGAGAACAACGTGCCGCCCGGCAAGGCCAGGGGCGTCGGACGCTTGTCCGCATACAGGCCCACCAACGGCTGCAGGATGGACGCTGTGAGTTGGTAGGCCAGGGTGATCATGCCGATCTGGCCGAAGTCCAGGTGCAAGCCGCTTTTCAGGTTGGGATAAATGGCCGGCAGCAGCGACTGCATCATGTCGTTGAGCAGATGACAGAAGCTTATGGCCAGTATCACACTGAAGACAGTCTTGCTGGCCGCTCCCACGGCGGTTGCGGCCACCGTGGGCGGAGTGATGATGGATTCGGCGGCAACGGGCACGGGCGGGGCGAGCGGCTGCTCCGCAATAGGGGTGGACATGGCGGGGGTTCCTGAGCTGACCTGATAAGCATATGCTCGCCTAAGCCGTCCCGCATCCTCGGATAGGCCATTCATATGTGCGAGTGGGACAATGCTTTTTACCCGGACCGACCCTAACGATTTTGACGGCGTGCCCCGTCCGGTGGTGGCGGTGAAGAACGACTTCCCGCCTTCGCATGAACTTGCTCCTCATACCCATCGCCGCGGCCAATTGCTCTACGCCGCCAGCGGCGTGGTCGTGGCCAGTACGCCGGCCGGCGCCTGGGTGGCACCGCCCGAGCGTGCCGTATGGATACCGGCAGGCACCGCGCATGCCGTTCGCATGGTCGGTGCGGTTAGTACGCGCAGCGTGATGGTCGATACTTCTGTTGCCACGACCTTGGGGAACGAGTGCCGCGTGCTGGGTGTGTCGCCCTTGCTGCGAAGCCTGCTGGTCGAGGCCTGTGAACTGCCCAGGGAATACGACCTGGACGGGCGCGACGGGCAACTGATGACCTTGCTGGTGGCCGAACTCGCCCGTGCCCCGGTGATTCCGCTGTCGGTGCCGTTTCCGACCGCGCCGGCCATTGCGCGCAAGTGCCACGCCTTCCTTGAATCACCCGCGCCGCACGACACCATCGAGCAATGGAGCCATGCACTGGGTATGGGCCGCCGCGCCTTCACCCGGGCGTTCCGGAGGGAGACGGGCATGAGCTTCGGCGAGTGGCGACAGCAGGCCTGCCTGTTGGTGGCGTTGCCGAGACTGGCGGCGGGCCAGCCCGTCACCGCCATTGCGCTGGACCTGGGTTACGAAAGCCCTGCGGCGTTTTCCACCATGTTCAAGCGCTTGCTGGGCATGGCCCCCAGCCAGTATCGAAACTGACACATAAGCGCCCGACGCTGGCACGGGACTGTTACCTACCTGTCATAACAGGTGTTTAGGCTCATAGGGGCCGCATGACAGGGGATGCGGTCCATAGCAACTGGGCCAAACTTCCTTGGAGGACCTTCGTCATGCGTAAGTCATTGGCCGTGGGCATCGCCTGCGTGCTCACCCTGTCCGCCGCCTCGATCGCTGCCGCGCAGCAGCCGATCGCCGTTCCCGCACAGGCGCAAAGCGCCGGTCTCGGTTTCGGTTGGGGCGGCCACGGTAACGAGCCGCGTACCGCCACCCCGATCAAGCACCTGGTCGTGATCTTCCAGGAAAATGTCTCCTTCGATCACTACTTCGGCACCTATCCGTATGCCGCCAATCCGAAGGGCGAGCCGGCGTTCTATGCCCGCCCGTTCACGCCCGACGTCAATGGCCTGTCCAGGCGCCTGTTGACCAAGAACCCCAACGCTGCCAACCCGCTTAACGCCGACGCCGCGATCAATCCATTCCGCCTGGAGCGCGCGCAGGCCGCGACGGCCGACCAGGACCACGGCTACACCGACGAACAAAAAGCTTTCAACGGCGGCAAGATGGACTTGTTCCCGCTGTTCACCGGCCACGGCGAAGCACTTCCCGGCGGCGATGCGTCCGAGGAAGGCAAGGGCCAGGTGATGGGCTACTACGATGGCAATACCATCACCGCCCTGTGGAATTACGCACAGAGCTTCGCCCTGAACGACAACAGCTACGGCACCACGTTCGGCCCGTCGTCTCCTGGCGCGGTGAATTTGATTTCCGGCCAGACCAACGGCGTGATTGACACGCTCAACGGCACCGGCGCCGAGACCGACGATGGCAATGGCGGGTTGACCATGATCGGCGACCCGGACCCGATCGGCGACATCTGCTCATCGCCCACGGCGAACCAGGTGACGATGGGTGGTGAGAACATCGGCGACCTGCTCAATGCGAAGAACATCACCTGGGGCTGGTTCCAGGGCGGTTTCGACACCACGCGCACCAATCCCGATGGCAGCACTGGCTGCGGCCGCCGCACGCTCTCCACGGTGACCAACACCACGTCGAACGACTACAGCCCGCATCACTCGCCGTTCCAGTATTACCCGTCCACGGCCAACCCGACCCACGCCCGTCCCTCGTCGGTGGCGATGATCGGCAAGACTGACGCTGCCAACCACAACTACGACATCGACGATTTCTACGCCGCCGTCGATGCCGGCAACATGCCGGCGGTGAGTTTCCTGAAGGCGCCGGCCTATCAGGACGGCCATGCCGGTTATTCCGATCCTCTGGACGAACAGACCTTCGTGGTGCACGTGATCAACGCCCTGCAGCAGAGCGGCGAGTGGAAGGACACGGCCGTGGTGATCGCCTATGACGACTCCGACGGCTGGTACGACCACCAGGATCCGCCGCAAGTGAATGCCTCCAAAGGCAGCACCGATGCCGTGAACGGCGCCGGCATCTGCAATGGCCGGGCCACGCTGCCGGGTATCGACGGCAAGCCGGCGCAGGGTCGTTGCGGCTTCGGTCCGCGCCTGCCGCTGCTGGTGGTGTCGCCGTGGGCCCGCGAGAACCATGTGGATCACACGCAGACCGACCAGAGCTCGATTACCCGCTTCGTCGAAGACAACTGGCTCAATGGCAAGCGCATCGGCGGTGGCTCGTCCGACGCCCATGCCGGTCGCCTGGATAACATGTTCGACTTCTTCATTCCGCGCCTGTTCGATGGCAAGCTGATCCTTGACGAATCCACCGGCCAGCCGAAGAATCATTCCGGTTGGCCGACCTGGCCATTCGGAAACGGTATGCATGGTTGATTCCACCCAGCGCCGCCGCTTCTTGCGGGCGGCAGCATGGACGGCCGCGGCGGGAGTGATCCCGCCGCGGCTTTTTGCCCAGGACATGCACGCCATGCACGCCATGCCCAGCGGCAAGGTGGGCAACAAGCTGTGCATGCATCCGATGGGCGACACCTCGCACTTGCCTGGCATCGTCGATCCGAACAAGCTTGCGCCCTTCGTCGATCCGTTGCCGATCCCGCCCGCATTGCACGTGCAGGCCGGCAAACTGCTGCGCATCCGCATGGCGCAGACTTCGCAGAAATTGCATCGCGATCTCGCGCCGACCACGTTGTGGACGTACGGCGGGCATTATCCAGGCCCCACCATCGAGGCACGCACGGGGCAGGGTATCGATGTGGCCTGGGAAAACGCGCTGCCGCTGAAGCATATGCTTCCCGTCGACCATGCCATTTGCGGAGCCGAGGCCGACAAGCCCGAAGTGCGCGCCATCGTTCACCTGCATGGCGCGAAGGTGCCGCACAAGGACGACGGCTTCCCCGAGGATTGGTACGTCCCGGGCAAGTCGCGCACCCACCATTATCCCAATGCCCAGGATGCCGCCACGCTCTGGTACCACGACCATGCGATGGGCATCAACCGGTTGAACATGTATGCCGGCTTGGCAGGCCTGTACCTGTTGCGCGACGAACACGAGCTTTCGCTCGGCCTTCCTTCGGGCGAGCAGGAAATCCCGCTGGTGATCGCCGACCGCCTGCTGCATGAAGACGGCCGCTTGTACTACCCCGATTCCGGTGACGCCAGCGCGCCGTGGGTGCCCGAAGTGTTCGGCAACCTTACGCTCGTCAACGGTGCCATCCTGCCGCGTGCCGACGTACAGCCGCGGCGCTACCGCCTGCGCGTGCTCAACGCCGCCAACGGCCGCTTCTACCACCTTCGCCTGAAAGACGGCCGGCCGTTCCAGGTGATCGGTTCGGACCAGGGCCTGCTGGCCAAACCTGCAACGCTCAAGGCGATATTCCTTGCACCAGGTGAGCGCGCGGACATCGTGGTCGATTTCGCCTCTTTGCGCGGGGGCAGCGTGGAGCTGATGAACGACGCTCTGCCGCTGATGCAGTTCAAGGTAGGGCAGGGCCAGGTGAAGGACGAAAGCCGCGTGCCCGAGGTGCTGCGTGAACTTCCCCGCGTTACCGAAGCCAGCGCAACCAATACGCGCGAACTCACCCTGGATGAATACAGCGACTGCGTGGCAACGCCCCTGCTGATGCTGCTGGGCGGCAAGCGCTGGCACGATGAGGTAACGGAGAAACCGAAACTTGGCAGTACGGAGATGTGGAGTCTGGTGAACCTCACCGAGGACACCCATCCGATCCACCTGCACCTGGTGCGCTTCCAGATCCTCGATCGCCGTCCGTACGACGTGGGTGAATACATCAAGACCAAGACCGTCCGCTACGTCGGGCCGGCGCAGGTACCGCCCGCGCACGAGCTGGGCTGGAAGGACGTGGTGCAGGCCTACCCGGGCATGGTCACGCGCATCGTTGCGACCTTCGACGGTTTCGCCGGCCGCTATGCCTGGCACTGCCACCTGGCCGAACACGAGGCCAACGAGATGATGCGGCCATTCGAAGTGGTGGCCGCTTAAGCCCGTAGTGCAAGCACGGCGTTCAAGCCTCCGAACGCAAACGAGTTCGACAACGCAGCCTTCACGGGCGCCTCGCGTGCGGTGTCGAACACGATGTTCACGTTGCAGGAAGGGTCCGGCTCGAGCACGTTCATGGTGGGCGGAATAATGCCTTCGGTGAGTGCGCCCACCACCGCAATGAGTTCCAGTGCACCGGATGCTCCCAACGCATGCCCGTGCATGGACTTGGTAGACGACACCGCCGGATGCATGGCGTGGCTTTCAAGCGCCAGATGGATGGCCCTTGTTTCGGTGGTGTCGTTGGCGAGGGTGCCCGTACCGTGGGCGTTGATGTAATCCACCTCGGTCGGGGCCATCCGTGCGTCGGCCAATGCCGCGCGCATGGCCCGGGCGGCACCGGCATCGGAGGGCGCCACGATGTCGGCGGCATCGGCACTCATGCCCACCCCGGCGATATGCGCCAGGACGTTGGCGCCACGTGCCCTGGCGTGGGCAAGGGATTCAATCACGAACATGCCCGCGCCTTCGCCCAGCACCAAGCCATGGCGCTGTCGGCAGAACGGCCGGCAGGTATCGTCGGCAAGGACGCGCATCGCTTCCCAGGCGCGGAAAACCCCGTAACTCAGGCACGCCTCGGCGCCGCCGGTGATCGCCACGTCCACCAGGCCGCTGCGGATGGCCAGGACGGCCTGGGCGATGGCGTGGTTCGCCGATGCGCAGGCGCTGGACACTGCGAAGGCAGGCCCGGTAATGCCGTGGCGTACGCAGATGTGGCTGGCCACCGCATTGGCCATGATGCGGACGATGGTCAAGGGATGCAGGCGCTGGGAATGTTCACCATAGAGTTTTTCGCTGGCCGCATCCTGGGTGGTCTCGCCACCCACACCCGTCCCCACGATGACGGCCGCCCGTGTACCACTGGCTTCGTCGAAATGGAGCCCGGATTGGGCCACGGCCTCGTTGGCGGCGAGCAGCCCGAGCTGCGAAACCCGGTCAAGCAGCGGCAATGTCCGCTCGTCGAAAAGAGTGGCCGGATCGAAGTCCGGGACCTGGGCCGCTACCCGCACCCGAAGGCTCTCCGCACGCGGGTGCACCAGCGGGGCAATGCCCACCCGACCGGCTTTCATGGCGTTCCACAGGACATCCGCGCCGAAGCCGAGTGCGCTAACGGCACCCGCCCCGGTGATGACCACCTGGCGATCGTCGGCGCTGGGGCTCACGTGGTGGCCGGCGTTCCCGAGGCCATCGCCTGGCGTACCGCGGTCACGAGCCCCGATGCTGTATCGGCGTCGAGGTTGGCATCCTGTTCGGGCAGGTGGATATCGAAGGCTTCCTCGATGTCGAAAATCACTTCGATGGCGTCGAGCGAGCCGATGCCAAGGTCCTTGAATGTGGTTTCCGGCGTGATCTTTTCCAGGTCCACGCCGGCACTCTTGGCGATGATGTCGAAAACGCGGCTTTCGATCGGGTCACTCATGGACCTGCTCCCTGGCGGATGGATGGTTTGTGCCGATCTTCTCGACCCTCCATTACCTTTTGCTTTCATTTCGCAAGGAATTTCGCCCTCGGAAGGCCGCCACGAAGGCATCCAGGGCGTCCGGATCCACGTTCGACACGGCGATAAAGGCCATGCCACCCTCGGTCCAGCTGACCGCGTTGTAGCCATCGGCGGCGGTGGCCGCAGGTTCCGTCGAGCCCGGAGCGGGCCTCTGGTAGAGGTTGATCACGTGCAGGCGATGCCGGTACACCAGCGCCGCCACGCTCCGTCCCTGCAGCACGTCCATCCGGCCACCGGCCAGCGGGAAGCCTTCGGCGGCAAGGTCCGTGACATCGGGTGAGAAATCGAGCTTGCCGTCGAACCAGGGCTTTACCGTGTGCTGGTCGGTGGAGACCACGTCGATCAGGTGGTTCAACTGCATCGACCGCATGTGGCCGGAGATCGCTTCGGCAACCACGGCGTCCTGCCTGGGGCCCATGCCACGTAGCAACCCGAAACTGCCGATGGCGGCCAGGGCAAGGAATGAAGCGGCCAGGGCGAGCCCCCAGGTCGGCAGCTTGCGGCGTGCCATGGCGCCCGTGCGCGGTGCCGTGGACAGGATGGAAACGCGCAGATGCGCAGGTGCCCGGTGACGCAGCTGCGGGTGGGACATCGCCCCGCGCGTGGCCTCAAGCCGGCGGTAGTACATGCCGCAGCGCTCGCAGGCTTCCATGTGGCGTGCCACTTCCAGGCTTTGCGCCGCGTCCAGTTCGTCATCCAGGTAGGCCTGCACCAGCAGGGCATCGTGGCAGTTCATGGCGACACCTCCAGCGGCGAACGGACAAGTTCGGCGGCCAGGCGTTCGCGCGCCCGGGCCAGCCGCGACATCACCGTGCCGATCTTGAGCGACGTGATGGCGGCGATCTCCTTGTATGAGAAACCCTCAAGTTCCCGCAACACCACGATCTCGCGCAGCGGCGCGGGCAGGGCATTGAGCGCCGACTGCAGCACGGCGATATCGGAAGCGACCAGGGCGACGGCTTCGGGTGTAGGGCCGCCGTCGACAAGCAGGTGCAAATCCTCGTCGAGCGATTCATGCACGCCCTGGCCGGGCTTCTTCGCGATCAGCGTCCAGGTGGTGTTACGCACGATCGCCAGCAGCCACACCCGCGGGTTCTCGCCGTTGAAGCTGTCGAAGTAGCGAAGCGCCCGCAGCATCGATTCCTGCAGGGCGTCTTCGGCGTCCGCATCGCTGCGCGCCAGCCAACGGGCCAGGTTCCAGGCGGCGTCCAGGTGCGGGAGGAAGCAGGCCTCGAAACGGGCTGTCCGATGACGGTCGGGCGCTGGGCTCATGGCGGCGAGGAGAGCGGGCATGAAGATACATACCTAGGTTACTCCCGTTTTATTCCCGTGGCCTTGAAGGGGAATAAAGCCGTGTGGAAGGGAGTATCGGCAAGGGAGGCACGTCGAACAAACCGGCCGGCTTCATCCCCCGAAACCAACCCCACGGAGATTCCCATGGACCACCCCAGCAACGATACCGAAGGCCCCGAGGGCCGTCGCGGATTCCTCAAATGCATGGCCATGGCCGGCGCCGGCACGCTCTGGCTGATGAAGGGCGGCGTATTGCAGGCCCATGGGCTCGGCGGCGGTGATGCCGGTAATGCCGTGCCCGACGCCACCTTCAGCTTCGTGCAGGTGAGCGACTCGCACATCGGTTTCCACAAGGAACCGAACATGGATGTGGCCGGTTCCTTCCGCGAAAGCCTTGCGCGCGCCACAAGCCAACGCCACCGTCCCGATTTCATCTTGCACACCGGTGACCTTACCCATCTTTCCCGCGCCGAGGAATTCGATACCGTGGCGCAACTGGTGCGTGACAGCGGCGCGCCGCACACGCTGTACGTACCGGGCGAGCACGACGTGATCGGCGACAACGGCGCGGAGTTCTTCAAGCGGTTCGGCGAGAAGCAAGCCGATGGCGGCTGGTACAGCTTCGATCACCGCGGCGTGCATTTCGTCGGGCTGATCAATGTACTGAACCTCAAGGCCGGCGGCCTGGGATTCCTCGGCCCCGACCAGCTGGCGTGGCTGAAGAAGGACCTTGCCCCGCTGTCGGCATCGACGCCGCTGGTCGTCTTCGCCCACATGCCGCTTTGGAACCTGTATGAATCATGGGGTTGGGGTACCGACGATAGCGCCCAGGCCATGACATACCTCAAGCGGTTCGGTTCGGTCACCGTGCTCAACGGCCATGTGCACCAGGTGCAGCAAAAGGTGGAAGGCACCGTCACCTTCCACACCGCCCGTTCCACCGCCTACCCGCAACCCGCGCCTGGCGTGGGCCCGGGCCCGGGGCCACTGAAGGACATCGTGGCCGGATCGTTGAAACACTACCTTGGCGTGCGCGAGGTCCGTCACGTGCGCGGCGCGCAGGCACTGGTGGTGGCCGAGGAGGCATTGGCATGAGAATGGGAATGATGGCGTCAGCACTGGCCCTGGCATGGATGGCGACGGTGTCCAACGCCATGGCCGCGAAGGTCACGCCCTCCGCAACTCCGCCGGGACCCCGGGTTCAGATCCAGAACTTTGCCTTCATGCCCAAGACGCTGACGGTATCGGCAGGCTCGAAGGTGGTCTGGACCAACCTCGACGAGGAACCGCATATCGTGACCAGCGCCGGGGGGAATTTCCGCAGCTCCCCGGGCCTGGATACCAACGACAGTTACAGCTTCACCTTCGACAAACCAGGCACTTATACGTACTACTGCTCGATCCACCCGATGATGGTGGGCACGATCGTAGTGCAATAATCGTGGTGCAGTTGGCCTTCCGCGTGCCGCCCGGGTGATATCATGGCGGCACGTTCCGGGGGGAACCAGGTGCTTGACCATGACAACTCAGAACCGCTTGACCGGTGGCTTTACGCTGATCGAATTGATGATCGTGGTGGCGATCATCGCCATCATCGCGGCGATCGCCATTCCGGCCTACCAGGATTACGTGATTCGCAGCCAGGTGTCCGAAGGCTTCGTCCTGTTCGACGGGGTGCGGCCGACACTCGAGGAGTATTACGCCAACCACGGCGAATTCCCTCCCGAGAACGATGTCGGCGGTATTGAAGACCAGATCCAGGGCACCTATGTCAACATGGTCGATGCCCATAGCCAGCAGGGCCACGTCATCATCAACTTCGACATGCCCAAGACGAGCAGGATAATCCACACGTTCGGCATTAAACTATCGGCCGTGACCTCGTCTGGTTCCATCGTCTGGACATGCGACCGGACGATGACCATGCCGCCGAAGTACCTTCCAAGCGGCTGCCGACACTGACCTGATTACTGAAGGTTCAAGGCTGCGGCGCGGGCGTCGCCATGGGCTTGCCTTTGTCCACCACCCAGGTGGAAACCTCGCTGCCGCCTTCATCGCCGGGGCCGGCCAGCAGTTCGTGCACCAGGCCGCTGGGATTGAAGAAGTGATCGCCCGCATGCAGGGTGCGGTCGGGATGGCCCTTCTGCTTCAGGATCAAGGTCCCGCTGAGCACGTAGCCGGCTTCGTCGCCCGGGTGGGTGTGCCAGGGCGCTACGGCGCCGGGTGGCATTTTCACGGTGCCAAGCACCAACTGCTTGCCCGGTGCGCCATCGACGTCCCGGGTTTCAAGAAGTGCGCGGATGGGCGCGGGTTGTGCGCTGGATGGTGCCGGTGCACTGGCTTGTGCCAAGGCAAATAACGGCACCGCCGCGGTGAAGGCGATGGCTGCGAGGACGATAGAACGGAAGCGTTTCACGGCATGCTCCATGCCGGCGAGGGCATCCGGCGAATAATGTCACGGGGATGGATGGCCATCATGGCTGGTCGCCAGAGTTGTCGGTAAGGCGCAGGTTAACCAGGTCCAGCTTCTTGCGCAGCTTGGCCACTTGATCCGCCTTCACTGGTGACGCCCGGTTGCCCCAACTATTGCGTACGTACGTCGTTACGTCCGCTACCTGTTGGTCGGTAAGCTTCCACGCGAAGCTGGGCATCGTCAGTGGCGAGGGACGGGTTGGCGATGGCCCCACGCGCATGCCGGCCAGGATGATATGCAGCACGCCGGTGGGGTCGTTCTGCTGGACGACGGCGTTGTTGCCCAGCGGCGGGAACAAGGTCGGCTGGCCAACGGCGTTCTCCAGATGGCAGGCCGTGCAGGCGTCGGAGAATATCGCCGCGCCGCGCTTCATCGCCGCCCCGTCGGCGGCCGCGACGTCCACGTCCGGGCTTGCCGGAAGGGATTTGAGGTACACCGCAATGGCGTGGCGGTCTTCATCGGTGATCAACGAGGTTGAATAGGTCACCACGTCGCCCATCGGCCCACCGGCAGACGAATGCTTGTTGCGACCGGTCTTCAGGTACTCGGTGATGTCATCCACGCTCCAGCGTCCCAGGCCGGTGCGCTGGTTGCCGGTGAGGTCCGGCGCAACGAAGGCATCCAGTACGCCACCCTCAAGATCATGGCCCTTCTTGTCGGCGCCCAGCAGGTTGCGGGCGGTGTGGCATGCGCTGCAGTGCCCGGCGCCGCGCACCAGGATCGCACCGCGACTCCACTCGGGCGGTGCGTCGGCGGGCGCTTGCGACTTCGGTGCGTCGTGCAAGGCAAGTACGTTCCAGAACGACACCATGAAACGGATATTCATGGGGAAGAGAAGATCGTTATCGGGCGGCTTGTACGCCACCGGCTTCGTCGTCTTCAGGTAGGCAAGCAGCGCGTCGTCGTCGGCGCGCTCCAGATTGCGAAACCATGGGTATGGGAAGGCAGGATAGAGATGCTGCCCGCGCCCACCGATGCCATCGTGCATGGCTTTGTAGAACTGATCCGGCGTCCAGTTGCCGATGCCGTTGGTGGGGTCGGAGCTGATGTTCGAGGAATAGATCACGCCGAAGGGCGTGTTCAGGCCCAGTCCGCCGGCGAATGGCTCACCGCCCGCCCGCAGGTGGCACGACAGGCAATCGCCCATGCGCACCAGGTACTGCCCGCGCCGCAGTTGCTCGGCGTTGGGCCCGTCGGCGATGGGCTGGGTGATGATCTTGGCAGCCGCTACCGACG
>Ga0193717_1000851_pt1 | contig 19330 bp, 17 predicted proteins | sample U2c2metaG_FD_145900 | JGI IMG/M metagenome (GOLD analysis project Ga0193717, IMG submission 145900) | Soil microbial communities from a riparian zone of the East river system, Colorado, United States - U2c2 | ecosystem: Environmental > Terrestrial > Soil > Riparian zone | place: USA: East River...
CCCGAACACCAAGGTGGTGAAGGGCGGCACCGCGCCGGCGCAGATGTCGAGTCCGGGCGCGATCTCGGTCGGCCAGTCAATCGAAGCTTTCGGTACGGCGACACCCGCGAACAGCGCCGCGATGTCCGGCGACTGGACACTCGATGCGACCGCGGGCCGCGTGCGCATGCATGCGACGCCGATCTACGGCTTCGTGAAGCAGGCGTCCACCGGCGCACTCACTGTGCAGCTCGACTCGATTGCGGGCCGCCGAGTGTCGGCATTCAACTTCGCGGGAACGGGCGCAAGCGCCGCGCAGGATGCGGACCCGGCTAACTACGAAGTGGCAACGGGCGCGCTCGATCTTTCCGGATTGAGCATGGGTGAGCCCACGAAACTCATCGGCTTTCCGACACCCTTCGCCGCCGCGCCGCCGGACTTCGATGGGCGCACCATGGTCGACTTTCCGCGGCTGCCCGCATTGCTTTCGCTGAGCTGGGGTCCGAACGGCACGACGGCGCCGTTCACCAGCCAGGAAGCCACGGGCCTGGTGCTCGATCTCTCGAATCCGGGCATCGGCCGGCTGCACTTCCTCAGCATCGGCCCGCGCGTGCTGGATCTCAAAGCGTTACCCGCGTCTCCCAGCATCGTCCCGCCATCGGATGGGCGGAGCGCTTACCTGGTCGTCATGCGCGACGAGTCACGTTCGTTCCATGACTTCAGCGACTTCGTGGCCGAGCTCGGCAGCCGCCTCAATGGCTCAACGGCAATGGTCGGCTTCACGGCGAGCGGCTCGTACGACGGCGACCGCAACGTGCTCACCGCGCGCAGCATCGTCGCGGTCCTGAAATAGCGAAAATGGCCGGCCCGCGGCATACGCCGCGGGCTGGTCCCGTTTCCCTCGTGCGATCATCGCGCGATGGACAAGCTCTTCAACGTCATGGTCTGGCTCGTGGCCGTGCTCGCCGCTGTCGGGTACACACCGTGCGCCATAGCTGAGGATCCCTCCGGTTGGATCACTCACGCCGACGTCGGCACGCGCACGCCCATCGTGCTGCAATTCCGCCGCGAGCTGCAGATGGACCGCGCACCGGCCTCCTTGCCGGTGACGGTGACCGCCGACAACCGATTCATCCTCTTTGTGAATGGCAGCCGCGTGGCCAGTGGCCCGTCGACGGGGACCGTGACGAGCTGGCGATACGCCACGGTGGATCTCGCGCCGCATCTCAGGAAGGGCGAGAACGTCATTACGGCCACCGTCTGGAATTTCGGCGACGTCGCGCCTGCATTTCAGCAGATCGTGGCGACCGGATTCCGCCTGATCGGCGATCCGGTGTCGACGAGCAGGCCCGGCTGGCGGGTCCGAATCGACAAAGGCCATTCGGCCCTCAATGCCAAAGAGCAGATCTCCTGGCAGTACTACGTGGCGAGCGCGCCCGAGTTCATCGATGCGCGCCAGGCCATGTCGGACTGGCAGGACGCCGTGCCGGCGCCCGCGGCGGCCGCGCGCACGCTGATCGCAGACCCGTTGCCCGGGCAGTTATTCGTGAGCGCCGGGGCTGGCCGCGTGGTGCGCAGCTCGCTGGAGGGTGGCCACAAGTTCCCGGCTGAGCCGGTCGTGATTCCGGCGAACACCACCGCCAAACTACTGATTCTCCGGGACGCCATGATCTCCGCGTATCCGGAACTCGAAATGCAGGGTGGCAAGGACGCCGTGATCAAGCTTCAGTATGGCGAGGCGCTGTACGACGCGGCCGGCCGGAAGGACGACCGCAATCTCATCGGTGACCGCCAACTGCGCGGCTTCCACGACACTTTCATCGCCGATGGGCAACCGCGTGTGTTTGCGTCTCTTTGGTGGCGCACGTTCCGCTTCGTCGAAATTGAAGTCGTGACCCAAGCAGAACCGCTCACGCTGCGTACGTTTCGACTCCACGAGACCGGCTACCCGTTCGAGCAAGTGGCGAAATACGTGAGCAGCGATGCCGGGCTGAATCGCATCTGGGACATCGGCTGGCGCACGATGCGTGTCGACGCGCACGAAACCTTCATGGACAGCTCGTACTGGGAACAATTGCAGTACACCGGCGACACGCGCCTGGAGATGCTCATCACTTACGCGGTGTCGGGCGATGCGCGGCTGGCGCGGCAGGCAATCGACGCTTTCGCCGAATCCGACGTCGGTGGCCTCATGGAGGGCGCCTATCCATCACGCGGATCGAACGTCATCGCCACCTTCGCGTTCGCCTGGGTGGGCATGCTGGCGGACTGGTCGGTCGAGCAGCCGGATCGCACGCTCCTCGTGCGCCATCTGCCGCGCATGCGCCGCGTGCTGGCGTGGTTCGAACCGCAGCTCAACAAACAAGGACTGCTCGGCAAGAACCCGCAGTGGAACTTCATCGACTGGTCGGGGCAGAAATGGGACGACCGCGACAACTTCCCTTCGTGGGGCAGTCAGAACGGCAGTTGCCTGATGACGGCGATGTGGTTGGGCGCGCTGCGGCAGGGAGCCGCGCTGGAGCGCAGCGTGGGCGACGAGACCAAAGCGATCGAATTCGCAACCAAAGCGGATCGCGCGCGCGATGCCATTCGGAAACATTGTTGGGTAACGGACAAAGGCCTGTTCGCCGACGACGGCGACCGCACCGTGTTCAGCCAGCACATGAACGTGTTCGCCGTTCTCTACGACATCGCGACACGCGAAGAAGCACCGGCCATCCTCGATCGCATTACCGCGCGCGGCCGCGGTATCGATGCGCCGGCCGGCATGTACAGCCCGACGTATTACTTTGCGTGGTATCTCGTGCGTGCCTTCGAACATGCCGGTCTCGCGGAGCGATATGTCGACCTGCTGCAGAGCTGGCGCGATCTGCTGGCTCTCAACTACACCACCTGGCCGGAAACGCGCGATCAACCGCGCTCGGATACCCATGCCTGGAGCGCGCACCCGACGGCGGACTTGCTCCGCATCGTCGCCGGTATTCGCTCCGGCGCCGAAGGGTATGCGCGCGTGCGCGTCGAGCCATTGTTAGGCACACTGACCTCGCTCGAGGCCACGGCGGTGACCCCGAGTGGCTCCGTGAAGGTGAGCTACCGCATCGCCTCCGGCAAACTCATCGCCGTGATCGAGCGGCCGGCCGCGCTGCCCGGCGACTTCGTGTGGCGCGGCAAGTCGTACCCGCTCGACAAGAACCTTACGAAGCTCGAACTTCCGCTTTGATCCGAAGCAGCGGTTCGCCCATGCGGATGCGCTGACCCTCGCGCACGCCCTCGCATGGCGACAATCCCTTTGGCGCCAGCACAATGATGGTCGACCCGTGCTGGAACCACCCCATCTCCTGACCTCGGCCGAAGCGCGCCTGGCAGGGTATTTCATTCGGGCCGCGATAGCGCAGGTGCAACAGCACGTCGGCGCAGTGCAGCCGGATGCTGGCGACCAGTATCGCGGCCACCGGCACGAGCGCGATGGGTGTGCCGGTGGTTGTCAGCCGGCAGCGGAGCACGGCGCGCTCATTGCGGCAAAACAGGCGCTCGATACGCTTCAGCGCGATGGGATAGACATTCCATGTGTCGCCGGAAATGTAGGTGACATGCTCGACTTCGAGATCGTGTGGCGCGTGGAACCGGTGATACATCGTCGGCGTGATTCGCAGCGTCACGTATTGCCCACCCTCGTACTGCGCCGCGAGCGACGCATCGCCCAGCAAGTCGAGCAGCGTGTAAGGAAACCCTTTTGCCTGCACCACCGTGCCATTGCCGATGGACCCGAAGGCACCGACGATGGCGTCGCAGGGGCTAACCAGCGTGGCGGGGTCCTCCGCAATCGGCCGGGCGCCCTCCTTGAGCTCGCGCGTGAAGCAGTCCTGAACGCTCGCGAAATCGGTTTTCTTCGCGTCACTCAGGTCGAGATCCGAGAACATCTTCCAGAGGCCTAGCGCCGTCGCGCTCACCAGCGGTTGCTCGATGGGTGAAAGCCAGCCCATGAAAAGCGTGAGCCACCGCCGCGGAATGCGATTTGTCAGCAGAAAACTGAGGTCTTCACGCAAATTCATTGCCGATGTCATCCCGCTGCAAGAGGCCGGAAATAGAGTTGTGATCCATGAACATCACACCAACGAGCTTCGCCCTCATCGTCTTCGGATGCATCGCCGCGCTGCTGTTGCTGCGCAAGCTGCAACGGCGCCTCGAGCTGTCGCGCGCCAAGCATCGTTCGCTCGCCGGACATGCGCGCTGGTCGCGCCGCCTCGCAAAGCTGGTGCCCTTCTACGAGTACGACAAAGACCAGTTTTTCGTTGCCGACGACGCGCCGCGAGAAGTCGCCACGAACCGTCGCGATGCCTTCGACCGGCTCTCGCAGCTCTTCACGCAGCGCTTCGCGAAGTCGGCGCAGGCGTCGGCCGAGATCGAACGCGGCGTGTCGGATGTCCAGTTCACTTCGCGATATCGCGTGCCGTTCCAGTTCAGCACGTTCGTGCGCCGTCACCTGAAGGGCGGCAACTTCGTGCAGTCCTCGAGTGGCGCCACGATCACGGACCTCGACGGCAATCAGCTCTACGACCTCACCGGCTCGTACGGCGTGAATGTCTTCGGCTACGACTTCTACAAGGGTTGCATCGAGCGCGGTTCGCGCCTGGTCGCGGACCTCGGACCCGTGCTCGGCAGCTACCATCCGGTACTCACGTACAACGTTCGCCGCCTCAAAGAGATCTCGGGCCTCGACGAAGTGTCGTTCCACATGTCGGGCACCGAAGCGGTGATGCAGGCCGTGCGGCTCGCGCGTTATCACACGCGACGCACGCACATCGTGCGCTTCTGCGGCGCCTATCACGGCTGGTGGGGTGACGTGCAGCCGGGCGTGGGCAATCCGCTCACGGCGCGCGAAACCTACACGCTTGCGGACATGAGCGACGCCGCTCTGCGCGTGCTCCGCACGCGACGTGACATCGCCTGCGTGCTCGTGAACCCGCTGCAGGCCATGCATCCCAACAGCAGTGCGCCGGCCGATTCGATGCTGCTCGACAGCAGTCGCGGCGCGCACTTCGATCGCGACGCTTATCGCCAATGGCTGCTCAAGTTGCGCGAAATCTGCACCGCGCGCGGTATCGTGCTGATCTTCGACGAAGTGTTCATGGGGTTCCGGCTGGCGCTCGGCGGAGCACAGGAATACTTCGGTGTGCGAGCCGACATGGTCACCTATGGCAAAACTCTGGGCGGCGGATTGCCGGTCGGCGTGCTGTGTGGCCGCAAAGATCTGATGAAGCGCTTCCGCGAAGACCGTCCCGCGGACGTGTGCTTCGCGCGCGGCACGTTCAACTCGCATCCCTACGTGATGGGCGCGATGCACGAATTCCTCGCAGCGCTCGAGAGCGAGTCGATGCGCGCCAAGTACCAGGGACTGGATATGCTCTGGGACCGGCGCGCGAGCGACGTCAACACGCGGCTGAACGCCGCGGGCGTGCCACTGCGCGTGGCGAATTTCTCGACGGTGTGGTCACTCATTTACAAGCAGCCTTCGCGGTACAACTGGATGCTGCAGTTCTATCTTCGCGCGGAAGGACTGGCGCTCAGTTGGGTTGGCACGGGACGGCTCATCTTCCCCATCGATCTGCCTGAAGAGGACTTCGCGGAAATTGCGACGCGCATCGTCACCGCAGCCGTCGCGATGCATCGCGACGGCTGGTGGTGGACCGCCCCGGAACTCACTAACCAGTCGATTCGGCGTCGCGTTCGTCAAGAGACTCTTCGTGCCCGTGGCCTTTTCCGTGGTTCGGGTCGATCAACTCTCCCTTCAGGACGTAAAGAGGCGCCTTCCAGTAGAGCTTGATGTCGTGCAACGGGTCCGTGACGATCTTGGTGATCCACACGAGGCCCGTTTCCACGTCGCGAATGAAGAACAGGTGCACGGTGCGGAACGCCAGCCCGCCGAGGCCCAGCGCCAGCCAGATCATGCCCACCTGTTCGATGAGTTCGCCGGTCGAGCTGGCGACATGAAACACACCGAATAAGGTCGGATCGATCCACAGCATGAGAGGCGACAGCGCCCAGATCGAATGCAGCACGATCTTGCGCCGCAGGTTGTAGCCCACCTTGATGTCTTCCTTGTGCTCATGCGTCGCGTGGTTCACGGCGTCATAGCCCTTGGGCTCGAAGAAGAAGTGTCCACTCTGGCGGCTCACCATGGCGACCAGCCAGCCGACCAGCGCAGCCGCGGCCGGGTTCGTAAACAGGAGCACGTAGGCGATCAGGAAGCTCAGCGCGCTCAGGAGGTGCAAGGACTGGTTGATGCGGCTGTGGTGATAGTAGCGATGGTCATCCCAACGCTGGGTCTGCAACGCCTGCAGGAAGCTGTGCATGGTGGATCCTTTGCGAAGATGCAACACGAAAACGAGAGTCGGGTGAACGAAATATCTCATTCGCATAACAGGAAGATGACGGCGCCCCTGCTGAGGGCTGCGCATCGGCAGGGCGTGAACCACATCACATCCGGAACTTGCCGGGTTTAGTTAGCGCGGCAGTGGTGCGACTGAAAAGAATCCTTCGCGAATTTTTAACGCAAGTGTCACGCGAACTAGCCACTGTTAGGCATGCGGATAGTGATCGTTACCGACGCATGGTCACCCCAGACCAACGGCGTCGTCAGCACGCTGCGGCAAACCATTTCGTGCCTCGAATGGTTTGGCCACGAAGTTTTCCTGGTGACACCCAGGATGTTCCGGTCGGTGCCGTGCCCTACCTACCCGGAGATCCGGCTCTCGCTGTTTCCCTACCGTAAACTGGCGTCATACATCTCCGAGTTCAAACCGGAGGCGCTGCACATCGCGACGGAAGGACCGCTCGGGATGGCCGCCCGGCGTTACTGCGTGAGCCGGGGCTTGAGTTTCACCACCTCTTATCACACGCAGTTCCCGCAGTATTTGCGTTCGCGTTTTCCGATTCCCACGTGGCTTTCGTACAAGGCCCTGCGCTGGTTCCACGGCGCGGCAACACACTGCATGGTCAGCACCCTGACGGTGCGCAAACAGCTCGCGGAGCAGGGCTTTTGTAACCTGGCGCGCTGGCAGCGCGGCGTCGACACGGAGCTGTTTCGGCCTCGGCACAAAAATTTCCTGCAGCTTCCGCGGCCCATCGCCGCCTACGTCGGGCGTGTGGCGATCGAGAAGAACATCGACGCGTTCCTCGCGATGCCCTGGACAGGAACCAAGCTGGTGATCGGTGACGGCCCGGAGCTGCCACGATTGAAGGCGCAGTACCCTCATGCTGTGTATGCAGGTTTCCGCTTCGGAGAGGATCTCGCCCAGCATCTCGCGGCCGCGGATGTGATGGTGTTCCCGAGCCTCACGGATACGTTCGGACTCGTGAACCTCGAAGCCATGGCCTGCGGCGTACCCGTCGCGGCCTATCCCGTCACCGGTCCAATCGACGTCGTCGAAGACGGCATCACGGGCGCGCTGGACACGGACCTCGCTCGCGCGGCCGTGCGTGCGCTCGCCATTGATCCCGCCGCATGCCGCGAACGTGCGCTGCGCTCGGGATGGGAAATGTGCTCACGCGAGTTCGAAACCAACCTGGTGGCGTGCCACGGTCAACGCGCGACGCGCGTATTGCAGGTCGCGCCCGGCATGCGCCAGCCCGTTTGATGGAAGCTGCGCCGACGACCCAGGCACCGGCTGCGCGTTCACGTGCGACGGAGATTCTCCTGTTCGCGAAAAACTTCCTGCGCCACCCGCACATGCTCGGATCCATCATTCCGAGCTCGCGCCACCTCGTCGACACGGTTCTCGCGCCCATTGACTGGTCGCGTGCGCGCGTCATCGTCGAGTACGGACCGGGCGTCGGTACTTTCACGGCCGAGATCCTGCGGCGCATGCGCAGCGATGCGCGGCTGATCGCGATCGAGACCAATCTCGAGTTCGTGCATTTCATGGGCGCGTCGCTGCCCGACAGCCGCCTGCACGTCGAACACGACTCCGCGGAAAACGTCGGGAGTATCCTGCGCCGCCGCGCGTTGCCGCGTGCCGACTACATCGTGTCGGGTATCCCGCTCGGCAGCATGCCGAAAGACCTGCAGGCGCGGATCGCAATCGCCAGCCGGGACGCGCTCGAGACCCGCGGCGAATTCCTCGTGTACCAGTTCACGAGCCGTGTATTGCCCGTCTTGCGCCAGACGTTTCAGGATGTCCGCCGCAGCATCGAAGTCCGGAATTTCCCGCCCGCGCAGCTATTCGTGTGTCCGGCGGCCGGCGATGTAACTAACTAGCCGCTGAGCGGCTCAGATCGCCAGCCACTCGCCCGCCAGCCGGTATTCGCGCCCGTTCATGGCGCGTTTGTAGGCGCCGTATTTTTCACTGGTGGTGTAACCGCCGAGATCGAGCGTGTGGCATCCGGCCGCTTTCATTTCCGAGACGGCATTCCAGACCAGCAGATTGTGTGCGCCGGTGCGGCGGCCTTCTTCATTGGTCCAGCTCAGGAAGTTCTCCGCGCGGACGCCGAGGCAGACGCCCATGACTCCCGAGACGGGTTCGTTCCCGACGAGCGCCTGCAAGACCCAGAATGTGTCCGGGCTTGCCGCGACCATGGCGCGTACGAAGCCAGGCTTCGGGCCGGCGAAGCCCTTGGCGGCCATGTTGCTGACGTGGCGCTCCAGCATCCACTCGAATGCTTCAGGATCGCGACGCATGCGCACTTCGACGCCCGCCCTGATCGCGCTATTGAGATGGTTCCGCCATTTCGACAAAAAGCTGGCACGGATGTTTTCGAGCGCGGGCTCGAGATCGATCAGCGACGATCCCCAGCCGCCCGCGCGGCGTTCCCTGAATCCGCAGCTGCGCATCAGCTCCGAACTGGCTTCATTGAACGGGAGATCAGGCGCAATCAGCAGCAGCCCGCGGCGTCCAAAGCGCCAGCGACGCCGCAGTGCGCCGAACACGCTTGCGTGATGTTCGGCCGACGCACTCTGCAGGAACAACGGGCCGCGGTTGATGCGCGCGACGATCGGCAAACCCAGGACCGATCTGACCAACACCTGGCAGAGAGCCAGTGGCCCTGTTTCGTCCTGGAACACCAGGCGCTCCACGGACCATCCCTGCGCGCGTTTTCCCTCGCCGTAACACCAGACCTGTGTGAAATGCGGAAAGGGAACCTGCGCCAACCAATGTTCCCACTGTTCGCGCCGCAGCACCGGTGCCATCGTGACGGTGGGCACGGCCACCTCGCTCATTGCCGCGCTCAACATGCCAAACCCGCGACTCGCCCGGACGAGCGCGTTGGCCTTCCAGGGGGTTCCACGGTCGGCGAGTCGCGATGGTATTCGCGCACGACCCATTTGTACTTGCCGTTCGGCTGCAGCGGGATGTGTTCGACGAGTTCGATGTGCGCGGCGACACGCGACGACACTTCGGCTGCGAGCTTGTCGAGCACGCACTGACCGTCTTCGCCCGTGTAACCGCGGCCCGGGACGATGCGAATGAGCCAGCGATCCGCGTCGGTCTGCACCACCTGGGCTTTCTCGATGTGGCGCATGCCGTCGAACGCAAAGCCAATGACCGTGCCGTTCACGGCGCGGCCGTCGAGATCGTAGAGTTGATCCGCCAGGCGCCCACCCAGGTTCTCGATGACGGGATAAGTGCGGCCGCAGGGGCAGGGCTCGCGGCACCACCGTGCCGTGTCGTTCATGCGATAACGAATGAGCGGCGCGACGCGGTTGTGCAACGACGTGCCGACGATCGTGCCTTCGCCATCCGTGGGTTGGCCGTGCTCGTCGACGATCTCGAGCACGCCGTATTCGGGGTTCACATGCATGCGACCGTGTTCGCATTGCGACGCATATGCCACGCGTTCGGCCATGCTGTAGAAATCGAAGACGTGGGTTTTAAAGACGGACTCGATGCGCCGCCGTTGAAAGTCGTAGAGCATCTCCGATCCGGTGATCACGGAGTTGAAACGAACCGGGATGCCGGTTTCCGCAACCAGCGTCGCGAGCTCGTACGCGGCGGATGGATAGGCGCGCAGCTGCGTGGCGCCGAATTGGCGCAGCTTCTCGGCGAACAACACCGCGGACTTCCGATCGAGGTGGCGTGTCGAGAGCACGAGCTGACCACCGACCGAGTCCCTGAACCAGAACGGTGGATCTCGGCGCGCGACTGGAACCACGATTTCGCCGCGAAGCACCGCTTGTCGTTGCCCACGACTCCACCCGGCCCAGTGCCAATGTTGCAGATGAAAAGCTTCTTCCATGAGGCTCGAACCGAAACTTCGGTAGACGTCCAGCGGCGTGCCGGTAGTACCACTCGTCGCGGCGACGGTGGAGCGGAATTTGGGCAGCTTGCCATCGCGAAAGAAGTCGCCGCGTTGCCGCAGCAAAGTCGATTTGTCGATGATCGGAAAAATATCGCGAAGCGCGGCGAGGCGGTTCTTGCCCACTGACCTGGCTGCGTACTGCGCGTAGGCGGGTGTGCGCAGCGCTTCACGAAAGATGCGTTCGAGCAATTCCTCCTGGCGTGCGAGATGCACGCCCGGATGCGCACACTCGCGACTGATCATGTCGTCAGCCGCGCGCAATACCCACGGATTGCGCTTCAGAGCGTGCCGGCCCGCATATTTGAAAATCAAGGCAATCCCACCCTGCGCCTAATTCCCCTGGTCGCCCGATTATCGAAACTTTGGTCGACCAGCGGCGTAGGTGGACGCCGCGCCGGGTGTCAGTGGATCTTGATCTCGGTGACGTAGAACTTCGGCAGATCGGCAGGCGTGGCGTTTTGCACCCAGATGCCATCCATGGTCTTGTCTTCGACGCCGAGTGTCGCCAGCGGCGTCACGACCTGGGTCCAACCGGTATTGCTGAGTTTGACGAGTTTTCCTTCGCCCACAGCCTTGCCGTCGATGAGCGCAAGAATTCGAACTTCTCCTTCAGGCGCCGAGCCCTGGATCAGCAGGGAGAGCTTCGTCATCCCCGTCGTGCTGAAAGGGTCGTGATGCAGGTACAGCGCCTGCCACGGACCGGCAATCACGCGAATGGGCTTCCGTGCGCTGCCTGAGAGTTCGATGCTGAGGTCCGCCTTGGCCCAGCTCCAGTTCTGCCAGCCCGGCGCCAGCGCGGTGTCGTAGACCGGCATCTCCTTGGCGGATTCGGCCGCGGGCGCCGTGGCGGGAGCCGGCGCTGATTGCGCGACGGCGCTGCTCGCGGCGAACAAGGACGCGACGAACACGGCGGTTCGAAGATTGAAATCAGCCATGTTTTCCCCCGGATGGTTGTTATTTTTTTGCGGGCAGAAGGGTACAACCACTATTGAAAAACGGCGAGTGCCGGTACCGCTAACGGCTGTTAAGCTCCCGCGCCTTTGAAACCGCGGGAGTTCCGAATGAAATTTTCAGTACTGGCGGCGCTCGCGCTTGTTTTCGCCTTGGTCGCCCCGGCCGAAGCGCAGCCGTTGAATCCGGTACCTGAATCGAAGGCAGCCGCGAGCGAATGGCATTCGCTGTTCAACGGCAAGGATCTTTCGGGCTGGACGGTCAAGATCAATAAACATCCGCTCGGAGATAACTTCGGCAACACGTTTCGCGTCGAGGATGGCGTCATCAAGGTCAGCTACGACCGCTATGACAAGTTCGACGGACAGTTCGGGCACCTGTATTCGAACCAGGCGTACTCCAGCTACATCCTTCGCCTCGAATACAAGATCACCGGTCAGGCCATCGCGGATTCACCGCCCTGGGCGAAGCTCAACAGCGGCGTGATGGTCCACTCGCAGTCGCCGATGAGCATGGGCCTGAACCAGGCCTTCCCCGCGAGCATGGAGTTTCAGTTCCTCGCCGTGGGCGCCACCGCCGGCAAGCAATCCGGCAACGTGTGCACGCCGGGAACCAACCTTGAGATGAAGGGCAAGCTCCTGACCGATCACATCATCGATTCAAGCTCGAAGCTGTTCCCGCTGGATGAGTGGGTGGCGGTGGAAGTCGAAGTGCGCGGCAACGAGGAAGTGATCCACCGCATCAACGGCGTCGAAGTGCTGCGTTACCAGCATCCGCAGCTCGATCCGAAAGACGAGAGCGGGCAGGCGCTGCTGAACGCGGGCGCGCCGTTGCAGCTGTCGTTCGGACACATTGCGCTGCAGGCCGAATCGCAGCCCATCTGGTTCCGTAACATCAGGATCCGCCAGCTCGCTCCATGACGGCCGCTCTATCTACCTGGCAACGCGATCTGTCGCGGGCCATCACCGACCCTGCGCAACTGCTGGCCGAGCTCGAACTGGATCCGGCCCTGGCGGCGCCGGCGCGCGCGGCATCGTCGACCTTCGCGCTGCGCGTGACGCGCAGCTATCTCGCGCGCATGCGGCGCGGCGATGCGCGCGATCCGCTGCTGCGCCAGGTGATGCCGCTGGCCGATGAGCTCATCGAGTCGCCGGGTTACGGTTCCGATCCATTGCAGGAACATGCCGCCACGCGCGCGCCCAATCTGCTGCAGAAATACGACGGCCGGGCGTTGCTCATCACCACCCAGGCCTGCGCTATTCACTGCCGCTATTGTTTTCGGCGCGAGTTTCCGTATTCGGCGCAAGCCGAAGCCGACGAGGGCGCCGGTCGCTGGGGTGCGGCGCTCGAGACCATCGCCAAGGACACCAGCATCGAAGAAGTGATCCTGAGTGGTGGTGATCCGCTGTCGCTCAGCGATGCGCGACTGGCGCGGATCACCGACGCGATCGCCGGCATGCCGCACGTGCAGCGCATCCGCGTGCACACGCGCCAGCCCATCGTGCTGCCGTCGCGCCTGGACGCGGGCCTGCTGACGTGGCTGCGCGGCATCCAGCGGCCGACGGTGTTCGTGCTGCACACCAATCATCCCAACGAGATCGACGACGAAGTGCGCGGCGCGTGCGCCAGGCTGCGCGGCGCGGGTGTCACACTGCTCAACCAGTCCGTGCTGCTCAAGGGCGTCAATGACGACGTCGAGACGCTGGCGCAACTCTCGCGCGTGCTCATGGACGCGGGCGTGGTCCCGTACTACCTGCATCTGCCCGATCGCGTGCGTGGAACAGTGCACTTCGACGTCGCGGAAGCCGAAGCTCGCCGGCTCGTCGAGCGTCTGAGCGCCCGTTTGTCCGGCTACCTCGTGCCGCGACTGGTGCGCGAGGTTCCCGGCGCGGCGTACAAAGTGCCGAGTGTCATAACGCCGTGACTGCGCCGCCTGGCCAGCCCTGAACTCAGGGCTCAGGCGTTCCAAGGAAATGGCAGGTCCCCTCGTCTAATGAACAGTAACGAGCGGCTGAACGGATGGATGAAGCTCTAATACGCCGAGCGCAGGGTGGGGACGCCGCGTCCTTCGCCGAACTATTGGATCTGCACTACGACACCATCTACCGGTTCGCCTGGAAGTGGTGTGGTCACGCGGCCAATGCCGAGGATATTGCCCAGCAGGCCTGCATGAAGCTGGCGACGAGCCTTTCGCAATATAGATTCCAGGCGGCGTTCACGAGTTGGCTCTATCGACTGGTCATCAGCTGCGCGCAGGACTGGCAGCGGTCGCAGCAGCGCCATGACCACGACGAACTGCCCGATGAGGAAGCGATGATGGAATCTCCGCGTCATGAAGACGGCATCTATCTCGCCCAGGTGCTGGCGCAGCTGGCGAAACTCGGCGAGGGCATGAAGGAAACCGCGCTGCTGGTTCACGCGGAAGGCATGAGTCACGCGGAGGCCGGCGCCGTCCTCGGCGTTTCGGAATCCACGATTTCCTGGCGCGTGCACACGATTCGCAAACACATGGGCAGGCCTGCGGCCCGTGCGAGCTTGGCCTATGAATGAGAACTCCTTCGAAGCGAAACTGGCGCGCATGAGCGCGCCGGCTCCCGATCCCGAGGCGCGGCTCAAGGCCAAGCGCGCGGCGCTCGAGGAGTTCGCGCGCGTGCAGGCCGCGAACCAGGAAAGCGCGAAGTCGACTTCCGCATCTGGCTCCAAAGGTTTGTGGGACGCGCTACGTCTCTTCCGTGACGACTCATCGCACGGGAGTACTTCCATGGCCTGGTTTGTTAGACGGAATTTTTTTGCCGGTGTCGCTGGCGCCTGCGTGGTGGGTTTGGGCATCGCCATGGTGTGGCCTATCTTTTCGCGCTATGGCGACTCGCGCCTGTTCGACGATCTGCAGCCGCCGGTCACCGTCGAACTGAAGCCGCCCGGCAAAGACACTGCCAAAGACCCGGACAAGAACGCTGTTCCGCCGGCTTCGGAACCGGCTCCCGTGCCGTCTCCAGTGCCGGCTCTGGCCGCAGAACCGAAACTCGCGAAGGAGCGCCAACAGAAGGCGGCTGCCGCTGCCGTGGAAAAGAGCAAGCGCGAAGCCGACGCATTCAAGGCATATGGCCCGCCGGAGGCTGTCGCGGCCGACGCTGTCGTTGCCGACGCGCCAGCACAGATCGTGGAGCAACCCTCGCCCGAATCCGAGGTCGTGGTCCAGGGCCTCCGGCGAAATACCCAGCAGGTGCAGGAGGCACGGCAATCGATTGCTGCCGAAGAAGTCGTCGTTACCGGGGCGCGCAAATCACGTGCCCAACAAACTCCGCACAAGGGCGCGGCGTCGCCGAGCGGGGACGGGAGAGTCCGCACGCAGATTGTGCCGGCGGCGCCGCCTCTGTCAGCCATCGGCGGGGCGATGGTGTACGAACCTTCGAGGCCCGCTGTCGATGAAGGTCGCGACAAGTTCCAGCAGTTCGACGTGAACCCCGTCAAGCAGGTCGCCGCCGAGCCAGTGTCCACGTTCTCCGCGGACGTGGACACCGCTTCGTACAGTTTCGTGCGCCGGCAGCTGAATGCCGGCCGCCTGCCGCAGAAGGATTCGGTGCGCGTCGAGGAAATGATCAACTACTTCGACTATGCGTGGCCGGCTGCCACTTCCGCGAAGACGCCGTTCAAGCCCACGGTGGTAGTTAGCGACTCACCCTGGGTCAAGGGCCACAAGCTGGTTCACATCGGCATCAAGGGTTACGAGGTCTCGCGAGACGATGCGCCGGGCGCCAACCTGGTGCTGCTGCTCGACGTGAGCGGGTCGATGGATTCGCCCGACAAGTTGCCGCTGGCGGTACAGTCGATGGAGCTGCTGCTGTCGAGCCTGAAGCCGACCGATACCGTGGGCATCGTGGTGTACGCGGGCGCCGCGGGTACGGTGCTCGAGCCGACGCCCGTGAAGGACAAGCAGAAGATCATTGCCGCGTTGCGTGATTTGCGACCGGGCGGTTCCACTGCCGGCGCCGAGGGTATCGAGCGGGCCTACCAGCTTGCCGAAGCTCACTTCCGCAAGGGCGGCGTGAATCGGATCCTGCTGGCCACGGATGGCGACTTCAACGTCGGCATCGCCAGCACGAACGAGCTCAAGGGATTCGTCGAGCGCAAGCGTGAGAAAGGCATTTTCCTGTCCGTGCTCGGATTCGGGCAGGGCAACTACCGCGACGAGCTGGCGCAGGCGCTGGCGCAGAACGGCAATGGCGTGGCGGCGTACATCGACAGTCTGGGCGAAGCGCAGAAAGTGCTGGTCCAGGAAGCCGGCGCCTCGCTGTTCACCATCGCCAAAGACGTGAAGCTGCAGGTGGAGTTCAATCCGGCGACGGTGGCGGAGTACCGCCTCGTGGGGTACGAAACCCGCGCTCTCAAGCGCGAGGACTTCAACAACGATGCGGTGGATGCGGGCGATGTGGGCTCGGGGCACACGGTGACCGCCATCTACGAAATCACGCCCGTGGGTTCGGCCACGCGCATGGTAGACCCGAGCCGCTATGAGAAGAACGAGAAGCCCCAGGTAGAGCGCGGCAGCACCAGCGAATACGGATTCCTCAAGATCCGCTACAAACTACCCGACAGCAGCACCTCGCAGCTGATCGAGCAGCCGATCCTGATCGCATCCCGCGACGTGCCGCAGAACCTGCAGCGCGACGTGCAGTTCGCAACCGCCGTGGCCGGCTTCGGCCAGCTGCTGCGCGGCGGCGTCTTTACGGGTTCCCTGAACTACGAAGACATCATTCGCCAGGCGCAGGCCGCGAAGGGTGACGATCCCTTCGGCTACCGGACCGAGTTCGTGCAGCTGGTGCGCAAGGCCAAGGTCGCGCGGGAGATGTAGCAGACGTCGCGCTGGGCTAATCCGGGGGATTAGCGTTCGCCTTATGTCCAGGCTCCAGATCTAGCGGGGTGCCGGCGGCCAGAATGTTGGCCCGCTGCAGCCCCTTATAGAAGAGTTCGGTTGCAAATAAGAATAGTTCTCATGTAGCGTTCGCACTCTTTTTGGAGCCGAACGCTGATGGAACCCCGCCGCCGCATGCAGCTCTATCGCACGATGCATCTGTGGCACTGGATCAGCGCCGCGGTCTGCTTCGCCGCGCTCACGCTGTTCACCGTCACCGGCATCACGCTGAATCACGCGAGCGCGTTTAGCGCCGAGCCCGCCGTTTCGACTGGCACCGCGCAGGTGCCGGAAAACCTCCGAGCCACGCTGGCAACTGCCGCTCCGCAAGCTTCTGTGCCGCCGCCGGATATCACCGCGTGGGCGGAAGACGAATTCAAACTTTCGTTGCGCGATGCGACCGCGGAGTGGTCGGAAGAGGAACTGTACCTGTCGGCTCCCGGTCCGGGGCGCGACGCCTGGGTTTCCATCGACCGCGCCACTGGCGCGGCGAAATTCGAAGCCACCGATCGCGGCTGGCTCGCGTACTTCAACGATCTTCACAAGGGCCGCAACACCGGGATCACCTGGACGATCTTCATCGACGTCGTCGCGGTCGCCGTCCTGTTCTTTTCGCTCACCGGCCTGGTGTTGCTGTGGATACAGGCGCGGCAGCGCACCTCGACCTGGCCGCTCGTCGGCGGTGGCATCGCCATCGTCACCGCACTCATGATCTTCTTCGCACACTGAACGGAGCACAGAATGATTCGAAAGTTTCTCTTCGCGCTGGCAATGGCACACACGGCCTTCGGCGGTACCGCCGCGGCAGCCGATCTCAGCCTCAGCGTGGAAATCCCGCAGTTGCCCGTGGCCGAATACCATCGCCCCTACGTCGCGGTCTGGATCGAAGGCGCGGATCAGAACATCGCCGCCAATCTCGCGGTCTGGTACCAGGTGCGTGGCGATCACACCAAGTGGCTGCCGGACCTGCGCCAGTGGTGGCGTCGCGGCGGCCGTGACCTGAAGGTTCCGGTGGACGGTCTGACCGGCGCGACTCGGCCCGTCGGCCAGCACCTGCTGAAGTTCGACGCGCGAAAGGCGCCTCTCACCGGCCTCAAGCCTGGCCAGTACACGGTGGTCGTGGAGGCCGTGCGCGAAGTCGGCGGACGCGAAGCGGTGCGCATCCCGTTCGAGTGGCCTATCAAGGCTGCCAAACGTGAATCCGCGACCGGCAGCAAAGAGCTCGGCGCGGTGGCGCTGTCGCTCAATCCTTGAGATCAGGGAGAGCACATGAAAACTTCGACTCTAACAATGAAAGTTGCGGCATTGCTCGTGGTGATGGTGCCCGCGAGCAGCGAGGCGGCGAGAGCCTGGCTGCTGCCTTCGCAAACCATACTGGCGCGCTCCGGCGGCTGGGTGACGGTGGACGCGGCCATGGCCGACGATCTGTTTTCGTTCAATCAGGGCGCGATGCAGGTCGATGCGCTGTCGGTGTCGGGTCCGGACGGCCAACCGGTCGCACCGCAGAATCCGGCGAAGGGCAAAACGCGCAGCAGCTTCGACCTTGAACTGCGTCAGGCCGGCACCTATCGCATCGCGGTCGCGGAAAACATGGTCATGGCGCGCTGGGAAGAAGACGGCAAGCCGAAACGCTGGCGTGGCACGCCCGCCGAAATGGCCACAGGCATTCCGGCGAACGCGGCCAAGCTCGAGGTCGAGCAGATGCAGCGCCGCGTGGAAACATTCGTAACCGTGGGTACGCCCACCGACGTGAAGCCCGTCGCCGGGACGGGCATCGAGCTCAAGCCCATTCAGCATCCGAACGATCTGTATGCGCGTGAAACCGCGAAGGTCCGATTCCTGCTCGACGGCAAGCCGGCCGCGGATCTCGAAGTCGAGATCATCGCCGGGGGCACACGTTACCGCGACGCGCCTGACGAGATGACTTTCAAGACCGACAAGGATGGCGAGATCGCCGTCACCTGGCCCGCGGCCGGCATGTACTGGCTGGAAGTGTCGGTGCAGGACGAGAAGGCGACAGTCCCGGGCGTGAAGAAGCGCCGCGCCTCGTATTCCGGCACGTTCGAAGTGCTGACGCAGTAGTTTGCTGCGCGCCGATAGTTTGTTACGGATCATGGTCGCCGCGTCGAGCCTTGCGCTCGCCGCCTGCGCGGGACAACCGGCGCAATCTACCGGAGAGACCCTGATCGAAGGGGAGACGATGGGCAGCGCGTGGACGGCGAAGCTCGCCGGACCGCTGCCGGCGTCCGCCGAAGTCCTGCGCGCCGGTGCGCAGGCTCGATTCGATGCCGTGAACCTCGCGCTCAGCACCTATCGCACCGACTCCGCCCTGAGCCGCTTCAACGCTGACGATAGCGGCGAGTGGGTCCACATCGATGCGGAGCTCGGCGAAGTGCTCGCCTACGCGTTGAGTCTCGCGGAGGCGAGCGGCGGCGCTTACGACGTGACGGTCGGTCCGCTGGTCAACCTCTGGGGTTTCGGGCCCGATCCGGCGACGCACCAGGTGCCGGATGCGGCCGCCATCGAGGCGGCGCGCGCACGGGTCGGCTGGCGAGGCGTTGTGGTCGATCGCGCGAATCACCGTGCCCGCAAGCGTCCCGGCATTCGAGTGGACCTGTCTTCGCTCGGCAAGGGCCGCGGCGTCGACCGCGTCGCGGAGTATCTGGACGAGCAGGGCGTCACTAACTACCTCATCGACCTTTCCGGCAAGTTGCGCGCGCGCGGCCGCAATGCACGCGGCGACCCGTGGCGCGTCGCCGTGGAACGCCCCGCGGCCGATGCGTCGTCCGCCGCGCCCGCGCTCGAACCCGCCATCGTCGCGCTGCAGGATGAAAGCGTGGCCACCGCCGGCGACTACCGCCGCTTCTTCGAGAGCGGCGGCCGGCACTATTCGCACATCATCGATCCGCGCACCGGCTATCCGGTTACGCACGGCACCATGTCGGCGACGGCCATGGCCGCCGATTGCATGCAGGCCGACGCACTTGCCACGGTGATGATGGTGATGCCGCCCGCGGAGGCGCTGGCGCTCGCGGAACGCTTGCGTCTGCCAGTGCTGCTCATCGGTCATGCCGACACGAAATTTCAGGTGCGGCGCAGCGCCGCGTGGTGAACTGACGTGTAGGCGCGCGCTGGTGCGGGGCGCGGAATTTGGCCGACAAGTCCGGGAGCTTGTTAGGCCCGAAGCTGCGG
>Ga0193717_1000853_pt1 | contig 19317 bp, 25 predicted proteins | sample U2c2metaG_FD_145900 | JGI IMG/M metagenome (GOLD analysis project Ga0193717, IMG submission 145900) | Soil microbial communities from a riparian zone of the East river system, Colorado, United States - U2c2 | ecosystem: Environmental > Terrestrial > Soil > Riparian zone | place: USA: East River...
GGAGGCGCTGCTCGGACACTTCTGCGATCCCACGGTGGCGCTGGTCGCCCCCCGCATCGTCAACCTGCGCGAGCCGAAGGGCGTGGTGGCGCGGTACGAGGCGGTACGGTCGTCGCTCGACCTCGGCCAGCGGGAGGCCCCCGTCGTGCCCTACGGGACGGTCTCGTACGTGCCGAGTGCCGCGATCATCTGCAGGCGCAGCGTGCTGAACGAGCTCGGCGGCTTCGACGAGACGTTGATCTCGGGTGAGGACGTCGACCTGTGTTGGCGGTTCATCGAGGCGGGCGCGCGGTTACGCTACGAACCCATTGCGTTGGTCGCCCACGATCACCGAACGCATCTTCGAGAGTGGTTCGTGCGCAAGGCTTTCTATGGAACATCGGCCGCCCCGCTGTCGGTCCGTCACCCTGGCAAGACGGCGCCGTTGGTCATCTCCGGGTGGACCCTGCTGGTCTGGATCCTGCTGTCGATGGGCTCCGGAATTGGCTACTTCGCTTCCACGATCGTCGCCCTGTTCACCGGCCGTCGCATCGCCAATTCACTTCGAAGCGTCGACACCGAACCCAAGGAGGTCGCGGCGGTCGCCGCGCGGGGCCTGTGGGCGGCCGCGCTGCAGCTGGCCTCGGCGATCTGTCGGCATTATTGGCCGATCGCGCTCATCGCCGCCGTGCTCTTCCGCCGCTGCCGGCAGGTGGTCCTGGTGGCCGCGGTGGTCGACGGGGTCGTCGACTGGGCGAGTCGTGATCGAAGCACCGACGACGAGACCCAGCGTGTGGGGCTGCTTGCCTACCTGCTGCTAAAACGACTCGACGACATCGCATACGGCCTCGGGCTGTGGACCGGTGTGGTGCGCGAGCGCCACCTTGGCGCGCTCAAGCCGCAGATCCGGACCTGAAAAGTACGCCTTGACGGACGTGTTGATCGTCGGCGCGGGTAGCGCCGGTTGTGTTCTGGCCGAACGGCTTTCATCTGATTCAAACTGCCAGGTGACGATCGTCGAAGGCGGTCCCGGGCCTTCTGATCCGCAGGTGATGGCGCAGATCAGCGATGGACTACGGCTGCCGATCGGCGAGGCGAGCTCGGTGGTGCGGCGGTATCAGACGACGCTCACGGAATCACCTGAGCGCAGTGCCGTGATCATGCGGGGTGCCGTGGTCGGTGGGTCGGGCGCCGTTAACGGCGGGTACTTCTGCCGGGGGCTGCCTTCTGACTTCGAGTCGTGGAAGCTGCCCGGCTGGTCGTGGGCGGACGTCCTACCACACTTCCTGGCGATCGAGACGGACCTCGACTTCGCCGGCCCGCTCCACGGAACCGATGGACCGATGATGATCCGTCGGGTCTCCGAATTCGACGAGGGGGCGAGGGCTTTCGTTGGAGCGGCGCGCGACCTTGGTTACGAGTGGATTGATGATCTCAACGGGGTCGGGGGGGCGGCCCCCGGGGTGGGTGCGGTGCCCCTGAACATCGACAGCGGCACGCGCGTCGGACCGGGGGGCGCGTTCCTGGGTCCGGCGTCGACACGGCCCAACCTGAGCGTGCGGGAGCGGACACACGTCTTGGCCGTGCGGATCGTCAACGGGCGGGCGGTCGGCGTCGAGTGCGACGGCCCTGACGGCCAGGAGTACCTGGACGCGGATCGAATCATTTTGTCGGCAGGCGCAATTGGCTCGGCGCACCTGTTGATGCTGTCGGGGATCGGTCCTGCGGCGGCGCTGCGCTCGAAGGACATCACTGTGCACTCGGATGTGCCGGTCGGTACCCGGTGCGCAGATCACCCCGAATGGGTGCTCCCGGTGGACTGGCCCGCCGCGCCTGGCCGACCTCCACTGGAGGCCGTGTTGACCACGTCCGACGGACTCGAGCTCAGGTCCTACACCGCTGGCTTCGGGGCCATGACCGGCGACCCTGGGGCTGATCCGGCTGACCGCCCCCACTTCGGGGTGACGCTGATGCGGCCGCGGAGTCGAGGGCGCGTCAGGCTGGCGTCGCCGGACCCCACCGTGGCGCCTGTGATCGAGCATCGCTACGACAGCGAGCCAGCGGACGTCGCCGCGCTCGAGGTGGGTGCTGAACTCGCACATCACCTGGCGGGAACGGGTTACGAAGTGCGCGAATCGTTTTGGTCGACGTCGCAGCACCTCGCCGGGACGGCGCCGATGGGTACCGATGAAGACGACTCGGTGTTGGACGAACAGTGCCGGGTCCGCGGTGTCGAGGGGCTGTGGGTAGTGGACGGTTCGATCATGCCCAGCATCACCAGCCGTGGTCCGCACGCCACCATCGTGATGATCGGCCACCGCGCGGCCGAGTTCATCCTGCGCTGACCCGGCCCATCCTGACGAGCGACTCGGCGAGCAGGGTGGCTGCAACGACGCCATCCACGACCGGCACGCCGAGGCGTCGGGACAGCGGCGCTGCGAACCTGGCCATTGCCGCACAACCCAATACGATCGCGTGGCTGCCGTCCTGAGCAAGGGCCCGCTCGCAGAGCTCGCCGATCGGGTGGACGGTCGCGGGGTCGGAGTCGATGGTCAGTACGGGGATGTCGCTCGCGTACACGCCGAGGCACTGGCCGGGGGTATACGTCTTGGCCAGTTCCCACGCGCGCGGAACCGTCGCCGACATCGACGTCACCACCGAGAAGCCGCCTGCGGTCAGGGCGGCCGCGTGCATCGCGGCCTGGGCGATGCCGAGTACCGGACCGTCGACGAGAGCGCGAGCCTGGTCCAACCCCGGATCGCCGAAGCAGGCGATGACGTAGGCGTCCGGCCGATCCTGCTGACGCGCCGCTGCGCGTTCGAACTCCGCGAGAAGGTGAGGGACACAGCGCCGTTCGTCGTCGTCGTTCTCGATGCTGGCCGGACCTCCTGCGGGATTCGTCGCCTCGACGACGGTATCCGGGTTTGCGGCCGCCTTGGCACTGGCCTCGATGTCGCTGGTCATCGAGGCCGTGGTGTTCGGGTTGACGAGCAGCAGGCGCACCCCGTCAGCCTAGGGGCCGATCAGGCTCGCCGCTGACCACGGGAGCGCATGCGGCGCACGAGATGGAGTTGCTCGTCGTCGCGGCCCGGCGCCCACAAACCGATCACCACGGCGCCGGTGGCGACGGTGATGGCGAGCGCCAGTTGGGAGGTGTGCATCGCCTCGATGAAGGCGGCCTTGCTGAGCTCGGCGAGTTGCGCCCCCTGCGGACCGATGCGGTGCGCCACGTCGATGGCCTGCCCCAGGGAGTCGACGGCCGCATCGCGCACCGGCGCGGAGAACCCGGCCAACCTCGGGCCGAGGGCGTCGGAGTACTTGGCCGCCAAGAGGGAGCCGGCCAGCGCGATGCCCAGGGCGGCGCCCATCTCCCGGGTGGTGTCGTTGACGGCGGACGCCACTCCCTGCTTGTCGTCGGGAGCGGTATTCATGATTGCGGAAGTCGTTGGTGCGGTGAGTAATCCGATGCCGAAGCTCATCACCACCATCGGCCAGGCCATGTCCAAGTAGGTCGAGTCCACCTCGACCCACCGGAGGAAGAAGAAGCCTGCGGAGATCAGCGCCAGGCCGGTGAAGACGACCAGGCGCAGCCCGACCCGAGGCAGGTACCAGAACGACGTGGCAGACAGCACCAGGATGGGCCCCATGATCGGGGCGAGCGACATGGCGGTCTTGATCGGGCTGTAGCCCAGGATCAGCTGCATGTGCTGCATCATGATGAAGAAGAATCCGAACATCGCGAGGAAGAACACGGTGATCGCCGCGGCTCCCGTCGCGAACGTCGGGTTGGCGAAGATCCGGACGTCGAGAAGGGGATGACGCCGGCGCAGTTCGATTGCGCCGAACGCCACCGACATCACGACGCCAACGACGATGCATCCGATCACCAAGGCATCGGACCAGCCGCGGGTCGGAGCCTCGAGGATGCCGAAGACCAGGACCGCGACCCCTCCGCCGATCACGACGGCGCCCAGCCAGTCCAGCGGCTTGGGTTCCGGCTCCTTCGACGTTGCGACAGTGAGCATCAGTACGAAGATCAGCGCGGCAGAGCCGGCGAATCCCCAGAAGATGGCCTGCCACGACCAGAAGTGGAGCAACCCCCCGGAGCCGAGCATTCCGACGACCGCTCCGGTTCCGGCGGTGCCCGCCCAGATGCCAACGGCCTTGTTGCGCTGATTCTTCGGGTACGCCGCGGTGAGTAGCGACAGCGTCGCGGGCATGACGAATGCCGCGCCTGCGCCCGCCACGCCGCGGGCGATGATGAGGTGCAGGGGGTCCGACCAGATCACCGGGGCGACGGACGCGAGGGCGAAGACCGCTAGCCCGACGAGAAGCGCGCCACGCCTTCCGTACCGGTCGCCTAGCGCGCCCGCAGGCAGCAGCAGGCACGCCAGGGTCAGCGTGTAACTGTCGACGATCCACGTGAGTTGGGTCTGGCTGGCCGACGTCGCCTTCGCGATGTCTGGCAGCGCTGTGTTCAGCGCGACCATCGATGAGATGACCAGTAGGACGCCGAGACATGCCACGCACAACGTCCATGCGCGGGCCTGTTTCGACAGGGCGGCGAGGCCGGGGTCGATATCCTGATCGGGCAGGTCGAGGGTGTCGACCATATTCCGCTCCTTTTGACGGTTGCGGTATTTTCGATACGTACGGTCTTGTAACGAGACTAGCAGTCTTGTTTCCAAATGTGGAGGTGAGTGAAACATGGCAACGGCGCGTACCGATCCGCGGCCGGCCCGCTCTCGGGCGCGTCTGCTGGACGCGGCGACGACGCTTTTGAGATCAGGCGGGCCCAGCGCCGTCACCGTCGAGGCCGTCACCCGCGCCTCGAACGTGGCGCGAGCCACGCTGTATCGCCACTTTCCGAGCGGAAATGACTTGCTGGCGGCTGCTTTTCACGCTCTGATCCCGCCTGCGCCGATCCCACCCGACGAAGGATCGCTGCGTGACCGGCTCATCGCCGCGCTGGAAGGTTTCTCGGGCCTGATCGCCGAGGCGCCCATCAGCCTTGCGGCGATGTCGTGGTTGGCGCTCGGTGGAGACTTGGAGCACATTCGATGGGGCGACGAAAGGCGATCCGACAGCCCTGAGGTGCGCACGCTTCGAGAGCGGGTCGCCGAGCAGTATGCGGCTCCGTTCGACGCCATCTTCGACAGTCCCGTCGCGGTGGCCGAAGTGGGTGAGGTCGACCGGACGCGGGCGAGCGTGTTACTTCTGGGCCCCATCGTGTTGGGCAAGCTGAGCACGTTGCCGGACTTCGACTATCGCCAGGTTGCGGTGGCAGCCGTCGACGGCTTCCTGGCGACGCACGCCAAGAAACCGGAACCGTAATTACCTGAGCGAGTACCGAATCGGCAGGTGCTTGAGCCCACCGACGAATGTCGTCGCGCTGAGTTCGGGCACGCCGGCCAACTCGATCGACTCCAACCTGGCCACCAGCTCGGTGAACAGGCTGTTCATCTCCATGCGAGCCAACGCGGCGCCAAGGCAGAAGTGGACGCCATACCCGAACGCGACGTGCTTGTTGGGATCGCGGGCGACGTCGAAACGGAAGGGGTCGGTGAACACGTCCTCGTCGCGGTTGCCCGAGACGTACGCCAGGTAGACGGACTCACCCTTGGCGATGTCGATCCCGCGCACCGTGGTGTCGGCGGACGCGGTGCGCATGAATTCCTTTACGGGAGTTGACCAACGGATCATCTCCTCAACCGCGGTGCCCATCAGATCCGGGTCGTTGCGCAGTCTGTCGAGTTCACCGGGATTGTCGATCAACGCGCGCATTCCGCCCGAAATGGCGTCCTTGGTGGTGTCGTGTCCGGCACTGGCGACGATCACGTAGTACGACGCGGTGTCGACGTCGGACAGCGGTTCGCCGTCGACCCGGCCGTTGGCGATGGCCGAGGCGAGGTCGTCGGTCGGCTGCTCGCGCCGAGAGGCCGTCAGCCTGGAGAAGTAGGTGAAGAAGTCGAGCAGTACCGCGAGCTGATCTTCGAGCGATCCACCTTCGCGCTTGTATTCGTCGTCGTCGCCGCCGAACATCTCCTGGGTCAGGCTGTGCATGCGACCGAAGTCGGATTCTGGCAGGCCGAGCAGCGACATGATCACGTACAGCGGGAAGTCGATGGCGATGTCGGTCACGAAGTCGCATTCCGGCCCGATGTCGGCCATCTTGTCGACGTAGCGCTTGGCCAGCTCGTCGACCCTGACCTTCAGGTCGCGCATGGCCTTCGGACGGAACCAGTCGGCCCCGATCCGGCGCACCTTGCGGTGGTGGGGGTCGTCCATGTGGATGAGTGTGCGCAATCCCATGCCCGCCTCGAGTTGTTCCTTCGCCATGTCGTCGCCGGCAGCGGTGGCCAGCAGTGGGCGCGGCTCGCTGAGAAAGAGCTCGTTGTCGCGTTCGATCGCCATGATGTCGGCGTGCTTGGTGATCGCCCAGAAGGGCCGATACGGCCGATTGTCCACCCACGCAACGGGATTGTTGGCCCGTAAGTGGGTAAGCGCCGTGTGCAGTCGCTCGTCGTCGGCGTAGGCCGTCGGATCGGCGAGAACTTTGGCGGCGTCATCCGTCGTCGGCGTGCTCATTGAAAACTCCTCACTCGCGGACTGCGACTTGACAGGTGTCAAGTCGCAGTCTAGGTGGGGCGTGCCCGGCTTGTAGACCGGATTGCTCTCATCCGCGATCAGTAGGCTCGGAACCGTGCGCTCCCCATCGGTCCGGCAGGTTGTCCGGAGTGCGACCGCGTTGATCGTCGTCGCGCTGTTGACGCTCGGCTGCGCGCGTGGCGATGGGGCTGTCGCCCCTGCGCCGCCCCCCGGGCCCCCGCCCGACCCGGCCTTGGCGCAGACGACGACGGGTGCGGTACGCGGCGTCGTCGCCCCCGATCATCGACTGTTCGCGGGAATTCCCTACGCCGCGCCGCCAGTCGGTCCGCTGCGCTGGCAGCCGCCGATGCCAGCGCCGTCCTGGCCCGGGGTGCGTGACGCGACCAAGTTTGGCCCGCGGTGCATCCAAGACATGAGCGACCTGGAACGCGGCAGAGGCAGCTCCGAGGACTGTCTGAGGCTGAACGTCTGGACGCCGCCGCCGTCCAACGAGCGGCGACCGGTCATGGTCTGGATCCATGGCGGTGGCTTCATCAACGGCAGCGGTGGCATCTACGACTCGCGGCGGATGACGACCCGCGGCGACATCATCGTCGTCACACTGAACTACCGATTGGGCGCGCTGGGCTTCCTGGCGCACCCATCACTCGGGCCCCCCGGTGTGGTGGGCAACTACGGGCTGGCCGATCAGCAGGCGGCTATGCGCTGGGTGCGCGACAACATCGCGAGCTTCGGCGGTGATCCGGAAAAGGTCACGATCGCTGGCGAATCAGCGGGCGGGATGTCGGTCTGCGACCACCTCGTCGCCCCCGGCTCGAAGGGCCTGTTCCGGGCGGCGATCGTGGAGAGCGGACCGTGCCAGGCGCAGGTCCCGCTACGCGAGGCCGAGCGGATCAGCCTCGACTATGCGCACGACGCCGGCTGTGGTGACCCGGCCACGGCTCCGCAGTGTTTGCGCGCGCTGCCTGCGGACAAGCTGAGAAATCCCGTGTGGTACTTCCGCATTGGCGACGACACGCTGAGCGGGCCGGTCACGGGAACGGCGTCGCTGCCGGTCGACCCCATGGCCGCGTTCGCCTCGGGAGCTGCGGCGAAGGTGCCTGTATTGGTCGGAACCAATCGCGACGAGTTCACGTTGTTCGTCGCCCTGCAGTACCTGCGGTTGGGCAAGAGATACCCAGCCGGGGAGTATCCCCAACTGCTGTCAGAAACGTTCGGGGGCAACGCGCCGGCCGTCGCCGACCACTACCCGCTTGAGCACTACGGCGGCAGCGCGGCGCTGGCGTATTCGGCTGCCGTTACCGACGGCGTCTTCTCCTGCGTTGCCGACCGCATGAGCGAGCAGTTGGCTGCCACCAACCCCGTTTACTCCTATGAGTTCAACGACCCAGCGCCACCGACACCAGACCCCTTGCGTACGTTGCCCTTTCCCGTGGGAGCCAGCCATTCGCTCGAGCTTCGCTACCTCTTCGACGTTGGTGGGGCGCCGCCGCTGAATCCGGCTCAGCAGGTCTTGTCGGATCAGATGATCGACTACTGGAGCAACTTCGTCGCCACCGGTAAACCCGGTGTGGACGATCAGCCGCAGTGGCCTGAACTCGGGACCGACCCGGCCGCGGAAAAGCGATTGTCATTGCAGCCCGATGGCAGCAGGCTGGTGACCGACTTTGACCAAAGGCACCAGTGCGCATTCTGGGCTGGCCTGAAGGGGTGATCGACGATGCCGACTCCCGATCCGACGGCGTTCGGCGACGAGTGGGTGCGGGCGTGGAACGCGCACGACGTTGACGCGGTGCTCGCGCACTTTCACGACGACGTCGTATTCAGTTCGCCGGTGGCGGCGCGACTGCTGCCCGAGACCGGGGGAGTGGTTCACGGCAAGGCTGCGCTCCGCGACTACTGGGTGGCCGCGCTGAAGGTGGTGCCCGAGCTGCACTTCGACGTCATCGGCGTGTATCGCGGCGAGTCGCTGCTGGTGATCCACTACCGCAATGAACGGGGCGGGCAGGTCAACGAAGTGCTGGTGTTCGACGGCGGCCTGGTGCGCGAGGGCCACGGCACCTACCTAGCACACGACCGGTAGCCGCAGAGCGCTGCCTACAAGAAGACGAAGTCGGTCTGGGCTCAGCTCTGACGTTGGGTCGACGCCGGCTTCTGCGAAATGAGTTGGATGAGGTTCCCACACGTATCGTCGAACACGGCCACCATCTGTTCGCCTATGTCAGTGGGCGGTTGCGTGAAGACGACGCCAGCTTCGGTCAACCGACCGTGCTCGGCTTCGACGTCGTCAACGGCGAACTGAGCCAACGGAATCCCGTCTTCGGCGAGCGCATCCCGGTATGGCTTCACCGCGGGATGACCGCACGGTTCGAGCAGCAGTTCGGGCCCGTCTAACGAATCCGGGGAAACGACGGTCAGCCAGAAGTCATTGCCGAGCGGGATGTCGTGCCGTTTCACGAAGCCGAGCACCTCGGTGTAGAACGCCAGCGCTGCTCGCTGATCGTCGACGAAGAGGGTGGTCAATTCGATTCTCATGAGGTGCCCTTCCCTGCGACGGGCCATCGTCGCGTGATCGCAGCGAGTGGCTCGCCGTTGTAGTAGTGGAACTTGGACCGGCCACGCCGCTCGGTGACGACCAGGCCGGCCGACTCCAGCACGGCAAGGTGCTGAGAGATCGCCTGCCGCGTCGAGCCGAGTCCGTGTCGCATTGCGAGCAGCGTGCAGATCTGTAACAAGGTCTGTCCGTCACTGGCGGCAAGCTCGTCGAGGATGAGCCGCCTTGTCTCATCGTCGAGAGCTCTGAACACGTCTGCCACCGCTCTGATAATAGGCAAGCGAACACTTGCATTTCAACCCTTCGGGGCGTTCCTGAAATTCGTCGGCAGAAAAGTGTGGGAATCGGTGCGCCTGGTCGCTCCTAGCTGATGAACGCGGCCCACCCGGATCGCGACGACGTCAAGGAGCCCAACATGAAGACCACCTCGACCACCCGCAAGCTGACCCGGTTCCAGTACGCAGCGACTCTTCTCGGCGCCCTGGCCTTCGTCGCCTTGGCCCCAACGACGGCCAACGCCCAGCCCGTCGGGTCCACCGGCGCTGACGGCGGTTGCCACTACACCGACAAGGATGGTTACGACATCCCGATCGACGACGGCCAGGGTGTCATCGTCGACGGGAAGACCGTCACCTGCAACGGTGGAACGATCACCGTCAGTGCTGCGCCGAGTCGCGGCGGCCCCAAGAAGCCGGTCGTGACCCAGAAGCTCCCGGTGCTGAACCGGAGCGCGGCTGCCACGACAACCCCCTGAAGCCCGATAGCCGTCAGTCGGCCCGTCACCCGCAGAGAGCGGGTGGCGGGCCGAACTGTTTCTCATTACAGGCGGGTGTCACCCAAGTGGTGATGTCGGCGTGGACGACCTCGGTGCCGCTGCGATCGGTGACGCTGACGGGTACGACGACCTCGGCGCCCTCGGCGATGGAATCGAAGTCGGGTAGGTCGATCCGGGCGGCGGCCCGCAGCGAGGAGGTGGCCTTCTGTAGGTACTGCACGTTCATCGCCTTGGGGATTCAGCGATGGCTCGTCGGCACGGTGGCTTCCATCAACATGCCCATTGCCAGCTCCGCGGCGTTGCACGACGCGATGGCGTGCACGGTGTGAAGGTGGTTGTGCGCGAAGCACGACTTGAGGTCGTAGGTCGTATCAGACCAGACCCGTTGCGTCGAATATCCAGCTGAAATCCTGCGCTCGTGCTGCGGAGCTTTGGAACCATGCGGTGTTCGCGATCGCGTTGAGGTCCCAATAGTCCTTCCACAGCGTTACCTTGCCGTCGCTGACCTTGTTGACCGAAACAATCGGATTGTTGGCCGTTTCGCCATCCGACGAAGTGAAGATCTCCAAATGCTCATAGATGACGTCGACACCGTTGGACAGAAGAACTCCGTCGTGGTTGGCGTAGCTCGCGAGGTACTCGTTCTCGAAGGCACTCTTTAGCCGATTGACGATGTTTTCCGGACCACGAGCAGCCATCGTCGGCCCCAACGGCATGTCCATGAAGATGCAGTCGTCGCTCACCACGGTCTTCACCGCTTCCCAGTCACCGCTCGCAATGGCCAGCCAGAGCTGCAGCACGGTGTCGGACGCGTCCGTCATTGCGCCATCGTTGCAGCCGGAATCCGTCGAGAGGTCAGTTTCAACCCCTACAGGCGGTTAGGTCGACTTTGTTCAATGATTGCTAACCCGTGAGCCGCTGGAGCTTCAAGCAGAGGAACGGTCGCGCGGTGAAACCGCAACACTCTTCACGAAGAACCACTTGCGCCTGACCTTTCCAGCGGCCACCGTGAACACCCGAATGCGCCTATCCGGCGGGCCCGAACGGGCGTACATTCTGGGAATGACCGCAGGTCAGGCGTCGTGATGGTGCTCTATCTGGTGGTTGGCGTATTCGTTGCCTTCGTCGGTGCGGCGATGTGGTTCGGACGGGGCCAAAGCCGCCGAACCGACAACTGGGATGCCGGTGAAGACTCCGGCAATGGAAGTGACGGCGGCCACCTGCACGGCCACGGTGGCTGCGGCGGTGGGAGCAGTTGCGGTGGCGGCGGATGCGGTGGCGGCGGTGGGGGAGACTGACCGGGCTGACCACGGTGGACTGCCTTTGACTGGGAATTTGGAAGACACCTGGTTCTGAGGCATACTGTTCGGGTTGCCTTGAGCCAGGTTCGCCTGGTCGGGCATACGACCGGCGCCCTTGCGGGCGCATCCGGTCCCAACCTCGATCGCGACGGAAATTTCGACGCGGGCGAGCGTGCGTAAGGGCGACACACCCGAGCGCGGGGGTCGGTGAACCACAGACAGGTAAACAGCGGCGGCATAAGCCAGCGCGCTGCACTCGGGACACCGAGGGCACGCGCACGAAGACCAGGCCCGAGCACGGGCCCGTTAATAGTGAGGTAGGACAAGCGTGGCGGGACAAAAGATCCGCATCAGGCTCAAGGCCTACGACCATGAGGCGATTGACGCCTCGGCGCGCAAGATCGTTGAGACGGTCACCCGTACGGGCGCCAGTGTGGTCGGTCCGGTGCCGCTGCCGACGGAGAAGAACATCTACTGCGTCATCCGGTCCCCGCATAAGTACAAGGACTCGCGGGAGCACTTCGAGATGCGCACTCACAAACGCCTGATCGACATCCTCGACCCGACGCCGAAGACCGTTGACGCTCTCATGCGCATCGATCTTCCGGCGAGCGTCGACGTCAACATCCAGTAGGAGACCCGACAGAAATGGCTAGAAAAGGCATTTTGGGCACCAAGCTGGGCATGACACAGGTGTTCGACGAGAACAACAAAGTCGTCCCGGTGACGGTCGTCAAGGCCGGCCCCAATGTGGTGACACGCATCCGCACCCCGGAGCTTGACGGTTACAGCGCCGTCCAACTCGCGTACGGCGAGATCAGCCCGCGCAAGGTGAACAAGCCGGTCACCGGACAGTTCGCCGCCGCGGGCGTGAACCCGCGCCGTCACCTCGCAGAGTTCCGGCTCGACGACGAGGCCGCTGCCGCCGAGTACGAGGTGGGTCAGGAACTGACCGCCGAGATCTTCGCCGACGGCAGCTTCGTCGACGTGACGGGCACCTCGAAGGGCAAGGGCTTCGCAGGCACCATGAAGCGTCACGGCTTCAAGGGCCAGGGCGCCAGCCACGGCGCGCAGGCCGTGCACCGTCGGCCCGGCTCGATCGGTGGCTGTGCCACCCCGGGTCGCGTCTTCAAGGGCACCCGCATGTCAGGTCGGATGGGTAGCGACCGCATCACCACGCAGAACCTGGTGGTGCACAAGGTCGACGCCGAGAACGGCGTGCTGTTGATCAAGGGCGCCATCCCCGGCCGCAACGGTGGGCTCGTCATGGTCCGCAGTGCGATCAAACGAGGTGAGAAGTAATGGCTAAGAAGACTGATGGCCGTGAGATTCCAGTCCAGACTCCGGGCGGCAAGAAGGACGGCAGCGTCGAGTTGCCTGCCGAGCTGTTCGACGTCGAGCCGAACATCGCGCTGATGCACCAGGTGGTCACCGCGCAGCTCGCGGCGGCCCGCCAGGGCACGCACTCCACCAAGACCCGCGGCGAGGTCTCCGGCGGCGGCAAGAAGCCGTACCGCCAGAAGGGCACCGGCCGTGCCCGTCAGGGTTCGACGCGTGCGCCGCAGTTCAAGGGTGGCGGCGTCGTGCACGGCCCCCGGCCGCGCGACTACAGCGAGCGGACCCCGAAGAAGATGATCGCCGCCGCACTGCGTTCGGCGCTCTCGGACCGGGCCCGCAACGACCGGATCCACGCGATCACCGAGGTCGTCAGCGGTCAGACGCCGTCGACCAAGAGTGCCAAGGACTTCCTCGGCACCCTGACCGACCGCCGCAAGGTGCTGGTCGTCATCGGCCGCAGCGACGAGGTCAGTGCCAAGAGCGTGCGTAATCTGCCTGGCGTGCACGTGCTCTCGCCGGATCAGCTCAACACGTACGACGTGCTCAACGCCGACGACGTGGTGTTCAGCGTCGAGGCGCTGAACGCGTACATCGAACGCTCTACGCGAAGTGTTGAAAAAGACGACGTGGAGGTGTCGGCCTGATGGCAACTGTGACTGACCCCCGGGACATCATTCTGGCCCCGGTCATCTCGGAGAAGTCCTACGGGCTGATCGAGGACAACGTGTACACGTTCGTCGTTCACCCGGACTCGAACAAGACGCAGATCAAGATCGCGATCGAGAAGATCTTCAGCGTCAAGGTCGATTCCGTGAACACGCTCAACCGTCAGGGCAAGCGCAAGCGCACCCGCAGCGGGTACGGCCAACGCAAGGGCACCAAGCGCGCCATCGTCACGCTGGCAGCAGGCAGCAAGCCGATCGACCTGTTCGGAGCACCGGCGTGAGCGGCGGTCCGGAAGCGGCGATGAGCGCTTGCGCGAAGAGCAGACAGCCCGCGATGAGCGCTTGCGCGAAGAGCAGACAGCCCGCGATGAGCGCTTGCGCGAAGAGCAGACAGCCCGCGATGAGCGCTCGCGCGAAGAGCAAATAGGCACAGAGGACTAGACAGACATGGCAATTCGCAAGTACAAGCCGACGACACCCGGTCGTCGCGGGTCCAGCGTCTCCGACTTCGCCGAGGTCACCCGGTCGACGCCGGAGAAGTCGTTGGTTCGCCCGCTGCACAGCACCGGTGGCCGCAACGCGCACGGGCGCATCACCACCCGTCACAAGGGTGGCGGGCACAAGCGCGCCTACCGCGTCATCGACTTCCGTCGCCACGACAAGGACGGCGTCAACGCCAAGGTCGCGCACATCGAGTACGACCCCAACCGCACCGCGAACATCGCACTGCTGCACTACCTGGACGGCGAGAAGCGTTACATCATCGCCCCGCAGGGACTTTCGCAGGGCGACGTGATCGAGCAGGGGCCCAACGCCGACATCAAGCCAGGCAACAACCTGCCGATGCGCAACATCCCGGCCGGTACCGTCATCCACGCCGTGGAGCTGCGGCCCGGCGGCGGAGCCAAGCTGGCCCGCTCGGCAGGCACCAGCATCCAGCTGCTCGGCAAGGAAGGTGCATACGCCTCGCTGCGCATGCCCAGCGGTGAAATTCGTCGCGTCGACGTGCGCTGCCGCGCCACCGTCGGCGAGGTCGGCAACGCCGAACAGTCGAACATCAACTGGGGCAAGGCCGGACGTATGCGCTGGAAGGGCAAGCGCCCGACCGTCCGCGGCGTCGTGATGAACCCGGTCGACCACCCGCACGGCGGTGGCGAGGGTAAGACCTCGGGCGGCCGTCACCCGGTGAGCCCGTGGGGCAAGCCAGAAGGCCGTACCCGCAAGAACAAGCCGAGCGACAAGCTCATCGTCCGACGCCGGCGCACCGGCAAGAATAAGCGCTAGGAGTAATTAGCGATGCCACGCAGCCTGAAGAAGGGCCCGTTCGTCGACGACCATCTGCTCAAGAAGGTCGACGTCCAGAACGAGAAGAACACCAAGCAGGTCATCAAGACCTGGTCGCGTCGTTCGACCATCATCCCTGACTTCATCGGTCACACCTTCGCCGTCCACGACGGTCGCAAGCACGTGCCGGTGTTCGTCACCGAGTCGATGGTCGGGCACAAGTTGGGCGAGTTCGCGCCCACCCGCACGTTCAAGGGTCACATCAAGGATGACCGGAAGGCCAAGAGGCGGTAATGACTACGACGACTGAGTATCCCAGCGCCGTTGCCAAGGCGCGCTTCGTGCACGTCTCGGCATCCAAGGCGCGTCGGGTGATCGACTTGGTTCGCGGCAAGTCCGTGACCGAGGCGCTCGACATCCTGCGGTGGGCACCGCAGGATGCCAGCGAGCCGGTTGCCAAGGTCATCGCCAGTGCGGCGGCCAACGCGCAGAACAACGACGGACTCGATCCCGCGACGCTGGTCGTTGCCACCGTCTACGCAGACGAGGGTCCGACCGCCAAGCGCATCCGGCCGCGCGCCCAGGGGCGTGCGTACCGAATCCGCAAGCGCACCAGCCACATCACGGTGATCGTCGAGAGTCGCCCGACTCGGGACAAGAGTTCGGCCTCGTCGGCAAGCTCCGCGCGCGCGCGTCGCGCCCAGGGCAGCAAGGACGCCGGAGCCGCGAAGTCGGCGACATCCGACGCCGCGACCAAGGCACCCGCCAAGAAGGCTTCCGGAGCCGCCCCGGCGAAGGTCTCTGAGACTTCAGATTCGAAGGGAGGCTCGGAGTAGTGGGCCAGAAGATCAACCCCCACGGCTTCCGCCTCGGTATCACCACCGACTGGAAGTCGCGCTGGTACGCCGACAAGCAGTACAAGGAATACGTCAAGGAAGACGTCGCCATCCGGCGGCGGCTGTTCCAGCCGTTCGTCATCGCCGCCACGCCGACCTCGTCGCCGCGGCGCGTCGACCTCGAGCGCGCTGGCGTGGCCAAGGTGGAGATCGAGCGCACCCGTGACCGGGTTCGCGTAGACATCCACACCGCCCGTCCCGGCATCGTCATCGGGCAGCGGGGCCAGGCTGCGGACTCCATCCGCGGCGCGCTGGAGAAGCTGACCGGCAAGCAGGTCCAGCTGAACATCCTCGAGGTGAAGAACCCCGAGTCGGTGGCACAGCTGGTCGCCCAGGGTGTGGCTGAGCAGCTGAGCAACCGTGTCGCGTTCCGACGTGCCATGCGCAAGGCGATGCAGTCCGCGATGCGTCAGCCGAACGTCAAGGGCATCCGGGTGCAGTGCTCGGGTCGTCTTGGCGGCGCCGAGATGAGCCGCTCGGAGTTCTACCGCGAGGGTCGGGTGCCGCTTCACACGCTGCGTGCCGACATCGACTACGGCCTGTACGAGGCCAAGACCACCTTCGGTCGCATCGGCGTGAAGGTGTGGATCTACAAGGGTGACGTCGTCGGCGGTAAGCGCGAGCTCACCGCCGCGGTTCCCGCCACTGCCGATCGGCCGCGTCGCGACCGCCCGTCGGGCACGCGTCCGCGTCGCAGCGGTTCCGCGGGCACCACGGCGACCAGCACCGAAGCCGGCCGCGCAGCCAGCGAAGAAGCGCCAGCCGATACGTCGGCCGTCGCGGTTGAAGCACCACCCACTGAGGCACCCGCCGCAGAGACCACGGAGAGCTAGTCATGTTGATTCCGCGGAAGGTCAAGCACCGCAAGCAGCACCACCCGAGACAGCGTGGTATCGCGAGTGGCGGCACGACCGTGTCCTTCGGTGATTACGGCATCCAGGCCCTTGGCCATGCCTACCTCACCAACCGGCAGATCGAGTCCGCTCGTATCGCCATCAACCGGCACATCAAGCGTGGCGGCAAGGTGTGGATCAACATCTTCCCCGACCGTCCGCTGACCAAGAAGCCCGCCGAGACCCGCATGGGTTCCGGTAAGGGTTCGCCGGAGTGGTGGGTCGCCAACGTCAAGCCCGGACGCATTTTGTTCGAAATCAGTTACCCCGATGAGAAGATCGCGAAGGAAGCATTGACCCGCGCGATCCACAAGCTGCCGATCAAGGCGCGCATCGTAAGCCGAGAGGAGCAGTTCTGATGGCAGTAGGAGTTTCGCCGGGCGAACTGCGCGAGATGACCGACGAGGAACTGACCGCCCGCGTCAAGGAATCGAAGGAAGAGCTGTTCAACCTTCGGTTCCAGACGGCGACTGGTCAGTTGGCGAACAACCGTCGACTTCGCGTGGTGCGTCATGAGATCGCCCGCGTATACACAATTTTGCGTGAACGTGAACTGGGTCTGGCTTCCGGGCCCGCAGGAGATGATTCGTAATGGCTGAGGCAGAAACCAAAGGTCCCAAGCACACCCCGCGCACCGAGAAACCACGTGGCCGTCGCAAGACCGTCATCGGCTACGTGGTCAGCGACAAGATGCAGAAGACCATCGTGGTCGAGCTCGAAGACCGCGTCAAGCACCCGCTGTACGACAAGATCATTCGGACGAGCAAGCGGGTAAAGGCTCACGACGAGAACGGTGACGCCGGCATCGGCGACCGCGTCTCGCTGATGGAGACCCGACCGCTGTCGGCCACCAAGCGCTGGCGGCTCGTCACGATTCTCGAGAAGGCCAAGTAGCACTTCGCCCCTGCGGCGACAAACGTCCCCCCATCCGCCTTGGCGGGTGGGGGACGTTGCTTTTCAGCGCCGATCAGGTGCGCGCCTTGACCTTGCTCCGCAGGCGATGTCGGATGCCCAAGGCCAATGCGGCGGCGATCAGAACCAAGACCACGAGTATTGCCTGCGACCGGGTGCCGTTCGACGGAGCGGATGCTCACTTCTTGGATTGGCGCCACGTTCGTTCGAACGGCAACCGCCAGGCGTTTGGTGCGATCAACTGATGAACTGCGTTGGGGCCCCACGTGCCAGGCGCGTACGGCTTGGCAGGCGGCGGGTCGGCCAGCAGCGGCGCCGACCTTTCCCACAGCGACTCGATGCCCTCGGCCGTCGTGAACAACGTGTGATCACCACGCATCGCGTCGAGGATCAGCCGCTCGTAGGCTTCCAGCACGTCTCCGACGGAATCGACGTCCTGCGTTGAGAACTGCATGGACAGCTTGTCGAGCTTCATGCCGGGCCCGGGGCGCTTGCCGTAGAACGACAGCGACACCTTGGACGCGTCGGCCAGGTCGAACGTCAGGTGGTCCGGCCCTTGGGACCCGACGCCGGAGCCCGCCGGGAACATCGTGCGTGGTGCCTCCCTGAACGCGATCGAGATGATGCGCATGCCCTCGGCCATCCGCTTGCCGGTGCGCAGGTAGATCGGCACGCCGGCCCAGCGCCAGTTGTCGATGCCAACCTTCATGGCAATGAACGTCTCGGTGTCGGAATCCCTTGCCACGCCTTCGCATTCGCGATATCCGGTGTACTGGCCGCGGACCACGTCCGAACACTTGACCGGCAACATCGACCGGAACACCTTGTTCTTCTCCTCGCTGATGGCGCGCGGCTCCAGCGCGGTCGGCGGTTCCATGACGACGAAGGCCATCACCTGCAACAGGTGAGTGACCACCATGTCCTTGTAGGCGCCGGTGCTCTCGTAGAAGTTCGCCCGCTCGTCCAGCCCGAGGGTTTCGGGGATGTCGATCTGGATGTGGTCGATGAAGTTGCGGTTCCAGATCGGTTCGAACAGCCCATTGGCGAAGCGGAACGCCAGAATGTTCTGCGCGGCCTCCTTGCCAAGGAAGTGGTCGATGCGGAAGATCTGCGACTCCAGGAACGTCTGGTGGACGAAGTCGTTGAGCGCCACCGCACTGACGAAGTCGGTGCCGAACGGCTTTTCCATGACCACGCGCGACCGCTCCACCAGATTGGCCTCGCGCAGCATCGTGATGACGGCGCGGGCGGCCTTCGGGGGGACCGAAAGATAGTGCAGCCGATGTACTTCGGGCCCCAGCTTTGCTTCGGCCTCGGCCACCGCGGCCGCCAACGCATCGGGTCCAGCCCCCTGTGGGACGTAGTTGAGCACCTCGGCGAACCGGTTCCACTGCTCGTCGGTGAGCTTGTGCGTGCCGAACTCGTCGACCGCGTGCCGCGCGAGTTCGCGGAACTCGTCCACGGTCAGGTCCTCCAGAGAGGTCCCGATGATCTGAATGTCCGGAGCGAGGTCGGACTGGTCGAGGTAGGCGAGGCCCGGGATCAGCTTTCGCTTGGCCAGGTCGCCCGTCGCTCCGAACAGCACGATGACGTGCGGGTCCACCGCGACGTCGTCATGACGGTGAGGACGCGCCTCGGGGGCGGGGTACGAGATGGTCTGGGGCTGCTTCTTCGTCGACACCCCCGCATACTTCCACCGACTCGATGGCCGTGCATGGCACTCGGGCCGCCGGTCACCACTAGGTCGTGTGCGCGTCGACTAGCCGTCACCCGAACGCGAGTCGGTGTCCGCCGCCGCGATCTCGACGCCGATCCCGTCGAGCAGGCGCCGTAGCCCTGAGGCGAGTCCGGCGCTCGGGTCGTCGTCGGCACCGTCGAACACGCCTGCGGAGAGCGCAGCCGCCAAGGCCGGGAACCGCGCCGGATCCACCAGCCGCCTGAGTAATTGGGGGAACTGCGACGCGTCCAGCGAGCCGGCTTCGAGATCCAAGGCCGCCGCGCCACGAACGAAGTACAGCACCGACATGACGGCGGCGAGCTTGTCCTGCTCGGTGAGCGGCGTGCCGCGCAGCGCGGCGAGTCCAGCGTCCAGCCACGCCAACTGCCCTGGG
>Ga0193717_1000854_pt1 | contig 19311 bp, 14 predicted proteins | sample U2c2metaG_FD_145900 | JGI IMG/M metagenome (GOLD analysis project Ga0193717, IMG submission 145900) | Soil microbial communities from a riparian zone of the East river system, Colorado, United States - U2c2 | ecosystem: Environmental > Terrestrial > Soil > Riparian zone | place: USA: East River...
CTCGTCGATCAGCACGGTGTCCTTCACCTGGCCGCCGACCAGCTTGATACGCGCGAACAGGCCCGGCGTGAAGCGGCCGTCCTTGTTGTCGAACACCGCGCGGCCGCGGATCGTGCCGCTCTGCGGATCGACCTGGTTGTCGACGAAATCGAGGCGGCCGGTGTGCGGATAGCCTTCCTCGTCGATCAGGCCCATGAAGACCGAATCCTGCCCGACGCGCGGACCATCGGCCGGCGCTGCGTTGCCGGCGAACTTCAGGTAGGTCTGCTCGTCGGCATCGAAATACGCATAGACCGGATCGTCGGACACGACGGTGGTCAGGATGCTGGTGTTGGAAACCAGATTGCCCGCGGTGATCAGCGCGCGTGAAACACGGCCGCTGATCGGCGAACGCACTTCGGTGAATTCGAGATTGAGGCGCGCGGTTTCCAGCGCCGCGACGGCGGCGCCGATGTCGTCCGACGTCGTGCTGGCGGTGGTCGCGAGCTGATCGAAATCCTGCTGCGAGATCATGTGCTGCGCGACCAGGCGCTTGCCGCGATCATGGTTCGACGCGGCCAGCGCAGATTGCGAGCGCGTGCGGCGGACTTCGGCGCCGAGACGGTTCACCTCGGCCTGGAACGGGCGCGGATCGATGCGGAAAAGCAGCTGGCCTTTCTGCACGCGCGCGCCTTCGGTGAACTGGATCGAGTCGATGAAACCGCTGACGCGCGGCCGGATCTCGACGCTGTCGACCGCCTGCAGGCGGCCGCTGAATTCTTCCCAGTCGCGCAGCGGCTTGGCGATGACGCCGGCCACGGTGACTTCGGGCGCGGGCGGCGCGGAGGGCTTGCCGGTAGCCTGGGAGCGCCCGCAGGCCGCCAACACGAGGGCCAGCGCGGCGGCGAGCAGGGCGAATCTGACGATGTGCATTGCGGACTCCGTATGAACGCGGGGCGGGCGGCGCGTGGACAATTCGTGCCGTCGGCCCCATCTGTGATGCTCCATGCTGCGCGGTGCCTTGACTTGGAACTCGAATCCCGCGAAGCTGTCTGGTGTTACCGATCGGTAACAGGTTACTTACCGGTAACACACATGTCAAGAGCCTTAGTGCAGGAGCACCCGAAATGAGCGTCAAAGCGTCGTCCGAAGCGGCCAAATCCGCACACGCGGACCGGCCGCGCGTGCGCGACCGCATCCTGGAAACCGCCTGCGACCTGTTCTACCGGCACGGCATCCGCGCGGTCGGCGTCGACGCGATCGCCAGCGAAGCCGGCACCAACAAGATGAGCTTTTATCGAAGCTTCCCGTCCAAGGACGACCTCGTCGCCGAATACCTGATCGACCAGGAAGGCGAGTACTGGAAGTGGTGGGACGAAGTCGTCGCCCCGCACGCCGGCAACCCGCGCCGCCAGGCCGAGGCGCTGATCGATTCGATCGTCGACCTCGCGCGCCTGAAGGCGAAAACCGTCGAAGGCTGCAAGACCAGCCGCGGCTGCGCGCTCGGCAACGCCTGCGTCGAGATTCCGGAAGACAACCTGCGGCTCGGCGACATCGTTCACAAGTACAAGACCGAAATCCGCCGCCGCCTGCGCAAGTTCGCGCGCGACATGGGCGCGCGCGAACCGGAAGTGCTCGGCGATGCGCTGATGCTGCTGATGGAAGGCAGCTATTACTCGCGCCTGACGTTTCCGAACAACACCGGCCCGGTGTCTGCGATCACCAAGGCCGCGCGCACGTTGATCGACGCGCACCTCGCCTGAAGAAACCACCGGTTCAACCAAGGTCGGCTGTAGGGTGGGCTTCAGCCCACCGCAGCGGCGATGCGACTTCGACGGTGGGCTGAAGCCCACCCTACGGCCAGCCTACGGCCCATCCAGCGATCCGTATCCGCGTTCCATATCCGCGTTCCATATCCGCGTAAAACCCCAACCTTCGTCGTCCCGGCGAAGGCCGGGACCCAGCGCCTTCTCTTTCCAAACACGCAGCCGCTGAATTCCACGCCGCCCAAGCACCCTTCGTAGCCCGGCTCACGTCCGCAATCCGGCTACCACAACGTGGCGGCCACCCCTCCCGTATTCCGTACCCCTCTGTACGACCCGACGCCAACAGGCGCTCGCAATCGCTCATCGAGCGGTCCTACGGAGACGACCATCATGGCCATCCATCCATCGCTGTCCTTGCGTGCGGCACGACGCAACACACTGGCGGCGTGTCTCGCCGTTGCGCTTGCCGCTGGTGGCGCCATCGCCGGGTCGACGCCTCATTCGGCGGATGCGCCGCGGGCTTACCTCAGCTCCGACGAGGCGATTTTCGGTGCATTGCATACGACACGAGTGAGTGGCGCCAAGAACGGAACCCGCGACGCAGATCTATCGCCGCTTGCCGTGCCCACACGCCCGGCGGGAGCCACCATCACGGTGACCAACTGCCTGGACGACGGCAGCGTCGGCAGCTTGCGCTGGGCCTTCACCAGTGCGACCGAGGGCGATCTGATCGACCTCCACGCCCTGACTTGTCCCGATTCCACCATCATGCTGAGCGCCGGCGCAATCGTCGCCACAGATCCAAATCTGAGCGTGCTAGGCCCCGGCCAGGACGTGCTGACCGTACAGGCCGACGACACCAGTCGCGTGTTCCAGTCCATCAACAACTATGGACTGGAAATCAGCGACCTCACGATCGCAAACGGTGGCATCGATAACGGTGTGGGCGGCTGCATCTTCGTCGGCGGTGACCTTACTCTGACACGCAGCACCGTGACCGGGTGTCGCGCCGGCGATGGCAATAACACTACGAGTTTCGGCGGCGGCGTCGATGTGATTGGCAACCTCACGCTGCACTCGAGCACGATACGCGACAGCAGCTCCCTGGCAAGCGACCGTTCGTATGGCGGAGCCGCCTATGTGTACGGCGACGCCCATCTCGATAACAGTACGATCGAGGGCAATGACGCGACAGCGAAGTATGACTCTGCTAGCGGTGGCGGACTGTTCGTGAAAGGCGATGCATTCCTCTACGGCAGTCGCTTGATTGGGAACGAAGCAAGTTCGACCGACGGCACCGCCTTTGGTGGTGGTCTGTTCTCTGCCACTGGCGCGACCACCAGGTTAAGCACAATCCGCGGCAATACCGCGCATTCCGAAACGGCGTCGAGTTACGGCGGCGGCATCCATAGCGATACTGCAGACAACTCCTCTATCGCAATCATGCTCATAACCAGCACGCTTAGCGGCAATACCGCCAGCGCTGCCTGCGATGGTTGCCGCATCATGGGCGGTGGTGCTAGTTCTTTCGGTAAAATCTCTGCGCGCTACAGCACCATTCGTGACAACCAGGTGCTCTCGGCCGCTGATTCGGCAGCAATGGGAGCCGGTGGCGGCCTGGCGACGTATTCCACCGGGGATGCCGGTAGGATCGATCTAGTGAACAGCACGGTATCCGGCAATAGCGCACACGGTGGCGAAAACGGCGGCGCCGGCTACGGCGGAGGCATTGCGGCGATTTCGAGCAGTCCGTTCGTTGCGATAAGCAGCACGATAGCGTTCAACTATGCGAGTCATTCCGGCGGTGGCGCGATCGGCCACACCCATGCGTCATACATGCCCAAGCTGTACAGCTCCATCGTTGCGAACAACGTTGCGCCGAATGGCGCCGATATTGCGCCAAGCTTTCCCCTTACCCCTTTCACGATAGAGGGCAGCAACAACTTGGTCATGACGGTAAGCGTTGGTATCACGTTGCCCGACGGCACAATCATCGTCGATCCGCTACTACTGCCGCTTGATGAAGAGAACGGCGGGCTGACGACGACGCATGCTCTCGATGCAAACAGCCCGGCAATCGATGTCGGCAGTAACACACAACATCTCACCTACGACCAGCGCCATTGCCCGTATGTCCGCGAAGCGGGCGGCACGGCGGACATCGGCGCGTTCGAACTGCAAACCGGGTTGGCCGATCATATCTTCGGCGACGACTTCGACGGCGGCATGCCGCTCTGTCCATAACGCAGTTCCAGATTCGGGCCGGCTGCAAGCAGCACGCGGTCCTGACCTGCCCTTCCGCACCAACCTGCGGTTACGATGAGTTCCATCGTTTTCGACAGCGAAATCCCGCCACATGTCCACCGCCCTCATCGACCTAGCCAGCGACACCAAAACCCGCCCCACCGCCGCCATGCGCGCCGCAATGTCCGCCGCCGAAGTAGGCGACGAACGCGCCAACGAAGACCCCACGGTCAACCGCCTCATCGAACGCTGCGCAAAACTCCTCGGCAAGGAATCCGGCGTGTTCCTTCCGTCAGGAACGATGGCCAACGAAATCGCGCTCGCCGTGCATTGCCGCCCCGGCGAGGAAGTGATCTGCGACGCAACCTCGCACATCATCGGCTTTGAAGGCGGTGGTCCGGCCGCGCTTGCCGGCGTGATGATCCAGCCGCTCGCCGGTCGTCGCGGCATCTTCGGCGCGAACGAATTGCGCGCAGCAATCCGTCCCGATCGGCCATACGCACCACGCCAGCGCCTCGTCGTCGTCGAACAGACCTCGAACCTCGGCGGCGGCGCGATCTGGCCGCTGGACACGTTGAACGGCGTCGCCGAAACCGCGCATGCCGCAAGCCTGTCAACGCACATGGACGGCGCGCGTCTGCTCAACGCCTGCGTCGCAACCGGCGTCGCCGCAGCCGACTACGCACGCGGTTTCGATTCGGTCTGGATCGACTTCAGCAAGGGTCTCGGCGCCCCGGGCGGCGCAGTCCTGGCGGGCTCGAAAGCCTTCTGCACAGAGGCATTCCGCCTGAAGCTGCGCTGGGGCGGCGCCATGCGCCAGAGCGGCATCATCGCAGCGGCCTGCGAATACGCGCTCGACCATCACGTCGATCGCCTCGCCGACGACCACGCGAACGCGCGCCGCCTCGCCGAAGGCCTCGCGGGCCTCCCCGGTATCGCGATCGAGCCCGCCGAAGTGGAAACCAACCTCGTCTACTTCGACATCGCCGGCACGCGGCAAACCGCCGCCGGGTTCAGCGAGGCGCTGCTCGCAAAAGGCGTCCGCATGACCGAAATGGGTGCGACGCGCGTGCGCGCCGTGACGCATCTCGATGTGGACGCCGGGATGATCGAACGCGCCATCACCGCGGTCAGGGATCTGCTCCGGCCCGGGTCCGAGTGACCTTTCGTCACATTGCGGCGACACCGCAGCCTGCCGTTGGCGGGTACATTGCTGCCCGGGCCGAGCTACCATGGCCCGTCAGGGTGACCCGTGCGATCGGCATTCCTCCTCTGCCTGCAGGCGTTGACGATGTTCGCGGCCTTCGCCGCGATAGCCGCTCACGCCTCGCCGGCGGCGCTGATCGTCGAGCGGCTGGAGGCCGATACCGGGTCCGCCGCACCTGAACGGGTTATCGCCGGCGCCTTCGATGCCGGCTTCAAGGCGCAGTCCTACGCCGCGCTGATCCCCTCGCGCTCCAGTGGCGTGTGGTACCGCATCCGCCTCGTCAGCGACTGGGACGATCCGCGACCGCCGGCCCTGGCCGTGTTCGACCCGGTCGGTTTGCGCGCGCAGATCTACGTGCCGCCGCGCTATGTCGAGCAACCGCGCAGCATCTACGACAGCGAGGACGACCCGGGCTACACGCGGCATGCGATCGTGACGGTGCTGCCGCCGACGCTGGCGGCGGCGACGCCGGTCTACATCCATCTGGAGCCGGAGCGCGCGATCCCGCGCCGCGTCGAAGTCCGCGACGTTTCCGAGTATCGCGTCGGCGACCTGGTGCGCGCGCGCTACGACGTGCTGTTTCCGGCGTTCCAGCTGGCGACGCTACTGGTCATGCTCTCGTTCTTCCTGGTCCTGCGCGAGCGCATGTACGCGTATTTCGTCGGCTATGCGCTGTTCCTCGTGCTCTACGAGCTGTACAGCTTCGGCATCGCCTTCGAATTGCCGGTGCTGCAATGGCTGGCGCCGCTGGCGCAGCGGCCGGCGTGGTGCGCGGCGCTGCTGGCGATCGCGCTGAATATCGCGTTCTCGCGGCTGTTTCTCGAGCTGCCGCGCTGGGCGCCGCGGCTCGATCGGCTGCTCGGCATATCGGTGTGGTTGTTCCTCGGCCTTGCCGCCTGCTCGATCGTGCCTTTCATTTCGCGCGGCTGGTGGATCGAAGATGCGCTGTCGGTGCTGCTGCTGATAACCATCCCGGTGCTGATTACCGCGGCCGTGCTCGCCTGGCTGCACGGCGGGCGCCGCGGCGGCCTGTATCTGTGTGCGTGGATTCCGGCGCTGTTGCTGGTGATCGTGCGCATCATGCAACTGCGCATGCAGTGGCCGCTGCCGATCTGGCTCGAGTTCGGCCTGCCGGGCGCGCTCGCGTACGCGAACCTGGTGCTTGCGTTCGTGCTCGCGGGGCAGACGCTGTCGTTCCGGCACGAACGCGACGCCGCGCATCGCCTCGCCGAGCACGATGCGCTGACCGGCGTGCTCAACCGCCGCGCGATCCTCTCGCGCCTGCGTGCCGCGTTCGCGCGCTCGCGCCAGACCGGCGAGGCGCTGTCGCTGCTGTTTCTCGACCTCGATCATTTCAAGCGCGTCAACGACAGCTACGGTCATCGCGCCGGCGACCAGTGCCTGCGCAGCGTGATCACGCCGATCGCCGGCGAGCTGCGGCAGGGCGATGCGCTCGGCCGCTACGGCGGCGAGGAATTCCTGATCCTGCTGCCCGGCGCGGGCGCCAGCGATGCCGAAGTCGTTGCCGAGCGGATTCGCCGCCGCGTGCAGGAAATGCCGATGCTGGTGTCGGGCACGCAGATCGGGCTTACGGTCAGTCTGGGCGTTTCCACGTTCGACAAAGACGTGTTGTCGCCGGATGATCTGATCGAGCGCGCGGACGCGGCGCTGTATCGTTCGAAGTCCGGCGGGCGCAATCTTGTCAGTACGCATGCGGGGGTCGTGTCGAGGATTGCGGAGGAGGCGGGGGCGCCGCGCTGAGGGCGGGGCAGCGCAGATGCGTTGGGTGATCTGGAGAGCGCCCCCTTCCGCCCTTCGGGCACCTTCCCCCGCTTCGCAGGGGAAGGGAAATACGTCGGTGGTTCTCTGCGTCTCAGGGAAGGGAACCACTGCGAAGGAAAGCACAAGCCCCCGCAAAAGAATCCTTCCCCTGCGAAGCGGGGGAAGGTGCCGGCAGGCGGAAGGGGGCAGCCCTGCAGCCCTAGCGCTTCCGCTCGACACCAAGCGGCAAATCGGCAATCCGCCGGTATTCGCCGGCGGCAAAGCGCCTCGGCTCAGCAAGCCAGTCCTGCAGCATCCCCGTCGCATCGTTGCCCCAGAAGAGCTCGCCGCCGACGCGCAGCGTAGGCACGCCGAACACGCCAGTCGCGAGCGCGGCGTCGGTGTTGGCGCGCAGCGCTGCCTTCACGTCGTCGCGGGCGATCGCGGCTGCCACATCGCCGATGCCGACGGTGTGCGCGACGTCCGCAAGCGCCTGCGCATCGTCGCCGCTGCGGCCGTGCTTCCAGATGTGCTCGAAGATCGCGATGACCGCATCCCACGTCGTTCCTGCGGCGATGGCGAGGCGCAGCGCAGCGATCGGGTTGAATGGATGGGCCGGAGGAAAGCGCAACTCGATCCCGTCGCGCTCGGCCTGCCACTGCGCGAATCGATACGTGAACTCGCGCTTGCCGCGAATCTCGGCCGGGCCGAGCTGGCCACGATGCGCGAGCACGGCACCGAACAGTATCGGCACCGGCGTGATCGTCAGCCGATCGCGCAACGCTTGGAGCTTGCCGAGCTGCAGGTATGAGAACGGCGAGATGAAATCGAAGTACCAGGTCGCGTCCATCGCCTCGCTCAATGCAGCCGCTTGAAGACTTCGGCATCGAACGCGTCGACCGCGACCGCTTCGTCGCGCGCGTCGCGCGCCTCGTTGAGCAGGTCGTATTCTTGTTGCGTGATGACGCCGGCGGCGAGTCCGAGATCGTCGAGCATATGTCCCGGCGCGCGATCGAGATTGCCGGCGCGCACCGCGTCACGCAGCTTGGTCTCGATAGGAATCGCGCGCACGGCCTTGTCCAGCGCGGCTTCCAGCATGCCGAGGCCCGGATCGTCGGCTGGCGGCACGAACACGTCGGCCGTCAGCGTATGGCGCGCCTCGCGGTCCTCGAGGATCGCGCGCGCGACCGCAGCGCCGAGGCGATCGGCCGGCGGCCGAAAGCGCGCACCGAGCGGAAAGATGGCGAGACGCAGCAGCACGGCGACCCAGCGCACCGGCAGATTGTCGAGCACGCCGACCAGCGCCTCCTGGATGCGGAACAGGCACAGCTCGACGCTCCAGCGCGCCAGTGCGAAATTCGACGTCGTCTTCGCTTCATCGTGATAGCGCTTCAGCGCCGCGCTGGCGAGATAGAGATACGCCAGCGCATCGGCGAGACGGCCGGAAAGTTTCTCGCGGCGCTTCAATGATCCGCCGAGCGTGCCCATCGCGCTGTCGGAAACGATGGTGAACGCGGCCGAGAACCGTGAGAGATGCTGGTAATAGCGGCGCATGTCCTGCGTGTTCGGCGCATCGGCGAACCGCGAGCCGCTAAAGGCGAGCAGCTTGGCGCGGATCGCGCGCGTGACGAACAGATTGACGTGGCCGAAGATCGCAATGTCGAACGCAGCGAGGTCGTTCGCGGCGACGGCATTGATTTCCTTGTGCACGAACGGATGGCAGCGGATCGCGCCCTGGCCGTAGACGATCATCGAGCGCGTGAGGATATTCGCGCCTTCGACGGTGATGCCGATCGGCACCGCGTCCCACGCGCGCGCCAGCGTGTTGCGCGGCCCGCGCTGGATCGCGCTGCCGGCGCGGATGTCCATCGCGTCGGATATGACCTGGCGCATGCTTTCGGTCAGGTAGGCCTTGCAGATGTTGCCGGGCACGGCGGGTTTTTCGCCGGCGTCGAGCGCGCCGCAGGTCAGCGTGCGCGTCGCGGTCATCAGGTACGTCAGCCCCGCGATGCGCGCGAGCGGCTCTTCGATGCCTTCGAAGCGGCCGATGGGCGTGTCGAACTGCTCGCGCACGGTCGCGTACGCGCCGCAGATGCGCGTCGCCATCTGCGCGGCGCCGACGCTGAGCGCCGGCAGCGAAATCGAGCGGCCCGCCGCGAGCGATTCCATCAGCATGCGCCAGCCGTGGCCGATGCCGTCGCGGCCGCCGATCACGACTTCGTCGAGCGGCGCCCAGACATCGGTGCCGACGATCGGTCCGTTCTGGAACGGCACGCCCATCGGATCGTGACGCAGGCCGATCTCGACGCCCGGCGTCGCGCGCGGGATCAGCGCGCAGGTGATGCCGCGATCCTCCTGGTCGCTCAGCAAGCGGTCCGGATCCTTGAGGCGGAACGCGAGGCCAATCAGCGTCGCCACCGGCGCCAGCGTGATGTAGCGCTTCTTCCAGTTGAGGCGCAGGCCGAGCACTTCGTTGCCGTCGATCGTGCGCTTCTCGACGATGCCTTCGGATTGCGTTGCTGCCGCGTCCGAACCGGCTTCCGGCCCGGTCAATGCGAAACACGGAATCTCCTCGCCGGTGGCGAGGCGCGGCAGGTAGCGCTTCTTCTGCTCGTCGGTGCCGTAGTGGATCAGCAGCTCGCCCGGCCCGAGCGAGTTCGGCACCATCACCGTCACCGCCGCGGTGATCGAACGGCTCGACAGGCGCGTGACCACGCGCGAGTGCGCCAGCGCGGAGAAACCGAGGCCGCCGTATTCCTTCGGGATGATCATGCCGAAGAAGCGTTCGCGCTTGATGAAATCCCAGATCTCGGGCGGCAGGTCGCGCAGCTGGTAGACCTGCCAATCATCGAGGCGACGACAGAGCTCGTCGACCGGGCCCTCGAGGAAGGCGCGCTCATCCGCCGACAGCGGCGGCGGTTCGAAACCCAGCAGCTTGTTCCAGTCCGGCATGCCGCTGAAAAGATCGCCGTCCCACCAGACCGTGCCGGCCTCGAGCGCGATGCGTTCGGTATCGCCGAGCCGCGGCAGCACTTTCGCGAAGCGCGGCATTATGAAGCGCGAGATGAGTTGGCGGCGCAGCGGCGGCACGCCGTACAACGCAGCAAGTGCGATCAGCACGATCGCGACCGTCTCGTACAACAGCGGCGAATCGATGCCGACGATGCGCCAGCCGATCAGCCAGATGCCGGCCGCTGCGACCCATGCGAGAAAGCCGAGGCCGCGGAACGCGAGGACGAGGAAAACGATCAGGGCCAGGAGGAACGTGATCAGCATGGCGCATCCTCGAGCGGGATGCGGCGATTATGTACTTACCTCGTCATCCCGGCGAAGGCCGGGATGACGAGATTTTGGTACTCAGTGCCACAGCGCGAGAATCAGTCCGATCAGCGTGAACTGCAGCGTATGAAAGCCACCATCGATCAGGAACAACTTGAGGCTGCGCCGCGCGAACAGATAATTCATGCCGAAGCTCGACGCGACCCAGCACAGCCCGGCTGCGAAGCCGGCGCCGAGCCCGAACGAAATCGGCGGGCGCGGGCCGAGGAACAGCGCAAACACCCACGATGCGATCAGGCTCAGGATCAGCGACGTGCCGAAAATCCGCGCCATGTTGCCGCGTTTCAGTTCCTCGTCGCTGAGCCCGACTTCGCGCTGCCAGGCCTTGCCGAACAGCACCGGCGAATACCAGAGTCCGCCGAGGACGAATGCGGCCAGCGCCGCGGCGACGATCGCGAGATAGTTGACTTCCGGCATGACACCCTCCTGTTGTGGTGGAGGGCAGTCTAGAGGCGTGGATTCTTGCCGTCTTGGAAAAATGTTACCGGAGCACGACGCTGCCGGCATCGGGCTGCGCCTGACGCGCGAATTCCGACGGCGACATGCCGGCGAACTGGCGGAAATCGTGGATCAGATGCGATTGATCGTAGTAGCCGCAGCGATCGGCGAGCTCGCTCCAGTCGACGTCCCTGTTCTCGTTGAGACCGCCGAGCGCGCGCTGGAAGCGATGGATGCGTCCGAGCGTCTTCGGTGCGATGCCGACCTGGTCGCGGAACAATCCGGCCAGGTGCTTGCGGCTGCAGCCTGCGTCGCGCGCGAGCTCGGCGGTGCGCAGCTGGCCGCCGCAGTCGGCCAGCCGGCGCGTTGCCCAGTCGACCAGCGGGTGGATGTGGCGGCCGGAGATGCAGGTTTCGAGCAGCCACTCCTCGGCGACCGCGAGCCGCGTCGCGGCGCCGGGCGTTTCCTGCAGGCGTTCGCGCAGAAACAGCGCACTGCGCCCGATCACGTCGGCGAGCGGCCCGGTGCGATTGGCGAGCTGCGATTGCGAACCCGGCAGCAGCGATGCCGCGCCGCGCGGCCCGAATGCGACGCCGAGCAGCACATTGCCGTGCGGCGCCTCGGTGTCGATCGGCAGCTCGCTGATGCCGGAAAACCAGATGTCGTCGAACGCGACGCGGATTTCCGGCGGCCCGGCCAGCACCATGTATTGCGGCGGACCGAGATTGATCAGCAGATAACTTTGCGCGCGCGGCAGGATGCGGTCGCGCTGGAACGAGACGTGGCCGGCGCCATGCCAGAGCTGGGTGACCACGCCGCGCAGCGCGGGATGAATGCGCCGCATCGCGACCGACCATCGGCCGAGGGCCGAATCGTGCTCGAAGACCGTTGTGTGCGGATCCTGCCCGGATTGCATTGCCGTGGCCGAGGAGGGATTTGCGGCGGATTATGGCCTTTCCGGAAGACTTGCGCCGGTTCGCGTTCCGGCATTGAATTCGGGGTGACGAAAGGAAGAACGAATGAAGGACAAGAACGACATCGTCGCCAACTGGCTGCCGCGCTACACCGGCACGCCACTCGACGGCTTCGGCCAGCACGTGCTGCTGACCAACTTCGGCCACTACGTCGAACTGTTCGCCGAATGGAACGGCGTGCCCGTGCTCGGCCGCGAGAAGGCGATGCCGAACGCGACCGTCGACGGCATCACCATGATCAATTTCGGCATGGGCAGCCCGAACGCGGCGACCGTGATGGACCTGCTTTCCGCGGTCGCGCCGAAAGCGGTGCTGTTTCTGGGTAAATGCGGCGGCCTCAAGAGAAAGAACCAGCTCGGCGATCTGGTGCTGCCGATCGCGGCGATCCGCGGCGAGGGCACGTCGAACGACTACCTGCTGCCGGAAGTCCCGGCGCTACCGGCGTTCCAGCTGCAGCGCGCGGTATCGACGATGATCCGCGATCTCGGCCACGACTACTGGACCGGCACGGTCTTCACCACCAACCGCCGCGTCTGGGAGCACGACGTCGCGTTCAAGGAATACCTGCGCAAGACGCGCTGCATGGCCATCGACATGGAAACCGCGACGATATTCGCCGCCGGGTTCGCCAATCACATTCCGTCCGGGGCGCTGCTGCTGGTGTCGGATCAGCCGATGATTCCGGAGGGCGTCAAGACCGAGCTCAGCGATCGCATGATCACGGCGAATTTCGTCGAGGCGCATATCCGCATTGGGATGGAGGCGTTGAAGCTGGTGCGCAGGCATGGGCGCAGCGTGAAGCATTTGCGGTTTGAGGAAGAGATCGAGTAGGTGGGGAGCGTGCGTGGGAAGAGCGCCCCCTTCCGCCTTCGGCACCTTCCCCCGCTCCGCGGGGGAAGGGAAAGCTAAGCGTTGCGATGTCGAATCCTTCCCCTGCGAAGCGGGGGAAGGGAAAGCTCAGCGCCGCGATGTCGAATCCTTGCCTTGCGAAGGCGGGGGAAGGGAAAGCTCAGCGCTGCGATGTCGAATCCTTCCCCTGCGAAGCGGGAGAAGGGGAAAGCTCAGCGCTGCGATGTCGAATCCTTCCCCTGCGAAGCGGGGGAAGGTGGCGGCAGCCGGAAGGGGGCGGCGCGCACAAAGACGTAGCGTAGATCTCAGTAACGCGGAACGCCCGGATCAATCTCCGTCGACCACGCATCAATCCCGCCTTCCACATTCCACACGTCGCGAAACCCGTGCTCGCGAAAATGCTCCGCCGCACCGCGGCTCGAGTTGCCGTGATGGCACAGAAACGCCAGCGGCGTGTCCTTCGGCAACGCGGCAAGGCGTGCGTGCGACTCCGCATCGAGCACCTCGGCGCCTGCAAACGGCGCAAGCGCGCGGTCCTGCGCCGGCCGCACGTCGATCAGCGTGATATCGCCCGCATCGAGGCGACGCTTCAGCGCCTGCACGTCGAGCGACTTCACCGTGCTCGGCGCCATCGGCAGGTGGATCGCAAGCCCTTCGCCGTGCGCCGTCTTCGTCCAGTCGATCGACGCGCCGCGCGCACGCTGCGCGCTGGCCACGTCGAACGAGATTTCCAGGCCGTTGGCGACGACGCTGATCTCGTTGCCGTTCGCCTCGCGCAACTGGAACTGCGGCTGGAAGCGGCCGTCGATGACGAGGAACAGTTTCATGCCGTCCGCATCGGCCAAGGCCTGGCGGATCGCAGCAACGGCCGCATCCGAAATCGTGATTTCCGGCGGCGTGCGGTCCGGTTCCGGCACGCCGAGCACGCGGTGCAGCTCGCCGGAATCGAACATCGACTGCACGATGTCGGCGCCGCCGACGAGTTCGCGATCGACGTACAGCTGCGGGATCGTCGGCCAGTTGCCGAACTCCTTGATGCCCTGACGGATGTCCTCGTCGGCCAGCACGTCGACGGTCACGTAGTCGTCGAGCAGTGCATTCAGCCGGTCCGTTGTCGCGGCGGAAAAGCCGCACTGCGGCGCCGCGCGCGAGCCTTTCATGAACAGCACGACGCGGTTGGCGGCGAGCAGGTTTTCGATGCGGGTACGGGTGGTGGCGGCGAGAGGCATGACGGGGTCCGGAGGGCAGGGCGCGAATGATACTCCGCGCGATGGAAGGGTTTGTCGGGGTGGTCCGATCGGGCGATACTTGGGGCGAGGGGATGTGTTTCCAAGTTCGCAGGGGAGTGGGAGATGGCTCGCAAGTTGCTGCCGGTTGCGATCGGCCTGGCATTGTCGTCAATGGGGTTTGCGCAGACTCAAGCGGAGATCGATCAAGGCAGGCAGCCGCCCGTCGATGCCTCGATTCCGGTCACATCGGTGCCGGTCACATATGTCGGCTCGAATCTGCGCGTGTCGCTCGGCATCGACCAGGACGGCGACGTCCTCGGCGAGGTCCTCGGCATCCTCGGCAAGACCGACGAGCACGCCTGGCTCGGCCAGCTCTGGCTCGGCAACGGCGGCGCCGGCGGCGTGCAGCTCGATTACCACTGGCTGCGCGGCAGCGCGGACGAGGCGGACAACGCAAGCGTCTGGAAAGTGTTCGGCGCCGGCGACCAGAACGCCTGGAAGGACCGCAAGGTTTCGCTCGGCCTCGGCTGGGAGAAGCAGGATTTCTCCGTCGACGGTTATCTGATGCACTCGGTGACCGGCTCGCGCCTGGCCAACACAACGACCGATACGGTCCTGACCGAGATCACCGGCAGCGACGAGAACGGTCCGTACACGCAGACGCAGACCGTCGAGACGCTGACGAAATTCTACGAGCATCCGTACGACAACGGCGTCGGCGTGCGCCTCGGCAGGTATTTCGACGATCCGCTGATCCGCGTGCGCGGTGGCCTCGACTACGAGCGCGGCAAGTACAGCTCGGACCAGGTCACGCTGACGCTCGGCGTCGACAAGTATTTCGCCAACACCGGTTTCAGCCTTTCGCTGCAGGGCGAAGCCTTGCGCAAGGACGGCGACTTCGAAACCGACAAGAACGACACGCGCGGCTGGCTGCTGCTGCGCTACGACATCGGCCAGAGCTATCGCGCGCGCGAGCCGTACAAGATGGTGCAGGTCGAGAAGACCGCGCCCGCTGCCGCGCCGGCGCCATCGGCGCCGCAGGTGATACGCAACGAGGTCAAGCTCGACGGCGATGCGTTCTTCAACTTCGACCGTTACAACCTGCGGCCGGATGCGGTCGCTGCGCTCGACGAGCTGCTGGCGAAACTGAAATCCATCGATCGCGTCAGCCGCATCAGCGTGGTCGGTCATGCCGATGCGATCGGCCCGGTTGCGTATAACCAGAAACTGTCGGAACGGCGCGCCGCGAGCGCGCGGAAATATCTGGTCGAGCACGGCATTCCCGACGACCAGATCGACACGCGCGGCGAAGGCGAGCTCAATCCGGCCTATCCGAACGACACACCGGCGAACCGCCAGAAGAACCGCCGCGTCGACATCGAGTTCCTGACCATCGAGGAAACGACGGCACCGGCGCCGCCGATGCCGCCGCAACCGCAATCGGTGGTCGAGTGGGTCAAGGAACCGGTCAAGGCGTCGCCCGCGTGGATCGAGCGCGCGCTGCGCAATCCGGCCGAGCACAAGCGCACGGTCGACGTCTACAAGTTCGAGAAATCGACCACGACGACGACGGTCGGGCCGAAGCAGCACGGGCCGGTCGCGCAGGACGACAACGCGATCGTGCAGCTCGATTCGATCGACAATCCGATCGCGGTGCTGGCGAACGACAGCGATGCGGACGGCGACGCGTTGACGATCACCGCGGTATCGGCGCCCGCGCATGGAACTGCCGTCGCCGCCGGTTCCGGCGTCGTCTACACGCCGGCCACCGGCTACCTCGGCAGCGACAGTTTCACCTACACGATCAGCGACGGCCGCGGCGGCAGCGCGACGGCGACGGTGCACATCAGCGTGGAGACGCCGAACCAGCCGCCGACCGCGGGTCCGCTGTCGGTGCGCGTCCTGAAAGGCTCGGCGATAGATATTCCGGTGCTGCAGGCGGCGTCCGATCCGGACGGCGATGCGCTGACCGTGATCGCGGTCAACCATAGCGGGCCGCTGACGATCAACAATGTCACGATCAATCCCGACAACTCGGTGCACTACGAATCCGTGCACGGCATGTTCGGTCAGGATTATTTCGAGTACACCGTGTCCGACGGACGCGGTGGCACGGCGACGGGAACGATCGCGGTGTACGTATTCGAACCGTTGCCGGGAGGTTGACGGCGGCGCGTCAGGCTGCCGCCGGCAGCGGCAGCGATACCGGGGCCTCGGTGCGACGCACGGCCAGCGAACGCTGCTGCTCGGTCCAGTGCAGGAGCTCGAGCGCGCCGTCGCCGTGCTCGACCAGCGCCGTGCAGTGTTCGACCCAGTCGCCGTCGTTGACGTAGACCACGTCGCCGTGTTCGTGGATGCGTCCGTAGTGGATGTGTCCGCAGATATGGCCATCGAAGCCGTCCGCGCGTGCGGCGTCCGCGACCCGCGTCTCGAACGACTGGATGAAGCGCCGCGCGGTGCCGATGCGCGACTTGATCATGATCGACAGCGGCCGGTAGCGCATGCCGAGGCGGCGCAGCAGTCCATTGAATCGCCGGTTGGTGCCGCAGATGAAGCCTTGCAGCACGTCGCCGAGTTTCAGCAGCCACGCAGGCGCGGCGCTCGCGCTGTCGTGCTCGTCGCCGTGCGTGACGCGGTAGCGGCGTCCGTCGGCGGCGACGTGCACGGCTTCAAGCTGGATCTCGACGCCGGCAAAGCGCTGGCCGGCGAAGCGGCGCAGCATCGCGTCGTGGTTGCCGGGGATATAAGTCACTTTCGTGCCACGCGCGGCGATCGCAACGATCTCCGCCAGCACCTCGCCGTGCGACGCATCCCACCACGGGCGCTTTTCGAGATTCTCGAAATCGATGATGTCGCCGACGAGATACAGGCGCTCGCAGTGCATCGAGCGCAGGAAGTCGAGCAGGTAGCTCGCCTGGCAATCGCGCAAACCCAGATGGACGTCCGAAACAAAGACGCTGCGAAACGAGAGTCGCGACATTCACGCATCCTCGCAGGAAACTCGCGCAAGCCTATGTTTCTACGATCGCATTTCGGTTGCGATGGCGTGTCACTGTGGTGACAGTGCGGCTCGTCGATCGGTAATTGTCGTCGCAACATGAAATTCCGCGTCGTCACGCCCGGCAATCATGGAGTTGTCACACGACGCCACTAGCGTGCGATGGATTGACCGGCACTCTGTCTGCCGCGGATTTCTATTCTCATGTCGATTCCGAGCCTGCGCGACAAATTCGATCAGAAACTTTTCGACGCGATCTACTCGCGCAGCTTGGTCTACAACACCTGCTGGGAAGATCCGGCGGTCGATCGCCAGGCCCTCGCGCTCGGCCCCGACGACACGGTGCTGGTGATCACCAGCGCCGGCTGCAACGCGCTCGACTACGCGCTGCAGGCACCTGCGCGCATCCACGCGGTCGACGCCAATCCGCGCCAGACCGCGTTGCTCGAGCTCAAGATCGCCGGCATCCGCGCGCTCGCGTTCGATGATTTCTTCGCGGTCTTCGGCAACGGCTATCACGAGCGCTTCGACGAGCTGTATCGCGAACATCTTCGCGGCCTGCTGTCGCCGTTCGCGCAGCGCTGGTGGGATCGCCATCGGCGCTGGTTCACCAGCTCGCGCGGCAGTTTCTACTTCCACGGTCTTTCCGGCATCGTCGCGCGCGGCGTGCGCGCGTACTTCGCCGCGCGGCCGCGACTGCGCGAAGCGATGGCCGATCTGTTCGATGCGCGCGACATCACCGAGCAGCAGGCGATCTACGATCAGCGCGTCGCGCCGTTGTTGTGGAACAAGGCGGTCAACTGGGCGATCTCGCGGCAGTTCACGATGAGCCTGCTCGGCGTGCCGTATCCGCAGCGACGCCTGGTCGAGGCGCAGCATGCGGGCGGTGTGTCGAGTTTCATCCGCGACGCCGTGCAGTACGTGTTCCGCCAGCTGCCGCTCGGCGACAATTATTTCTGGCGCGTCTACATCACCGGCCGCTATCGCCACGATTGCTGTCCGGAGTATCTGAAGCGCGACAACTTCGAGCGGCTGAAAGGCGGCCTCGTCGACCGCATCGAGCCGCACACGCAGACGGTGACGGAGTTCCTCGCGGCGAACGACACTCCGATTTCACGGTTCGTCCTGCTCGATCACATGGACTGGATGAGCTCGTACCACCCGGCCGCGTTGATCGAGGAATGGGAAGCGATTCGCGCGCGCGCCGCGCCGCGCGCACGCATACTGATGCGCAGCGCGCACGCACGCCCGGCCTATCTCGACGCGATCCGCATCGGCCCGCAGCGCGAGCGGCTGCGCGACGTGTTCCACTTCATGGACGACGTCGCCGATGCGCTGCAGCCGCAGGACCGCGTGCATACGTATGCGGGATTCGTGATCGCCGATGTCCCGGCTTGAGGCCTTGCGCGGCGATTTCGCGATACTGCGCCGCATGCTGCGCGGCATGCCACGCGCGCCGTCGCATGCGGCGGCGCTGAGCGAGTTCTATGGCCCGCAGGCCGGGCATTACGATCGTTTCCGCGAGCGCCTGCTGTGCGGGCGCGCGGAGCTGATCGCGCGCCTGCCCTTGAGCGAAAACGCGCATGTTGTCGAGCTCGGCGGCGCCACCGGCCGCAATGCCGAGTTCTTCGGCGATCGACTCGAGCGCATCGCAACGATCGAGATCGTCGATGTGTGCGCGCCGCTGCTGGCGCGGGCGCGCGAGCGCGCGCGAAATATTCCGCAACTGCGCGCCGTCGAAGCCGACGCGACGACGTATCGGCCTGCGCAGCCGGTCGATTGCGTCTATTTCTCCTACGCGCTGACGATGATGCCGGATTGGCGTGGCGCGCTGGCGAATGCGATGGCGATGCTGAAACCCGGCGGCACGCTCGGCGTCGTCGATTTCCATGTGTCGCCGGCACGACCGGACGCGGGCTGCGAACGCCATTCCATGCTGACTCGGAATTTCTGGCCGGCCTGGTTTCGCCACGACGGCGTGCGGCTCGACGCCGCGCATCTGCCGGCGTTGCGGCGGATGATGCCGGACCACACGTTTGTCGAGGAGCGCGCGCGCGTTCCGTATTTGCCGTTCGGGCGCGTTCCGTATTACGTTTTCATCGGCCGGAAAGCGCTGCACTCATAGGGTGGGCCTTGGCCCACCGAACGCTCACGGTGGGCCAAGGCCCACCTATGTTTTCACGGGCGCAAATTGCGGAATATGTGTAGGGTGGTTACGCGCTGGCTTGATCGAGCGCCTCGATATCCTCGGCGCTCAGCGCGAGTTTCGTCGCACCGGCTATCTCCTTCACCTGTACGGCACTGGTCGCACTGGCAATCGGCGCAGCGATTCCCGGACGCGCAATCAACCATGCGAGCGCAACCTGCGCCGGCGTCGCGCGATGCCGCGCCGCGACCTCATCGAGCGAAGTGAGAACACGCAGCCCGTGCGGATTCAGGAATTTCTGCACGGCACCGCCGCGCGCCGCGCTCTTGTGCAGGTCCGCTTCGCTGCGGTACTTGCCGGTGAGGAATCCGCTCGCGAGCG
>Ga0193717_1000855_pt1 | contig 19309 bp, 24 predicted proteins | sample U2c2metaG_FD_145900 | JGI IMG/M metagenome (GOLD analysis project Ga0193717, IMG submission 145900) | Soil microbial communities from a riparian zone of the East river system, Colorado, United States - U2c2 | ecosystem: Environmental > Terrestrial > Soil > Riparian zone | place: USA: East River...
ACTGGCCTACCCTACGGACATCGCTGCTTACGGACGCCTATCCGCCTTGCTGACCCTAGGCAATCTGAGGGCGGAGAAAGGTAAATGCGAATTGTATAAAACGGATGTTTACGCACATAGCGAAGGGATATTATTTGTAGCTGTGCCGCCAGATAAGCTAAATAGCCGCTTTGAGCTGGGTGCGGGTTTCCTGGACGATCTGGCCGAATACAGGCAGCAGTTCGGGCGGTCGCTTTATTTAGCGGCCTCCTTTAATTACCAGGGGCAGGATGCCAAGCGGCTATTCCGTTTGGCCGAAACGCGTGTACCTTTGGTGGCCACAGGCGATGTGCATTATCACATTGCGGAGCGGCGAGAGCTACAGGATGTACTGACCTGTATCCGGGAAAAATGCACAATCCATATGGCGGGGTTCCAGCTTCACCCCAATGCCGAGCGGTACCTGAAAGACCTGAACGAGATCGCCCGGTTATTCCGTGGGTATCCTGAAGCTTTAACAAATGCTTTATTGATCGCGGACGCTTGTCGTTTTTCGCTGGATGAGCTCAAATACCTGGAACCGGAAGAACAGCTGATAGATGGCATGACCCGGCTGCAGCGTTTGGAAAAGCTGACCTGGGAACGCGCGAAAGCTTGTTTGGGCGATCCTATCCCGGAAAAGCACCGCAAGCAGATCGAATTTGAGCTGGCCTTTATCGAACGGCGCAGGCTGGCCTGGTATTTTCTGCGCGTGTATAAAAAGACCCAGTTCGCCGAGGATCAGGGCATCCTGCATCAGGGGCGTGGTTCGGCAGCGAACTCTACGGTTTGTTTTTGTTTAGGCATCACCGCGGTGAACCCGGCGAAGTCCCGTTTACTATTTTCCCGCTTTATGTCCGAAGCACGGGACGAATGGCCCGATATTGACGTTGATTATGAGCATGAACGGCGCGAAGAGGTGATCCAGTTCATCTATGGGGATTACGGACGCGACCGGGCGGCCATTGTAGCGACTGTGACGCAGGAACGGCATAAAGGCGCTATCCGCGATGTGGGCAAAGCGATGGGGCTGTCGGAAGATACGATCAAGCGTATAGGTGCCACGATCTGGGATTTCTACGAGGAAGGTTTTGATGAAAAGCGATTACGGGACCAGGGACTGAACCCCAAAGACCCGCTGATCTTAAAAGTGTTGCAGCTCACCTGTGAACTCATGGGTTTCCCGCGTCAGTTAGGTCAGCATACCGGTGGGTTTGTGATCACGGAAGGTAAATTATCCGACTTCTGCCCGGTGCTGAATGCGCGGATGGAAAACCGCACGCAGGTAGAATGGAATAAAGACGACCTGGAAGATCTCGGCATCCTTAAAATAGATGTGCTGGGTTTGGGGATGCTGACGATGATCCGCAAGGCTTTTGATTTGGTGCTGCGGCATTACGGCATTAAATTAACGTTGGCGAATGTCCCACAGGATGATCCGGAAGTTTATGATATGATCTGCCGGGCGGATACCATCGGTGTTTTCCAGATCGAGAGCCGTGCGCAGATGTCCATGCTGCCACGGTTAAAGCCGCGTTGCTTTTATGACCTGGTGATCGAGGTGGCCATCGTCCGGCCGGGGCCGATCCAGGGAGATATGGTGCACCCTTACCTGCGGCGGCGAAATGGTGAAGAACCTGTAGTTTATCCTTCCAAAGAACTGGAAGAAATATTAGGGCGGACTTTAGGTGTGCCGCTGTTTCAAGAGCAGGCCATGGAGATCGCCATCGTTGCTGCGGGCTTTACCCCGGCGGAAGCCGACCAGTTGCGGAGAAGCATGGCTTCCTTTAAAGCGAACGGTAAGCTGCACCTCTACGAAAAGAAAATGGTGGAGGGGATGATCGCGCGGGGTTACGAGGAAGATTTCTCGAGACGGGTATTCAAGCAATTGCAGGGTTTTGAGGGCTATGGTTTCCCGGAGAGTCACGCGGCTTCGTTCGCCTTGCTGGTCTATATTTCTTCCTGGCTGAAATGCCATTACCCGGATGTATTTTGCGCGGCTTTGCTCAATAGTCAACCGATGGGTTTTTACCAGCCGGCGCAGATCGTGCGCGACGCGCGCGAACATGGGGTCCGGCTGTTGCCGGTGGATGTCAATCATTCCGAATGGGATAATACGCTGGAAACGAAGAACCACCGCTATTACGCCGTACGCCTCGGTTTCCGGCAGGTGAAAGGCTTGATGGAGGCGGATATGGAATTACTGGTAGCCATGCGGCAAGATGGTTACCGGCATATCGACCAGTTGCGGGCGGCGGGCGTGCCCGAAGCGGCGCTGGAAAAGCTGGCGAATGCGGATGCATTCCGTTCTTTGGGTGCAGACCGGCGCATGGCTTTATGGGAAGTTTCGGCCTTGGCCGACCGGCCCATTGGCTTGTTTGACGGGCAGCTATCGGAAACGGTTTTAGAATCGGCGGTGGAATTACCACCCATGACGCGCGGCGAGCATGTAGTGCAGGACTATATTTCGACGGGGCTTTCGCTCAAGGACCATCCCATCGGCTTAGTTCGCCCGGCTTTGACGCGGATGCGAAATGTGCGTGTGAGCGAACTTTTGTATAAGAAAGACGGCGATATGGTTTGCATCGCGGGTTTGATCACGGTGCGGCAACGGCCAGGTACAGCCAAGGGGGTGCTCTTTATGACGCTGGAGGATGAGACGGGCTCGGCCAACCTGGTGGTCTGGCAAAAGCTATTTGATAAATACCGCAAGGAGATCGTCCAGTCCCGCCTGCTGATGGTGGCGGGGAAACTACAGATCGCTAATGGTGTAACGCATTTGGTGGTGTATCGCTGTTTTAACCTGACGGCTTTACTGCGGAGTTTGACGGAAACCGACCTGCCGCAGACGCTGGCGCGCGGCGATGAGACCACCAAGCCGGTCAATTATGATGGCCGGTCAACGCCGCCGGCAGTATCTACCGAGGGTACTTTCCATAAGGGGCGGAACTTTCATTAATATTTTTCAAATATATTTACTAACGAATATATGGCCGGTTTAAGGTACGTAGTTACCAAATACTTTTCGGTATCTTCCCATGACGATAGCGACATGGACCGGGTACAGGAATTACATTAAGTTACTATTTCATCTGTCCGTATCCGACCGGTAATTGTCCATACCCGCTGCCGGCTTAAGTATGTCACGTCCTGATTTTGCTTGTCGCTTGGTAGATAATATTTCTTCCAAGGCTATTGAAGGTCAGTGAGAAGGCAAAATTTCAAGATATTTTATGGTTATCGAGCGCCCTGATAAATTCGACCACTTCCTTTTTTTCTTTAACAGTGAGCCGCAGCCTGTCCGCAGCCAGCGTTTGGTTAGGAACCTTCAATCCTAAACCAGCACCTCCCCCCTGCTCATAAAAATCAATCACCTCATCCAAAGTCTTATATATCCCATTGTGCATATAGGGCGCGGTTCTGGCGGCATTCCTTACCGTCGTTACCTTAAAAGCGTGCCTGTTAAACTCAATCGGCCTGATGGCTAACAGCCCAGGATCAGAGTCGATAACCTTACCACTTTTTGATTTCGGTACACCAATTACCTCGGCATCCATCTGCGTATACCTCGGCGGAAGGGTACTGTTGAATAAAGGCAGGTAATGACAGGTTGCACAGCGAGCTTTCCCCATAAACAAGTTAAAGCCATTGATCTCCGCTTGACTAAGCATTCCTTTTTTGCCACGCATAAAGTCATCGAACCGGCTGTTCAGCGCAGTCAAGCTACGGATATAGCTGGCCAGCGCATTCTTTATTTCGGCGGTATCTATCGCGACCCTATCTTTAACAGGAAAAGCTCCTGCGAATAAACTGCGGTAAGTTTTATCCTGCCAAATGCTTTGACTTGAAAGCCTTATATTCCCATGCATTTCATCCCTGTTGCTCACCACATCGCCGACCTGGTCCTCAAGCGAGGCCGCCCGAAGATCGTAAAACTGTGCCGGCTGCAGCGCTGCATTGATCAGCGTAGGTGTATTCCTGAAAATTCTTTTTTTACCGGTGATGTCCAAGTTTTTTACCAACCCGTCGGTAAAAGCTTTATCAGGCTGATGACAGGAAGCGCAGCTGCGGGTCAGTGTACCGGACAGCCGTGTATCGTAGAAGAGCTTCTTGCCTAATGCAATCTTTTTTGTCGTAGCTGAATCTTCAAGCGCATCGATGTAGGCATTCCTGTTAAAGGCATCCTGATCAAACAAGGTCGCTGCATCCTGGTTCAGCAAACGGTTATAGCGAATATCCGGCAGGTTCAACTGTTTATGCAAACGGGTTAATTCCTGTGTTAATGGATTGGCATAAGCGGTTATAAACTCCGCCCGGTTAAACCGGTTAAAAGCAACCGGGTGAGAAAGGTAACGTGCTGCCTGTTGGAAAAGTTCCTGTAACCTTCCCCCGGTCTCCCGCTCGTAAAGCATTGCAGCCTCTTGGACGCTGCCCAAAGCAAGGGTTGATTCCTTAAAACATTGGCGGCTTAGCGGATCGTCAAAGTCATTTAAACCCAGGGCTTCTATACGGAACACCTCCTGCTTAATGGCATCCGTGATCTGCCAATCCTGCAAATCAGCATGTTTAAAAAAGTCACTGTATTCTTCGGCATTAGCTGCAAGTGAGCCGAGCAAATCAGTAAGCTGTTTTCGGGAAGAAAGTCTGAAACGGGGAAACAGTAATTCCTCGATAACTTGCAGTCCGTCGGGCTGAATAACTTGTCCGATCAACTCTGTTTCCGGCACAGGAGGCCCGTTTACCTTCCGGGTAGTCAACGGATCAAAATATTCTGCCGCCCATTCCAGGCGCTTATAGGCCAGGCGCGCTTCCTTGAACCTCCTTTGTAGCATAGGATTGTTACTTACAGGCATTGTCTGTAATCGGCGAACAGCTGTCAAAAAGCTATCGGCCTGTAAAACCAGTTCTTTACGAACACCTTCAGATGCCGTATCGTTGTTACGCTGAAAAGCCAGCAGGCTCCAGCCAGCAATGGTCAGCAGCCCTGCTGCAACTACCTTAAAAGTTAAACGCATGACTTAAAGGATCGGCGTGCTGATCGCGGCTATTAAGTGCCTTCAGTCCCCATCTTTTTTCAATAAATGCCAGAATGCTGACAGTTTCGTAATTAGTATGATCCACATAGCCTTTTTTAGCAAATGGCGAAATGATCAGAGCAGGGATACGTGAGCCCGGACCCCATTTATCAATTATCGGCGGGGCAACATGATCCCAAAAGCCGCCGTTTTCATCATAGGTCAGGATAATTACCGTATTCTTGCCGTTCGGGCCGTTCAGCACCGCATTGATCAATTCCACCGCATGGCTTTCGCCGCCTTTAACAGTAGATTGACCGGGATGCTCGTTCTCCAGCCCAATTGGCTTAACGAATGATACAGAGGGTAAGGTTCCCGTTTTTGCTGCCGCGAGGAATTCTGTTTCATCCCTCAAATGTTTTTTCCTTTCTGCTGTACCTTCCGCATATCGTGTAAAATAGGCAAATGGCTGATGGTGATAGGTGAACGTTGGATCAGGCTTTCCCGCTACTGCATCGTTCCACCCTCCTGAATACCAGGCCCAGGAAATACTTTTATCTGACAGACGGTCGCCAATGGTAGGACCGTTTTGGTCAGGCACCAGGTTTGCCGTGTTGGCATTTTTAGGATGAAGATTTACAGAATTAGACGTATTGACCGCATACCCATCCGGTGTTACCGTGCCATCTTTAATCAGTTTACCCGATGGGTCTAACTGGGCCTTAATAGCTGAAGGTGCATCGGGAAATACCGGCGAGGCTGCCGCGATGAGCCATTGGTGATTAAGGAAGGAGCCGCCAAAAGCACTGTGAAAGAAATGATCGCAAAGGGTGTATTTTTTTGCAAGATCATACAGCGGCAGGTTAGCGGTATTATAATAACCCATAGTAAGGCCCTTGGTAAAATTATATAATGCAAATTTGTTCATCTTTCCGCCGTTGATCTGCAATTGTTCCTGGTAAAAAGCGTGGGTTACATCCGGGGTAACCTGGTCGGCGGACACATATTGATCGATGTTGAAATAGGTATTGGGTAAGTTAGTAGGAAAAGCGCTGCTACGCGGTATTGGCGGCAAGGTAGTATAAGGTTTTCCTTCCGCATCCAGCTGAATAATGTTTTCCGGCCCGGCATCACTCAGGCCATCGGCTCCTTTGAACTGTCCATAAAGGTTATCAAAACTGTGGTTTTCCATATAAATAACCACCACGTGCTGAACCTGGTTAATACCAAGCTCCTCGGGAAAGCGGAAGGCAGAAATCCCAAGATAGGTCACAGCGGCCAAGCCGACCGGGATTAAAAATGATTTGTTGTTTAAAAATCTTTTTTTCATTACTGGTTATTGGTATTTAAAGTTAAATCTTTTGTGCTTTTAAAGGGATGTGTTTATTTACATAGTCCATGGCCCGCTGAAAGGTAGTGATCCATATGTCTTTGCGCTCGGTTTCCAGATAACGGACAAGCTCCTGGTGGGCCTTTGTCGACAACGTGATATAATCGCCACCCACACCGTGTATCATTATTATACCCATGCCGCCTCTTTGCTGCACCTTTTTTACAAAAGCGATCAGCTGTGTGCCGGTTTCACCGCCTTCCAATCCATACGAAGGAACACGAAATGGGTCCAGATGCCTAAAATCTGTAATAAAAGCACCGGAGTCTCCTCCGGCCCGGGCATATTTGACCAGGGTATATCTACGCAAGGAATCTACATAGTCTGTACCTCCCACGGTAGTTTCGGCGCAGGGGTAAGCAAAAGTCCTTTTAGTTTTGCCATCTAACGCAAATAAAAATCTGTCCATAACTTCTATTTCGCGGATGATCTGGTAAGCGGTATAATGATCTGATGGAACAGGATTATCGTCTGTCCCCGCGCATGGATGAAAAACAGTATGGTTTCCCAATTCAAACCCTTGGCGGCTCAGTGATCGCCATTGAGGAATGCTTAGGCTGTCGATATCGCTTGTCAGGAAGAAGGTTGCGGTCAATTGTGCTTTTTTTAGCTGGGGAACAGCTACCTTTAATTGAGAAGGCAGGGCATCATCATAAGTAAGGATAATTGCCGACTTCTTATGATCAGGCCATTTGATCTGATCCTGAGCTTGCACCACTATGGCTGATAGCAAAAAAAGAACGAAAAAGATATTTTTCATATAGGTCAGAACGTTGAAAGGAGTTCATTGGAAATGTATATAAAGCTGCTACTCGACTGACAAAAACAGGTCTGATGCAGTTTTATTATTAGTTATTTAACCGTTAGCGATTAATCAGATACGGAAACAGGATAAAAGACTGCATTGACGGTACCGCTGCCGCAGGAGAAACATGCTTGATACCATTGCAGCGAAGGCTCTTAAGTAATTAGCGGAGATTGGTAGTGTGCTTCGGCAATGAAAAGAAAGGATTCGCTTTACCAGAAGCAGAAAGCTGAACTTAGAACTGCGGGCTTCTACAGCGGCATTTTCAAGACATTCGTAATGATCATCTTTTTTCTTGATCATACGTTGCAACAAGGCTGACTTAACAGGGTTTTTATCCGTATTTCCATACCCGGTAAGCCGGTAAACCACGTATGGACGCAGTAGGAGCATAAGCACACCTATACTGAAGACCATCATATTTACCGTTTTTCTGTTCATTTAAGTTTGTATCAATAAGGAACGTCACAATATTAAGGTATGTTGTTGAAAAAACAAACACCAGTTAAGTAACAGATGATAATTATCCGATTGTTTTATAGCGTGCGCTTAGGGTTTAGTCTGCTTTTTGCATCCTCCGTTGCCAATGAGCACTTATCATACTCTTATGAATCCTTGAGAAATTTATATTTATACTTCCCCGTCATTGCTATTTTACTAATTTGGTATGCTTGCAAACAATCATTTATAAAAAATGTAAAAATTAAGATGCAAAGTCTTTTCAATGCAGGTTATAAAACAGAATCACTATAATTGTTAAATAAATGTTAAATTAAAGTTAACAATATTTTAGAAACTGTATGATAAGAAAGCGTTCGTTAAAAATGATTAGTTATGCCTTTGCAGTATTGATGATCTTAATACGCCCTTTCTGTGCTTACAGATTGTTTATGAATACTTTGCTGGTTAAAGACCCCACCCGCATGCTTGTTGCCCTCCAACGTGTTATTAAGAAGAAATACACTCATGCCGAAGCTGCGGAAGATACAGCTGAAATTACTACAAATAGTGAAGTAATTCTTCTGCCGCTTCTATTTGTCTTATTAAAAAGATTTAATTTCTTCCTCTTATCAGGGAATAAGCTGAGCCAACGCTTAGCTACTATATTTCAGGTATCACCTACCAACCACTATTATTGTTGGATATCCCGTTTCCAGATCTGAATAATTTAAATCCCTCATCTTTTCAAGCCTGTAAGTTTCCGCTATACGGAGATTATCGTTGGTCATTAATTTTTATTACCATTTTATTTTGGTACTGGAATCTGCATGCGCACATCAGGCATTATTCATTATTTGTTTCTGCTCATTCAACAGTACTTTATGAAATCTTTATTCCTGAAGGCGATACGCTTATGCGCTATCATATGCCTGTTGGTTTTTACCCATACAGTCGCACTGGCGCAATTCAACAATACCTATACCCTCGCCTCCCTTGTGGATGCAGCTAAAGGCTATTTACCCGTTCTTCTGCAAAAGCAAGGAAACGTTAATATTCAATATCGCGCCGAGCGCATTGAGCTGGGCGTCCCTAATAAAGACGGAGCACTGTCGCCTGGAATGTATGCCGATGTTATACTCCAAGCCAAGGGAAATTCAGAGGCATTGATCGTGCCTAAATCTGCCGTGGTCACCTCTACCGAACGAAAATTTGTGATCTCGGTATGCAAGGGAAAAACAGTGCGAATAGATGTTGCTACCGGAATTGAAAACAAAAACAACGTAGAAATAGTTGGAGAGTTAAATAAAGGAGACGCGGTAATTGCCTCAACAACAGATGAGATTGATGAAGGAATAGCGGTTAAATAATCGTTATTCCTTCTTATTAACTTGATAAAACCATGGATCACGAATTTTTACATACCCCAGCTGGTCCCATTGCCTTAAAAATGGCTGTTGCTATTTGTATAGGCATGTTGATCGGTATGGAACGTAAATGGTCGCACAAGGAGGCCGGTATACGAACTTTTGCCATCATCGCTTTGCTCGGGATGTTATCATCGATCATCGGTGAAAATATGATCACCATTGCTATGATCGGTGTCTTCCTGCTGATCATAGCTACCAATACCCGTAGTCTGCTTGTTGATAAAACATTGGAAATTACCACATCAGCGGCATTAATTGTTAATTACATATTGGGGGTACTCGTAGGGCTTGGCCATATTTTCACACCTGTAGCGGGCGCTATAACCATGACGATGCTTTTAGCCTGGAAAACGGAATTAAACCGCTTTGCGGGTGGTTTACAGCCTTCTGAGATCCGAAGTGCGATATTATTAGGATTGATCGGCTTTGTGATCTACCCGATCATACCAGACCGGTATGTAGATCCCTGGCAACTGTTTAATCCCAGTGATGCCTGGGTAAGTATCATTGCCATTGCGGGGATTGGTTTTATCAATTATGTGCTGTTGAGGATATTCAGCACCGGGGGACTTTATCTCGGTGCTATTTTCGGCGGCCTGGTCAATAGTAGTGCCACGGTGGCTGAGGTTAGCAGCAGGGCGCAGTCTTCAGGACTAACATCCAAAATGACCACGCTTTGCCTGCTTACGACCATCGCCATGTTTGCCAGAAACCTACTCATCGCGACCTTGTTTTCTCCGGCTTCCTTAACTGCTACGCTAATGCCTTTACTGGCTATGTCCTTCGTTGCCGCTTTATTCATTTTCAGGGATAAGGTAACGGAAGGCAAGCTGGCAGAACCGACCGGAACGTTACAGCTTGATTCGCCCATATCCGTAAAAAAAGTCTTGGGTTTTGGGTTGTTGTTTATCCTGATACAGGTTGGCGGAACGTTGTTAACGCGTTTATTCGGAAGTTACGGACTGCTGGCCACCGGCCTGTTTGGAGGTTTGGCGAGCAGCGCGAGCACTACGGCTGCCGCGGCAACAATGGCAATGCATGGTAAGATCACCGCTTCTTTAGCGGGGAGTGTTACGATTATTTCTTCACTGGCCAGCGCCATCGTCAATCTACCGATCGTTTGGAAAACAATAAAAGACAAGTACGTGGTAAAGCGGTTAACGATTGAAATCATGGCTGTAATTATCGTTGGCATAGCGGTCGTTATTTTAGACCGGATATATTTGTTGTCAGATATGTTGATGAGACGTTAGTGTGTAATCCTCAAACAACAAACTTAAAGTAGCAGCTGCTATCCATAACGAATTTAATTGGCAGATTTGAACCCCTATTCGGTTCAACTATAAAAGATTAAAATGAATATATACCTTGCATCGTAATACATGCCATATATTCATTAAGCTCTTAAGTGTTAAATACTTAAAGCTTTAAAATAAAAGCATTTTACATTGATAAACAATAACATATTCAACAGATTGAAAGCGAAAATTACCGGACATTTTATACTTTACGAAGTTTTTCAGATTTCTACAGATAAATCTATAGGGGAAATAGCCATTGCTCGGGATGAGCCCGATCATGAAAAAGCGTTAAAACGCGAATTAAAAACTCTCGCAAAGGAAGCTGGTTTGCTTGTTGCTGCCCTGCAATGGCGGGCCCAGGGTAAGCATTAGTTTTGAAGTGCAATCCCCTTAGAAAATCGGTATACTTAAATGACGAATATTTTTAGCTACAACCAATCAAAAAAATAAGCGACACTTACACAAGAAATGGCTGGCTAGGTTTGGGCTTTTTATGAACTGCGCTGCCTCCCGTTAGGGAGCAGTTCTCCCTTGCCGTCCACTCACCGCACGTACCAGTCTGGTATATGGCGGTTTGTCAGAATATAGATAACTGGTGTTTAGTTTTCCAGAAGTCTGTTCTCAAATCCTGTGTAGCCTAATTTTGTAAAGTAAAGTTTGTTCAACCACGGAAAGCAGAAAAGGAATGGTGGCAATAAGATACTTTAGCGATTAAAGAACATCCGCTTATAAAAATTGGATCACTTCATCAGGGGGTAAAACAGTAATTCCGGCATCTTTAAAATCCTTCAGATTCCTGGTGATTATAAAATCCATATTCGATATTGAATTTGCTGCAAATATCTGAATGGCATCTTCAAAGCCTTTATGATTAGAAAGCAGACTTTTTTTAATAATGGAAATATCGATTGAAATAAGGTCAATAAAATCTAATAAAGAATACAGCAATTCCCTTAATTCCTTTTCCCCAATATACTTTTTTAGTAAGTAATGTGTAGTTGCATATGAATGAGAGGAAGTAAAGAGTTTGACTTGCTTCTTTTCAGCCAAATTAAAGATTTCTATTGCAAACTTGCTGAATGGAGGTCTGTCGACAAGGAGATCAATGAGTATATTTGTATCAACAAATACATTCCTCATAAATGTTTGCTTTCAAAGTAAGCACCCAGTTCTTTTTTTTCATCGAAATTTGAAGATAACTTAACCGACCCCACCAATTTCTTCAGCTTAGGGGAAATTTGCTTTGTCTCACGATTTTCCTCCGTTAGTGTTTCCAAATATTTTTCAATTAACGCTGATAAACTTCTACCTGTTTGTTTGGCGTAAGACTTCGCTTTTTTAATGACGTCCGCTTCTACGGTTAATGTCAATTTCGTTGTCATGATACGTATTTTTCAAACAAAAAAACGTGTTTGTTCAGTAAATCAAAAGCTGGATATAGAAAATATTTGAAAAACAAAACTGCGCTATTATTTGATACAATTACGCTTTTTTTGTAGCAATTCGATTCTTCGTATCAAGTTTCCATTGGGAGATGCTGCGGGAATTATAAACTATTTTTGAACACTTGCCAGCCGGGTCATCACGGGAGAAGACCCGGTATATTTTTTAAAAAAGTTGGCAAAGTAAGCCGGTTCTTCAAAGCCAAGGCCGTTGGCTATCTGGGCAATGCTCCAGTCGGTATGCTTCAATAAAGCATAGGCCTCTATTAAAACACGTTCGGAGATATGCTGGGTAGTTGTTTTCCCGGTGACCTCTTTGACCGACCTGTTCAAGTGGTTGGTATGCACCGCAAGGCTTTGAGCATAATTATTGGCTGTTTTCAGTTTAAGAAATTGCTCGGGCGAATCAATCGGGAACTGCCTTTCCAACAGTTCCAAAAATAAGGTGGTGATCCTTGCCGCGGCACTCGTATTGGTTTCAAAGGTGGTCACCGGGGCTATCTTTAAAGCCTCGTGCATGAGGATGTACAGATAGTTACGCAGCAGGTCGTATTTGTGGCCATAATCTGAATCCATTTCTTCCATCATTTTGCCAAGTGTTGCCGACATAAATGCTAACTGGGCTTCATTTAAAAACACGATATGGCTACCACCAACCTGAAACAGCGGAAAATCCTGCAATGGGCCTTTATGCTCATGCGATTCGATAAAGGCTTGCGTAAATAAGCAGAACCAGCCTGTTTGGGGACCCGGCCCTGGTTCACATGACGATGGTACTGAAGGACTGGAAAACACCAGCGCTGGCCGGTCTATAGTTACCCATTTATCCGCGAAATGTATTTTACCATTGCCGATGATCAACGCTATTTTATAGAAATCGCGCCGGCTGAAAGGCGATCTGTTATCGCAGGCCATGCGTAAAAACACGTTGAAATGACCCTGGCCGGTATTGTTCTCGGCAACCATCTTTTGATTCGGGACGGAGTAGCGCTGGTAAAATTCTTCGAGTGTTTCCGTGATTAACATAGTATAAAGGTATAAAATTATTTGATTATTATAATCAAATATGACTTATTGATGATTTAAAAATATATAATGTTTGAAAATTATAAATATCTGCTTGAATACTATAAATAAAAAACAAATATCCGCTTCTACTTTTGGGCCATGGAAACCGGTTTTAGAAAATGGATAATTGTTGTCACTATCATTACCTCTACAATTATTGAGCTTATTGATACTACTATAGTAAATGTATCGATTAATACCATGAGCGGTAATTTAGGTGCATCATTAGAAGATACAGCCTGGGTAATTACTTCTTATGCCGTAGCCAATGTAATCATTATCCCCATGACCAGCTTTTTAGCAGAAAAGATCGGCCGGAAGCAGTATTATATAGGTTCTATTATTTTATTTACACTTGCCTCTGCCATGTGCGGATTTTCTAATAATTTATGGGAACTTATAGGATTTCGTTTCCTACAGGGCATTGGCGGCGGTGCTTTATTATCTACATCACAATCTATTCTGTTCGAAACCTTCCCGGCTAAAGAACGCGGAACAGCAAGCGGGATATTTAGCTTAGGTATTATTATTGGTCCATCTATAGGTCCCGTGTTGGGCGGGTACATTGTGGATAATTTATCATGGCAATGGATATTTTACGTGAACATTCCTATAGGATTAATGGCAGCGCTATTGTCCTATATGTATATCAGGCCCTCTAAAAGATCCACAGAGGGACGAAGTATCGATTGGGTAGGTATTTTCCTGCTGACAATTGGTATTGGTTCATTGCAGATCGTTTTGGAAAGGGGAGAAACCGATGATTGGTTCTCCGCGACTTATATCATTGTTTTAAGCATCGTCGCTGCTGTTGCCCTGACCATATTGGTATGGTGGGAGTTACGAATACAATATCCTGTTATCAATTTAAGGGTTTTAAAAAGTACCACCTTGTCAATTTCAGCCATTATGACTTTTGTACTTGGATTCGGGCTTTTCAGCGCGGTCTTCGTTTTTCCATTATATACTCAGCGTATCCTTGGTTATTCTGCATTCCAAACCGGCACAATGCTTTTACCGGGCACATTAATGGCTGCAATGATCTCGCCATTCCTGGGAAAGATGTTACAAAGCGGCCTCCGGCCGCAATATCTGGTGATTATAGGATTTGGTATGTCCGCTATTTTTGGATACCTGATGTCAGGCTCAAACCTGGAGTCAGGTGCTGCCAGCTTTTTCATTCCATTGTTATTCAGGGGCGTTGGTGCCGCATTGCTGATTGTTCCGCTTACGGCATTAGCAGTATCAGAACTTAAGCCGGCCGATATACCGCAGGGAGCAGCGCTGAATAATATGATGCGTCAGATGGGTGGTTCGTTTGGAATAGCCCTGATAAACACTTATATCGCCAAGCGTGCCGCGGTCAACAGGACTGCTTTAATCACCCATATTACTTCTACTGACCCAAGCACCCAAGAAAAGATACAAACGGGAATAAAGAATTTTATATTCCATGGTGCTACTTATATGCAGGCAGCCCGGCAAGCAATCGGAGCTTTAGAAGCTGCCGTAGACAAACAAACGTTTTTGTTGAGCTATATGAATGCCTTTTTATTATTGGCTATTATGAATGCTGTCTGCATTCCATTGGTTATCACAACTATAAAAAAGAAAACTGGTCAAAAATCAACCGTTAAAATGACTATACCAGACCATTAATCATCCAAATATATGACTAACAACATTAATCACTATAGCGGATCTCATTATGTGCTTTTAACCCTTGAAAAGGATACAAAAGTTGAAAATGTCTGCTCTTTCTCCGCTGACTTAATAAGCCATCTTCAATATTATCAGGAGCTGCGAAAATCAGCAAAAGTAATATGCTATGGCGAGGTTATGAACCAGCCGGCAATTTGCATTATCCTGTTGGTCTCTTCAGAAGTTGATTTTGAACAGATCATACTGAACGATCCTGCATTAAAATCCGGTGCATTTAAAATCAAAAACGTAATGCCATTTATAAACAACGGGGCTATAACTATAACAGAACCCAACTGCAATTTTCAAGTGGATATGCAAGATAGAATGTGATATCAAGTGTTAAGCAGCGATATTCCTCGCCATTAAAATAAGTCTGTTGGTTATCGGGGGCGCACGGTTGATCTGATAGCGGAAGGCCAAATACCCCGCACGTAAATTACCTTTCGGGAACATCAAAACTGCATTTTGTTTTCTGCAAAATTGCATAATCCGCCTAATATTTCGCTCAGTGCATCCCCTTTACAGGTTAAGGCATATTCTGTTCTCGGGGGATTACCCGGCAGGTAGCTTTTATGGATCAGTTCATGTTGTTCCAAAAACTTCAGCCGGTCAGCGAGGATATGATCGCTGATATGTTCCAGGTTTTCTTTTAGACAGTTAAAGCGCGTGTTACCTTCTTCGATACTGAACAATACCTCAGTCATCCATCTTTTACTCAATAAATAGAGGAGCTCGTTAAGGGCACACTTTTCTTCCAGGAAGGACTGGTTGTGAAAATTGGTGGAACTTAGTTTTCTTTCTGACATACTAACTTATTAATGAGTTACGAATTACTGATTAGGTTATTGATCTCCATGTCCGTTTATTTTCCTTTACGGTTGTTGCTGCCTTTTAACAGGTGTAAAAGGTGCTAAATCGATTTTTTACGCAATAAACAAAAAATTTAATTAAAAATAAAATAATCATCAAATACCGCAAATTAAAAAATATGGATTTATCCCTTTCTGAAGTACCATTTGGAGCCTGGGCGGCCGGTGGCTGGATGTGGGGTGGTACCGAACGAAAAGAAGCCATTGATGCGATCCGGGTTTCTTATTCCCTTGGCGTAACCTCTACAAATACAACGCGCAATCCACATTGTCTTTAATCAAAGCCTTAAAGAATGCTCTCTATTTAATGATCGTATTAAACTCCAAAAAAACAAGCGACAAGTAACTTCAGGACGAGACAACCCTATTGAAATGAATATGATTCGGACTGTGCTGGAAATGCACCAAAAACAAAAAGCGATCAAAGAAATTGCTGATATGTGCGATATAACCAAACCCCTTACCTTTCCTATTGCCCGTTATCCAAACGTTTGGATTTGGCCCGGCATACATTCGCAACGACAGTAACATTGACCAACGGCGTACCAATAGAAACTGTAAGTAAAACTATTAGGACATAACAAACTTACCACTACACAAATATATGCCAAGGTGATAGACAGCAAATTAAGTAATGATATGGCACAATTAAGTAAAAGACTACAGGCATAAATCATTAGCCCTTAGTTAAGACGGGTGAAAAACGCCATTAATAACGTCAAAGTATGAATTATATTTAGACCCCTTTTTTATATGTAAGATAAGAAAATGAAGAGTAGCCACGGTAATTCAGGCGGAAATAAGATAGACAACAGTTGGGCTTATCTTATTATTTTCCTTTTTTCGCGTCAGTATCAATAACTTTATGAATCTTGAGGGACATCCAGAATACATTTCGTGGTGTCTGTACTTGATTGGATTAGATTCGCTATGCGCGATACCCTTTGCTAAGTTGCGCCAAGAAAATCGTCCCAAAAAATATGCTTTTGTAAAGTTATCTGGCATTATTATTAATATTTTATTTACCGTTTTCTTTTTGGTATGGTTGCCTAAATACGCAGAAGGTCATTTTAATAGCTTCCTGTCACAATGGTACAGAGGTAATAGCCGGGTAGGTTTTCTTTTAATGGCCAATTTGCTCCAAAACCTTTTTGTATTTCTTATTCTTTTTGGTGAATGGAGGGATTTTAAGTTTAAGTTAAATAAAATATTATGGAGGCAGCTATTTTTCTACAGTGCTCCCATGATTTTTATTGGCCTTGCGGGTATGATAAACGAAGTAATGGATCGGCAAATGTTAGCTAAATTTCTTCCTGTCAGCGTAGATGCGAAAAGGGTAGTCGGTATTTATTCTGCTAACTATAAACTGGCCATATTTATCACATTATTTATACAGGCCTTTAAAATGGCCGCTGAGCCATTTTTCTTTAACCAGTCAAAAGAAAAAAATGCACCCGATATTTATGCTCGCGTGATGAAATGGTTTGTGATTACACTTTCCCTGGCCTTTCTTTTTTCTGATCTATATCTTGATCTATGGCAATATATGGTCGGTGCTTCCTATCGTTCGGGCCTGAGTGTTGTGCCTATACTGTTGTTCGCCAATATCTGTTTGGGCATATATTATAACCTGTCAGTATGGTATAAGTTAACCGATCGCATGCGTATGGGTTTAATTATCACTGCATTTGGTGCGCTCATTACACTAGCTGGTAACTATTTTTTTATTCCGTATTGGGGTATGTATGCATCCGCCTGGACTACCTTAGTCTGTTATGCAACTATGGTGGTGATTACGTATTACATGGGGCAAAAATACTTTCCTATTCCCTACCCTACAAAAAGGATATTGACATATTTGGTATTCATGCTTATCTTTTTCATTATTAAAATCGGGATTAATGTGTTATCAGATTCATGGCACACAGGTATGAAATTGGTATTACGTCTGCCGGTGGCGACAGTTTTAATGTCTCTATATATACTTATCATAGTGAAGTTAGAAGGAACAGAATTAAAAACTATGCCTTTAATTGGCAAATTAATTCATTGAGTTAATGGAACAGTATCATGGGCTGAGTCCGAAAAAGCGGATGCCATCATGCGGGGTAATTTCCTGGCTGACCGGGAGGAAAACGGCCTCACCATACAGTTGTACAATGTCGGCAACTTTTATAATGAGGGTGACCTAGGATCCACTGGCGAATAAGATCCTGCGCTACCGGTTTTTTGAAGGTACGCAGCAACTCGTGCCCGATCTCGCGCATATTCGTTTTAATGCACATTAGTGGATAAGTAAGCTCTCAAATTTATACTAACCTGCTGCCGGCGGCGTTTATAATTTACTGCTATTTTTATGGCCTGTTTTGTCTTTTACCTTAATTCATAAGCTTATGGAAACCATACTCATACAGGAAAGCGATGACGCCATATTGGATATCATCAGCATCGCATTAGAAATGGAAGGCTATCATGTTTGCAGCCTCAGCGATCCGCATGAAAATGCGTTGGAAATGGTCAGGCGCCACCGGCCTAGGCTCGTATTACTGGATTGCTGGCTGCTCAATCATTCAGGCCAACTTTGCCACTGGATCAAATCGCATTTCCCCCGGCTGCCTTTGGTCGCTTTCAGTTCCGATCCCCGCATCGCGGACGAATATCGCTTGCTCGCATTTGATGATTACCTTAAAAAACCTTTTAACCTGGAGGAACTGTATGCGGTAGTGAAAAAGTTTATCCCACCAGTCCGGAGGCGCCGGCACAAAGCGGTACGGCTGAGCTGTTAAAGCAAATATTGCTCTTCGCCTCCAAAACCCTCACCAGCTTAAGTAAATGCGAACAATAAGCGGCAAGCAGTGTTAATCTTTTATGAGAAATCCATTTAAAAAAGATAACCACACGGCGCTGATCGGTGCTATCGTTATAGGCACGGTGGCTGCCGGCGCCATCGCTTTTTTGTTCCTGACCGAAATCGGCAATGACACCCGCAAAAGCCTGAAAAAGAAAATCAAGTCCATCGCCAAAGACACGGCAGCAGATGCCATCAACAAAAAAACCAAAATCAAAAAGAAAGTAGTTAACGCCGCGGCTAATCACCTCGTAAAATAATACAGCCCGGTTAACTTGCTTGTAACTCCAGGAAACGGATCAACTGTTCTTCCAGTAAATCGGTATTATAATCTGAATCGGTAGCATGAACAGTAACGATTAGGACATCGTCTGTTACGGTGATGGTCAGGGCAGGGCCTTCGATCACTTCGGGGAACAACACATTGATCACATCGTACACATGGGCGTAATCAATGGCCAGGTTGGAACCCAGTTTTTCATTGATATAATCCGCGAATTCCGTTTTTAACAGGTCAAACAGTTTTTCTGCGCTGAGTGGTTTAATATTTTTAATAGCTGCCATAGGCATACATAAGCGCCAGAGGCGCATAAAGTTTGATACGTTGGTAAAATAGTTGCAGATACCTTATGCCGGGCGGCCAGTTTTAATAAATCATAAGTTTTTTTAAACAATGGACGCAGCCGGAGGTTATCCTTAAAGATAAACGCAAAGCCATGGGAAAGCAACATGAGACCTTTCCGGGGGAGAAGCCGGAATACCCGGTGCCGGAAGAAAATCCGGAAATAACGCCGCCAAAAGAACCGCAGGAGCCGGAGATACCGCAGGAGGACCCGCAGATCGTACCCGACGAGTATCCGCCGGAAAACAATCCGCAGGAAACGCCGCCTCAACCGGGTATTCTTTAATAATAATGGGCGCTATAGTACATCTAATTTCACGAAGCGTGGTGTCATAATCGCATAACATAACAATAGCTGA
>Ga0193717_1000856_pt1 | contig 19308 bp, 19 predicted proteins | sample U2c2metaG_FD_145900 | JGI IMG/M metagenome (GOLD analysis project Ga0193717, IMG submission 145900) | Soil microbial communities from a riparian zone of the East river system, Colorado, United States - U2c2 | ecosystem: Environmental > Terrestrial > Soil > Riparian zone | place: USA: East River...
GTTCGCATAAGCTATCGTGATGAAAGCGATGCTTATCTCGGTGCGCCTGAACTATGGGAGTCAGCGCAAGCCCAACTGAAAGTGGCAGTTATCGCAAATAACCTCGAGTATTTCGAACAAGACGGCGAAGCAGCCTTTTATGGACCAAAAATCGACTTCATGGCGACCGATGCTATTGGTCGCGAGCATCAACTTGCTACGGTGCAACTTGATTTTGTGCAGCCGGGCCGATTTGGGCTTGAGTACACTGATGCAGATAGTACAACGAAACAACCAGTGATGATTCACTGCGCGTTACTTGGTTCAGTTGAGCGCTTCCTTAGCGTCTTCATTGAGCATACGGCTGGCTGGTTTCCACTTTGGACAGCGCCCGAACAAGTACGTATTCTGACTATTAACGACACTGTACTTGACTACGTGGCTGAAATTGAAGCTATTTTAGACGAAACGGTACTTATGAAGCCAGTAAAATATAACGAAATCCGCTACACGCGCGATGACCGTAACGAATCTTTAGGTAAAAAAATCCGTGAAGCGACAAGTTGGAAAATTCCAGTTCAGCTTATCGTTGGACCAAAAGATAGAGAAGTGCGTGAAGTAAGTGTCCGCACGCAATCTGGCGAGGAGAAGGTGAGCCTCGATACCTTGGCAGCCTATCTTCAGAATCTATAGGGAATAACCATGGAACCAGATCGTAATTTTCGTATTAAAATAGAAGAGCTCATGGCGCAGGTACCGTATGGGCAAGTGACAACCTACGGTGACCTTGCGGGACTGGCTGGCCACGCCAATGCCTCTCGTATTGTTGGTGGTATTGCTCATTATGGTAACCTAGAGTTGCCCTGGCATCGGCTGGTTAATCGCTTTGGGGGGCTTGCCTCGGGGTTTCACGGTGGTCGCGAAGTTCAGCGACAACTGCTTGAGGCTGAAGGTGTAATCTGTACGGATTTTATTGTCGATGATTTTAAACAGCGGCGATGGCAGCCAGAATTATGAAACAGCCACCACTAGTCGTTATTGCTGGTCCGACAGCAAGCGGCAAGACGGGGCTCGGTATTGAACTGGCGCAGAGATTTGAGGGCGAGATAATCTCGGCAGATTCAAGAGCCGTATACAAGGGAATGGACATTGGGACGGCGAAGCCTACACTCCAGGAGCAAGAAGTAGTACCCCATTGGGGGCTAGATTTAGTGGATCCGGGTGAACGCTTTACGGCTGCTGACTTTAAGTTATACGCACTCAAAAAAATAGAAGAAATTCGTTCGCGTGGTCATGTACCATTTCTTGTTGGTGGTACCGGGCTTTACATTGATGCGGTTATTTTCGACTTTCAATTCGGCCCTCCGGTTGACTCCCAGTATCGCGCTGGACTTGAAAAAATGACGATAGACGAACTTCAGCAATATTGTACTAATAACAACGTAGTGTTACCTGAAAATAACAAAAATAAACGATATCTTATTCGTGCGATAGAGCGAAAAAACATAAGCACCAAGGTTCGGACAACGCCGATTGACAATACTATTATTGTAGGAATAGCAACGGATCGCAACATACTGCGAACAAAAATAGAGACAAGATCTGAACATATTTTTGACAACGGTGTTGTACAAGAGGCTACTATATTGGGCAAAAGGTATGGCTGGGATCATGAATCTATGACAGGAAATATCTATCCGCTCATCCATCTGTATCTGAAAGGTGAGTCGACACTCTCGGAAATAAAAGAAAAATCTACAACACTTGACTGGCGACTGGCCAAGCGTCAACTTACATGGTTGCATCGAAATCCGTATATTTGGTGGGGAAGCATTACAGAGGTACGAGAGCATGTGGCTCAGGAGCTCGCCAATGAATAAAAACCATGGTATGATAGAACACGAAAGTTATTCTAGGTAGAGAGATGATAGACGCACTATTTGGTTCAAAAACTCGAGTGAAATTGCTGCATTTATTCCTGAACAATCCAGGTAAGGCTTTTTATGTACGCGAAATTACTCGTCTTATAGATGAGCAAATTAATTCTGTTCGTCGCGAACTTTCAAATATGCTTGCCGTGGGTATTATCACCAGTGATAGCGCTGACAACAAGTTATATTACGAGATAAATCAACGCTACGAATACTTCGTGCCATTTCGTGCTATCTTTGCCGATGAACGTATCGAGACGGCAACGGCTACTTCAGGCAAGGGTGAATGGCAAGGTCTCGTAAAAGAGCTCAAAGGCATTCGTTTAGCAGTGCTTGCTGGCGTCCTTGTTAAAGACTCAACCAGCTCTGTAGACGTACTTATAGTAGGTGATGCACCCTCTGCTAAAATAAAGAGTGTTATTAAGCAGATTGAGAAAAAAGAGGCAAGGGAATTAAATTATAGCGTACTAAGTTACGATGAGTTCTATTATCGTTTGAGCGTTCGTGATAAATTTATTACAGAGATACTAAACGGGAAACATGCCGTTTTACTAGATACCGATAATATACTGAAATTGCAGTAAGAGGAGAACATATGTTTGATATTGAATATAAAGGCGCTAATGCACTAATCATTGCTACAAAAAAGTCAACGGCTATGATTGATCCTAAGCTATCACTCGTAGGCTTGAAAGACCTCGCTGTGAAGGAGTCGGTTGAAATTGCGACTGAGGCCCGATTTGCTACTAACAATACAGATGCACAGCTTCTTGTTGAGGGACCTGGTGATTACGAGATTGGTGACTTCTCCATTCATGGTGTTCGAGCAACCCGTCACCTTGATACGAGTGCGGATGAGCCTGTTGCTACGGTATATCGCATTGAGGTAGGGGATGTAAGGATTGCACTTATTGGTAATATTACTCCTAAACTGAGCGAAAATCAGCTTGAAGAGCTGGGCGTTATTGATATACTTATTGTTCCCGTAGGCGGCAACGGCTACACTCTTGATGGCACCAGTGCGGCAGCCCTTGTGCGACAGATTGACCCAAAGGCTGTAATTCCTACGCATTATGCAGATAACGCATTGAAATATGAAGTGCCACAAGATGCTCTTGAGACGTTCGTAAAAGAGTTGGGTGCGCCGGTTGAGACGGTCGCAAAATATAAGATCAAGTCAGCTTCTGCACTTCCTCCTGTTCTTACGGTTATTGAAGTAACTCGTAGTTAACCATAGAACTTCTAAAGTAATAAAAAATACCTCTACAATAGAGGTACTTTTTAAAGGTAAACCAGAGAGACTACGCTGCTAAAGCTAGCTCGCCCTTTTTAGCTAGAATGCCCTTCTTCTTAAGCGTACGAATAGCCTGTGTAGACAGGATCATTGTTACTTTTTGACCATCAACCATGAAAGTTTTCTTCTGTAGGTTGGGTTTAAAGACGCGTTTTGTGCGACGCAAAGAGAAGCTGACATTGTGGCCAAACTGTTTGCCTTTTCCGGTGAGTTCACATCGTGCTGCCATAATTTATTATTTCCACTTACTTTTACAATCTGTACCAGTGTACCTCTTTTGGGAATATTCGTCAAGGTGAAGCCGGCTTTACTAGATTGCATGGTAAAGGTTGGTTATGCTTGGGGTGAGCTATTAAATAAGGAATAATGAGAATATATGAGTTACGAACCAAATACACACACGACTCAAGTGACTATTTTACGTCATCTACTTTTTACGCCTAGTGCAGCGTTTGCCGATCTACAAAAAGCAACTAACCTCACAAGTGATCACTTCAACTTTCATATCAAGAAACTAGTCGAAGAAGGGTATGTTGAAAAGACCGAAAAGCATTACATGCTTACTAATAAAGGCAAAGAATATGCCAATCGCTTAGATACAGATGAAAACGCCATAGAAAAACAGCCAAAAGTATCGGTAATCATTACGCTCGAGCGCCACAACGAAAGGGGTGAGAGAGAGTTTTTGTTTCAACAACGAAAGAAAAACCCTTATTTTGACTTTTGGGGGCGAGTCAGCGGAAAGGTCCGCTGGGGCGAGTCAGTTATAGAAGCGGCAGAACGAGAGTTGAAAGAAGAAACGGGCCTTGAGGCGGATTTTGAATATAAAATGCTCTATCACAAGCGAGATTATGATAAGGTGACCGATAATCTGCTTGAAGATAAGATTTTTCTTTGTGTGCACGCCAATAAGTATAGAGGAGAATTGAATGAATCTTTCGAAGGGGGAGTAAATAAATGGATGACCGAGGAAGAATTTCACTTGCAACCCAAGCGTTTTACGAGCGTTGATGACTTTACGGCTCTCATGGATAAAGGTGAGCACTTTGTAGAGCGGAAGTTTTACTATGACAAATCCGAATATTGATACATTTACCCCGTCCATCAATAAACGCGTGGGTGAATTATCTAAATTGAGTGAACTGTATGGAAATTTCATGCGTGTTGAACGGGCAACGTATCGTGATGGTCGCCCAGAGACGGATGGTGAGCATACGCTTCATGCAATGTTTCTTGCGGTTGCCTATACCGCCAAGCACCACCCCGAGTTTAACCCGGGCGAGGTAGCGCTTCTCATGATGATTCATGATCTTGACGAGGTATACGAAGGGGACGTGAATAGTCTAACGGCAACAGATATAGATATGAAGCTGAAAGAGGATAACGAAGTAAAAAGCCGTCATCAACTGCGCCAGGAGTTGAGTGCAGAGCCGTATATTTTACAGCTCCTAGAGCGCTACTGGAGGCAAGAAGAGCCCATTGTCAAATATGTGAGGACGATTGAAAAATTAGATCCCAGCTTTTCGCATATAAAAGATGGGGGACAGAGCGTGCGTGCCATGGGCGTGGATACTCTTGGCCAGTTTAGCGAGCTAGAGGAGCGGGTAGTAGCGCGTATGGAAGGGTATGGTAATGAAGTGGCTCCGGATGTTGTGGGCCTGCGGCGTATTCTGGGTAGACGGGTGGCCGAGATTACCTTCGATACTGTATAATTAGCCCAAATGGACATCACATATATCATAGTTGTTATTATTGTTATCTTGCTCTCTATGACGCTTCATGAGGCTATGCATGCATTTGTAGGCTATTGGTTAGGTGATGACACAGCAAAGCTTCAGGGAAGGCTTACACTTAACCCTGTAAAGCATATCGACCCATTTTTAACCTTATTACTGCCGGTCATGCTGGCTATTATTGGTGCACCGATTTTCGGTGGAGCCAAACCGGTGCCATTTAACCCCAATAGAGTACGTTATGATGAATGGGGCGCGGCGCTCATAGCTATAGCAGGACCCCTGACGAATTTATTAATCGCCTTTGTTGTTTTTGGCATATATGCGCTTGCCGGTACGCCCGATGGTTTGCTGGGAATGATCTTAACCACAGCAATTATGGTTAATCTCGGGTTCTTTATCTTTAATATGATACCTATCCCGCCTCTTGATGGCTCTCGAGTATTATACGCACTTGCCCCGGAATTCGTACGCCGCGGAATGGAGGCGGTTGAGCGTTACGGTATTATTTTCGTCTTTATTATCGTACTCCTGGCGAGCTCCCTTATTGGTGCATTTATGCTTTCTGCAATTAACTTTTTTCTCGGCATATTTAGCACTATATTCGGTTTATCCTAAGTATTCTGGTGGTATAATAAAAGAGTCCCAGGATACGCCTAGGCGCATATGATTTTCCTGAATATCATATTTGATAGGGAGTTCAAATGATTCACTTCCGTGGAAGTGATTTGAGAGCACCCACCTTGCATTTTGCGGGGAATATCAAGCGCCAACAGCAATAACTCCTGGGATTTTATGGTTCTTTTCTTTTATGTATCGGGATGTGGCGCAGTTGGTAGCGCGCACGGCTGGGGGCCGTGAGGTCGCAAGTTCAAGTCTTGTCATCCCGACCAAATTTAAAACCATCCTCATTGATGGTTTTAAATTTGGCTATGGAATAATGAGAGCGGAACAAAGTGGAGCGGTAGTCTTGTCCGGGGCCATTGTAGAATTGCTCATCAGAGAGCTTGCCCTATGCTAAAATAAACACATAAATACCACAAAACAGAAAGAGTCCGAATGAATCAACGTATTTCAGTCCGTGCCATTATCCGCAATGATGATAAGATATTGCTTTTACGGCGCGCGAACGGTCGAGAATCAATACTCCATAAATACGAATTGCCTGGAGGTAAACTTGAGTATGGTGAGCAGCCAGAAGATGCGTTGCGCCGACATCTTCATGAGGAGGCCGGCCTTCATATCCAAACCGCACAATTGTTCGACACTGTTACCTATATCGACCGCGATGACCGCGATATTCAATATGCCGTTATTGTCTATTCAGTGGGAATTGCGAGCGGACACCACGCAGTTGAATTGAGTCAAAACTACGATAAGTATGATTGGATTAATGAGTCAAAAATACAACAAGATACTTTGACTGATCTTTCACAGCTTCTGTTGGGAATTATACAACAAGATCATTTAACAGATATGAGCATAGAAAAGATAACAAATAACGATGATATTAATACATCAAAAGACAAAATAATTATCTATTCCGATGGCGGATCGCGCGGTAATCCTGGCCCATCGGCGGCAGGATATGTCATTGTAAATAGTAATCAAGAAGTTATCCATCAGGGCGGGGAGTACTTAGGTATTACCACTAATAATCAGGCCGAGTATCACGGAGTACGCTTAGGGCTTGAGAAGGCAATCGAACTTGGGTATAAGCATATTGATTTTCGAGTAGATAGTATGCTTGTAGTTAATCAAATGAATGGTATTTACAAAATAAAAAACCGAGAATTATGGCCTATAAATGAGCGTATTCGCGAATTAATAATGCATTTTGATAAAGTAACGTTCAGCCACGTTCGCCGCGAGTTCAATCAGCTTGCCGATGGAATGGTGAACAGCACGCTCAACGCCCATGCTAATACACGGGAGTAGTGTATACTAATGGAGACAGTTTGTTAGACGATCGCTTGTAGTTAAATACAAGAGGAAAGTCCGGGCAGCGTAGGACATGACAGTCGCTAACGGCGACCGGGGGTGACCCTAGGGAAAGTGCCACAGAAACGAAACCGCCACGGGGTAACTCGCGGTAAGGGTGAAAGGAGTGGGGTAAGAGCCCACAGCAACGTACGGTGACGTGCGGAGGAGGTAAACCCTGTCAGCTGCAAGGAGATCTACATCAAAGGGCGGTCCGTCCGTAGGTCGCTATCCGCTTGATCGAGTAGGCAACTACTAGGCTAGATAGATGATCGTTCACGACAGAACCCGGCTTACCGATGAACTGTCAACTAAAAATACCGCTCCTGGTGAGCGGTATTTTTAGTTGTAAGGAGTGTAAGAATTACGCTTTCGCGTTTTTTACGACCTCAGTAAATGCTTTTGGTTCACTTACTGCAAGTTCTGCTAAAACCTTACGGTCAAGCTCGATGTTGGCTGCTTTAAGGCCGGCGATCAGTTTGCCGTATGTTGTGCCCTCAAGACGGGCGGCAGCGTTAATACGTGTAATCCAAAGACCACGTAGATCACGCTTTTTATTTCGGCGGTCACGGTATGCGTACTGCAGTGCACGAATAACGGCTTGTTTTGCAAGACGGTATGAGCGCGTGCGGTTGTGTTGCATGCCTTTTGCTAATTTTAAGATCTTTTTGTGCTTGGCACGTGCGGTAACACCTCGTTTTACTCGCATATTATACTCCTAGGGCTCGTTTAACGTTTTTTGCCATGCTACCAGTGACGATAGCAGTGGTATTGATTGCTCGCTTGCGGCTCTTGCTCTTTTTCGAGAGCAAGTGATTGCCAAAGGCGCGGCGGCGGGTCAATTTACCAGTACTGGTAAGCTTGATACGTTTTGCCGTACCTTTATGGGTCTTTATCTTTGGCATTATTTACTCCTTACTACTATGCTCAGATTGCGACCAGCCATCTGAGGCTTTTGCTCAAGTATTGCGTCTTCTTCGAGAAGTGCGACTATTCTGTCGATCATTTCATAGCCAAGTTCTTTGTGAGCCATTTCGCGTCCTCGATAAAATATCTGGATGCGAACTTTGTGTCCTGCGGCTAGGAAAGTGCGAATTTTTCGAAGTTTAATTTCTAAGTCACCAGAACCTATCTTTAAACCAAATCGCATTTGCTTTAGCTCGCTAACCTTGGCATTCTTGCGATTCTTCTGTTGCTCCTTCATCTTTTGGTACTGGTATTTACCCCAGTCGACAACCTTTGCAACAGGTGGTGCGGCAGCTGGTGAAATTTCAACGAGATCAACCCCGGCTTCTTCGGCTGTTTTGAGTGCGTCTTGACGACTCATTATGCCTAGCTGTTCGCCATCCGAACCTATGACACGTAGTTCACTGGCTCGAATTGCTTCATTGATACGGATTGATTGATTGATCGCTAATCTCCTTTGAGTCTGCAATACTTTAAGCGTTACTCGTTCACTATTCTACCAGATACACCACCGTTATTCAAGTGCTTTGTCGATATTGCAATGCTTCGCTGAGATGTTGGACGGTTATGTCGAGGGATTTTTCTAAATCGGCAATGGTTCGAGCGACTTTTATGATTTTAAAATAACTGCGCGCACTAAGCGATAGGCGGTCGGTAGCCGTTGATAATAATTGTCGAACTTCAGGAGCTAGGACGATGTGTTTTTTGATCTCTCGATTAATAAGATTACTGTTGTTTTTTTCACTTGACTTGTATCTGTTGTACTGCATATCTACGGCTGTCCTAATGGCGTTCACGGCGTTCAAGTGTTGTTTTTTATGCGTCAATACTTCTTCCAATAAAGCATTATTCGGAACTCTGGAAACGTTAATGGTCATATCGATACGATCTAGCAGAGGGCCTGAAAGCCGTTTTTGATATGCCAAAATTTGCGTGCTTGAGCAAGTGCATTCTTTAGAGGAGTCACCATAAAAACCACAAGGACAGGGGTTCATCGTTGCAACGAGCATAAAATCAGCAGGATACGTTACGTGGCCATTCGCCCGGCTAATCACCACGGTTTTATCTTCCAGGGGTTGCCGAAGCGACTCAAGGGTAGCGCGTGGATATTCAGGTATTTCATCTAAAAAAAGAACACCATGGTGAGCAAGGCTGATTTCTCCCGGTTTTGGTTTTGTTCCTCCACCAATCAAAGCGATTCTGCTGGAGGTGTGATGTGGCGCACGAAAAGGACGTGACGTAATGACTGTTTCGAGTGCTTCACCTGTGAGGCTATGAAGTTTTGTAACAGTAATTTGCTCTTGAGGTGATAGACGGGGAAGAAGTGACACTAAAGTTCGAGCGAGCATGGTCTTACCGGCCCCTGGCGAGCCTGCAAGAAGAATATTGTGATGACCAGCGGCAGCGATCGTTAACGCCCGCTTGGCTTGTTCCTGGCCGTGTATATCATCAAGGAGGGAGGTTGTCGGCGTCACCGTTGCCGCCTGCTTTCTTGTCGAGCGAACGTAAGGTGCTATTTTTACTTCTTGCTTAAGATGTAAGTACATATCCTTGAGCGAGGTAACTCCAATAATTTCAATCCCTTCTACAAGACTTGCTTGCTCCACGTTAGGTTCGGGGAGAAACAGTGTGGCAAGACCATTCTTTTTTGCCGTCTCTGCCATTATGATAGCTCCTCGTATGGGACGTAGTTTACCGTCAAGCGCCAGCTCGCCGGCAAATGCAGCATCAGCCGTGTCTGTCTGGCGAAGCTGACCACTGCTAACAAGAATAGCCAGCGCAATAGGTAAATCATAGTGTGTCCCGTCTTTTGGAAGTTCGGCAGGAGCGAGGTTGATAGTAATTCGGCGGGCAGGAAATTCAAGCAGCGAATTTGCAACGGCGCTTTTTACACGTTCTTTTGCTTCATCAATGGCTTTATTGCCCATTCCTACGATTTGAAGGGAGGGAAGGCCCTTTGTTGCATCGCTCTCTACCTCAATAAGATGGCCGTTAAAACCAACAGGCGCAACCGAAAAAACCTTGCCGATAGCTGTCATATTGCTTGTAGTTAATCATATTTGGTATGTATCTGTAAATATGCTATAATAGAAGTATTCATGTTGGGGCTGAATTTAGCTTTCGACAGAGGGAATTTAACAGATTATTTTGCGAGCCGACTATACACGTACGTATATTTTTAATTGCAAACAACTTTGCTAAAGCAGTTAAGACCGTTCCTGCAGTATTTGCGCAAGCATTTGCTCCAGCACGTCTTGCTGTGAACTTCGCCTAATTTAGACGGAGCATTTTGTATCAGCAGGTGACATAGCGATACAAAGTGTTATATACCATGTCACTTACCTCAGCTATGCGCAGTGGCGTAGTAGAGGAAAATTTTACCACGTGACGATTTGAATATTTACGTTTGTTTTTTAATTCGAAGCGTCATAAACATTTAAGACAAACTATGCTTGTAGACGAATAATCCGTTACCTTTTGGACCGGGGGGCAGTACCCCGCAGCTCCACCAATTTGAATAATCAAAACGCTCCGCACGGGGCGTTTTTTTGTTATTAAAACCAATAAGATCGCAAAATAAAACAACCACCTGCGAGGAGTGGTTGTTTAATGTGGAGTTTTTAATGTCTTGTTTATTTTTGGCTTCTGTATAATTTATTTATTCAGGAGCTACCCCTATATTATGATGCAAAAGCGCTTGTGTCAATAACATTTATGAAAAAAGTTTCATTAAAAAATGATACGTGTGGATAACTAAAGAAGCCGTAGAGGTTATACGGATACGGCTTATGGAGCAACTGTATGGGTTACGTATGTGACGGGGGACTAAGCGCTACAATCGACCATTAAATAATGGTACTTTTTACATACATAGTGTGTATATAAAAAGTATTCAATGCGATGCATTTTTTGGGTACGTGAAATCATGAGCAGACGAACGATACTTAATTGCTTGACCATAGAGTTTTGGCTATGGTCTGCGGGCAGAACGTTGAAAATGTGCTAACAGAGTTTTGGTTCTTCTGGACAAGTCACTGCCAATGGACTAAGACATAGAAAAATAACAAACCGCTACGAATAAAATATGTAATGGTACCATCACGTAAAAAGACAACTTGAGTGTTAGTGGTAGGCGAGTATGCAAGCTAGGCAGTGGATGTGGATCATCTACTTTGGGGATGTGGAATAACTGTAATTATTTCTTTGGTTGTTAATACAGAACGCAAGTTACAGGCAGCTTCGGCGTTTTAGGGCTATAGAATGAAGCGATTTTATCGAGTGTGCACTTATTTGTTGTTATTTTATCTATGTTGTAAAAAAATGTATTTCCTTTTATAACACCTAAGCGTATATTTAATTCTATCTATGTAGCAATAAAAACAATATAAAACCTTGCCCTGCTTATTGCTTTGGAGTCATGAACATGCTAATGTATAAACAAGCTTTTACAAAAACAAAAAGCAAACAAACAGAACAGAACACATTGACAATTCAATTACTGGCCGTTGATTATAATTTGACGGAAAGTCGGTAACGACACGAGTACAAAACAGAAAAAAATGATCTGCCCTGCAGACCACGCACCTTATAGTTGTACTCTTGATGGCGTTACCGATGCTCCGTCAAACAATTGGCGTTTGAGCGCGCACCTTTATCAGTACCAATATACCGGGTACGATCACTATTAAAGAGAGTAATAGAGACAATACTCGGTATATTGCGGAACGTAAGTGCATGAACAATATGCCCCAGGTTTATCCTGGAGCGGTCAGTTGCCTCGAGTAGTGGGTAGTTCAGATACACGCGCCAAATAATTTTTTACAGCGGCGGTTGTTGCTATCTAAACTTTATGCCTGCTACTCAGGCTCTCTTGGTGGTATAGTGAGGAATATGTTGGGCAAATTAGCAGTAATCGGGTTAAGCGTAGCAGTGCTATTATTCGTTGTATTATTACAAACGACCGCACCTGCAACAGCGGGGCCTTTGGGTATTCTTGTAGTATTTATTTTGATGTATGTGTTAGTGCTGGGTGCGCTAACTTTTCTTTTATTTGGAGGGAGTAGGGTGGTGAGCAAGTTCTCCTCGCCCCTATTGGCAAAAAAGCCGCTTCATCCCTTAACACTGCGCCGGTCATATTATTTTTCATCGGTAATTGCCTTGGCCCCAGTTATGTTCTTAGGCATGCAGTCGGTAGGGGAGGTCGGCATTTATGATGTTATTCTTGTAGTCTTGTTTGTGGTAATCGCGTGCATTTATATTACTAAAAGAACGGCTTGAACTTCACGTGTATTCGGCGTGGTGATTATGCTATAATTACAGATATGGAACCCAAACTCCCAGCACCAAACCGTGGACCGGAACAAGCGCCGATGGGATACGGCCAGAATTTGGATAGAGCTCCCCTTGAAGTTACCCCAGAGATACAGATTGAACGAAATAAGGAACGGGCTCCTGAACGGCAAAATGAAATGATTTCTGCCGCGCCAGCTCTGCCTAGTCCTGTTGTTCTGCCCGTACCGCCCGTGCCGATTGCAGATGACGGGAGTGCTGCTGCCGTAGTAACGGACGATCTTCCGCTTGTGGCGAATGATGACGATCTTATTGAGAAGGAGTGGGTGGATAAAGCAAAGAAAATCATTGTAGAGACCAAGGATGATCCCTATACGCGCGAAAGAGAAGTGGGGAAACTTCAGGCAGATTATTTACGCAAGCGATACGGAAGGGAACTGGGCGCTGCAGAGTAGGGTGTATAAAGAATAATGGTAGGAATATTCATAACTGTATTTATCTTTATTTTTCTCGGCACGGCCGTGAGTATTTTTGTCTTTTCTCAATATCGTAAGACACTCCGTGAGGCAAAAAACTATGAGCGCGGGCTAAAAATGGTTCCAATGATGATTCATCTTCCGCCTTCAAGTGATGATATAGAATCAAACGGACGCGATGAGCGTGACTTGATGGAAGAGGTACTTTCACAAGCCCAAGTGATGTATAACATTATTGCAAGTACGGCAACGAAGGGCTTCAAAAGTAAAATTTATGGTCAGCGACACCTTTCTTTTGAAATGGTTGCATATGGAGGACTCGTCCACTACTACACGGTTGTTCCTTCTGTGCTTGTGGATGTGGTACGCCAAGCCATTGCCGCTGCTTACCCTTCGGCAAGATTAGAAGAAGTGGCCGAGCATAACGTTTTTAGCCAGGTGGGTAAGATGAGCGGAACGATTGGCGGTGAATTTACCCTTAAGAAGAGTTTTGTTTATCCAATTGCAACGTACCAAGAGTCAAAGCGTGATGCTTCACGGGCGCTTCTTAATGCATTATCGGCGGCAAGCCGTGAGGATGGTGTGGCTATTCAGTTTATGGTACGGCCTGCAAGGGAGGGGTGGACAAAAAGCTCGGTTTCAGCGGCAGAAAAAATTACAAAAGACAAAGGCAAGAAAAAGGCGGGCTTTGGCGGTGTTATTGCCCCGAAGGATCTTATGGAGGCACTTTGGCGACCACCAGAAAATAAAGAAGTAAAGTCGGAAGATAAACAGCTTACCTCGCTTGAACAGTCAACTGTAGAGGCGATTGAGGAGAAAACCCGTTACCCGGGCTACGAAGTCCTTGTTCGTGTCGTTGTTTCATCGAATACTGCCGCACATTCTCAGGTACTGTTAAAAAATGTCGTGGCTGCATTTGCTTTGTTTGATTCGCCGAGTTTTAATGGATTTAAATTCGCCGTTACTAAAAATGTTGAAGAATTGGTGACAGCCTATATTTTTCGCTTCTTTCCTCAGACAATTACGCAAAATGTACTAAACAGCGTTGAGCTTGCCACTCTTTTTCATTTGCCAAACCAGAAGACTATTCCGACTTCACAGGTGCAGCGACAAATGTCGAAACAGGTCGATGGTCCTACGCAAATTATGGATGACGGCTTTTTGCTTGGATATAACGAATTCCGGGGCGTGAAAAAGCCGATTCGTTTGAGTACTAATGACAGACGGCGGCATACGTATATTATTGGTCAAACAGGTACGGGTAAGTCGGTACTACTGGAAAACCTTGCATTTCAAGATATGATGGATGGTCGCGGGTTTGCTTTCGTTGACCCACACGGTGATTCGGTTGAAGCATTGCTTGGTAAGGTTCCTAAAGAGCGTGTAGAAGATGTTATTTATTTTAACCCCGGGGATATGTCGAGTCCTATTGGTTTGAATATGTTTGAGTTCGATCACCCCGATCAAAAGGACTTTCTTGTGCAAGAAGCAATCAATATGCTTTATGGTTTGTACGATCCGGGGCACACGGGAATTGTTGGTCCGCGCCTTGAGCATATCTTCCGTAACTGTGCACTGCTACTTATGTCTGACCCCAACGGTGGTACATTTATTGATATTCCGAAGCTTCTTATTGATGAAGACTTTATGAAAAGTAAACTAAAATACGTTACCGATCAAACAGTACTTGATTTTTGGACAAAAGAATTCCCAGCTTCGCAAAAATCAAATGAGGCGGGCGAGGTTATTAGTTGGGTAGTAAGTAAGTTTGGCCCCTTTATCTCCAATGATGCCATGCGTAATATTATTGGTCAGACCAAGAGCGGCTTTAACTTACGAGATATTATGGATAACAAGAAAATCCTTCTCGTTAACTTGAGCAAAGGTAAGATGGGTGAGCTAAACTCTAAACTTCTTGGTATTATCTTTGTGATGAAATTTCAAGCAGCAGCAATGGGCCGTGCGGATATGCTTGAAAACCAGCGTGTCGATTTTTCACTATACGTAGACGAGTTTCAGAATTTTGCCACAGAGAGCTTCGAGTCTATTCTATCTGAGGCACGAAAGTATCGGCTTAACCTTATTTTAGGAAACCAGTTCATGACACAGCTGACGGATAAAATTCGTGAGGCTATTATTGGAAACGTAGGAACGGTTATTAGCGGTCGTATTGGTATTACAGATGCAGAGATTTTGGTGAAAAAATTTGCTCCTACCTTTGATGCTGAAGATTTAACGAAGATGCCAAACTATCAGTCGATAGCGAGCGTTATGATTAATAACGTTCCATCTGCGCCGTTTAGTATGTCTTTCTTGCCGCCTATGGGCGACCCTAACACTCAGCTGAGTGATGCATTAAAGCGTCTTTCGGCGGCAAAATACGGCCGGCCACGATCACAGGTGGAAAAAGATATCTTTACTCGTTTAGGGTCCGGTGAAACAGAACGAAAGGCCAAGGCGGATGCAGCCGCTAAAAAAACACAACAACAGTCCATGACTGGTGTAAAAAGTGGCGGAAGTAGCTCATCCTTTCTTGACGAGTGGCTTGCGAAGCGACAGCAGATAAGTACTAGCGGAACACAATCGGGTGGACAAAAGACAGCAGCGCAGCCGTTTGCTGGTAATCCCTTCTCCTCCGGGCCTTCACAGGCCCCCCTTACGGCTACAACACCAATAAGTACACCAATGACCTCTCCGAGCGCAGAGAAGCCTTCTACGGCGCCGTTACTACGCTCGGAACCATCATCATTATCTCAAGCTTCTGTGGCATCGCCGTATTCGCAGCAAGAGCAAGCAACAGCACTGCCTCCTGCTATGGCGTCAGCGACTCCAAAGCCTGTGGATAATAAATTGCACCTGCGCGGAGATAACGAAAATCCTAATAGTGAGATATCTATCAGGTTACGTTAAAAGTATTTCGGTTAGTGGTTACTTGCGGCCTGTGATCATGACTTTAAGAAAGTCGTAGAGAATTCCGATTATCCAGCCAAGTACAAAAGCACCGATTGTTTCGAAGCCCGACAGGGGATAACCCAGATTTTTTGCAACAAGATAAACGCCAAGAGTCAGAACGAACGCAAAAACTGCCCCAGATAGAATTGCATTTGGTCGTGCGATTGTTGCTGCCGTAGCATCACTAACTCTCTCGACAGTCTTATTATGGATGATTTTGCTGAAGGCGCGACTAGGAGCAGACATTTGTGTATGGACCTCATCCATGGTCATATTAAAGCTTGCATCCCGCTCAGCCTTGCTATGAAGGCTGCTACGCCGCTCGGCAGGCGAGGTTTCTCTGGTTTTATCAAGTTCAGCCTTTTTCTCGGTTTCATGAGTAACTTTCTCAACCTCATGTCGAGCAGTATCAACTTCCTCGGGGGTCTTTTCGTGAGATTTCTCTTGCTCAAACTGCTCTCGTAGTTGTTCACGTCGCTCAGCACCGGCACGTTCAATTGCCTCAATATCTTCTTTTCGCTTTTCAGGACCAGGATTGATTGCTTCTGGATTGTTACTCATCTACACACCCTAACTATTAGTTTATTAAATTGTACCCGCGTTGAGGTCACGCCGAATAAGACGAACTTCTTTTTTGACTTGTCGTGACCGAGCGTAGAAGTATACTACGATTGCAAGTACGATACCGGCAAATGCCACATTCTCAGAGGCACCTGTGTGAGGAAGCTCTGCAACAACTTGTTCAACCACCTTTGGCGGTGGGCAATCAACCGTTACCATGGTTTGATTACCGGCAAAATTGTTTACCATACGACAGTTGTACGATTCTACGTTACTAAGACCCTGAGGAGTAGCTGGAATAGATGACTTTACTTGTACGCTCACAATCTTTTCTATGGTTGCGCCTGGTTTGATTTCAATAGCAGGCCATGAGATGGAGTTAACTTTTTCTATCGGGGTGTTGCTATCTTTTTTAACTAGCGTACCACCACCCGTATCAATGAGATCTGCGTATTCAAGTACATCGGCAAGGTTGTCTTCTATAGCATATACACCCGTTGTTTTTCCGACATTTTTAACGCTCAATCTGTATTCTAAACGATCACCTGGTTTAACTGTTGTGTTGTTTGTATCGGCAAGGATTTGTGTGACATTGCGTACTTTCTTTGTACGTTGAAATTCTGAGTGACAATCCTTGCTTTTGTACCATATGGTTTTATCGTCTTCACAAGGTTTACAATCAGGGCTATTTTCGACAAGATCAGGGTTTAGCGGACAGCGAGGTTCGGGGCTGACCGTCAAAGCTTTTTGGCAATTAGCCGATGCTTGTTCGCCGACACTCGTTGTTACACTGGTTGATATGGTATATTTACCATCTTTTGTGAAATCGTATGTAAGAGAGTCTTTGTTTGTAGTGTTTGGCTGTTTCTTTGTATAAACAGTGGCTCCGGCACTATCTTTTATAGTGTATGTATAGCCTGAGATTGTCGCCCCATTGCTTGTTGAGGCGCTAGCAGAGAATGTAAATCGAGTACGGTTTATCGGAGTAATCGTAAGCGCTGAACATAGAGCTGCTGGTTTTGGAGGTGGCGGAGGAAGGGTAATATATGCTGGATTGCCACATCCAGTCATGATAGCGAACCATTGGCCGTCTACGGCACGTTTACCTATAACCGCTTGATAGGACGACCCATGGGTCGTTGTCCAAGAGGTAGAGTCAAATTTGTACAGAAGGCTTTCGTATACTGTTGTAGACGTACCGGTAATGGCTATTGGATCTTGCTGCCATGCGTACGTTGAGCGTCCCACGCTCTTGATAGCGAGGTTTTGGTCGCGCGAATTGAAGCTGGCAAGTTGACCGTTTGCAATGTCTTGCCTGGTAATACCAAAATGAGTATATATTTGCTGTATGTCGCCGTGTCCGGCACTGTCTTTATTTCTATCGTAAATAGATAAGAGGTCTTCTTTATTTGAGAAGCCGCCGTAAATAATATTATTTCCGTTTGCCGCATTGGCGGATTCTGGTGGAGTGAATACCGCAAATGATTGAACTACCAGTGCTAGAGCGGTAAAGATGAGTCCAACGCGCCTGGTTGACTCTTCTTTGCGTAGTCGTCTTGCATAAAAACCAAGCTGACCCACTAAAGCTGGGCTAAAAGCAAGATTTGAAACTATTTTTCTAAACATATTGTTTACCTGTTTCTATTTTTTTTGTTTATCACACCTCTTGTGCTCTAGATTAGCATAAGAAATATGTTCAATGCAATAGCTTGAGTGAACACAATTTATTCGGTATAATGGTAGTATTGTAAATAGCAGAAACGTCTGAATAAGTGAGGGAACATGGCTAAACAAAAAATCGATGATGGCTCCTACGATGGGTCGCAAATTCAAGTCCTTGAGGGGTTAGAACCGGTACGTAAACGTCCTGGAATGTATATCGGAAGTACTGGATATGAAGGGTTACACCATCTTATTAAAGAAATCGCCGATAACTCAATTGACGAAGCAATTGCAGGCTACGCTAGTCGCGTTGATGTGACGATGCTTGAGGACGGGGGAATCACTGTAAGTGATAACGGCCGTGGTATCCCGGTCGATAAACACGAAAAAACAGGCCTTAGTACACTTGAAACGGTACTGACGGTGTTGCATGCTGGCGGTAAGTTTGGCGGAGGCGGCTACAAGGTCTCATCTGGCTTGCATGGTGTGGGTTCCAGTGTAGTGAACGCTTTGTCAACGAGTCTGATCGCAGAGGTTGTACAGAAAGGTGCGCTTTATCGTATTGCATTCGAGCGCGGTGCAACCCTGGGTCCGCTTAAGAAAGTTGGCAAAACGGATCGTCCAACGGGAACTACAATTACGTTTTACCCCGATCCAACGATTTTTAAAGAAACCGTTGAATTTGATTACAAATGGGTAGTCAACTATTTACGTCACCAAGCGTACCTGACAAAGGGTATTTATGTTGCGGTGCGCGATGAGCGCAATAAAGACCGTGCGGCTTTCTACTTTGAAGGTGGAATTCAAAGTTACGTCAAACACCTTAATATTGGGAAAGACATCGTTAGCGACAGTGTCTTTTACGTTGAACGCCAGGTCGAGGACTCGATGGTTGAAATTGCCGTGCAGTACAATGACACGTTTATTGAAACAGTGAAGCCGTTTGCCAATAACGTCCTTACTCCTGATGGTGGAGCACATCTTGTTGGCTTCCGATCTGCCTTAACTCGTGTTATTAACGAATACGCGCGTAAAAGCGGACTACTTAAAGAAAAAGAAGAAAACCTTACCGGAGATGATATTCGTGAAGGACTAACAGCAATTATTCTTGTTAAGTTGCCAGATCCACAATTTGAGGGTCAGACAAAGAACAAGCTTGGTAACCCCGAGGTTCGCCGTTACGTTGAGCAGGTAATGAACGAGTACTTCTCGTACTACCTCGATGAAAATCCTGATGTGGCTAAAAAGATAGTAGGCAAAGCACTTTTGGCTTCGCGTGCCCGTAAGGCAGCCCGAGCGGCTCGTGATAACGTCATTCGTAAAGGGGCACTTGATGGCCTGAGCCTTCCGGGGAAGCTATCTGATTGCTCGAGCAAAGACCCAACAGTCTCCGAACTCTATATCGTAGAGGGTGATTCCGCTGGTGGCTCAGCGAAATCGGGTCGTGACAGCAAAACACAGGCAATTTTGCCACTGCGTGGTAA
>Ga0193717_1000858_pt1 | contig 19270 bp, 16 predicted proteins | sample U2c2metaG_FD_145900 | JGI IMG/M metagenome (GOLD analysis project Ga0193717, IMG submission 145900) | Soil microbial communities from a riparian zone of the East river system, Colorado, United States - U2c2 | ecosystem: Environmental > Terrestrial > Soil > Riparian zone | place: USA: East River...
CGGTCGTCCTGGCCGACGCCGAGCCCGATCAGCCGGTGCGCGAGCTGGTTGGCTCGCTCGTCCAGTTCCCGATAGGTCAGCTTGGTCGCACCGGCGGACACCGCCACCGCGTCCGGCGTCCGCACGACCTGCTCGGCGAACCGCACGGGGATTACCAATGATTCCATCTCCGTGTTCCCCATCTCTATCCCGCCAGCGTGTCAGGCACGTCGGGCGCGTCGGTGTCCCGGAACGCCTTGAGTGCCAACGGTCCGTCGAAGATGTCGCGCGTGCCGGACACGCCGGACAGCATCCGAGCGAAGTCGATCTTGCGTGGCCGCAGGCGCTTCGGGTCGATGCTCTGCTGCGCCGCTTCGAAGTAGTCCTCCTTGGACTTGGTGCGGTCGTAGAAGAACCGGACGAACTCCAGCAACGAGTCGAGGAACTCACGATAGTTGCGCTCGTAGCGCTCGTAGAGCGCCTTCTCGTCGTCCGGGTTGCGTAGCGCCAGGTTCGCCGTCTCGAACAGGCCAAGGGCGCCGCGCAGGGTCAGACCGACACCGGTGGAGAGCAGCGGGTCGATGAATGCCGCCGCGTCGCCGACCAACGCCCAGCCAGGGCCGTGGAAGTTCGTGCAGTAGTAGGACCAGTCCTTGATCGTGCGGTACCCGCTCACCCGGGTGGCCGGCCCGGTCAGCGAGGTGATCTCATCGGCCGCGGCCAACTCGCTGGCGTGCAGCTCCTCCAGCGACTTGCCCGACTTCTTGTACTCATCGATAGGCGTCACGTAACCGACGCTCACCGTCCCATCCGACAGCGGAATGAACCAGAACCAGCCGTTCGGGCGGTTCTCCGTGAGCGTGTCACCCCACCGCGTCCCGCTGTAACGGTTGCAGCCCTGGAAATACGCCCACACCGCGATGTTGCGCAGATCGTCGTGGTACTCGACGAGCCCGAGCTTGCGCGCCAGCAGGTGCTGCTGTCCCGAAGCGTCGACCACCAGCTTGGAATTCACGATGGTCGGCTCGGCGTCGCCCTTGCGCAGGTAGCGCAAGCCGACGGCACGATCCCCCTCGAAAAGCACCTCCTGGACCGTGGCCTCCTCGATCACCAACGCACCCAGCTCACGAGCCCGCGCCAGCAACACCGAGTCGAAATCGGCGCGGCGGACCTGGAAGGTGTACTCGTACTCCGAGGCCTCGGAGAACCGGAAGTCCCACGCCCCCTGGTTGCGCCCCCACATCAGGGTGCCGCCGTACTTGCGGACATAGCCCATCTTGTCCAGCCGCTCACGCAGGCCGAGCGCCTCGATCGTCGGCATCGAACCGGTGATCAGCGACTCGCCGATGTGATAGCGGGGGAACTTCTCCTTCTCCAGCACAAGCACGTTGTGCCCCTGCTGAGCCAACAACCCGGCCGTCGCCGAACCACCAGGACCGCCGCCGATGATGACGACATCGAAGTCTTCCGTGCCAACCATTGTCGTGATTCCTCCGTCAGGTCACTTCGCTGCTCAGGCGTCGTCCCGGTGCCGCTGGGTCTCGACCGCTTCGTACAACGACTTGATGTTCGAACTGCCGAACGTGCTCGCGCCCGCCCGCTCGATGATCTCCAAGAAGATCGTGTTCCTCGGGTGCACCGACTTCGCGAAGATCTGGTAGAGCTGGCCGTCGTGATCCTCGTCAAGCAGAATGTTCAGCGCACGGAGCTCCTCGACACTGTGCCGGTCCGGCGCCACACGCTCGGCCAGCAGGGTGTAATAGGTGTCCGGAATGGACAGCAACTCGATGCCGCGGTCCCCGATCTGCCCGACCGAGGCGAGAATGTCGCCGGTACCCAGCGCCATGTGCTGCACGCCCGCCCCGGCGTGATCCTTCAGGAAATCATCGACTTGACCGGACTCCATCGAAGCGTCGGCCTCGATCAGGGTCAGCGTGACCGACCGTGACTTGCTCTGCACGACCTTGATGTACATCGCCTGGTCGCCGGCCTCGATTCGCTCGGTGAGCGTGAGATCGAAATCGAGTGCCTGCTGGTAGAACTCGACGGTGTCGTCGATCTGGCCCGGCTCGACGACGACCGCGAAGTGATCGACGGTGAGCAAGCCGGTGCCGACGCCGTCCCCGGGGACGGCGACCAGCCCGTGCGCCTCGTGCGCGGCCGAGCCGGCTGGACGCTGCACGAACGTGTGCGTCACGTCGCCGAAACCCATGATCGACGCGGTCACCACGCCGTTCCGCCCGGCAGGCGGCGCGACCGGGCGCGCACCACCGCGCACCGCCTGTTCGAACGCGCTGGCCGCGTCCGGCACCCGTAGACCGATGTTGGCCACCCCATCACCGTGCCGCTCGACATACGCGGCCGCCGGGTGATCCTGCTCGACCGCCTCGGTCAGCAACAGATCGATATCACCCTGCCCGACCATGACCGACCGGACATCCGCCGGCAGGTCCGCAGGAGTCGCACGTACCGCGCAGCCGTAGCCATCCACAAGCCAGTTGATGCTTTGCTCGATGTCTGAAACATAGAACTCGACATAGTCAACGGCCATATTTTCGAATACCCGCGCTCGCGATATCGTCATCTACCCTCCAGTAGCTGCCATAGGCGTTGACATACGACTGCCACTGACGTTGACATCCGGGCACACACACACGCATCTTTCTGATTGCCGAGCAGCGGATGGCCTTCGGTGCCAATACGTGGTGTCGACCCCGACTGACAGATCCGCGATGGGACTTCTTCCAACGTGCTCTTTTCCTCCTACGCGGGCCGAACCCCGTTGACGGCGTCATGCCACAACGCTACGGTTTGATTACACAACGGCGTTATGTTTCTTAGGGAAGGCCATTTGAGGGCACCCTCCACAACCTGAACAAAGTGATGGCGAAACATGAACAGTGAATTCCATGTGCAAGCCAGCCTCTGGCACGGCCACGCCGTGCTGTTCATGGAAGGCGAGGCACGAAACCGACGACGCGGCAGCGACATGATCGAGGACGCGCTGTACCAGGTGACGCTGGGCCGTGGCCTACGACTGACCACCGACCTGGAACACCTCGATCTAACGCCCATGCAAGCCTGGCGAGTGGTGATAGACGACGATCACCTGGTAACCCTCGTGTGGCCGCACCACCGGCCGCTGTTCGAACACATCCCGCTGGACCTGCCGGACGGCTGGCTCCCCACCGCCACCGAAGCCGGCACGGTCCTGCTCTTCGCCGGCTACGGCCTTGGCATGCACGAACACGCCCACGACGGCGAGAGCCATCCCCTGCGACACGTGGCACACGCGGCCTACACCGGCGCACTGGCGGCCGGGGCGGTGACCGTGTCGCTGCCAGTCGAACCGGAGTACTCGGTGGACGTGGCGATCCCGATGAGCCGCTCCCCGGTGGACGAACCGGCACCGGCGACGGTGTCCGTCGACGAACGGCTACCAGGCAGGATCGGACGTGCCGCGCGGCGGCGCCAACGGGAGCCGGTTCGATCCTAACCACGGGACATGGCGACCCGCGAACATCCTTCGGAATGCGGTGTTCGCGTCGTGGGCTGGAGTCGCGCCGGTGCGGTCGTTAGCGTTGGTGGCATGGGATCCACAGTCGATGACCTGTTGGCGGCGTTGCCCGCCGACCGGGTGCTCACCGATCCGGACCTGCTGGCCGGCCACCGCCGCGACGAGGCCGATCTGTGCGCCGCGGGCACGCCGCTCGCCGTGGTGCGCCCGCAGGACACCGGTGAGGTCGCCGCCACGGTCCGGGTGGCCGCCGCGCACGGCGTGCCGGTCGTTGCGCAGGGTGCGCGCACCGGGCTGACGGGCGCGGCCAACGCGATCGACGGAGCTCTGGTCGTGTCGCTGACCGGGTTGAACCGGATCCTCGAGATCGACCCGGCGGAGCGGATCGCGGTCGTGCAGCCGGGCGTGGTCAACGCCGAGCTGCGCAGGGCCGCCGCCAAGGAGGGCCTCACCTACCCGCCGGATCCAGGCTCCTGGGAGTCCTCGACGATCGGCGGCAATGTGTCGACCGACGCGGGCGGGATGTGCTGTGTCAAGTACGGCGTCACCGGTGAGTACGTGCTCGGCATGGAGGTCGTGCTCGCCGACGGCGAGATCCTGAGGTGCGGCCGCCGCACGGTGAAGGGTGTCGCCGGTTACGACCTGACGGGGCTGTTCGTCGGCTCGGAGGGCACGCTCGGGATCATCACCGAGATCACCGTCCGGCTCCGGCCCGCGGCCCAGGAGGCCCTGACCATGGTGGCGGCGTACCCGACGATGGCGGCCGCCGGGCGGGCGGTGTCGTCGATCACCGCGGCCGGCCACGTGCCGAGCATGCTGGAGCTGATCGACCGCACGCACCTGCGGGCGATCGAGGCGTACCAGCCGATGGGTCTGGACACCGAGGCCGCGGCGATGCTGCTGGTCGCGACCGACACCGGTGACCGTGCCGCGGCCGACCTCGCCCTGATCGCGGAGTGCTGCCGGGAAGCAGGCGCGAGCGAACTGTACGTCGCCGACGACGCGGTCGAGGCCGAGGCGTTGACCGCCGCCCGCCGGCTCGCCCACCCGGCAATGGAAAGCCTTGCGGTGCAAGCGTTTCCCGACGGTCGAGGCGGCCTCGTGGTGGACGACGTCGCGGTGCCGAGGTCGCGGATCGTCGACCTGGTCGAGGGCGTCGAGGAGATCTCGGCACGGCACGGCGTGCTGGTGGGCGTGGTCGGGCACGCCGGCGACGGGAACCTCCACCCGGTCATCGTGATCGACCGGGCCGATCCGTCCAGTGTGGACCGTGGCCGGCTGGTGTTCAACGAGATCATGCGGCTGGGCCTGGCACTGGGCGGCACCTGCACCGGCGAGCACGGCGTCGGCCTGCTCAAGCGGGACTGGCTCGCCCGCGAGCTCGGCCCGGTCGGCATGCGCGTCCACCGGGCACTGAAAGACGCACTCGACCCGGCGGGAATCCTCAACCCCGGCAAGGTGATCGCGCCGGACTGACGGCGCGGGGGTGAAGCACGCAGGGAGATGGCCGCCGCCGTCCCGGCTGGAAGCATCCGGAAGAGAGGATGTTCGCGGAACGGAGGCGGCGATGGCGACCGACGGCACGTCACCCCCGGTGGCGGTCATCGCCGGCAGCCCGTACGACTCCGCGCTCGGCACCGAGTTGTTGCGAGCCGTTGGGGTGTCCGCGTTCGGGTGTGCCATGGCCGGCTCCCCGGACGAGCAGGACTCGTTGCAATACCAGGATCCCAGCGCGCTGGCGGCCGCGTTCCACGACCGCCTCGACGAGTTCCGCGCGCGCGGAACCACGCTCGCGATGCTCTTCTGCAACTCGTTGTCCGCTGTGGTGGACCACGACGACGCGGTGCTGCCGGTGGTCTCCCCCGTCACCGTCTACCGGGAACTGCTGCCGACGCTGCGCTCGTCGTTGGTGGTCACCGGGAACGCGAACGCCGTCCTCGGCGCCGAGCGCACCGTCCGGCTCGTGAATCCCGGTCACCGGATGCTCGGGGTGTCGGATCCCGCGCTGGTTCGCGGGATCGAGGCCGGCGACGCGGAGGCGGCGTTCCATGCCTCGTCCCTGCCGACCACCCTGCGCCTCGCCGAGCGCCTCGGCCTGGACACCGTCGTCCTCGCCTGCACGCACTTCACCGCCGTCCTGCCGTTCGTGACCGCCGCCTGCGACCTGCCGGTCATCGACGTCGGTTCCCGGCTCGTCGAACTGACCACCCTGGCGGCGGCGAACCGGTTCCCACGAGACGTCGCCTCCTGATCGGAGAACCATGACTGAGCTGTCCCGCGCCGACCTGCACGTCTCGGTCTCCGACCCGGTGGCGACGTCGATGAACTTCCTCAACGAGATCGCCGGCCGGTACCCGGACGCGATCTCGCTCGCCGCGGGCCGGCCGTACGACGGGTTCTACTCGGTCGAGGACATCGCCCGGTACCAGCGGTCCTATGTGGACCATCTGCGGGACGGCGGGATCGGCGAGGATCGGGTGCGCGGTCTGCTGCTGCAGTACGGGCGCACCAACGGCCAGCTCGGCGACCTGATCGCCAGGATGCTCGAAATCGACGAGAACATCGTGGTGCCGCCGGAGTCGGTGATGGTCACGGCGGGCTGCCAGGAAGCCATGGTCATCGCACTGCGCGCGCTGTGCGCGGGCCCCGACGACGTCGTCCTCGCGGCCGAGCCGTGCTACGTCGGGCTGACCGGCGCGGCTCGGATCCTCGGCGTCGAGGTGGTGCCGGTGCTGGAGGCCCCGGACGGGCTCGACCCAGAGACCGTCGCCGAGGTCGCCGAACGTGTCCGTGCCGCGGGCAAGCGCCCGCGCGCGCTGTACCTCGTGCCGAACTTCTCCAACCCCTCCGGCGTCTCGCTGCCCGTCGCGACCCGCCACCGACTGCTCGACGTCGCGAACGAGCAGGACCTGCTGCTGCTCGAGGACGACCCGTACGGCCTGTTCGGCCTTGACGACGAGCCGCGTCCGGCGCTGAAGTCGCTGGACACCGAGGGACGCGTGATCTACCTGGGATCGTTCGCGAAGTCCTGCTTCCCCGGTGCCCGCGTCGGTTTCCTCGTCGCCGACCAGACGGTGGTCGACGAGACCGGCCGAACGACCCTGCTCGCCGACGAGATGTCCGCCATCAAGAGCATGCTGACCGTGAACACCTCGCCGATCTCGCAGGCCGTCATCGGCGGCGTCCTCGTCGAGTCGGGCGGCAGCCTGCGCACCGCCAACCGGGACAAGCTCGCGTTCTACCGGAACAACCTGCGCACCATGCTCGCCGCGCTCGAGGAACACTTCCCGCAGCCGGAACGCGGGATGCGCGGGGTACGGTGGAACGTGCCGAACGGCGGGTTCTTCGCGGTGGTGGACATACCGTTCCCGGCCGACGAGAAGCTGCTCGAACTGTCCGCGGAGCAGTTCGGCGTCCTGTGGACCCCGATGAGCTTCTTCTACTCCGACGGCGGCGACCGCGCGCTCCGGCTGTCCTGCAGCTACCTGGCGGCGGAGCAGATCGCGGAGGGCGTGCGACGGCTGTCCCGGCTGGTCGCCGAGAACGCATGATGCGGTTCCGCACGCGGCGCCGCTCAGTTCGCTGAATAGCGGCAATCCAGGAGATGCGCGCGTCGCCGGCGACGATCATGCTTTTACCACCTTGTGGGCTCGAACGCCGGTAACGGCAACCCCCTAACCTCATGTAATCGACCCACGCCCCATCCGGCCACCGGAATTGGGGCATCATGGAAGATGCCGAGATGCGTCTGCCATGCGAAATCGGCCCGATATCGGGGCGGGATGTCGACGGTTCTCCCGAAGGCCGTCGGCCACGCCAGCACGACCAAAGGGATTGAACCAATGACGCAGGAGATAGTCGAGTCTCGATTAGTGCCATCGCCAGCACAAAATTTGCCCTCACGTTTACCATCACTGACCGGCGCGCGTTTCATCGCGGCCGGTCTCGTGTTTTTTTGTCATGCGACCCTGTTATACCCCCTTGCCGCACCGGGCGCTCAGACGACCTTGGCGACGCTGTTCACCAACGGCGGCTTCACCGGGGTGACCTTCTTCTTCATGCTCAGCGGCTTCGTCCTCGCCTGGTCCGTGCGGCCGGGAGACACCGCGCCGAAGTTCTGGCGGCGAAGGTTCTTCAAGATCTACCCCAACCACCTGCTCACCTTCCTGGCCGCGCTCATCCTGTTGACCGGGGTCACCAAGGCGACCATCCACGGTTGGGACGGTGTGCTGAACGTGCTGCTGCTGCAGTCGTGGCACCCCGATCTCATGGTCCGCACCAACTTCAACGTGGTGGCCTGGTCGCTGTCCTGTGAGGCGCTGTTCTACTTCTGCTTCCCGTTCCTCCTCAAGCTGATCGACAAGGTCCGGCCGGAGCGGCTGTGGTTCTGGACGATCCTTTCGGCTGCCTCGGTGATCTCCATTCCGACCTTCGCCAAGCTGATGCCGAGTGGCCAACCGTTCCCGGGGCAGGGCTACACCGACTGGGAGCTGTGGTTCGTCTTCCATTTCCCCCCTGTGCAGATGCTGACGTTCATCTTCGGCATCTTCCTGGCGAAGATCGTGCTCGCCGGAAGGCCGCTCCCCCTGAAGCTCGGCGGGGCGGTCGGGCTGACCGTCGGCGCGTACTTCGTCACCTCGCTGTTCGGGCCGCTCTACCAGTTCACCGCGGTCATGTTGGTCCCGCTCGGCCTGCTCATCGCCGCCGGTGCGGCCACCGACGTCGACCGGCAACCGACGTTCCTCGGCAACAAGCTGATGGTCTGGTTGGGTGACATCTCCTTCGCCTTCTACATGTGGCACTACATGGTGCTCGTCTACGGCCACCACTGGCTGGGCGCGGGCGAGAACTGGAGCACGCCAACCGCGGCCGCCGTGATGATCCTGCTGTTCGCGGTGACCCTGGTGCTGTCGTGGGCGACCTTCACGTTCGTCGAACGGCCCATCATGAAACGCTTCGCCACCTCGCGCCGCAAGCGCGACCCGGCCGTGGCCACGGCCGGCGCGACCGGCAACCACACCGACCGAGTCGCATAGACCGTTGGCGCACGAAAGGCGTCGGGATCGCCTTTCGTGCGCCATGTTTCGAATTACCCCCGCTCGCGATATCGTCAGCTACCCTCCAGGAACTGCCACAAACGTTGACGCACGAGACATCTACAGACGTTGACATCCGGCACGCACACGCGCATCTTTCTGATTGCTGCGCTACGAGCTGCTGACCACGCATCCGGGGCGGCCGCACTCCAGGAATCCAACAACGATAAGCTTCGCCATAGTTTCCAGGCCGCGTACTCAAGGAGTGCATCATGACCGCCACCTACACCTTCGACGTCTTTTCCACCCTCGACGGCTACGGCGCCCACAGCGGCAACTGGGGCGGCTACTGGGGCAAACAAGGTCCCGAGTTTCTCGACCGCCGCGTCGCCATGTACAACACCGAGCAACGAATGGTCTTCGGCGCCAACACCTATATCGCACACTCACAAATGCTGGCCTCGGGCATCGAGGAGTCCGAGCTGAGTGACGCATGGGTCATCCGAATGAGAAACATGCCGGCAATCGTGGTGTCGACCCGGCTGAAAGCACCCCTCGACTGGCCGGACGCCACCGTCATGAGCGGCGACCCCGTCGACATCGTCACCCGACTCAAGAAAGAGTCCGACGTACCATTGCGCTCACACGGCAGCCTGACGTTGAACCGAGCCCTGATGGCCGCCGGCCTCGTCGACCGCATCCAGGTGACACTCTTCCCGGTGATCAACGGTCAGACCGGCGCCGACCCCCTCTTCCGGGGAGCACCCGACTTCGACCTCGAACTACTCGAAAGCCGCACACTCGACGGCCACACCCAAGAACTCACCTACCGACCCACCCTCCACGTCTGAGTCGGCCGGTGCCCGCACGAACCCGGCTGGTGCCCGCGGGCACCAGCCGGGTGTGGAGTGTCAGGCGGCGAGGCGGTCACCGTCCGGCGGGTTGGCCGAGACGGGGATGTCCGGCACCGTGACCGGTCGACGGCGGGCGCTGGAGAAACGGCGCACGATCGGGAGCTCGACGAACGTGTACAGCAGCGCCGCGGCCAGGACCGCGCTGCCGAACAGCAACGCCACCACCAGCAGCCCGACCGGGGTGCTCCAGCTCGTGGTCTGCCCGAGCAGTCGGTGCCCGTAATCTATCACCAGCCAGTGGACCATGTAGAGGGCGAACGAGATGTTCCCGAGCCAGACCATGGGCCGACTGGACAGCCAGCCACCCGCGTTGGCGACGTCGGCCCTGGCGGCCGCGACGATGACCAGGCCCAGCGGGATGACCATCGTGGCCGCGATCCGGTACGGGCCGGGGAACAGCGGCGTGAGGGCGTACGCGGCGACCGCGATCGCAACCGCGCCGCCGAAGCTCAGCGGCATCCGCCGACCGGTGATGACGATGCGGGCAAGGAAGATGCCGAACACGAAATCCAGCATCCGCACCGGCGGGAAGAGCGCGATGAACCACTGCTGCCACAGCGTTATGTCGATGACGGGCGCCACCTCGCCGCCGGCGATCGCCGATGCCTCCGGCAGCATGTTGGCCAGCGTCGGCACCAGGCAGATGGCCACCGCGATGACGCCGGTCCATGCCCAGAGCCGCTCGGGGCGGATCCGCTTGATGCCGAGGTACAGCAGCGGGAACGCGAGGTAGAACAGCAACTCGCAGCACAGCGACCAGGACACCGGGTTGCCGACGAAAAGCACGGACGGGTCAGGGAACCAGGCGTGCACCAGGAAGATGTTGTACCACCACGGGCCGGTGGTGGCCGCGCCGGTGACCCAGATCAGCAGCACGAAGAAGATGACGGCGGTCACCAGGTGGTTGGGGAAGATCTTGACCACGCGCCGCCGCCAGAACTTCCGAATCGTGTCGGTGGAGCGCGCCGACCAGGTCAGTACGAATCCGGAGAGCACGAAGAAGAAGGAAACCCCGGCCCAGCCACCCCCGCTCACGATCGAGCCGAGAGTGTCCGTTGCCCCCGCGGAGGAAAAGATCCCGGAGAACAGGATGGAGTGGAAGGCGAACACCATCGCCGCTGCGATGAACCGCAGCCCTGTCAGCGAAGGCAGCCGAGAACCGGTACTGGGCACTTGTTTGGGTAATTCGATCTGATGAGACATTTCAGTTTCCATGTCGGCTTGGCTTGGTTCGATGGTTGCCCATGACCATGGCTGCTCCCGGCCCCGGCCGCATCCTCGTGATTGCCGACATTGGGTGGTGACGCCAACCGCCCCACCCGGAGCGAGCCAGGGCGGGGCGGGAGGGTCGATCTGAAGAACGGTCAGCGGCGACGACGGCGCAGATTGTCCAGGGCGAACGCGCCGGGTCCGACCACGGCGATCAGCAGGAAGATCCACGAGAACATCACCGCGAGCTCACCGCCGTTGGCCAGCGGCACGAACCCCAGCGGCAGGTGCACCGTGAAGTACGCGAAGGCCATCGCACCCGAGCACAGCAACGCGGCCCAGCGGGTAAGGAGCCCGGAGAACACGAACGCGCCGGCGACCAGGTGGATCAGCGAGGCCCACCAGTCCGGCCAGCTGAACAGCGCGGCCGAGCCGCCCATGGTGTCGTTGCCACCCCACGCGCCCCACATGCCCACGACACCGTGGAGCACGAACAGGAGGGAGATGACCAGCCGCGTCGCACCGAGCACACGGGACTGCACCTTCCCCGAAATGGGCGATGCGGTCTGTTCGGTCGTGGTCGTCGACTTGGTAGCCAGTTTGGCAGTGGCGGTCATGATCTATCCTTTCCGTTTTGCCGTGTGTGACGGTTAGGCCGTTTCTCCAGTGGCTGACGCGGTCTCGGGTACCGGGTCGGTCTCCTGGTCCTTCTTCGCGGTGTCGTCATCGCCGTCGGTCCGCACGTGCTTGAACGCCCGCACGGCGAGTACGGCCAGGCCGACGTAGAAGATGGCGCTGACGACACCCACCACCTGCATACCGGAAGTGAATGCGTCGCGAGCCGCGGCCAGCAGGTCGCCGCCCTGCTCCGCGGGCAGTTGACCGGCCGCGGCGACCGCGCGGTCGATGCTTTCCCTTGTAGCGTCCGCCGCGTCGGGTGGTATCCCGCCGAGCGAGCCCTCCACGTTGCTCCGGTACACCGCGGTCCCGAGCGTGGCGAGCGTGGCGATGCCGAGCCCGAGCCCGAACTCGTTGGTCGTCTGCACGATCGACGCCCCGGAGCCGATCTTGTCCGCCGGCACGGCCCCCATGGCGAGGTGGTTGCAGAACGCGGCCAGCGGCCCGGTGCCGAGCATGACGACACACATCGCGATGACGATCATCGCGGGGCCGGACACCGAGTCGACCAGCGTGAAGATCAAGTAGCCGGCGCCCGCGACGAACAGTCCGCCCGCGATCAGGTACGCCGTACGGATGTGGTTCGCCAGCGCTGGACTGCCCATGAGGCCGATGATCATCAGCACGTTGGGCGCCAGCAGGAGCAGGCCGGCGGCCAGCGGGGTGAGGCCAGTGACGTTCTGCAGGTACAGCGTGACGAGCAGGAGGGTGCCGGTGCCCACCACGCTGGTCACGAACATCAAGGTCAGCGCGGAGCTGAACGTGCGGTTGCTGAACATGCGCAGGTCGAGCAGCGGGTGCTCCAGGTGCCGCTGCCGGCGGACGAACGTCAGCCCTACCGCGATGCCGAATACCAGCGCCACCGCGGGGAACCATCCCCAGCCGTGGCGAGCCAGCTCCTTGAGCCCGTAGACGAACGGCAGGATCGCCGCGAGGGACAGCACGACGCTGACCGGATCGAGCTTGCCCGCCTCCGGCGCCTTCTGCTCGGGGAGCAAGGAAGGACCGAACACCAGCAGCAGCACGATCCCCGGCACGGAAACCAGGAACACCGAACCCCACCAGAAGTACTCGAGCAGCGCGCCACCGACGAGCGGGCCGAGCGTCGCCCCGCTCATGAAGCAGGTCAGATAGACGGCGAGGGCGCGGCTGCGTTGCTTCGGGTCGGTGAACAGACCGGTGACCAGGGCCAGCACCGACGGCATCACCGCGGCGCCCGCCACGCCGAGCAGCGCACGGCTGGCGATGAGCATCTCCGGGCTGGTGGAAAACGCCGCCGCCACCGAGGCGATGCCGAACACGGCACCGCCGATGAGCAACAGTTTCTTCCGACCGATCCGGTCACCGACGGTGCCCATGGTGACCAGGAAGCCCGCGATCAGGAAGCCGTAGATGTCCACGATCCACAGCTGCTCGATGCCGCTCGGCGCCAGGGCGGCGGTCAGGTGCGGAACACCCAGGTACAGCACGGAAAAGTCCATGGAGACGAGAAACACGGGCAAGCAGAGGACCGCTAGCCCGACCCATTCCCGCCGCCCAGGTGAGCGCCTCGTGTCTGCAGTAGTCACGATGTAATCCTGTCCTCGGCGCGCACCCGTGGCGACGCGCTGTCATCAGTTGTCATGGCGACGCGATCCGCCGCCGGTTCACTCGCTCAATGTGGCCTCAATTTCGAGGTGAATTTCAATCTCTTCACCAACGAACACCTTGGCACCGTCGATCGCCACGCCGAAGCTGACGCCGAAGTCGCTGCGAGAGATCGACGTGCGCCCTTCGAACCCGACCCGCGGCTCGCCCTGCATGCCCGTCGGGTCCACGCCGAGGAAGTCGAGCTTGATCTCCACCGCCTTGGTGATGTCGATGACCGTCAGGTCCCCGATGAGCACCCACCCGGAGCCCTCCGCGCGCACGCCCGTGCTGGCGAACTTCATCTGCTTGGGCGTCGTCTCGACGTCGAAGAAGTCCTTGTTGCGCAGGTGGTTGTCGCGCATCTCGCTGCCCGTGTTCACCGAGGCCAGCTCGATGGTCACGTTCGTCGACGACGTGTCCAGCGTCGTGCCGATCACGATCTCGCCGGAGATCTCGGTGAAACTGCCCCGAACTCGGCTCATCAGGTGCCGCACGGAGAAACCGACCCGCGAGTGAGCGGGATCAAACACCCACGTCCCGGCAGCCACTCCGGGCAACGGACTCGTAGCAGCGGTGTCGACCACAGCCTCGCTCATAATGCCTCCCATTCTGACGCCATGCGACCGCCGACGGGCGGCCAGCAATCTTCCACTCAAATCCTTGACGTCGGCGGCGACTTTGGCATCCTCGAAAGTGCGATCTTCCGCGCGTGCGCCGTCATGCCGCCGCGGAGAGCGCGCCGGAGAGGCGGACGGGCAGGTGGCGGTGCCCGTTCATGATGAAAGTTGGGTAGGGCACGAGGTCCTTGGGGTCGACGGCGAGCGTCAGGTCGGGGAAGCGCTCGAAGAGCGCGGAGAGGCTCGCCTTGGCCAGCATCCTGGCGATGCCCGCGCCGAGGCAGTAGTGCGCGCCGTGCCCGAACGACAGGTGCTCCTTGTCCTTGCGGGTGATGTCGAACGTGGCGGCGGACTCGCCGTGCAGCGCGGGGTCCCGCCCGAGCGCGGCGTAGTTGACCAGGATCGGGTCGCCCTTGGGGATGGTCACGCCGTCCAGCTCGATGTCCTCCACCGCGAACCGCAGCGGCAGGCTCGCCAGCGGCGACTGCAGCCGCAGCACCTCCTCGATGACCTCCTCCCACGAGACCTGCCCCGACTTGACCAGCTCGAGCTGCTCGGGGTGGGTGACCAGCGCGGTGACCGCGTTGTCGATGAAGTTGATCGTGGTCTCCGAGCCCGCGCCGAGGATCGCGAAGACCGTGTCGGTCATCTCCTGCTCGGTCATCCGCGAGCCGTCCTCGTCCCGTGCGGCGATCAGGTCGCTCGTGATGTCGGGGCCGGGCTCCGCGCGCTTCTGCGCGATGAGGTTGGTGATCGCGTCGCGCCAGCCGAGCAGGGTGTCCTGGGCCTGCTCGGGGGTCACGTTGGTGGCGACCATCAGGTCGATCATCTTCGCCGCCGCCACCCTGGCCTCGTCCGACATGCCGATGAGCTCGGCCACGAGCATGCCGGGCAGCGGGTACGCGAACTGCGTCTTCAGGTCGACCACCTCGCCGGCGGCCGCGGCGTCCGCCATGCGGTCGAGCAGTGTGTTGATCATGGCCTGGGCCTTCGGTCGGACCTCGTCGGGCCGGCGCGCGTTGAACGCCTTGCTGGTCAGCCTGCGCAGCTTGCGGTGGTCCTTGCCGAAGGTGGTGGAGATGTTGTCCATCGCCACCCAGCTGATCATCTCCCAGTCGGCCGCGACCTCGCCGTTGATGAAGGCCGGCCAGTGGTTGCGAGCACTCTTGCTGACATTCGGGTCGCTCAGTAACTGCTTGCTGATCTCGTAGCTGTTGATCGACCAGGCCAGTACGCCACCGGGCAGTTCCACCTGGGTGGCGGGGCCCAGCGCGCGCAGGTGGTCCGCTTCCGCGTGGATGTCGCGGCCCGCGGGGTCCAAAGTGAAGGGACGGTTTGTACTCATAGCGCTCCCGATATCTCGCGATGCTTTCGCTCGGCTATCCCCGCACGAGGCGAGAAACTGCCATACAGGAATGACTGGGTGACTAAACGTCACCCAGTCATTGTTGGTGTTACATTCTACAATTACTGCTTCCTGGCACAGAGGATCACGTACGTCACGTCCTCGGGCCCCAGGTGGAATGCCTCTTGCATCCCCGACCTGATGGCCGCGGTCATCTCCTCGCCGAATTCCTCGGCAAGAAGGCCTCGCACCTTGTCGAAGTGTTCGATGTGGCGCTTGCCGGTGTGGACATACACGCGGCGGCTCTCGGTCCGTTCCTCGACCACGAAGCCCGCGGACTCGAACGCCTTGACCCACCTGTCCGGCGTCTGGGGCTCGCGCGCCTGGGGGAATGGCTTCTCCAGCGGTGAGTCATCCCTCGTCTTCGCCATCTCGCACATGGCGACCCGACCACCGGGCCGGAGCACGCGGTGGATCTCCAGCAGTGCCTTGTCCAGGTCGTAGGCGTTGAAGAGCGACTCCATCGCGACCACGGCGTCGAAGTGGCTCTCGGGGAAGGGCAGCACGTGGTAGTCGGCGACCTCGAACCGGACCTGATCGGACACGCCGCTCTCGCCGGCTCTGGCTTGGGCCGTCGCAGCCTCGACGGGGCTGATCGTGATGCCGGTGACCTTGGCGCCGTACTCGCTCGCGATGTGCAACGACGCCGTGCCGGAGCCACAACCGGCGTCCAGCAGGCTCTCGCCGGGACGCAGGCCGAGGGTATCCACGACCTTGCGGGTGAGGCGCCTGGCGCCCTCCTCCAGCGGCGCGTCGTCACTGTCGTCGTACCAGTAACCCTGGCGTTGGTAGCCATGGAAGTACTTGTCGGCCAATCCGCTCGCGCCGTCGTAGAACTCAGCGATTTCGGCCGGTGTCGGGCTCAGTTCACTCACGGAATTCTCCTTCTGACACTAGACTTGACTACAGCATTCCAGCGCACCCTTGGCACCGCGTCTTCCTGATTGCGTGATGTGGGCACTGCTGAACTCAACGCCGCAATGCCGAGCCAGGAGACGCCAGTGACGCACGCAGCAACTCCCGGTACTCGTCAACCATCGCGACAATGCTCGACTCGTCGAAATCGAGGCCGTTGTACTTCACCAGGCCCACCATTTCGCCGGCCGGGTCGAGATCGAAGTCCCACAGGTTGCCGTCCGGGATTTCCGAGGTGTCCGTGGACGACATCAAGCGTAGGCGCAGGCCGGTGTAGCTGACATCACCGATGAGCTTGTCTTCCAGTGTCTGTGGGTAATGGTTGACCTCGAACGCGCTGACGACGCCGTTCGGGTCCATAAACGGTTGCATCAGTTCTGGCTCGGCCTGGCCCGCGATCTCGCGGAACGGCAGCTCGTAGGAGATTGCCTCCAACAAGGTGGCGCGGGTTTTGTTCACCACATCGAGGAAGGTCACGCAGTCGGACAGGTTGGTCCGAACCGGCATGAAGTTGAAGAACGGCCCGACGGACTCGTTGAAGTCCGGCTCCGTGCGACCGGACGTCAGTGTCGGCGCCACGATGTCGTCCACGCCGGTCCTGCGGTGCAGGAACAGGTTGAAGCACGCGTAGAGAACCATGTATGGCGAGCTTCGCGTCGACTTGGCCAGTGCTCTGGTGGCGCGGTAGAGCTGCTGGTCGAACAGGAACCGGTACACCCCGTAGACCGGCGGGACCTCAAGGCGCCGGACCCGGTCGGGAGGAAGGGTGACGAACTTCCCGCCCGCCAGCTTGCCCTGCCAGTACTTGCGCGCGACGGTCGCGGACTCTCCGGTCAGCTGCTCCTGCTGCCAGGCCGCATGCTCGCCGTACTGGCGCATCGCCGGCAACTCTGGCGCGGGAACGCCTCGACGGTTCGCGTAGTAGATGGCGAGATCGCGGAGGATCAGGTGCACGGACCATGGATCGGCGACCGTGTGATGGGTGATGAGCACGAGTACCGCGTCGCCGTCGTCGAACCGCCCCAACCTGGCTCGCAGCAACGGCATCTGCCGGAGGTCACACCTGCCGCTGGTATCGGCCTCGTTGAGGAACTCGTTCGCGCGAAGCTCGCGGTCGGCCTCGTCCATCGCCGACGAGAGATCGCTGACCGTCAGCGGCACGGGGCTCGGCGGAAAGACACGGGCGTGGGGCTCGCCGTCGTCCCTGACGATGAGGGTGCGCAACCCCTCGTGCCGGGTGGCGACGTCGTCCAACGCCGACTGCAGGGACGCCAGGTCAAGCTGACCTTTCAGGCGCCAGCCCGCGGTGATGAGATGCCGAGGGCCGAACGCGCCGAGATCGTTGCCTCGGTCGAAGGCGCACATGAATGCCTGGTTGGCCGAAAGGTGACGCCGCTCGGTCCCGTCGCCGGCGACCGGGAGTTGTTGTTCGTTGGTCATCGGACTGTGGTTCCTCTCAATTGTGCGGCGGCACCGTGCTCTCTCGGCAAAGACCATGCGAGCCGTGGCAGCCGACCGCGATCGCGGTCGGCTGCGACACGGCTAAGAGGTGCGCCGCCCGGCTTCCTGAGGGTCGTCGGCGACGTCCTGGGCCGGCGGCTCCGCCGAAACCGGCCGGTCGGCCCCGCTCCGGTGCGACCGGGAGAACCGCCGCATCAGCGGACGTTCGACCGACACGTGCAGCACCCAGGCGAGCGCGAGCGTCACCACGAACAGCAAGGCGATCAGTCCGAACGCGGCCGCGTTCCCTTGTGGCGTCATCCCGGTGATCCAGTAGTGGCCGAACAACAGGACCAGCCACTGCAGCACGAAGAAGGAGTAGGAGATCTCCCCCAGCCGCGTCCACACCCGCCCGGAGATGAAGGTCCGACGCCCGGCCAGGTCCTGAGCGGCCCCGGCCGCGACGACGAGCGCGAGCGGCACGACCATGATCGCGACCATGTGGAAGCGCCCTGGCAGGAACGACGCGAACCAGTACGCCACGGCCGCGAGAGCGACGGCCCCGCCGAGCCCCACCGGCAACCGCCGGCCCGTCAGCACGATGCGGGCAAGCAACATGCCGATGACGAACTCCAGCAGACGCGTCGCCGGGAACTGGTGGATGAGCCACACCTCGGTCGAGTTCGTGAAGTAGTCGGGATAGGCCGTACCGGACGGGAGGAAGCTGACGACCACGGGGATGGCGAAGATCGCCGCGACCACGCCGACGACCCAGGCCCACAGGCGCTCGGCCCGCACTCGGGACACGAGGGCCAGCAGGAGCGGGAAGCACAGGTAGAAGAACGCCTCGACGGACAACGACCACAGCGGCGCGACGGTGTTGGAGCGCGTCTCGATGGAGGGCGCCCACGACTGCACCATGAACACGTCCAGGAGAGCCCACTTACGGTCGAAGATCATGCCCTGGACGGTGACGGTGAGCACGAACCCGGCGACGAGGGCCACCAGGTAGGCCGGGTAGATCCGGAAGAAACGGCGGCGCCAGAACGAGCCGGCCCCCTCCCCCGACCTCGCGCACCAGGTAAGGATGAACCCACTGAGGATGAAGAAGTAGGTGATCCCGGCGTAGCCGCCCTGCCGCACCATCTCGGTGAACGTGCCTGCGGTCTCGGGGGAGGCGAAGAAGCCCATCACCGTGGCGTTCGTCCCGAACACCAACACCGCGCACACGAAGCGCATCCCTGTCAGAGACGGGAGCCTCCTCGCCTGTGGATCGGCGGCATCCTGCCGGTCCAAGCCAGCTGTTTTGCTCGTACTCTCCAGAGACGACGTCATGGGCCTGTACCTCTCTTGTCCGGGCTACGCACCTGGCTCCGCCGCTCGATCAAACGGAGCGACACCAGGACTTTCGAGACCCGCCAAAGATCCCAGTCCCCCTCTCGCACCGCATCTCCCCGCGTGCGGATCAGAACCGCACTGCGAGAGATGCGGTGCGACCGGCGAGGAACAACGCTGAACGAATGCCCGAACCAAAGACACAATGGGAACTGCTGATCAAACGCGATGATCTCGACGTCACCGAGGTGCGCCAGATCGCGGCGCCGGAGTTGGCCGCGGACCAGGTCGAGCTCGCGGTTGAACGGTTTGCCCTGACCACGAACAACGTCACCTACGCCCGGTGGGGCGACACGGGGCCGAGCTTCTGGAACGCTTTCCCCGCAACGGATCCGGCCTGGGGGCGGCTTCCAGTGTGGGGCTTCGCGCGGGTGGCGCGCTCACGCCATCCCGACTTCTCGGTTGGCGACCGCTTCTTCGGTCTCGTGCCCGCGTCCAGTCACCACCTGGTCCTGCCCGCACCGGCCTCGAGGGGGTTCGTCGACACCACACCGGACCGGACCTTCCCGCATCCGTGGTACCAGACGTTCCAGCCA